>Ga0181588_10003782_pt1 | contig 12593 bp, 10 predicted proteins | sample 071ome_26_FD_148607 | JGI IMG/M metagenome (GOLD analysis project Ga0181588, IMG submission 148607) | Coastal salt marsh microbial communities from the Groves Creek Marsh, Skidaway Island, Georgia - 071409BT metaG (spades assembly) | ecosystem: Environmental > Aquatic > Marine > Intertidal zone...
GCAAGTATACCGCGCAAGTATACCGCGCAAGTATACCGCGCAAGGATACTGCGCAATGCCGCCATGGGGATCAGCGATTCGCCCGCAGGCTACCTTAGGACACCGTCGGCGATTGTAAAACCGGGTGCCGAAACCGGCTGTCGAAATCAGCGATTGAGAGGCATCGCTGATGACGATGCCGCCTTATAGATGCCGCCTTATAAAAGCCGTCCTTCATTCTCAGCCTGAGTCGCCCAAAAACCCACCGGCACAAAAAAGGGGAGCTGTGCTCCCCCGAAAAAAACGGACTTTACCAGGTGTATTTAGGATGCTTTGCCAAACTTGGACTTCAGATCGTCAAAGCGGGATTTCGCTTTTTTCATCTGCGCGTCCAGCTTGGAGCGATCGGCCAGTGAGTCGAGCTCCAGGTCAGCCAGCGCCTTCAGCGCCTCTTTCTCGACAGCCGTGCCACGCTTAACCAATGACTTGTAGAGACCCTCGGCCTGCTTGCGACGCTCGGTCAGGCGGCTTTGCGCCTCATCAACCTGCTCCTGCAGACTTGCGAACTGCTCGAGCACTTGATCGTAAGCCTTGCCGTAGACCCCCAGACCCGCCAGCAGCGCATTGCGGCCAGTATCAACCGCCTTGGGCCGTGCACGGGTTTTAGCTTTGGTGCTGGCCTTGGCCTTGGTTTTGGCGGCCGGCTTTTTCTTCGCTGGGGCCTTTTTGGCCTTGGCGGGAGCTTTCTTTACCGCAGCTTTCTTCGCTGCAGCCTTCGGTGCTGCTTTGGTTTTGGCTTCTGCCATGATATTTCTCCTCGTTGAGGTGTGTTGAATTCGAGGGGCAGTGTGGCGTCGAAAATTAGAATCCGCCCTCTAAAAGCACCGGTGGCCGTGGCAATTTTCCACACGCTTAAATAAAATGACACATTAAGTGCCAATTTATTGGGTGTTCACGAGGTGCCAGCGATGAGAGCAGTGTTAAAAGTAGCGGCCGTCCTCGCCGCCCTGTTCCTGGTGGCTGCCCTGGTATTACTGCGCGACGGCGAGCGCATCATCCCTCAGGGCGAGGGCAAGGTTGAACTGGAAGCGGGTGTGTTCGAGGCATTTCCTCTGCCCAATTATGCGGCCGCCGCAGTCAGTGATGACTACAAAAGTTATTTCATCGAGGTCGAGCCCGGGATCAAGATCCATGTGCTTGAGATCGGTCAGGGGTACCCGGTCTACCTCCAACATGGGAATCCGACAACGGGTTTGCTGTATCGAAAGGTCGCGCAATCGCTGCCCTTGGATCGTGTTAGAGCCATTATGCCGACCATGGTGGGACTCGGTTTCTCCACCAAGATCCCGGCGAGCGAACACACCCTCGATAACCACATCCGGTGGATGAACGGTGTGTTGACCACACTCAATCTGACAGAGGCGGTCTATGTGGGTCAGGATTGGGGTGGACCCGTGGGCATGGGGGCCTTGTCGCTGTCACCCGGGGTGCTGAAAGGGGCTGTGATCATGAATACAGGGTTTAGCGCCCCCCGTGCCCCCATGGATCTGAGCAGCGCCCATGCGCTGGTGAAAACACCGCTGCTCGGGGAGCTCGTCGTCGAGGCGATGTCTCCCCTATTTTTCGCGCGCTTGGCAGAGGTGCAGGGTGACCCAGCTACGATGCCTCCCCAAGTGATGGACCTTTATCGTCGCCCTCTGCAGGACAGCGGCAATGCGAAGGCGACACTGGCGCTCATGCGAATGGTGGCAGATGGGCCTGACCATGCCAGTGCGCCTGCGCTACGGAACGTTGAGCGCTACGTGGAGGGGTTGGATATTCCGGCAGAGCTGGTCTGGGGAATGAACGACCCCATTTTGGCCAAGGGCCTGCCCGTTATGCAGGGACTGTTTCCAGCCGCACCTGTCACCGAGACCGAGGCGGGACATTTTCTGCAGGAGGAGGTGCCCGAGACGATTGCAGCAGCGGTACTGCGTATTGTTGAAAGGGCGCAGAAAAACTGAACAAAGCCTATGCAGAAGCCGTTTGGTAGCTTTGCACACTGGGCCAAATATCTTTGCGACGCGTAAAGCGATAAAATCTCGCCTCCAAAACTCACCCACACCGGAAGTAGTGGTTCACCGATGACTGACAATAGCGTCAAAAGCAGCCGTTTTTCCCGCCGCCGATTGTTCGGCTCAGCGGTGTTTACGACTGCCGGTTTGGCGGTCTGTTTTGTGGTGCTGGTGGGCAAGCCGCAAACCCAGCCGACCCAGTTTCCGGAACCGCGCCGCCCATTGGTGGACGTCATCCTGGCCGCGCCTGCCGATCACAGCATCTCGGTTCGCACGCAAGGTACCGTCGAGCCGGTAAGGCGTGTCGGATTAGTTGCGCAGGTCAGTGGAAAAGTAGAGAGCGTGAGTGATCGATTCCTCGACGGGCGTTTCTTCAAGGCGGGGGACATCCTGCTGCAGCTTGAAAAAGCGGATTATGAATTTGCCATTGCCAGAGCGCGTGCTCAGGAAGCGGCTGCCGCACAACGCGTCGCAGAGGAGCGAGGCCGTAACCTGCAGGCGCAGCGAGAGTGGCGCGAGCTCGGTACCAGCGAGGCGAACGATCTGTTTTTGCGCAAGCCGCAACTCCGCGCCGCCGAGGCTTCGCTCGCCGCAGCTCAGGCAGATGTGGCCGCGGCCGAACTGGCATTGGAACGGACAACGGTTCGTGCCCCGTTTGACGGCCGACTGGAGAAGAAGTCGGTTGACCTCGGTCAGTTCGTCGCGCCCGGTACCGCGTTGGCACAGATTTACGCGACAGAGCGAGTCGAGGTGCATCTGCCTATCAGTGACTCTCAGCTCGCACTACTAGAGCTGCCGCTGTTTGAAACAGCCGTTGAGGCCTACCCGGAGGTGGTCTTGAGCGCGCGGTTCGGCGGTGAGCGCTGGCAGTGGCCGGGCAAAATTGCCCGCGTTGAAGCCAGTATCGATCGCGACAGCCGCGTCACCTTTGCGATTGCGGAAGTGAGCAATCCGTTTGGGGAGAGCGGTTCACAAAGACCACCGCTGACGCCAGGTTTGTTCGTGGAGGCGAGCATTAGCGGCAAACCGATTCAGCAATCGGTTGAATTACCCGCTACTGCCCTGCGCGGTGACAACACCGTGCTTCTGGTGAACGAAAACAGCCGACTGGAACGACTACCGGTAGAGTTGCTCAGACGCGAGCAGCAGCGGGTCTGGGTGCGTGGTATCAGCGCTGGAGCGCAGGTCGTTGCGGAGCAGAGCAGCCTTTTGGCAGCCGGTGCTGCGATCGAGGTGGCAGCGGTGAGGCCAACCAGTGGCTGACAAACCGGGTCTTCTAGGCTGGTTCATCTCCAATCCGATCGCAGCAAACCTCCTGATGGTGGTGTTGGTGATCGGCGGGCTCTACAACATTCCGGGCCTCGACAAGCAGTTCTTCCCTACACCCGTTGTCGATCGCATCAGCATTGCTATGCCGTTTCCTGGGGCCAGCCCGAGAGAAGTGGAAGAGCAGATTTGTGTGCGGATCGAGGAGGCGATTCACGACCTCGACGGCATCAAGGAGATTCGCTCTACCGCCTCTGATGGTATGGGGCAGGTGATTGTCGAGGCGCTGACAGGCTATCCCACTCAGCGACTGACCAACGAAATTAAAACCCGGGTCGATGCGATCACCACTTTCCCGACCGACGCCGAGCGCCCCGTGGTGACCGAGCTCATCTACCGCCACATGCTGGGCATCGTGCAGTTAGCCGGTGAGCTTGATGAATGGGAGCTCAAAGAACTCGGCGAGACGCTGCGCGACGACCTGGCCCGCCAGCCCTGGATTTCGGTTGTAGATCTGGTGTCGCCGCGCCGATACGAAGTGTCGGTCAATGTGTCGGAGCTGGATCTCCGGCGCCACAACCTGTCCTTCGATGATGTGGTCCGCGCGATTCAGTCTGCCTCACTGAATTTGCCCGCCGGTGCGATCAAAGGCACCGATGGTGACATCCGCGTGCAAACCCGGGGTCAGGCCTACTATAGGGAGGACTTCGAGCGCATCGTATTGTTGACCGCCAGAGATGGTACGCAGATATATCTCGGTGAGGTTGCCACCATTGACGACGGTTTTGAGGATGTTGACACCCTCAGCCTTTTCGATGGCATGCCCGGGCACGGGTTGTATGCGTATGTCACCACCAACCCCGATGTGGTGCAGTCCTCTCGGGTCATCAATGAGTGGGTGGCCAAGCAGACCCCAAACTTACCTGAAGGGGCCACCCTGTCTTTTTGGCGTGACGCGGCGCTGCCGTTTAAGGGGCGTGTCGAGACGCTGCTTAAGAACGGCTTGGGTGGTCTGCTGTTGGTGTTTTTGGTGTTGGTGCTGTTCCTGAGACCGGCTGTGGCAGTGTGGGTTTCCGTGGGTATTGCCGTTGCCTTTCTCGGCGCATTTTTCTTACTCCCGTATACCGGCGTCGGACTCAACATGATTTCTCTGTTTGCCTTCCTGCTGGTGCTGGGCATTGTGGTCGATGATGCCATCATTGTCGGTGAGTCCATTCACACCGTACAGACCAGAGGCGTGGAGGGCGAGTCGGCGGCCTTTTGGGGCGTCCGGGAAGTGTTTAAGCCGGTGCTGTTCGCGGTGATCAGTACGATGGTGTTTTTCGCGCCCATGATGTTTATGCCTGGAGAGTGGGCGCACGCGGCCAAGGGGATTCCGGTTGTGGTCCTGTTGGTGCTGATGTTTTCGCTGGTTGAGTGTTTGTGGATTCTGCCGGCGCATCTCTCACGACTGGGCCCCGAGCAGCCCGCGACAACGCCACTGTTAAAACGACTCGAGGATTGGCGACATCGATGCGCGGAAGGGTTGGTTTCCTTCGCGCGCACCCGTTACCGGCCGTTTCTACAGTGGGCACTGCAGCATCATATGCTGGTGGCGGGCTTCTTTCTGGTCATGCTCAGTTTGAGCATCGCCTTCTATGGTGGCGGTTGGCTGAGATCCGCTTTTTTTCCGCGCATCAATTCCGACTTTGTCGAGGCGAAAATTGTTATGCCCGAAGGTGGCTCTTTTTCGCAGTCGGAGCTGGTGATGCAGCGTGTTGTGGATGCTGCCGAAGCCCTGAAGACAGAGTGGAACCAACGCCCCGAGTATGAAGACGCTCCTGCTATCGGCAGCATTTTGGGCCGTGCCAATGACAACGAAGTAGAGGTGGTGATTGCCACCGTCAGCGAGGGGGTGGACACCGAGGCCTTTGCCCTTGAGCTCAGGTCGGATTCAGGCTCGCTGAGTGAAGCCAAAGAAGTGCGCATGGATTACACCATCCGTGATCCAGGCAAACCCATCAGGCTCGTGCTCGCCTCGCGCAAGGTTGAGGACTTAGAGGCGATGGCCGGGGATGTGCGAGAGGCGCTGCTCTCCTACCCCGGCGTTTTTGACGTCTCTGACAGTTTCGATAGCCCCCGGGATGAGCTGGTGCTGGAGTTAAAGCCGGCGGCGGAGACATTGGGCGTTGGTTTAGCGGATGTGGCGCGACAAGTGCGACAGGCGTTTTACGGTGCGGAAGCGCAGCGTATTCCTAGAGGGCGAGAAGACGTCAAGGTCATGGTGCGTTATCCAGAGGTAGAGCGGCTCGCCATCGCTAATTTGAACGATATGTATATCCGTACGCCCGGTGGCGGCGAGGTGCCTTTTGAAGCCGTAGCCACCTATCGGGTTGAAGCCGGGTATCAAAAATTGGAGCGACTCGATCGCCTGCGTACGTTGGAAGTGGAGGCAGACGTTGAGGCGAACGGTCCGCCGCCGCGCGCAATTGTGCAGTCGGTGTTCCGCGATTATTTGCCCAAGTGGCAACAGCAATACCCCGACTTGTTTGTGAACCTCGACGGGGAATTGCAGGAAGAAATCGAATTTCGCGAGGCCACCGTGCGGCTGATGGCACTCGCCATGATGGTGATCTATGCCCTGATGGCGGTCGCCTTCCGGTCATACTGGCAGCCGCTGTTGATTTTGACTGCCGTACCGTTCGGACTCATGGGCGCCATTTTTGGCCACATGATTCTGGGCTGGCAGGTCAGCATGTTTTCCATCATGGGGGTGACCGCGTGCGCCGGTGTCGTAGTCAACGACAATCTGGTGCTCATTGATCGCATCAATCGCCTTCGAGAGGAGGGCACGGAATTGGTGACGGCACTTTTGCAGGCGGGTGAGGACCGTTTCCGGCCCATTATCCTGACCTCACTGACTACCTTCGTCGGCTTGCTGCCCATCATGTCCGAGACCAGCGTTCAGGCGCAGTTCCTGATACCCATGGTGACATCGCTGTCTTTTGGCGTGCTGTTCGCGACGGGGGTCACGCTGGTGCTGGTGCCGGCGCTGTACTTGATCGCGGAGGACGCGCGCGCTTTGCGAGCGAGATGGTTCGGTAGCAAAGACGACTCGCCGGCGTTATCGAACCCGGCGAGCTGATTTCCAAAGCTTCCGTCGGGGGGTTCAGCCGCTCTTAGGGCCTGCCGCCACAATCGCCTCGCTGACGTCAAAGTGGGCAATATTTTCGAGGAACAGTGCGGCCAATTGGCTTGCCTGGGCTTCGTAGGCCTCGTCATTACCCCAGCCCGCCTTGGGATCGATGTATTGCTCTTCCACACCGGGGATGCTGACCGGATAGTCGAGGTTGAGGCTCTCGATGTGGCGGGTTTCGACGCCCAACAGGAGACCGTCTTGTGCCGATTTCACCACGGCGCGCGTGACGGGGATCGGGAACCGTGATCCTGAGCCGCCGGGCGCGCCGGAGCCGCCCGTCCAGCCGGTATTGATGAGGTAGACCTGGCTATCGAAGTCTTCGATCCGTTTGATCAGTAGCTCGGCGTAATCTCCTGCAGGACGAGGCATAAAAGGCGCGCCAAAGCAGGTTGAGAAGGTAGGGTTGATACCGGCCGCGGCGCCTACCTCGGTAGAGCCAACCCGGGCGGTATAGCCAGAGAGAAAGTGAAAGGCGGCGGCCTCTTTTGACAAGATCGAGATCGGCGGTAACACGCCGAAGACGTCACAAGTGAGAAAAATGACGCACTTGGGCTCGCCACCGGCGTTGGTCTCCGAGCGCTTGTCGACATGCTCTAGCGGATAACAGCAGCGGCCATTCTCGGTCAGGCTTGTATCGCTGTAGTCGGCGTGCCCCTGATCATCCAGCACCACATTTTCAATGATGGCGCCGCCGCGAATCGCGTCCCAGATGACCGGTTCATTTTTGCGACTCAGATCGATGGTCTTGGCGTAGCAACCGCCCTCTATATTGAATACGGACCCCTTGGACCAGCCGTGCTCGTCATCGCCAATGAGGTAGCGCTCCGGGTCCGCTGACAAGGTGGTCTTGCCAGTGCCCGACAAGCCAAAAAACAACGTGGTGTCGCCGTCTTCTCCAATATTGGCGGAGCAGTGCATGGGCATGACATCTTTCTCGGGGAGCAGAAAATTCTGTACCGAGAACATGGCTTTTTTCATCTCACCTGCGTAACGCATCCCGGCTATCAGCACCTTTCGTTGACCGAAATTGATGATCACCGTGGCGTCCGAGTGGGTGCCATCCCGCTCGGGATCACAGACAAAGTCGGCCACATTGAGAATCTTCCATTCGGGCTTGTTGGCCGGATTGTAGGTGTCAGGGCGGATGAACATGTTGCGGCCGAAAAGTGACTGCCAGGCTGTGGCGGTGATGACTTTTACCGGCAAGTAGTGATCGCAGTGCTCTCCCACGTGCAGGTGCTGCACCCAGGTCTCAGACTGATTCGCGTGTGACTTGACCCGCTCCCACAGCGCATCGAATCGGTCTGCATCAAATGGTCGGTTGACACCGCCCCAGTCGATAGCGTCCTCGCTGGAGGGTTCTCGGACGACAAAACGATCCGCCGGGGAGCGTCCCGTCCGCGCGCCCGTCTCGACCCGCAGCGCACCGGTGTCAGATAACACGCCCTCGCCCCGTGCCAGGGCCATGTCAATCAGATCAGTTGAAGTCAGGCCGGAGTGAATATCCGGGGTCGAAATGGCAGCTTCGCTCATGTTGGTTTCCGTACTGAGTACTATCTATTTTGCGGTTAAGCATTTTTCTCAATTCGATGCGTCTACGTCATCGATTTAATGCAGCGTTTTACCTGCGCTGTGGGTGGACAGCACCTCTCGACCAAATCGATAGGTCGTGCCACACAATTCACAGGTCATCGTGATGTCGCCCTGGTCAGCGAGAATCTCCTCTCGCTCGGATTCGGGCAACAGGGATATCGCGTCGGCGCTTCGCTCGCGACTGCACCGACATTTAAACAAAATCGGGGCCGGTGGGTATACCGTTACGGTTTCCTCCTGATAGAGCTTGAATAACAACGCTTCTGGCGTTAGGTCCAGCAACTCATCAGCTTGCACCGTTTCTGTCAGCAAACACAGCGTTGACCACTGTTCGCTGCGTTTTTCACCGTCCGCCAGTTGCGCAGGTAGCTGCTGAAGCATCAGTCCTGCGCTGTGGACCCCGTCAGAGGCGAGCCAAAAACGCGTCCCCAACTGCTCACTTTGGGAGAAATAATGCTCCAGCGCACCTGCTAAGGTGCCACCCTTCAGTGCAATGATGCCCTGATACCGTTGGCCCGCCTCGCGTTCAACGGTCAGGACCAACTGCCCATCTGCCAATAGGGTCATGGGATCGTCGGCATCAGCGCTCAGGTCGCCTTGGGCAATGCCGCGGATGTGGCGCTCACTGGAACACTCGACCATGACTAGCGATACCGCTTGCTTGCTGCGGGCTTGCAGGATGATGCGACCTTCATATTTGAGATTGTTGCTGATCAGCACAGCGGCTGCCGCAAACTCTCCCAGAAGGCACTTTAACGTTGGACTGTAGGCTTGGTTGCCCAGCATGTCTGTCAACGCGCTTGCTATTCGCACCGATTCGCCACGCACATCGACACCGTCAAACAGGAAGCGTTGACTGCTGTCGGTAAGGTGGCTCATGGTGGTGGAATACCCATATTCGAGGCAGTGTAGGATAGCGGTATTGGTATCCGACCCCAATCTAATTATTGAATGTCTGTTATTCGTCTGTCGCGCTGTCATCAACTGAATCAGGCCGCTCAGGAAGCCGCTCTGGAGCAGCTTGCCGCGCACCTTGGCGATACCCTTGGCGCCTCGGTCGCAAGGGCTGCTAGAACGATTCAATTTGATGGCAGTGGATTCTCAGGCACCGTGACTCTGGAGGATGAGCGCGTCGTGGGAGAGGTCCGTTTGGGGCTTATGATGCGACCCCTGAAAGGGGTCATCACCAGAGAGATTGAAGCGGGGCTGGACCACTATCTCGCCGGCTGAGCGAGCTGGCCAACCCTGAACAGAGATCTTAGCTCGCCATCGCCTTGACGCGGGCGTTCAGTCGGCTCTTGTGGCGGGCTGCCTTGTTCTTTTTGATGATGCCTCGGTTCGCCATTCTGTCGATCACAGGCACCGCTGAATCATAGGCGGCGCGAGCGTCGTCAGCATTGCCGGTATCTGCTGCAGCGAGAACCTGCTTAATTTTGGTGCGGACCAGCGATCTCAGGCTCGCGTTGTGCGTGCGACGCTTGTCGTTCTGGCGTGCCCGCTTTCTTGCTTGGGGTGAATTAGCCACCGTTGTGCTCCGTAGGGATCAAAAAAGGCCGCGAATCATCAGAGATACACGGTTTAATGTCAACTGCAGAGAGGCCTAGCCCCTCGATATTAGGGTGTTTTACCCGTTTACCAGCCCAACCAGATCAAAATCCAGCCGAGCAAGGCGCACCCTATGGAAGCCCCAGCTTTATCGAGCCGAAATAGGGCATAGCCGTAGCCGACGGGCGGCAGCAGCAGGGCGAACATGCCCCAGGCGTACTCTTCCCGCCAGGCGGCAATGAGTAGCAGTATCCAACTGATCAGCAGTGACGCTGCACCGAGCGTCATTAAAAAGGAACTGGAAGCTTCCATTTGCGGTCTCTGAGGGGTAGGTTGCCGAGCGGTGCGAAGGGTATCAGAAACCCCGCAGCAACGGCACAATACACCAGCGTTCGATGACGGTACCAGCATGACAGATTCGCCAGCGTCAGAGCCCGACGACCCGTTCGCGGAGATCCGGCCGTATTCCAATCTGGACGCACCCGAGGTACTCAGACGGCTCTCGCGTGACACCGAGCTGGCAAAGACCATTGCCCTATGGCGTTTGCCGCGTCTCAGTGCTCTGTGGCCGACTCTGGCAAGGCAAATGGGCAAGGTTTGGTTGCGGCTGGCGGCAAAGCGACTTCGGACCGTCGAGGATCTCCAGAATCTGATTGCCCCCAATTTGTCGCGGATGATTAAAAAAACATCGGTTTTTACCGTCAGTGGCATCGACAAACTAGATTTACGCCCTGCCCGCGTCTATCTCGGTAACCACCGGGATATTGTGATGGACCCGGCCTATGCCAATTACGCGCTGCACCGGGCGGGCGCCAACACGCTGGCGATTGCCATTGGCGACAATTTGCTCTCCAAGCCCTGGGTGGCGGACCTGTTGCGACTCAACAAGAGCTTTGTTGTGAAGCGGAATGTGAGCGGTCCACGCGCGCTGTTGGCGGCTACCAAGCTGCTGTCTGAATATATCCGTGACTCTGTGAGCGCGGACCGTGATCCGATCTGGATCGCGCATCGTGAGGGTCGGGCAAAAGACGGTCGCGATCTGACCGAGCCCGCAGTGATAAAAATGCTTACCCTGTCCCGGGAGCGCGGTGAGGCACCGGAGGCGGTGCTCTCAGACCTTAATATTGTCCCGCTGGTGATCTCTTATGAGGTCGATCCCTGTGACGCGCTGAAGGCAGCCGAACTTGCGGCCGGCGAAGGGTACGTCAAGGCGGAGTTTGAGGACGTATCCTCCATTGCCCGGGGTATCACGGGCGATAAAGGCTGCGTTCATCTCCACTTTGGCGAACCATTGCCGGCGGATTTGTCGGTGGAGGAGGTGGTCGCCGCGCTGGACCAACAAATGGCCCGGCATTACCGGCTCTATCAAACCAATCGCTGGGCGTGGGAGTGGTTGCATGGCGAAAGTGTCCCGGTGGCGCTAGCCTTTCACGAAGGGTCGGTGACAGAGCAGTCGTTTAGGGCCCGCATCGATAGCGTGCCGAGTGAACATCGGCAGTGGCTGTTGACCATGTACGCGAATCCGGTGAGCCGTCAGCTGGCGCTCGATATCACTGACACGGACCGATCATGTGATTGACGAGGGCCTGCAAGCCGAGATTCGCGCTGCTTATCAGGAACTGACCGATTCACTCAATCTGGTGCCACGTTGGGGCCAGCGCCAGATGATTGCGGAGGTCGCCAACGCCCTGGCTGACCCGGAGGCCGAGACCCCCATCGCAGTGGTTGAAGCTGGCACAGGTACGGGAAAGACGATCGCCTATCTCGTCTCGGCACTGCCGGTCGCGCGCGCTCGTGGAAAGAAACTGGTACTGGCGTCAGCGACAGTGGCGCTGCAGGAGCAGTTGCTGTTCCGCGACCTGCCGGATGTTATGCGGCACAGCGGCTTGACCTTTGACGCTGTGCTGGCCAAGGGTCGAGGCCGCTATGTCTGTCTGCTCAAGCTGGATCATCAGCTGTCGGATCAGGGCGCTGATCCGCTGATCCCGCTCTATCCCGACGAGTTTCCGGGCGCGAGTGAGGAGCTGGCCGGCCCGATTCTCGAGGAAATGATTCAGGCCTTGGGTGACGGGAGCTGGGACGGGGATCTGGATGCCTGGCCCGAGCAATTGTCGCCGAGCGTCCGCAGACTCATTACCACGGATCAAAGCCAATGCACGGGCAGGCGATGCCCTCATATTGCCCAGTGCAGTTTTTTTCGCGCCCGCGAAGGGCTGGAAGAGGCCGACGTGATCGTTACCAATCACGATCTGGTGCTTTCCGATCTGCGTTTAGGTGGTGGGGTCATCCTGCCAGCTCCCGAAGACAGCCTCTATGTGTTTGATGAGGGCCATCAGCTGCCCGCTAAGTGTCTCAACCAGTTTGCCCTGCGGTTCCATTCCGGCGGGACATTACAGGGGCTTCGGGACAGCGAACGTTGGCTGGTAGCGAGCGCTGAAGGTTGGGTGGCGGAGGGTTTGGACGAGCGCCTGATTCCGGCGATGACATCGCTCGTGGGTGACCTCATACAGCGCAGCGAGGATATTGCAGAACAGCTGTGGCAATTACTGCCGGACGATGACTTTGAGCGGGCAGAGCACCGCTTTCCCTATGGCCGAATTCCTGCGGATCTTAGGGAGCAGGCCGCAGGGCTCGTTGCGCAGTGGGATCAGCTCAATCGCGAGGCAACGCGATTGGAGGCGGCGTTGGAGAACAGTCAGCCCTCGGGATCCTCATCCGCCGACAGCGCGATCGCTGGTGCGGCTGATCCGGATCTGAATCTTGCCAATGCACAGGGATTGGTCGCCAGAGCGGAACAGCAGCTGGCGGTCTGGCGTGCCTTTGCCGATGCACCGGGGGAGGGTGAGCCGGGAGATGGTTGGGCCCGTTGGTGCCAGCACCGCGGTACGCCACAGAGTGTGGAGTGCCAGGCGAGCCCGATCCTGCCGGGAGAACTCCTGCATGACGCGCTGTGGCAGCGCGCAGCCGGGGCGGTCATT
>Ga0181588_10003790_pt1 | contig 12573 bp, 11 predicted proteins | sample 071ome_26_FD_148607 | JGI IMG/M metagenome (GOLD analysis project Ga0181588, IMG submission 148607) | Coastal salt marsh microbial communities from the Groves Creek Marsh, Skidaway Island, Georgia - 071409BT metaG (spades assembly) | ecosystem: Environmental > Aquatic > Marine > Intertidal zone...
GTCGCCGGAAACCGACGGGCGCTCCACCTCGGTTTCCACCGCGCCGGGCCAGAACAGGTGCGTTGTGATGTTGTAGGGGCCGAGTTCCCGCGCCATCGATCGCGTCATCCCGATCATCGCCGATTTGGACGTGATGTAATGCAGGTAGTTGGCCCGCCCGGTCGGCACGGTGGTGGACGCCACGTTTATGATGCGGCCCCATTTCGCCTCCATCATGGCCGGCACCACGGCGCGCGCAGCGAAGAACGCGCCGTTGATATTGACCTGCATGGCGGCGTTCCACTCATCGACCGGCAGTTCCCAGAACGGCGCGATGGTGATGTTGGAGAATACCGCAGCGTTGTTGATCAGGCAGTCGATGCGACCGTATTCGGACAGCGCCTTCGCCGCCATATCGAGGGTGGCCTGCTCGTTCGAAACATCGGTCTGAACGGAAAGCGCCTTGCCGCCTTTCTGCTCGATCTCGGCGACCACCCGGTCGCCGTTCTCCGCATTAAGCTCGGCGATTACCGGGATTGCGCCCTGGGCGGCGAATTCATGCGCGTAGGTGCGCCCGAGCGCCTGCCCGCCGCCGGTGATGATGACCACGCGGTCCCTGAGGCTTGGATAAATCGTTGTCGTCATGGCGCGCTCCTTGTCAGCGAAATTCTGAAATCAGAGCGCTATGTATCAAATGAATGCCCGCAGCGACAGGGCGCGCGGATCAGCGAACGCGCCGACGCAGGAAAAGAAGCCCGGCTATTCCGCCAAGCAGCAGGGCGCCGCCGGGCGCCGCCAGCGTTATGGTTTCAGCATCCAGCCGCACATCGTCGAAATCGACTTCCAGATCGGGCGGGCCGGGTTCCCCGCGCGTCTCGTTGAGATTGACCAGCCGGATCGCCAGGTTGTCGCCGAGATTGGCGTGTACGTCGCCGATATCGACGGTCACGATGGAGGTGGCGAACTCGCCCTCCGGAATAATCAGCGAATCGAGATCCTGCGCGATCACCGTGCTGCTCACGATGTCGCCGCCATCAAGCGTGACGGCCAGCAGATCCACCCGGTAGCCGGGGAATCCGTCGAGATTGAAGAAAGCCCCGTTGGTCGCGAAACCGGACGCGATATTGCCGACCTCGACGCTCAGCGTGTAGCGCGTGTTGGCGGTCAGCACGTCGCCCAGCGCCTGCACGAACCCGTATTCGCCCTCGTCGCGCCTGCCCTGATTGAACAGGATGGCGACCCGGTCGCCCTCGGGTGCGGTCGTGTTGAAAAAATCCGTCCCGTTCGGCAGCAGCGTACCGGGAAAAATATCGGCATCGGGGATGAGCCCGTTGGGGTCGTGGATCTGCCAGCCCGCCGGCGTGCCGAAGGTGAATTCGTTGAACACCGTCTGTCCGCTGGTGTCCTCGAACCCTGCATTGACCACCGTCAGCGGTGCTGCGAGAGCGGAGATGCTGGAGGAAAGGTAGAGCGCTGCCAGACAGGAGAGCCCCAAAACCCGCCAGCCGCATAGCTGCGCCTGCATGGCAACCGTACTCCTCAACAAAAGTACACGCCCATTATTGGCATCCGTCCAGTATTGGCACGGGGTCGAACTCTCGTCGAACGGGGCTCGAAGTCAATGCCGGTTGTGCCGTTACTTGCTGTCGAGAACGGTGACACCGTCCCAGCCGGATGGCGGGTATGCAACGAGATCCCGGCAGCGTTCGCCAAACAGTGCCGCGACCCGGTCGCCGTCTCGGGCCAAAACGTCGAACTTCGCCGCCGCGTCGGCAAAACGGCCGTCGCGATAGGCCTGTAGTGCTTCCGTAAAATCTTCTGTCTCCGCCACGCCGGGCTGATAGACGGCGACCGGCGCGTCACGGCCGACGACGCGCACAAGATCGATCTCGCGGAACAGCGGCGCGGCGTCAGGTCCACAGGCCAGCCGCGTATCCTCGCTGACAAGTATGGAGGTGCCGTAAAACTTGTTGGCCCCTTCCAGCCGGGCCGCAACATTCACGGCATCGCCCATAACGGTGTAGTTGAACCGGCGCGAAGAGCCGATATTGCCGACTAGCATGTCGCCGCTATTGATCCCGATCCTGGTCGCCACGACCGGGGCGCCGGGCAGGCCGAAAGAGGACTGCATTTCAGCGAGCTTGTCCTGACAGGCGAGCGCCGCCTCGACCGCATGGCGGGCGTGATCCGGGTCGTCCAGCGGCGCACCGAACACGCCGACCACCGCATCGCCGATATACTTGTCCACGAAGCCGCCATGCTGCTCGATGATGTCGGTCACGACCGACAGATATCTGTTGAGAAACTGCACCAGCTCCTGCGGCGACAGCCCTTCGGAGATGCCGGTAAAGCCCTGGATATCAGAAAAAAACACCGACAGGGCCCGAGTTTCACCGCCCAGTTCCGGCGGCGCTTCGCTCTCGACCATCTGGTCGACCACGGCAGGCGGCAGGAACAGAGAGAATGCCTGGCGCAGATAGCGCTTGTCGCGATCCGCCACCGCAAAGCGGAACCCGACCGCGACGGCGAAGGACAGGAACGCGGCGGCAAACGGCTGCCAGAGAGGCAGCGCATAATCGTAGCTGAAGGACACGGTCGTTGCGGCGATCCAGCAGAGCGCCACAGCGATACCGGCCATCGCAGCGCGCACCGGCGACATCGCAAACGCCAGGGTGACGATGGCGAGGCTGAGGATCGCTGCGATCGCAATCCGCGCCCATTTCGCCGGCTCCCCGATCAGTTCGTTGCGCAGCAGCATGTTCACTGCCGCAGCGTGCATGTAGACGCCGGGAATCGAATCCCGCACCAGATCCTTGCGGAACAGGCCGGTCATCGGTTTCAGGGCGCAACGATCCGGCAGGCCCGCCCCTTCCGGCGTGTTGATGAATCGCCGCGAAGTCAGCTTGCGGTCCTCAATGTCGAGAACAACGCCGAGAAACACAGCCTTGCCGGCGAAGTGCCGCCGGAAATAGTCGCTGTCGCCCTTCTCCGCACAGGCATGAAGATCGGCGAGCGAGTAGCTGGGTATCCAGCCCGCCCCGCCATCGAAATTGATCATCGGCCCGGCGCCTTCGTATTTCAGCGTTCGCCCGTTGAAGACTGCCTCGCCGGCGGCGGTTCTTTCCGGCAGCGTCCCGACGACCCGCGAGGCGATCTCCAACGCCATCGAGGGCTCGAACCGTTCGCCCTTTTTCAGATCGACACTGCGAAAGAACAGCGGCAGCCGCCGCAGCACCCCGTCCTCGTCCTCGATCATGTTGAGCGGCCGGATATTCCGGTTATGACCGACGGCGAAGCTGTACCCGGCGAACGGGCTGATCGGCCTGAACTGGTGCTGAACCTTGCCGAGCACGACCTTACCCGACCGGCTGGCCTCGCGCAGGGCGATCAGCAGGCTGCGGTCGAATCCGCGCAGTTTGGGCTCGACCGATGTCGGCAGCACGATATCGAACCCGATGACCCTGGCGCCGCCTTTCAGTACGGAATCGAGAACGGTGGCGATCTCGCCCGACCACATGGCCTTCGGCAAATTCTGAAACGGCCGCCGGCGATAGGTTTCCTCGTCGATGGCAATCACCACGGTCGGCGAGTCTTCCGGCGCATGGCGGGGACCGAAGGCCTTATCGCGAAGCAGGAACAGCGTATCGACCGAGATCCCGCCCAGCCGTTCCATAAAGGGAACGAGCGCAATATTCGCTGCTGCGACGATCAGCAGCGCAACAAGGCCGTTCCGGATTTTCGTCGTCAAAAGGCAATCAGACGGCTGATCAGCGGACCGCCGTCCGCGGCGTACTCATCGATCTTGACGACCCGGTTGCTCCCGCCGGCGCTGACGCGGTAGAGCCCGCCGCGTGCGAGGGCGCGACTGAGACGCGCAAAATCCGCAATCCCGTTATTGAGCGTCACCGTTAGCGGAGCCTCCGACCGGTCGAGCCGTTCGACGGTCGCTTCCTTCGCCCTGTTCCCGGTACGGATGACCGGATTCAGGCTGAACACTCTCAGCGAGGGCTGAACGGCGGCGGCGCTGGACGTGTCGCCCTTGCGGAACACGATGGCCGCGCCCTTGCCGGCCTGCTGCGCGGTCAGCAGCAGACGGCCGCCGTCGCATTCGACGCGTTCGCGCCCCACCGTCCCACCGCGCACAACGCTCTTCTCGGCGCCGACCGTGACCGTGCCGCCGGTTACCGTTTCGCGCAGACAGGAATTGAGATAGCCGAGAATGAGTTTTCCGCTCGGCGTTGAGCACCACCGGACGTTTCAGCCTGTCGAACAGCTCGCGCCCTTCCATAACTTGCGTGTTGCTCTTGAGCGCATCGAGAAAAGCCCTGGCGAACACCGAATGACCGCCGCTGCCGCCGCTGTCTGTCACCGGCTCCAGCCCACCGGAAACCAGCGCTGTCCTGCCGCGCTTCTTCATGATGCGCTTGACCCATTCGGCCTTTTCCTTGGAGGTCTTGAGCTTCGCCGACGCGGCGCGAACCAGCGTGCCCGAATAGCACGAGTCCGCCACCACCATGACGTGACGCGCGCGGATGGCCCGCAGCATGCCTGTCAGATCATCGTTGGAGATCCAGTTGGCGGGGTTCTGCTCCTCTGCATCGACCGGCAGCCAGAAACCGCGTTCCGCGACGCTGTCGACCACACCGTGCCCGGCGTAATAGATCAGCAGATTGTCGTCCGGCTTCAGGGTCGCGCGCATCTTCGCCAGCGCGCCGAGAATGTCGCCGCGGGTCGCATCGGTCAGCTTGGTCACCGAGAACCCGTAATCGCTTTTCAGCAGCCGGCTGACGGCGTCGGCGTCGTTGCGGGCCGATTTGAGCTTCTGCAGATGCTTGTAGCCATTATTGCCGATGACCAGCGCGTGATACTTGCCGAAATGGATCCCGGCGAACGGATTCACGACCACAGGCGCCGGCTTCGCGGGCGGCGGGCGCGAGACGACCTGAACCGGCGGCGGCGCGGCGCGGTTTACCCGGATGCGTTTCTCCGCCCGGTTGCCCCACTCGTCGACCGCGGCGACCACGATCTCGCTCGCGCCCTGCGGGACGCCGCGGCGGAGCGAGAAGGAGCCGTCCCCGCCAAGCGGGACCGGACGGCGGTTGACCGTCACCTCGATGATCTGCGACGCATCGGCGATCTTGCCGGAAATCGCGACAAAGGCCTGTTTGGTTTCCAGCGTAGACGGCAGGTCGATATCGGGAGCTTTGTTGTCGACCTTGCGGACCGATCGGGTCTGGGCCACCTGCCGCGCCTTGCGCGTCACCGAAATGTTCTTGCTGGACCGGTTGCCCCACTCGTCCACGGCCACCACCGTCAAGGTGCTGACGCCGGTCGGCAGGCCGCGCGAAAAGCTGAACGCGCCGTCTTTCCCGAACGCCACGGGGCGTCCGTTGACCGACAGCTCGACGATCTGTGACTTGTCGCCAACCCTTCCCTTGACTTCGACGGTCGCACTGTCGGTGATCAGGGACGCCGGCGCATCGATGATGGGCGGGGCGGTGTCGGCAACGACTTTGGCGCGCGGCACGGGGCGCGGCGGAGGCCGGCGTTGCGCCACCGCGGGACGCTGAATATTTGACAGGGATGCGACGACCCGGGCTGTCCCTCCGCCGGGTTTTCTGATTTTCCATTTGTTATCTGTCGGCGACCCGTTGCTCAGCTTGTAGGGCTGCACCACATCTCCGTCAACGCCGAGAAAAAAACATCGCGGACGCTTCTTGGCCTACATTTTCCACCGGAAGCAGACGGCATTGACGGAATTGACCCACCATTTGCCGCTATCCGTTTTGGTCTCGCCGTCTGGCGTTTCCATGCGACCATTCAAATTTCCGTCCTCGCCGAAGTCCCAGACCATGGGAAATCCGCGGCCGTTCTTCCGGTTGATTGTCATGCCGGCAATAAACGTGCGGCTGTCAGTTGGAGGTATTTTCCGGAATTCTCCGAAACGGGGGAACGACGCGGGCGAAGGGCCGGAAGCCTCGGCCGCTGCAAAGCTGTTGCGGCTGGCGACTACCTGTGCGGTCGCAGGACCTTTCACGCTGATATCCCAGACGCGTACCCACGACGAGCCGTCTCCACCCTCCATGCGAATTTTCCGGTCACTGAGAGAAAGCCGCCCGCAACGCTTTTTTCCCTGAAGCCAACTGTAAAACTGTAAGCAGAGGTCGCCGTCGTCGCCGGTCCACCATTTACCGTCGTCGGAAACCCATTTGAAAAAATACTCTCCGTCGCCGAACAGGTCGCCGTTAGCAAAAAACTGCATACGTCGTATCTGACCTCTGGAATTCAAAAAATCGACTGTCGCGCCGGAAATCAGCGGTCTGATCTTGTCAGCGGGAACGGGGACGAATTCGGCGGCGGGAGCGCCCGAAGCGCCGCTTGCCAGCACGAGCGCCGTGAGCGCCGCCACGCGGAGAGGAAGCGACGGCAAAAGGTTTCGAAACCGATGTTGCATGGACTTCATACTGGTCTTCCTGCCGGAATGTGGCCCGGTATCTTATCGCTATCCTGCAAAATATTTTAGCCTCTTCGATAAAGCCCGCAAATTCGGAAGGTTTCGTATATGTGTTTTATATCACATATATTTGACTACCTGACGCTGGCTGTGGAAATAAAGCAGCGTTAGTCTTTCGCAATGTCTGTCGACAGCTCTGAAGAGAAGGCGCTACGCATCTCGCCGCTGGGCGGGACCATCGGTGCGGAAATCCGCGGCGTCGATCTGTCGCGACCGCTCGATCCTGCAACCACCGAGACCCTGCGCAAGGCATGGCTGCGGTTCGCGCTGCTGGTGTTTCGCGGTCAGACCCTCAACGACGATGCGCTGCGCCGCAGCGCGGACTGGCTCGGCGCGGCAAGCGAGATCACCATGCCGACCGACCGCAGGGGAGACGACGACATTGCCATCGCCCTGGTGTCCAACATTCTCGACGAGAGCGGGCAACCCATCGGTGCGCTGGGCGACGGAGAGATGTGGTTCCATCACGACAACAGCTTCACACCCGAGCCCGATATCGCGACATGGCTCTATGCGGTGGAGCTGCCGGCGCAGGGCGGGGACACGCTGTTCGGCGACTGCGCCGCGGCCTGGGACGCCCTGCCCGATCCGCTGCGCGAACGTGTGCTGGGCCGCCGGGTCCTGCAGGTTTACGACTACACGATCCGCGAGAAGCCGGATCTTCATCGTCTCGACGGCGTGCCGCATTGCTGGCAGCCGGCTGTGGTGCAGCACCCGGAAACCGGACGGCGGGCGCTCTATGTCGACAGGCTGATGTCGGCGGCGCTCGATTCCGGCGGCGACGGGCAGCCGGCGGACGACGGGCCCGCACTGCTGGAGGAGCTGTTTCCCTATGTCGAGCGCACCGATTACCGGCACGAATGGCGGCTGGGCGATTACGTCATCTGGGACAACCGTTCGACAGTGCATGCCCGAACCGATTTCCCGGCGGACGAAAGGCGGCTTTTGAAACGCGGCAAGATCGCCGGCGCGGCGATGGTGGCCGCGTAAGACCTGAGCCGCGTTCGCGGCCTCGCACCAGCCCTCTCCCCCACCCGGCCACCCAACGTGAGTATCCTATGGGTGGCCGGGTGGGGGCGAGGGCCGGAACCGTCATTTATAAATTCGTCCTTCAATCCAGTCGGCCAGCAGCGCAGCGATGTCGTCGCTGTTTCTTTCCAGCATCATCATATGGCCATTACCGGAAATGCCCTTATCGGGCAGATAGCAGAGTTCGGCCTCAAGCCCCTGTTCGACGAACCAGTCGACAATTGCGCCGTCGCTTTCGCGTGTATGGTCCGGATCCGCCTCCGCCGTCACCAGAAGGATCGGCGTACCGGCCATGGCGTCGAAATTCTCGATCCGCAGCTGACTGCCGTCGATATTCGAGCGTTCGTAGGCCAGACGCGGCGGCGTCTCGGTCAGCGAGGCGCGATAGGCGGCAAGCGCCTCGCGCGGAAACCGCGTGCTGTCCTCGCCGATCAGTTTCTTTTCGACGATCACGTCGTCGAACCGCCGCGCTACCGTCAGGTCGACCCGCCGGTCGAACTGCCCTCGCCTCACCACGACGTACCCGTCGCCGCGCTCCAGCACTGGCGGCACGGGCTCGATATTGCCGGGCCCCGAAGCCGCGATGCCGACGATCGCGGAAATGCGGTCCGGATTCTGTTCCAGCGTCTTCCAGCCATAGGCGCCCGACATCGAGTGGGTAAGCAGAACCGCAGGCCCGTCGAGCGTTTTCAGAAACGCGCCGATGCCGGCGGCGACTGCATTTCCGGTGAGGGCCGCCGGGTCCATTCTCCCGCTGCGTCCTGTGCCGGGCCAGTCGATGACATAGACGTCGTATCCGCGCCGCGCGAAATATTGCGCCCACCCTTCACGCCCGTCGGGCGTCTGCAGGTAACACGATCCGGTATGGCCCGCGCCATGCACCATCACCAGGGGCTGTCCGCCTTCGGCGCATTGCAGACGGTCGAAACAGATGGCGGGCTGCCCCGGACCGAAACCGCTGGTCCTCTGAATATCGCTCATGCGGGACCCATCGCTCCTTCCAGTGCGGCGCGGACGGGATCGGGAAGCGTGTTCGACTTACCCGTCGTCGGATCGAAATAAACCTGGATGACCGTCGCGGTCGCGGCGCAGCGGTCCTCGTGAAACACGCCCTGCCCGAGATGGAAGGACGATCCGCCGATTTTCAGCACCACCGTGCCGATCTCCACCTCGGCGGGGTAGGAAATCGGCGCGCGATAAGTCGCGTTGAAGTTCACTACCGCGAAGCCGGTCAGCAGATTGGGCTGAACGCCAGCCATGCGCTGGTCGCGCAGCCCGATCCGGCCGTCCTCGAAAAACTGGTTCACCGCGCCGTTATTGACGTGTCCGTTGGGATCGATATCCCGGTAGCGGACGATATCGCGCGCCCAGACGGCGTAGACGCCGCGATCGGTAAGATCGATGCCGCTGTCTTTTACGGGATCTGTCATGGCGGCGCAGCATAGCCTTCGCACCGCACGGCTGCTACCGTCCCGAGAGAACAACCGGACCTGAAATACATGCCGACCCTCAACGACAATGTTCGCGCCCTCGCCCATGCGGCACTTTCCCGGCTGCGCGATGCGGGAGGATCGTCGACGCGTGTGGCAGGACCTGACGGCGTCGAGCTCGATATTTCCTACGATGGGCCCGCCGCGCCTGAGACAGTCCCAGAGGAAATCGCGTCATACGACATGGTGACCGAGCAGGACCCGCGATGGGTGGGCGCGCACCGGCTGACGATCCATGCGCCGCTTGTGGTGTTCGATTTGATGTGGAACGAGGACGACCCGCTGCGCATCCTGGGCTACAGCCGGGGCGAGTGGGAGCGCGTGCTGGCGCCGGATGTCGATCCGAACGGCCCGCTGTGGCGGCGCGAACAGGGGCTGAAGGATGCTCTGCTGCGCGAGATGCTGCGCGAGCGCGGTCTCGAACAGGTGCCGGTATTCGGCAACCAGACGCCGGAAATAGACGAGACCAAGCGCCAGACTTACGCGTTCGGCACTCATCGTTCGGGGCCGGTGGCGGAAACGAAAACCCACCTGTCCGACCCCGCCGCGATGACGGCAAAAATAAAGGAAGTCGGAGAGGCAGCCGGTGCGGACCTGGTTGGCGTCGCGCGTATCGAGCCCAACATGCTCGATCTCGGCGTCGACTGCCCATACGAATACGTGATCTGCATCCTGCGCCACGAACAGTATCGCCGCGTGCTCGAAGGACCGCGCGGCGTCGAGGAAGAGACCTATACGGTCTATTACAATTGCGCACGGATCGCGACGGAGGTCGCGGATTACGTCCGCTCGCTCGGCTGGGACGCGCTGGCCCATCATAACGGCGGCACCTACATCCAGGCGATCCCGGCGATGTACAAGGCCGGGTTCGGCGAACTCGGCAAGCACGGAAGCCTGATCAACCCGCAATTCGGCGCGAGCTTCCGGCCGGGCTTCGTCACCACCAGCCTGCCTATGGCGATCGATGAGCCGCTCGAATTCGGTGTGCAGGATTACTGTCTGAAATGCAATCTGTGTTCCAACAACTGCCCGGGCGAGGCGATCCCGAAGGACTATATCGTGACCGACGGGCACCGGCGCTGGCTGACCGACATGGAGCGCTGTTACCCCTATTCCCGGCTGGAGCCGGATTACTGTCACATTTGCGTCGATGTCTGCCCCTACATTCACAAGGAAAACCGGGTGGAAGACACGCGCAGCATCTACAAGGATTACATGGGCGCCAGGCGGCGCGCCGGATGGCGCGCCCCCAAGGGCGCCCTGAAGAAGGCAGACGCGTAAAGACACAACAGAACACATGATCAGAAGGAGAAACCGACCATGGCGGATACCGCCCAGACCCTGAAACTGACTTCCGACGGCGCGATGAAGATGCTGCAGGCTGGCATGGATAAGGCGCGCTCAATGGGCGTGCCGCAATGCATCTCCATCGTCGATTCCGGCGGACATATGCTCGCCTTCATCCGCATGGACGGCGCCTTTTCGATGTCGCTCGAAACGTCGCTCAGAAAGGCGAGGACCGCCGCCGCCTACGGGCTGCCGACCGGCCATATCGAAGCCGGAGTCGACATCAAGCTGGCGATGGGAACCGACGGCCAGCGCATCAACCTGCCGGGCGGCCTGCCTGTGATCATTGATGGAGAAATCGCCGGCGCGATCGGCGTGGGTTCGGGCACCGGCGCGCAGGACCTCGAAGTCGCCACGGCTGCGGTGGCCGCGATCGAGGGCGCGCAGAGCTTCGACTGAGGCGATATGTCGCTTACGAGCAAAGTCTCCGAATTAGCAGGGCACACCGTCCACTGCCATGAAGGCGGCGCCGGCTTTCCCGTCCTCATGCTTCATGGCGTCGGGCCGGGCACCTCGATCATGGGCAATTTCGGACCGGTGCTGGACCCGCTGGCGGAACGCTGCAATATCGTCGCCGCCGACCTGATCGGGTTCGGCGATTCCTCCCGCAAGACCGAAGAGCCCTTTTTCGACCTCGATCTCTGGATCGAGCAGGGTCTCGCCCTCCTGGACCGGTTGCCGGACGGTGCGCGAGGGATTGCAGGCCATTCGCTCGGCGGTGCGCTGGCGCTGAAACTCGCGGCGCGCGATACGCGCGTGACGAGGGTCCTGGCATCGAGCGCCATCGGAACGCCCTACCCGCTCAACGACGCGCTGGACGGCTTCTGGTCGCTTCCGGCGAACCGCGAAGCACTTCGCCATACCATGGCGCGTATGGCGTACGACAAATCCGCGATCAGCGACGAGATGATCGAACAACGCTGGTCTTTGTTGCAGCAGGACGGATATGCCGATTATTTCGCCTCGATGTTTGCCGAACCGCGCCAGCGCTATATCGATGCCGCCATTCTGGATGAAGGTGAAATACGGGCGCTGAACCGGGAAGACCTGAACATCACGCTGATACACGGTCGGAACGACGAACCCTGCCCGGCAGACCGGACGGCGCTCGCCCTGTCGACGCATTTGCCGACCGCGGACCTGATCCTTCTCGGCGAGTGCGGTCATAATCTGCCGAGGGAACGGCCCTCCGAGTATTTGAGGGCGGCGTTCGGCCTGTTCGACGAGACATCCGCATGAGGCTGCTGACAGCGTTGGGTATCCTGTTCGGCGCGGTCTTCCTCTCGACCGTTCCGGCGGAGCCGTCGCGGGCGCAGCAACCGGGCGACGTCATCTGGTGCCACGACAAGGCACGGTCGCTGATCGCGCGCAAGGCACGCTGGCGCTGCAAGGGCGCGGTGGTCAGCGACGCGGAAGCGGCGAAAATCCGCGACAGCCGACGCCGCCGGATCAACCGCTCCTTCGCGCCCAGGGCAAAGCCCGCCCCAGACGTGAAACAGAAGGGCACCGGCACCGGCTTCTACGTCGGGCGCCGGTCACGTCGTTACCAACCATCATGTGATAGACGGCTGCAAGGCCATATCCGTGACGCCGGCGGGCGCACGCAAGCCGATCAAGGCGCACCTGCTGTCGGCCGATCCGGCTCTGGACCTCGCGCTGCTGCAAAGCGTACTTCCCGGGAAGAACTTCGCCCGCTTCCGCGCCGTCGCGTTGCTCGCGGGCGACGATGTCGCGGTGGTCGGCTACCCCCTGCACGGCAAGGTCGCGATCAAACCGGTGCACGTTCGCGGCCATGTATCGGTCGACGGGGGCGCCCCAAGGCCGTTCATGTTCGCCATGAAGATCGATGTTCGCCGCGGCAATTCCGGCGGACCGGTCCTCGATGCGAGCGGCCGCATCGCCGGCGTGGTCGTCGCCAAGGTCAATACGCCGGGCGTTTACGCCTCCACCGGCAAGCTGGTCACCGATCTGGGATTCGGCATCCGGCTGCCCGTTACGCTGGATTTTCTGAAGAAACACAGGGTCGCGATCGCGACCGCGAAAGAAGGCAAGGCTCTGGACGACACACAGATGGCGAATGTAGCCGGCTCTTTCGTTGCGCAGATCGGCTGCTGGCGGTAGCCGCCGGCCGCGCCGGATAACGCATTTTTAATCGGTCGGGCGCTAGGCTGATCGAAGTCGCTGGCCGAAGGTTCAGCATTCGAAAAGCGATAT
>Ga0181588_10003794_pt1 | contig 12561 bp, 12 predicted proteins | sample 071ome_26_FD_148607 | JGI IMG/M metagenome (GOLD analysis project Ga0181588, IMG submission 148607) | Coastal salt marsh microbial communities from the Groves Creek Marsh, Skidaway Island, Georgia - 071409BT metaG (spades assembly) | ecosystem: Environmental > Aquatic > Marine > Intertidal zone...
CGGCATCAAGCAGCTTGACGCGAACGGCCTCGCCGCGGGGCTGTTTGGCTTGCTGCTCGCCCAGCGGTACGACGTTTGTTTTATCGGGTCCCACTTTTGCCATGCGCCAAGTCTAACGCGATTGGTTCTGGAGCGCCTCGTGCTCTTCCTAGTAATGCCGCGGCGAGTTCCTGTTGTGCGAGTTTAATAAAACTATTAATATATATTCAAAATATTCTTTTTGATCGTGCTTTTGTTCTCTAAATCGAATGTAGGCTGTGGGAGGTTCTTATTAAGAAAATGTTGTTAGCCGTTTTTGCGGTGTTATTCACAGGCCACGCGGTGGCCGTGGAATTAAAAATTAACGCCGAGTCGGTTCCTGGCCTTGTCGGCCCACAAGGCATCACTGGCGTTACAGACTGTAGCGGGACGTCTATAAATCCAGCCGGGATTAACGGTAGTTCGGTTACGGCTGACATCACTGGTCTCAACTGTGTGGAAGTGGTCACGGCGTCGCCATACAACGATTACGAAGTTGCCACTTATGACATGTCTGATCAGTGCAACATTTTTAGCAACAGTACTACTGTTGCAGCGAATGGCTTCACAATTTACGGAGGACCTAATTTGACTTCTCAGGAAAACTTTAGTGAGGATTGCTTGCTCACATTAAAGGGAGCATCCGGTCCTCCACCCGGCACACCAGGCGGTGATGGCGATGATGGAGGCGGCGATGGCGGTGGCGGAGCCGTTGCAACGCCAGTCCCCGCATTACCAATGTTTGGTCTGTTGGCCCTCGGTGGCCTGCTGGGTTTTCTCGGCCTTCGCAGGCTCAGGCAGTAAGCGAGTTCCTGGAAGACAAAGCCCGGCCTAGGCCGGGCTTTTTTGTGGGGCTTTGGTCGTGAGTTATTTTACGGTGCAAAGCGCGCGGTCGGAGCGTCCCTTGAGTGGCGCTTACTCGGTCGCCACGTGCCCCCCGGGGCGCCGCATATCGGCAAAGCCCTGCATCCACCCCTCATCGATCATCAACGAGTTGGAGCGCCCGATGGTGCGGCGGGTGGGGCTGAGTTGATGGCCCCATTCCTCCAGCAGTCGCTGGGTGTCAGCGCTAATACCGGGCTCAACCAAGGTGCGGTCGGGCCGCCACTGGTTGTGCACGCGGGGTGCCGCCACCGCGGTGGCGATGGTGCTGCTGTCATTGCTGCTGGGTCTATTCGGCTATCGCCGACTGGCCCACTAACTTGGGGGCACAATTGGGGGCATAGCGCCAAAAGTAAACTGGGTTATTGCAACTAAAACAGTGGCTTAACAGACCAGTTCAACTCCCGCCGCCTCCACCAAAAACGGGAAAGGATCATCCGCAGTGACCACTCCGGGAGAAACAGTCAGATATTGACAACTTCTCCCGGAGCCGGCCAGGCCAATCCCCTATAGATCAATCAGTTATGAATAACGGACAACTTCCTTCGGACTAATTCAAATTATTGATTTTGGAAGTGTCCACTAGAAATCGTCATCCTCGGACAGGTTTAGATCTGGTGTATCTTGAATGTGATTTCGCCTCTGCCTCGCCTTCAAGATCAGCAAATTCATCTCTGTTTCACTTAATGCCTCTACCAATTCTCTCCGACCCCTTGGGACATCTGCCACTACATTCTCTATGGTTGTCGATTTATTTCTAGATATCACTTGAGAAACGGCGCGATCGATTAACATGCGGGCATCAGAATCACACTTCGTTTTATCTTCAGCTAATCGCTCTAAATGCTGTCTGGACAGCTGCCTCAATTGTGAGCCAAACCGGTATTGCAGATAACCCACAGTGACGCCGTATTTATAAGCTAACTCTTTGCGGCTCATTGTCTGATTGCTGCCAACCAGCATTGTGTGGATAAAATCACCTATCTGGGACTCGAGCTCCAAGCTCTTGTGTTCGGGCCGAGCATCAAAACGAAGTCCATAATTCCTCTGAACAAGAACTCGCCTAAGTAACACGGTCTCGGGATAAAAAAGCTGGTGAATCCCGGCGAGACCTAGAGCCGACTGAAGCTGGAACAATGTGGCTAGTTTTGGCTTTCTCTTCCCCTTCATCCAATTTCTAACAACGTCTTCAGAAACCCGAGAACAGCATGGCCTTCAATGCCGTGGCGAAAAGCTTCCTTGAACAGGGCCCGGGGGCCGTCCCCAGCCCATCGTTAGCGCTTTCAGCGGCTCCAGTATCTGTGTACTTGAAGGTGCCGGCGGCATAGATGGTGTAGAACAAGCATTGGCTAACTAAGGGAGCGCTGGGCACAGGACACTAAAGGGTCAGAAATCTCAAAGCGCTACCGGGACAACGCCCTAATTGAGTCAGGTTGCTCAAGCGTGACGAAGTGATTTGTCTGCGTGGTATGCAGGATAGTCACACCGCTGTTCTGCTCTCGGCCGGCCTCGGCACTGGCAATCATGCTCCGATTGTCCAGAACGTCGTCGCGCTCGCCAACCACCACATCGATACGTTCATAGCCGCCGAACAGACCGGGTTCATGATCCCTCTGCCAATCGCGGATACTGACAGAGTTGGTCACCGCCGTGGCGTAACGTATGGGAGTAAAGTAGATCGACTGACAAAGCAAAGTCTTCAATGCGTTGGTTGGGCGCATCATGGGCTGTTTCAGCAACTGCTCAACCGACGACTTGCGCAAAGCCATCATGACAATGGGGAAGAAAACTCGCGCTATCATGAATCCAATCGACTTGCCAAAAGGCCCTGCCACTTTGGCGCCAGGCAAAACCGCAGCCTCCAGAATTGCCCGTATGGAGCGGTCCGCTGGCTTCATCACTGCCGGAAACTGACGCGCAGCCTCAAGCGTGACCGCGCCGCCACGGGAGTGCCCGTGTACGACAACCTCCGTGCCCTCAGCGAGGCGTGAAACCACCTGGGCGAGTTGGAAACCGTCGTACTCAATGGTTCCCAGTGTGTGGGGGTTGGCAGGCCAGTCGTCCAGCGCAGTTACCTCGCCATCAAAGGGATTGTGGTAGTCCGCATTGTTCACCAGGATCAACTGGCCCTCGAAATCAGCGTAGAGCGACTGGAAGTAGCGCATATCCTCGAGAAAGCCGGGGAAGGCGACCACCGTACGAGCACCCTCACCTGTCGCCGCACGCGTGGCGATAACAGTTTCACCAGCGCGATACAGTCGCCCGCCATTGGACGCATCAGGCCATTGTGCCGTGAACCGACGAGGCTGGATCCTGTTGGCACAGAAATAGCGATAACCAAGAAAACCACCTACGAGGGCGGCGAGTAGCGTGTAAAGGAAGTCCATCGGGTATCAGAGACGCGATCGGCCTATGGCCTATACCAGATCGAAGAGGTATAAGCCCTCTCCTGAATTGTATCGGGAAACCCCTCGGCGGAATCCAAACCAAGCGCAATAGCGTCCAAAAGGGAGTGGCGCGCCGTTGGAATTTGTAACACCCGCAAATAGTAAAATGCCGACTGGCCCGCGTCGAAGTCAGGATCTGTCCACACCGTTGATAAGGTCTCTGCACCCACCCGGTTGTCCACCTCGCCACTGCGCAGATCAACAGTATTCTCCACGGCAGGCAGCTTGCCATCGGGACTCAACCGGCGGTCAGCCGACCAGGCAATATTGTACACGCGCTCATGAGTTTGCCCCTGCTCATCTACCCAGCCCTTCACTACCTGCAGGCGATCCAGGTTAGCACCGACCGGGTCCTTCGCCGCGTAGGCAATGAAGCTGGGCGCGCCATCTAGTACGGCCGGCAAAGTGCCGCCCATGGCGACACCGCGAGCTGTCGCGTGACCGTATAGATCTGCTGAGGCCAGGTCTTCACTGACGAATCCATTGCCGCCGAAAAACTGTACGGCGATGCGCGGACCAGTAGTTGCGTACACTTCCTTACGCTTCATGGCTTGCAGGATGGCTTCACGGGTATTTTCTTCTGCCCATACTGCGGCCAATCCGGAAGCGGACATGGCCCAACCACTGGTTCTTCTGCCACCGTCCTCATTTAACGGCCGCTTATTTTCGGGAATGGAATCGGTTGCAAGCTTGCCGTGAAAATTATTTTCTTCAGCCGATGGCAAGGAGGTGTGAGCGTCGGTAGAGCCGATAAAACCCATCTGGTAGGGGTTAACCCCCAATGTTTGCTCCAACGCCAGCCCTCGCCTTAGAGCCGGCCGCAAAAAGTCGCCGGCCTGAGGGTTATATTCTGTCCAGCGACGTTGAATGTAGTAGGGGTAGTTCTCAAAGTCGGCAAATTCGTCGTCCGGTGACAACGTAGAGTGGGTTTCAGAATCACCCTTGATCTGGGTAATTTCAGCGATCGGTTCCCATTTCGCCCTGGCTTGGGCGTACTCGGATGTCATCTCTTCCCCCCGTAGGGAACGGGTATCAAACATGTAGCCTTTGGAGATATTTGAATTGTGGGGAATGGCTATAAAATTCGCCCCGGTTGCCGCCGATGTCTCTTCCAGCCAGGACCATAAATCTTCTGGATACGCGCTACTATCTGAGCCAAACGGATCATAGCTCTGCGCGACCTTGCCACTGGAATCGGATACCACAACGCGGTGTAAGTTGGCGCCAGCCGGAAGAGAAGTCCACTCCCAGCCCACCAGAGCAGTGAACACACCCGGCTCATTGTACTCGTCAGCGTAGTTGGTAATGCTTTTCCAGGTATCAATCTCAATCTGCTGTGGAACGGGCAACAAACTAACGTTACTGTTTAACAGGGAAGACTGTGCGTCCTCACGGGGTGTGATGTCTGGATCGGGCAGCACGGATACAAACAGGCTCCTGCCCTCACCTTTGTCAATAGCATTCGCAAGCACATACTGCGCAATATGCGCGATTAGGGAATCGATAATACCCAGGTCGCTGGTGTCCACTCCGTCGCGGTGAATGCTACGCATACCACCCAGTAGTTCCGCATGATCTGACACCACCAGAAAATCCAGGGGTGTATCTATTTGCACTCTCGCCTTGTGGTAGGGGTGTACAACCGGCATACCTCTGGCATAGCGATAGGCGACATCGGGCTTGGCTGTTAAATTGTTGTTGGTGTAGGCATCTGACGAGTACGTAGTATGCAGGTGGGTGTCACCCCATAGCAGCTGTTTGCCAGCCGCGTGTGCAGTAGTCGACACAAGCAGGAAGCCTGCAAAAAGAAGCTCTCGCTTCACTGTTCATCCCTCTTCCAGGTTTTCGAGCTTGCCATCACCTTCAATCAAGACCCAGGGCACGTTGCTCTTTCTCCAGCACTGCCGCCACCTGCGGCTGCGCCCTTACCTGCGCGACGAGTCCGACCAGGTTCGGCCAGCGCGACTCATCGACCTCGTAGCCCGCATAAGCTGCATTGATAAACGGACTCGCGATGCTCAGGTCAGCCATCATGAAATCGCCGAAGATGAAGCGTCCCGTGGGTATCTGGCTTTCCAGGTAGTCCAACATGGGAGGCAGATCCTTTTCGATGATACGAGCGATAAGTTCTTCATCCGGCTCCTGCTTAAATGCCAGAGGGCGCATAAAGCGCTGGAAAAATATACTGGCGGCCAAGTCAGAAACACGACCACCCGCCAGGTCTTCGTACCACAGCGCCCTTGCCCGATCATTGGGCCTCATAGGATAAAGCCTGGGCTCAGGATAGGCGTCATCCAGATACTGGCAGATCACCTTGGAGTCGCACAGCGTCAGGCCTCCATCCACCAGAGAGGGAATCTTGCCCAGCGGATTGATCTTGAGGTATTCAGCATCCTCGGAGAAAGGCATCTGCCTAACTATTTCATAGGGGACATCCTTGATGTCTAGTGCAATAAACACTTTGCGGACGTAGGGGGAACCGTGCACGCCATGCACTTTGATCATCTAACAGCCTCCTGAAACACTACCAGCTATAGCTGGCAGTGAGTCCAATCCGGCGACCGGGAACAGGGACGCGCTGGCCATAGCCAGTGGGCACCCCGCGCACCAGCGGTGTATTCGTAGTACCGCCGCCGGCACGTAACGCTTCCTCGTCGAACAGGTTGGTGGAAAATATCTCAACATTCCACTGCTGCCCACGAACGCCCAGGTAAAGATTGAAGATATGGTAGGGATCAACACCGTCTATGTCGCCGAGGGGAAGGCGCTCTCCGGTGTAGGTGTAGAGAATGCGACCATAGCCTTCCAGGCTGCCAAAGGGAATGCTGTATTCGCTGTTGATGCTGGCCGTCCACTCCGGCACCCCTGGTGTGGATTCACCGCTGACGTCACAGGTCGCCACAAACTGGCCTTCGGGAATTACCGGCGCGCCATCGTCATCAAACTCGTTGCAGGGAAGCTCGGTGCCGTCCGAATACTCCCCCTTACTGTAACTAAGCGAGCCGCCTAGGAACCAGTTTTCACTAAGAAGTGCGGTGAGATCCAACTCCGCACCCCACACCTCGGCATCACCATTTACCGTGATGCCGGCAGTGGAGATATCTCCAGTGACGTCAAGGATATTAATGGCGTTCACGCGAGAGATGTAGTCATCAAACTCCTGGTAATACAGGGCGCCGTTGAGCCTGACAGCGCCTCCCGCCAGGGTCGACTTAAAGCCCAGTTCATAGGAGATACTGTCCTCAGGGTCGAACAGCAGCACTTCCTCCGGCAGCAGAGCGGAGGTCACCGTGACGCCTCCCGGCCGCCAACCCGTGGCCACCAACCCATATAGATTGACATCATCTCCCAGTGCATACTGCAGGTTCACCTGCCCGGTAACCGCGTCATCCTCGTACAGCTTGTTGTCCTCACTCAGTACCTGCTGAAACAGCTCACCTGGCGGTAGAAAGGCCAATCCTTCGCTGCCGGCGTAGACCGCCAGATCCCGCTCCACTTCAACATCCTGGTAGCGCAGGCCCACTTGCAGTGTCCACGCATCGCTAAGGTAGAACTGGTTGTGGGTGAATAACCCCCAGCGGTCTACATCAGCCGGAAAATCGAGCAGCAAACTGGCGGGGGCTATGGGAGCGATTGGGGGCAGATACTGCTCCTGGGTAAACGAAATTTCCGAATTTTCGTAATAGACACCCACCATGTAATCCCAGGTTTCATTGCCATCACTGGCAAATCGCAACTCCTGGGAGAAGTCCTCCCGCTCGTCGGTCGCCACGATGCGTCGAACATTATCAGGATTGGCGTTTCCCGGGGCATTGTCATACTCAAAGACAGAATCGGTATCGTGGTAGCCGGTCACCGAAGTGAAGGTATGTGATTCCAGCTCCCAGTTAATTACCAGCGAGCTGTTGAGAAAGTCGGCGTTCGTATTGTTTTCCAGATCGCCGAAGCCAACCACAGCACCGCGCCGGTCGTAAGCATCCAGTGGACGCAAATCACCTTCCGGATCGAGTCGAGGGTCGCCGCTGGGCACCCCCTCGAGTGCAATGACGTCATCGAAATCGCGATCCAGGTACTGGATGGCGAGGTCAATGCTGAGAGTATCCGTTGGCAACCAGCTGAGGCTTACACGACCACCGCTCGTTTCATCTGAAGTGATCTCACCGGTCAGGTCATTCTCAATCTGATCCAGCTCACTCTCGTCGTAGATGCCCGCTACGCGCAGACCCAATTTGCCAGGTATGAGCGGAAAACTCGCCGCCACCTGGGTGTTCAAGCCATCGTTGTCGGCAATCGCGCCGCGTATATAGCCTTCTATCTCATCCAGGTTTGGACGTGCGGTATGGATATTGATCGCACCGGCAGGCGAGGTACGGCCGGCCAGGGTACCCTGGGGGCCACGCAGTACCTCGACACGCTGAATGTCGAACATTTGCTGAAACAGGGCATTGGAATCGACGATCGCTTCATTCCAGTAGGCGGTAACGGTCGCTTCCGCGGCAGAATTCGGATTGAAATCAAGACCGCGCAAACTCATGCGACCGTTGCGACCATTAAAGCTGTTGATCTCCAGGCCAGCGGTCAGTGCGCCGAGGTCGGTAAAGTTCTGGACATTGAATTCCTTGAGGGCATCCCCATCAATCACGTTCACGGTGGATGGAATATCCTGAATTGACTCGGAGCGTTTCTGGGCGGTAACAATAATCTCTTCCAGCATTGCTTCCTGAGCCTGGGCAAGCCCGCTACTGCCAAGTAGCGCTATTGCGACGGCCGATGCGAGGGAGGTGTTTCGATGGTTGTAGCGATGCTTGGACTTCATGGGAGAATCTCCGATACACAGGTGTTAGCGTTATGTTGCCCAGTGTATTCGACGTGTCGCTCTTCCGTGTATCATCTTCGGACAATCGGCGTTGGCCGCGACCACGTCAACGATCCGTCTTATTTTGCAAACAGCGCCTCACAGCCGGTCCCAGACAAGACATTATCGAGACGCGCCTTGTCGATCTCACCAAGATTATCGTAGCGCTGCTTCAGCCAGGTTAGGCATTTGGCCTGGTAGACGAAGGCCTCTTGCACCCAGGGCCTTCCGTCCAGCTCACATTCGAGCATTTTGTCGCCGCTTGCCACTGCCTTCGCGTTTTCCAGCATGAATGGCACAAACAATCGGCCCACTTCACACAGCAAGTTGTTGAGTGTCTCTGGTGGCGCATCCAGGTCAATCCAATCAGCGTCATCGACCTCCAATCCAGAATGGTCTTCCATGGCTTCTGTCCATGCAAAAGCACGAGGTGAGATACGACGTGAAACCGCCTGGGGTGTGGGGTCAGTCAACACCAGCATGGTCATCTGGCCGAAGCAGCCATAATCGCCGGCACCGGGACGACTTCCTAAAAGAAACGGCTGGTTCTGGAGGTGACGATCAAACACGTCCAGATAGCGTTCCCAGCTTTCTTCGATAAGAGGGCCGGTTGTTTCATTTGAGCCCACCACACCAATCCGGGAAATCTGCCGCTCGGCAAACATTCTGGCAAACGCCTCTCCCTGCTCTGGTGTGCTTGTCATATTCATGGCATAAGCCAGATAGGACGACGAGGTCTGTGTGTCCGCTGGCTTTGACCAACGAAAATGAAACATGCATTTGGCCAGCCACTCATCACCGAACTCCTCCAGCAACGCATCGATCACGGCCAGTGCCGGATCCATTGGCCGCACAGCGCGCTCCGGGTAGTCGTCCTCGAGGCGATTGATAATAGGCGTTGTATCGGCCATTGCCTCGGTCAACTCACCGTTATGATCTGGCAATATGACATAGGGAATCAGTGGCAGCGGTGCAGGCGGAAGTGCTTCTGACTCTCGCCCCCCTGCCCTGACGAATTGATAAGGAATGCGCCGATAACGTAAAAGCGCGCGCACTTTACGCGTATACGGGGATACCGAGCTGCCTACGAGTCTCAAATCAGTCATCATCAATCCGTTGTAATAAAAGGGCGCAGCTTGGAGCTATACTAAAGCGAGGCACGACGTCGAATTTCTGCCGCCACCAGCCACAAGCGGTCCTGCCCCCAAACTTCCAGGTCAGGCTCACCCTCGGGACCACAAAGGCGATAGGAAGGCACCCCCCACAGCCCCATGCCCTCCACCATTTCATCCTGGTGTTTTTCTATGAACGGCTTCCAATCTTCACCACCAAGGTGCTTCAGAGCCTCAGACCAATCCAGCCCCACCTCTTCTACCGCTCGTTTGATATTCTTCGTTTTGTGTAATCCCTTGCCTTCTGCGAAGGCATAGCGCATCAAGACACTTAGCAGCTCTGTATCTTTACCGAGCGACTTGGCCCAGGGCATTAGTGAGTAGGACTGCCGGGTAGGCTCGCCGATCGTTATTACCGCGTTTCCAAAAGGCACACCCAAAAATTCACTCTCGCGCTTCACATCAAAGAAAATGTAGTTTGCTTTCGCGGGCGTGGCAGGGACCCCCCGCATTACCATCGGCAGAACAGGTTTGTGGTGAAAATTTATCTTACAGGCCCGACTGAGCTCGATGGTGTTGTCGTAAATGATTGCGGAGTAGGGGCTGTTCAGAGAGGGAAAAAAATGTAAGTCCAGCCCGCTGGCATCAGTCCACCTAACGTCAAGTTCAGGCCGGGGTGCAATATAGGGCTGACCCGGATCTCTACAGACACCCAATTCGCGCAAGCGCTCCTCCAGATGAAACAGCCGGTCAACGCCCCAGTACCACTCGCCAGCGTAGTAAAGCATTGCGCCTGAATAGTGATCTAAATCTGCCAGGCGCGCAGACCCTACCTCCAGAGCCGCTTCAGCTTCTTGCGCAGTCACGTCACCCCAATCGATAGGCCCACCTGACCATAAGCTGGTGCTAATGCCTTCAACCTGATTTAGAAATTCCTTCGCCCCAAGTTTCGCCAGTGCTCGATTAGCCGCCTGCTGCAATTCAGGCTCAGGCACCAAACCAGCGTCATCGGGAAAGCTCAAACCATAATGCGGCGCTATCAATCCGCAGTCTCGGCGAGCCCACACTGCCAGTTTCTCCTCCTCAGGTTGGCTGCTGCCGCCGGTTGCGCGGATGAGGTGCGGCACAACCTCAATGTCGTAACGCTCGGCGAACTGCGCAACTACCTGCGCCATCAGGTGCGAATAAGGATCGTCCACCTGGTGGAAGTACTCAACTACGTGAGGTCGCCCCTCAGCTTTACGTTTCTTCTCGGCAGCTGCTCGTTTCTTCGCTTTCCATTCTGCGTTTGCAAATCGGCTAAATCGCTTTGACAGGAAAAAGCGTAGTAGGCGCGGCGGGTCAACGAAGTAAGAGGCACTAGGATTGTCCTCTGGTTCAAGCATTTCGGATTGTCACTCCCCCGTCAACCACGAGCGTCGCGCCGGTAATAAAACTTGCCGCAGGTAAGACGAGGCTGAGCGTCGCGTGGGCAACCTCCTCCGGCACCGCGTAGCGGCGCAGGGCCGTCCTACGGTTGGCAAAGGTTTCCTTGTGCTCATCGGGGATACCCTGGGTGATTGCCGTATGAACCGGGCCCGGACAAACACAGTTGACGGTGATGCCCTCTTTGCCCAGATCCACGGCCATTGCCCTCGTTAAACCCATAGAGGCATGCTTGGCAACAACATAGGCACTGTTAAAGCGTGTGGCACCATGAGCTTCTGTCGACGCCACATTCACTATTCGAGGGTGCGGAGAGTTACGCAGTCCGGGGAGAGCCGCCCGTATCGCCCAGGCCTGCGCAGTGGCCATAACATCCAGAGAACTGTCCCAGGAATGCTCATATTCGTCACTGTCGATAGCTGCAGGCAAGGCAAAACCGGCGTTGTTGACCAGAATGTCCAAGCCGCCAAAATGCTCAATAACCCTGCTTACCGCCTTCTCAACGGCTTGTCGGTCACGTAAATCGACCAACAAAGGTAATACCTCTGCACCGACAGACCTTACCTCCTCGGCTACCGCTTCCAGCGCGGCTTCATTGATATCGAATATCGCCAACCTGGCGCCTTCATCAGCAAACAGGTGAGCGGTCGCCCGCCCCATGCCGCTGGCCGCGCCAGTAACAATGGCCACAGAGCCGACGATCGAACGGGAAAGTTTACTGAGCCTTCTCATTGCCTACCCCGCGTTCGCTATTACGCCGCCATCCACAGCGATGGTGTGGCCACAGACATAGTTGCTGGCGCGGGAGCAAAGATACATGACCGTTCCCGCCGCATCCTCAGCAGTGCCCAGTGTGCGGGTCGGTGTTCCGCTGGCAATTTGGGCTGAGGCATCCGCCATATGGCGGGTCATCTTGCTGGGAAAATAGCCCGGTGCGATACCATTCACGTTGATGCCCTCAGGGGCAAGATCAGCTGCCATATGACGGGTCAGTTGAATGACCGCAGCCTTACTCGCAGAGTAGGAATAGTTGTTCATATGGGGATGGGTAATTCCGTTGACGGAGGCAATGTTAACCACCCGTGCAGGGTCACCAGCACTGCCACTGACACGCAGGGCCGGAAGTAACTTCTGGGTCAGGAAAAACACAGATTTCACGTTCAGGTCCATGACCTTGTCCCAACCGCTTTCCGGGAACTCGTCGATATCAGCACCCCAGGTTGCACCGGCGTTATTGATCAGGATGTCGATTTTGTCTTCACGCTCAAGCACAGCTGCGGCGAAAGCCGCCACTCCATCCATGGTGCCGAGGTTTGAGGGTATCGCTACGCACTCCCCCAGCGCAGACATTTCTTTCGCCATGGCTTCCAATTGCTCCACCTTCCGTGCAGTGATATAGACACGAGCACCGTGCTCCACCAACCCCTGTGTAATCATGGCTCCGATTCCGCTGGAACCGCCGGTAACAACGGCTACCTTGCCGCTGACAGAGAATAAATCTTTCATTTAGTAAGTTTCCTCACCCCTGGTTGGACAATCCATTAGACTAACCGCTACCCCGTTGCAGTAGAGAAGCAGTAATGCCCGACATTCCTCATCCGGACCCGCAGGCAGGTCCTAGTAACCCGCCTCAGCCGCCAGAATTTTCTGATAAAAATCAGCATCCAGCACCCGATATGCACCGCTGCGAGGGTGACGCACATACACGCGGTCTTTACCCAGCTTGTCCAGGTGATAGGCTTGCTCGCGCAGCTTCCCCTTCAGCAGCTTAAAGGTCACGGTGGTTTCAGTCTCCTGCTGCAGACGCACGAACACTGGCCGA
>Ga0181588_10003805_pt1 | contig 12545 bp, 10 predicted proteins | sample 071ome_26_FD_148607 | JGI IMG/M metagenome (GOLD analysis project Ga0181588, IMG submission 148607) | Coastal salt marsh microbial communities from the Groves Creek Marsh, Skidaway Island, Georgia - 071409BT metaG (spades assembly) | ecosystem: Environmental > Aquatic > Marine > Intertidal zone...
CGAACGGACGGCTTCCTCTGGGATGGAGGAGCCCCGACTCCCGAGCTCGGTGGGCGGTCTCGCCCCGACAGAGGAGAGTCTCCTGATGGGGACCGGCGCGGATGATCGGACCAGCCCGGAAGATCGTGGCGCGGACACCTCCTCGTCCGGCCCCCCGCGCCGGGATTCTGAGGCTCGGGAGCTGCCCTCCCCGGGCTCAGCCTCCCCGGACTCAGTCTCTCCGGGCTCAGTCTCCACGGGCTCAGTCTCCACGGACTCAGTCTCCACGGACTCAGTCTCCACGGACTCAGTCTCCACGGACTCAGTCTCCACGGACCCGGCCTCTCCGGCTCGTCTTCCGTCCGAGAGGGAGGCGGCCCCGGTCCCGGCGGAGCTCTCCCCGGCGCGACTGCGCGCTCTCGTGGATCAAGCCCGTGGAGGGGACCCCGAGGCCTTCCGGGCGCTGATCGAGCATCACCGGGGAGTGGCGACGGCGAAGGCCTATGCGACTCTGGGTGAGGTTCACCTCTGCGCGGATGCCCTGCAGAACGCCTACCTCAAGGCGTGGCAGAAGCTGGGGTCCCTTCGCCACTCCGACCGCTTCTCCGGGTGGTTCCTCGCGATCGTCTCCCGCGCCGCGCTCGATGTCGCGCGGCGGCGGGGCCGGCTCTCGGGCCATGAGCAGGGATACGGGGAGCTCCCCCCCGGGGAGGGCCCGTCGGGGGGATTCGTCGGCGGCGAGGATGCGCTCGTGCGACGGGAGCGGGGAGACAGGATCCGCGAAGCGCTCGCGGCGCTCCCCCCCGAGTACCGCGAGGTCATCTACCTGAAGCATGTGGAGGGGCGCTCCTACCGGGAGATCGCAAGGATGCTCCGGACCACCACGAAGGCGGTGGAGTCTCGGCTCTTCCGCGCGCGCCAGCAGCTCGGTCGACTGCTGGATGAGCCCGAGCGGGGAGGGGACCCGAAGTGATGCCGCCGTTCCCCACCGCCCCAGTGACGCAACCGATCCCGCCTCGCTCCCGGAAGGAGTCCCGGCGATGAACCTGAAACTCACCTGCGAGCTCGCGAGCCGCTGGCTCTCGCGATCGATCGACGAGGAGCTCTCGCCGCGTGAGGAGTCGCTGCTCGAGCAGCACCTCGACGGCTGCCCCCGCTGTCGCGAGGAGCGTCAGCGTCTCTTCGTCGACATGGACTGGATCGAGGAGAACTGGACCGGCGTGGAGGAGGAGGTGGAGACCCTCCTGCGCGATCGGATCGGCGAGGGGGCGGATCCCTACTCTCCCCTGCTCCCCCCGACGCCGGAGCCCCGGTCCGGTCGGGCGCGCCTGCTCGTCTCCGCCGCGGCGCTGGCGCTGCTCCTGGCCGGAACGCTCCACTGGCGGGCGAGGGGGCCGGAGGGTGCCTCCGCCCCGGTCGCTCTCCTCGAGCACTCCGCCCCGGGAGTGACGATCCGCACCCGGGAGGGGGAGACCTGGAGGGACGGAACCGGCGCGGTCTCCGTCGTGGAGGGGGAGCGCATATCGGTCCCCGATGGGGGGGACGCCTATCTCTCCTTCGCGGACGGGAGCTACGCGCGCCTCGGAGCGGGGAGCCTTCTCCGCCTGCGCCGCCTCGACGGCGAGGTGATCCTCGAGCTCGTGGAGGGGCGGACCGCCTACGAGGTCGCCGAGCGGGCTCCCGAAGCGCCGTTCGTCGTCCGGACTCCCCTCGCCGAGGTCCGGGTAGTGGGGACTCGCTTCGGAGTGGTTCACGCCGCGGAGCGGACACGAGTCTCGGTGGCGGAGGGGACGGTCGAGGTGCGCCGGCGTCCGGCTCGTGGCGACGCGATGCCGGTTCGGGCGGGGGAGTGGCTCCTCGTCACGCGGGATCGGATCCAGTTCGCGCCCGAGGCGCAGCCGCTGACCGACGCTCGCTCCGCCGCGGAGTCCCTCCCGGAGGGGGGACGCGACGCCGACGGAGGTGCCGGCAGCGGAGGAGAGGCGGAGCCGACGGGTGTGCCCCGCGGCGACGGCGACGAGGGAAAGAGAGCTCCTCCGGGGGCGCTCGACATGCCTCCGGGCTCCGGGAGCGGTTCGGGGAATCGGCGGCCGCGGGACTGACCCCCCGCTCGAACGCCGCCGGCGAGCGCGGAGGGTCTACTCCACGAGGAAGACGAGCCCCTCCACGAGGTAGATGGAGCCTGCTCCGTAGATCCACGCCTCGAAGATGCGCTCCCCCCGTCGCTCCCAGGTCACTTCGGGAGGGTAGCCCCAGGCCTGGATGATCTCGTCGTGGGTCATTCCCTCGATGACCTCACCCGCGGAGACCCTGCGCTCGTAGTGTCCGCGAGTCTTGCCCCGCAGGAGGGATGCGCGCCTGCGCTCGCGGCTCCAGGATTCGATCGCCTTCGCCAGCGCGACGCGTCCGATCGGCACGACCCGCCCCTGCTGCTCCACCAGCCCTCGCTCCCGAAGGAACGCCGCGCGGGGGAGCCAGCGCCCGGCGTTCGCGGTGAGCCCCGCCGCGGCGAGGCCCTCCTCCACCTGAGGATCGGCGGGGAAGCGACGCGCGAGCGCGTTGGCGAAGTCGAGCCAGCGGGGGTCCTCGCCCACCATCGGCGCGGGGAACTCGAGCCAGTGCAGCGCCGTCTCCGCTCCGTCGGCCAGGCGCCTCTGCGCGTGGGCTCGCCAGGAGCGGGTGGCCTCCTCGCGCAGCTGCGGGTCCCCGCGCCCCGACTCCCGAAGGGCCCAGCGCAGGAGCGCCTCGGTCCGCTCCGTGCCGCGGCTCCGGGTCGGGGCCGACAGCATCCGGAAGACTCCCAGGGGTGGGGGCGCCGAGTGGACCTCGCGGATCTCCAGGTTCTCGGTGTCCGTGAAGGCGACCCGCAGGCGCATCAGTCCTCGCCGCGCCTTCGCTCGCGCGAGCGGCTCACCCTCCGCCTCAGGTCCGATGAGGAACGAGCGCTCGCTCCCCTCCACCTCGAGTCGGCTCCCCACCCGGGCGCCGTATCGGGCGATCACCCACGCCTCCGCGACCTCTCCCGGGGGGAGGTGAACGAGCTCGTCCGCGACGAGCTGCGGGAGCGCCTCCCCGTCGCCGGATGGGGCCGTCAGCAGCAGGGAGATCGTCAGGATTCCGAGGGAGTGGATCACGGTCCGAGTCCTTCCAGCAGGAGGAGCTGACCGCTCCGCAGGATCGCGAGCACACCCCCATCGGAGCAGGGGCGCAGGTCCACGGGGGGAGTCTCGGTCCGGATCGACCAGAGGGTGCGCCCTCCCCGATCGAGCGCGTGGATCGCACCGTCCGCGTCTCCGACGAAGGTGCCTCCGGAGAGGGGGAGCGGAGGACACGACAGACGGCAGGGGGCCGGATGGGAGAACGCGCGATCCTCCCGGATCTCCACCCACTCCCGCGCGCCGCCGTAGACGAGCCTCCCCTGCCGCCAGGTGACCGGGGTCGTCGGCGCAGGCCACTGCTCGCGACCGAGGAGCCCATCGCGGACTCCGCTCGCGAGGAGCAGGGAGCCATCCGGGAGCACATCCCGGACCGGCTCCGTCAGGCGCTGATCGAAGACCGACTCCAGGGAGGGGAGGGTCAGCGTTCGGGCGGTGCCGAGGCGATCGAAGGCGAGGACGAGCTGCCCCGGAGTGTCGAGGCGCTCGATCGGGGCACCCATCGCGCTCCGACTCCGCTCCTGTCCCGTGGCGGGGTCGAGCAGGATCACGCGCCCGAGCTCGTCCCCGATCACCACGCCAGCGGTCTCGCTCGTGGCGCAGGCGAGAATCGGGGCGTCATGGATGATGCTCCAGCGAATGCTCCAGCCGGTGGGATCGACGCAGTGCACGCGTCCATCGTGGCCGGCGATGACGATCTCCTCGCCGAGCGGGAGGACTTGAGCGGGGGGGTGGCCGGGCGTCCCGCCGATGAGGACGCGCTCCGCCATGGAGACGCCGTGTCTCCCCTGCGGGAGCACGTAGACCCTGCCGTCCCGGCACGAGACGACCCGATGGCCGTCGATCTCCACGGCCGGGTCCTCGACCCAGCCCGGCAGGGCGCCCACCGCCACGGGGGCGCGGGAGAGGCGCAGGTCCCGCACGGCGCTCCCGTCGTCGGTGTGGACGAACTCGAGCGGCTCGCAGCCGACTCTCGCCACGGAGACGGTGAACGGAGCGCTTCCCGGGCGGAAGCGATGCGTGACGGGGGAGGCTCCGATCTCGACCCCGTCGATGCTCACCATCGCGCCGGCCGGCGTGGTGCGGAGATGCAGGGGGAGCAGAATGGCGTCGCGCTGGTCCGGGGGCAGGCTCCGGAACGGTCCCTCGAGGAGGGCATCGAGTCGACTCCGGGCGAGGGAGAACTCCCCGCGCTGCTCGGCGTTCATCGCTCCCTCGAGGAGCTCCTCCGCCTGAGATCGGAGCGCGGCTCGGTGGGAGCGGTCCCGCGCCTCGGCCGCCTCGCGGGCGACGCGCTCGGCTCTCTCCCGCTCCGCGATCCTCCGGTCGACGGCGACGAGGGCGCTCTCGCTCCGCCCCGCCACGGTGGAGAGCCCGTACTCCTCGAGCACGGTGGAGAGGGATCGACGGGCATCGGCGAGGGCATCCGCCGTGGAGGTGGGGGAGACCCGGGCGATGGCCTCCCGGTAGAGCTGCCGAGCGCTCGACTCGTAGCGAATCACCGGAATGGCGATGAGCGCGAGGACGAGGGCGGAGGCTCCGAGGGCACCCCGGCGCAGGCGCTGAGCCCGCCGAGCCCCGGCCTCCCGTCGGGTGAGGTTCTCGATCAGGGTCCGGATGCCGGGGAGCTCCGGGTCGATCGAGTGCAGGGCTCGGGCCGCCTCCAACGCGAGCGCCGGATCCCCGCCCTGCTGGGCGAGGCGCTCCCCCCGCTGGAGGAAGTCGACGGCGCGGTCGAAGCTCCCGAGCTTTCGGGCGATCTCGCCTCGGTCGATCCAGTACTCGGGGCTCTCCGACTCGCTCTCCTCGAGCTCGGCGAGGAGCGCCTCCGCATCGTGGAAGCGATTGGCGCGGCGGAGAGCGGTGAGGAGCGTGCTTCGCAGCTCCGAGACGGCGCGGGCGGGGGCCTGCTCGCGCAGGGTCCAGAGGAGTGACAGGAGGTCGAGGTCGTGGGGAGTGATGCCCTGAAGGACCCGACCGATCTCCCAGGCGCCCGCGGGGTCGCCCTGGTCGCGCCGGCACTCGATGGCGCGCCGCAGCGTCGCGGCGCCCTCCTTCTTGCGACCGGTCTCGACGAGGTAGCGACCGGTCTCGTCGAGGAGCTCCGCATCCTCGCTCCCCCTCAACTCGCACAGCAGACGGTAGAGCTCGATCGCCGCCTCAGGGTCGTTGTGGCGACGCATGCGGCGGGCGATCTCCTGGTGCTCCTCGAACTCGAGGACGCGGATCCAGCCCTCCTCGAGGAAGCGGTAGAGCGCCTTCAGCGCAGAGAACTTGGTGGTCCTCGCGATGGACTGGATCTGCGTCACCGGCCGCGGATCGCAGCAGGCCCGCCACACCTCGGCCTCATCGGCATCGAGCGTGGCGTCGGCGGGCAGCTCTTCGACCTCGCGAGAGATCCAGAGCCGGGTGTCGGGGATGCGGGAGCGGATCACATGGGACTCGTCGAGCTGGCGGAGCCCCTCGATGATCACCGACTGCGGATCGACCCGGACCTGGGTGTAGGGCTGCATCGGCTCGAGGAGCTCGGGAGGACGGAAGTCGGGGACGAACTCGAAGTCCCCCTCCTCCCAGAGGAGCATCTCGTAGAGCTCCTCCTCGATCTTGGTGCGGAGCGCGGCCTGGAGGTCCTCGGGCGTGATGGCGCCCTGCTCGAGGAGGATGCGCCCGATCGGCCGCTCCGTCCCCACCTGCAGCTCCGCCGCCGCCGCGAGGCCGGTCTCGTCCACCTTGCCTCGACGGAGGAGGATCTCACCCAGTCGCGAGGTGTTCTCCCCGGAGGTGAGGAAGGCGATGGAGCCGGTGGAGAAGTAGATCGTCTTCCTGCCCGCGCGGGAGGAGACGTAGAGGGTGCCCGTGTGGCGGTTGCAGGCGAGGGTCTGAAACAGCTCCCCGAGCCCGAAGTGTTGCAGATGACCTTTGAGCGCCATACCCGTGTCCCCGGCCGTGGTCGGGTGGTCCCGCCGTGTCCCACACCGGACCGGGGCGAGAGTGCCGGAGATCGCGACGTCCCCTCCCCGGTTCCGCCCCTCGCGCGGGATGGGAGCCCCATCTCCGCGGTGGAGGGTTACGATCGGAATCACCGAGAGCGATCTCAGTGAAGAGTACGCTGCTCCGGCGGATCGGACCAATCGCAACGGGAGGAGCTCCCCGCCTTGAAGCCCACGGCCCCCGGACTCTATGTCCACGTGCCCTTCTGCACGGTCCGCTGCTCCTACTGCGACTTCCATGTCGCCGGGTACCGGGCCGCGGTGGCGGAGCGCTATGTGGACGCCCTCCTCGAGGAGCTGGCCGCGCTGGAGGGGGAGGGCTTCCGGCCCCGGACGATCTTCATCGGCGGGGGGACCCCCTCCGTGCTCCCCCCCGACGCCTGGGGGCGTCTCCTCCGCTTCCTCGGCCGGGCGTTCGGAGGTGACGACCTCGAGGAGTGGACGGTGGAGGCGAACCCCGGGACCATCGACCGGGAGAAGGCGGAGATCGCGCGGGAGGCCGGGGTCGATCGGATCAGCACCGGCGCGCAGACCTTCTCCGCGGAAGGGCTCCAGGTCCTCGGCCGCGAGCATGGTCCCGAGGTGGTGGCCGGGGCCCATGCGTTGCTCCGGGAGGCGGGCTTCGAGCGTCTCAGCCTCGATCTGATCATCGGGTGGCCCGGGCAGACCGCCGCCGCGGTGGACGAGGACCTCCGTCGGGTGCGCGAGATCGACCCGGGTCACGTGAGCCTCTATCACCTCAGCTACGAGGAGGGGACCGCCCTCGACCGTCAGCGGCGAGCCGGACGGGTCGAGCCGCTCCCCGATCCCGAAGTGATCACCCTCGCCCGCCGCGCGTTGTCGGGACTTCGGGAGGCGGGGTACGCTCGATACGAGGTCTCCAACCTCTGCCGCTCCGGTGAGGAGTCGCTTCACAACCTGAACTACTGGCTGCGCGGGGGTTACCGCGGGGTCGGCTCGGGTGCGGCGAACTTCGCGGGGGGGGCGAGGTGGAGGAACCTCGCCGATGTCGGTGCCTACATTCGGGCGGGAGGTCGACCCGAGCGGGTCGATGTCGAGGAGATCGGCGCCGTCGGAGCGCTGGAGGAGCGGCTGTTCCTCTCTCTCCGGCTCGAGCGCGGGCTCGACATCGCGGAGTTCGAGGAGCGCGCGGGTGCTTCCCTCTCCGCGATCTGCGGCGACGCCATCGACGAGTTGGTGGGAGACGGTCTCCTCGTGAGAGGGACGGACTCACTGCGGGCCACGGAGCGAGGCTTCGAGGTCCTCGACGCCGTGATCCTGAAGCTCTGGGATGGCTGTGACTGGGAGGAGGCGAGGATCGATGGAGACACCGGACCTGATGATGCTTCTCCGGCTGGTGCGTCACCGCGGCTGGATCGATGAGGACCGCCTCGAGAGCTGGATCGCGGAGTTCCCGGGGGGGCTGACGGTGGAGGGCGTCTTCGGGCGTCTGGTCGCCGCCGGCACGATCAACTCGGCGGAGGCGGATGCGGCGCTCACGCACCTCCGCAATCGCGCCCGGGGCCTCCGTGACTCCTCGCGCGAGCGCCTGCAGCGCGATCGCAGCTTCGGTCGAATCGCTCTCGATCGCGGCTGGATCGACGGGGCGCAGCTCGAGCACGCGCTCCTCGAGCAGGCCCGCCTCCGTCGGCTCCGCCTCGACTTTCGGGTCGGGGAGGTGCTCGTGCGGCAGGGGGCGCTCGTCACCGCGCAGGTGCGGGAGATCCTCGGTGCGCAGGGGCTCGCCCTCGACACCTGTCGCGGCTGCGCCGCCATCCTCGAGCGAGGCGCCGGGGAGCCCCCCGCGGACCGGTGCCCGAACTGCGGCGGGGAGCTCCGCCCCTCGCTCTTCCTCGACCCGGTCCCGGCGGACGACATCCCGATCGAAGAGTGAGGACTACTCCCCGGTCCGAGCGGGGGACGCACTCCAGCGCGCCTCCCACTCCTCTCCTCCGGAGGAGGGGCGCAGCTCGACCCCCCGCGCCCCTCGGCGGAGCTGGCCGCGCTCGCCGAGGCTCCAGCCAGGGCCGAGCCGTGGCAGGAGCAGCGAGGCCCAGCCGGAGGGGGGGCTCTCCTCGGCCCTGTCCGGCGTGCCCAGCTCCCCGACCGCGGCACGCTCCACCTGTCGCAGGAGCGGGTCCGCTCCGCGGGCGCGTCCGCCGATGGTCCCCAGCAGCAGCTGGATGGCGAGGAGCAGCACGAGGATCACTGCCAGGAGGAACGGCAGCAGGGTGAGGGAGACGCGACGCGGGTGTCCGCTCGCGGCCCGCAGGGGCTCTCGCAGGGAGAGCACCGGGGCGGGAGGCGGCGCGACCCGGGAGAGCTGCCATCGCAGCAGCGCCCGGTCGAACGCGATCGACTCCGCGAGGCCTCGGCAGGTGGGGCACTCCTCGATGTGAGAGGGGGCCTCCCGGTCCGGCTCTTCGCAGACCCACGCCTCGAGCGCGCGTCGGCAGCCCTCCGGGAGGGTCGGCTCACCGCCGAAGTCGTCGTCGATCACCTCATGCTCCTGTCCTCGTGGTCCCGCTCCGGTCGCCGTCCGCCCCGCTGCGCCTCGATCGCGCCGCGGAGTCTCAGGTGTGCGCGGAAGATGCGATTGCGGATCGTCCCCTCCGGCTCACCGAGGAGCCGCGCGATCTGGGCGGGGCTGAGCCCCGACCAGTACCGCAGCGTGAGGACGGTCCGATACAGCTCCGGAATCCTCCCGAGGGCCTCCTGCAGGAGGAGGAGGTGCTCCTCCTCCGCGGTGGCCTCTCCTCGGTCTCTCTCCGCCGGCTCCTCCCCGGTCCGCAGGGGAGACTCCGGGCGTGCGCCGCGTCGACGATGGGCATCGATCACCTTGCGCGAGGCGATCGCGAGGAGCCAGGAGACCGCGCGCGACGGGTCGCGCAGCGTCTCCCTCTTCTCCCACCCCTGGAGGAAGGTGTCCTGAGTCAGGTCCTCCGCCCTGTCCCGGTCGGAGACCCGTTGGTGGACGAAGACGAAGATCAGGTCCCAGAGCTGCTCCACCACCCCTTGGAAGGCCGCTCGATCTCCGGAGAACGCGGCGCGGAGGTCCGCCACCGAAGGGGGAGAGGGGGGGTCGCCGTCTTTCTCCCTCGCGTCGGACCCGGCAGCTGGCATTGTTCTCCTCCCGGGCGCCCGGACGGTGGATTCTCGGAACCAGCGGGAGCCGCGCGACTCCCCTGCTTCTCTGGAGAGACGAGGAGCGGGCCCGATCGTTGCCCGATTTGACGGTGTTCCTCATCGCATCCTAGTCTTTTCCGAGGGCCCTTCGAGGGGTCTCGTTCGCAGGCACATTCTCTGGGCAGGACCGGGAACGGGAGCCATGGACAAGAAGAAGCGCAAGCAGGACCCGCAGCCGTCGGTCGACCCTCGACCGAACGATGAGCCTCTCGGGTCCACCGGGGAGAGCACCGGTGAGATGACCCAGGAGAGCGCCGAGACGGTCTCGCTCCTCCCGGTCGGCGAGGCTCCGGGGACGGAGACGGTCGCCACGGCGGGCCTCGAGGACCTCGACGATGTCCTCGTCCTCCTCCCCGAGGAGGACGAAATCGACTTCGACTCGATTCTCGTCGCCCCGTCGGCGACCGAGGCGGAGACGGACATCGATGACATCACCGAGGAGGTCACCGATGTCTTCCTCATCGAGGAGGACGCCGCGTCGTCGGAGAGGGCCATCCCGGTCCGCGCGGAGGAGGTGGGACTCCTGTCCCAGCACCCCGACCACGGGATCCTCCCCTCGGTCGGAGCCTTCTCTGTCGGGGATCTCGACGATCTGCCGGACATCGAGGATGTCGAGGACATCACCAGCCTCGTCGAGGAGGCGGACCTCGATGAACTCGCCTTTTCGGAGACCGATGACGAGGAGCTGCAGGAGTCGGCCCCGGAGGCGCCCTTCGGCTCCCTCTCCGTCCTCCTCAAGATCGCGGCGGCCCTCGTCGTCGCCTGCGGCGCCCTGTACCTCGTCCCCGGCCTGGGAGAAGCCCCCGCGCCGGTCGTTGCGTCGAGCGAGCTGACCGTCACCGAGAGCCTCGAGGCTCCGATGGGGCTGGTCGCCGCGCCGGAGAGCCTCCCCGCCGGGGGTGGAGCGATCGCCGCAGGGGTGGAGTTCCCGCCCGCGCTCCCCGCCGAGTTCGACCTGTGGATCCAGGATGTCGTCGCCACCAACTTCGGGGTCGACGCGCCCGGTGCGAGCAACTGAGGGAGCGAGAAGAACCATGAGAATCCACCACCGCGCCCCCGTCGCCCTCTTCATCGCCGCTCTCGCGCTCGCCGTGCCGGCGGTCGCCGAGGGGGGGAGCGTCTTCCTCAAGAACGGCTACATCCTGCAGGGCAAGATCGTCGAGCGGGGCGAGGGCTGTGTCGTCCTCGGCTGGCAGAACGGAACGATGACGATCGAGGATCGCTTCATCGACGAGGTGCTCCTCGACCCCTCGGAGGAAGCGGCTCTGGAGCTCAGGCGCCTGGAGGAGGAGGAGGCCCGCCTGCGCGCGAACGAGGCGGTCTTCGTCGAGTCCGCCCTCTCGCTCGGTGCCGCCGGAGTGGTCAAGCTGCCGGAGAGCTACGGCGACATTCTCGGTCCGGGCCGGACGCCGGTCATCGCGGTCGAGTCCCCGGGCGTCGATCTCGCGGAGAGTCGCTCCACGGATGAAGCAGCCGCCGTGGACCCGGTCGTCGAGACCCCCGTGGCCGAGGTCGAGCGTGTCACGGCCGCCGATTTTTCAAAAAATTTCTCACCCGGATTCGGCCTGACGATGACTGTCCCCGAGCACTGGGTCACCCACGCGGGGGAGGAGCGCGCCACCGTCGCGCATCCGGAGTCGCCGACGCGCGACTTCCTCACCATCGACCGCTGGACCGAGGGTCGCGTCGATGCCGTCGTGGCGGTGGAGACGCTCCGTCGGGCGGTGGTCACCTCGGTCCCCGGGTGCATCGCGACTCCGGTGGCCGATCGGGTCATCGGCGGGATGTCCGCTAAATCTCTGGCCTGCAGCGGAGGCGAGACCCCGCGTGAGGTCGAGCAGTATGTCATCACGAGCGGAGCCTCGGTCTGGGTGATCGGTGTCCACGCCGAGGCCTCGACCCCCCCGGAGACCCGAGAGGCTCTCCAGTCGATGCTCGCCTCGATCTCCTTCGAGTAGGCGAGCGATCGAGCGAGGGGCGGCGTCGCCATCGGCGATGCCGCCCCTCGTTTCATCTTCCTCCCGACCCTGCCTCGGCCCCTCCCGGGTCGATTCGGCATTGAACCCGAACTTGCCATTGCTACGATAAACCCGACGGTGACGGGAGATACGACCGCGAGGTCGATCCTCCGCGCCGACGAGCTTCCTCGAGAGGCCGGGACGACCCCGGAAGTCGAAGGGCTCGGACCGCGGGAGCTCCCGGCGCAGGGGAATGCCGGAGCCCGCGAAGCAGCATTGCGGAGTCGCGTCACGCAGCACCGCACGAAGCCCCATGCGTCGCCTCCATGCGGCGTGCAAGGCTTCGAGCCGTGCACCCTCTCCTCGCGGAGAGGGGGGATGAGACTCCGGACCCGCGAGGGTGGCTGCGAGGTGTCTCGGGGCGTTGCCCCCTCGGACGCCTTCAGGGGTTGGGCAACACAGGGGGAGAGTTGCTGAAGAGCAACGCCGGGCGCCGCCGAGCGGCCTCGTTCCCGACCGAGCCGACAAGGACCCCGCAGACCGCGCCGAGGGCGCAGGTCCGTGGCAGGGGTCGTGTCCTTCCCTCGCCCCTTCCTTCCGACACCAGACCCCTTCTTTCCGACTCCAGACCCCTTCTTTCCGACTCCAGACCAGGGGGCTCCCAACTGCGGAGTTCCCAACTCCTCAAGACAGCACCGCGCATCTCGGGATTCACCACGACAGGGTCGAGCACTTCGGGCTCAGGCCCCTCGGTGCTCTGCGACCGTTCGCCCGAGCGCCGTCGAGACTTCGGTCGGCGCGTTCAGGGCGGCTCCCCGCAGGGGAGGCGACTCGAGAAGTCTCTTCGCGTCGGAGTGAAAATCGAGTAAGGGATTTCGTTGAGCTCGCGTGATCCGACCTGGATCCCGCGGGTGAGCGGCTTACGGATCGAGAGAGGGAGCGTCACCCAGCGTGGGTGTCGCCCGAATCATCGACGGTGCCCTTCGGTGGGGCACAAGGCATCAGGGTTGGGGGCTCGACCCCCGGAGGAGTGCGATCATGGCGAAGAAGAAGGCGGCCAAGAAGACCGCGAAGAAGAAGACCGCCAAGAAGGCGGCCAAGAAGACTGCGAAGAAGAAGACCGCGAAGAAGAAGGCTGCGAAGAAGACGGCCAAGAAGAAGACTGCGAAGAAGGCTGCGAAGAAGACGGCCAAGAAGAAGACTGCGAAGAAGAAGACCGCCAAGAAGAAGACTGCGAAGAAGAAGACCGCGAAGAAGAAGACGGCCAAGAAGAAGAA
>Ga0181588_10003809_pt1 | contig 12532 bp, 11 predicted proteins | sample 071ome_26_FD_148607 | JGI IMG/M metagenome (GOLD analysis project Ga0181588, IMG submission 148607) | Coastal salt marsh microbial communities from the Groves Creek Marsh, Skidaway Island, Georgia - 071409BT metaG (spades assembly) | ecosystem: Environmental > Aquatic > Marine > Intertidal zone...
GACGCGTAAAAAAGCATCCCTTTCAACGGCTTTCGCCACAGCCGAACCGACCCGTCGCTAAACCCACCGGCGACTATCTGACCGTCTTTAGAGCACGCGATCGCCGTAACTCTCGGCAACGTCGCAATTGGACTCCCATCGCTCGTGTGGTACGTTTTCGGCGCGTGCAGTTGTCTTTTGATCGCGCCAGACGCGTGCAACGAGCAGTCCAAGATGTTCACGCACTCCCCGGCGGCGGTGAAGAGGAATTGGTGTTTTTGTTGTCCAAAACTCTTTTTACTACCGCTGCTGTTGTTACTTTGATTATGATAGCAGACGTTCACGTCCGGCGAGCACACGACGCCCCAGGATTTGGAGTGCTCGTAGCGGAGGTACGCTTTCACCATGTTCCTTTATGTGTTCCTTTATGTGTGGTGTATCGCATCGCGCGCGTTTTTGTTTTTGTCTCATTTCCGAAAGATGTGAGAATTTATTTAGGGTTTCAGATTCTCAGATTCTTTTGTGTGTGGAAGGCCTTCTCTACAGACGGCACTTTAATGTATCTCCGTTATCGAAGAGAGAGAGAGAGAGAGAGAGAGAGAGAGAGAGAGAAAGAAAAGGCAGTTTGCCTTCGCACGGTTTGAGAAGAGAGAACGCGCGGCCCCTTTCGTTCGACGCGAGTATATCCTAGTAAAGTGCAAAAATCAATCCTGTTATTCGGGGAAAATAATTTCAAAAATCACAAAGAGAAGAAAGAAGAAATGAACGCGAACGAGAAGCTGTTCGTCAACGCCCTCATGAGTCGAAAATACATCGAGGAGACCGAGGCGAAAGAACTGTATCGAGATTTACAAACGAACCGGGTGAACGACGTGGAAAACCCAACCCCGAGTCAAAAAGAGTTTGATGAATTTTGGGGACACATCAAAACCAAGTTGATGGCAAAGATGGGGCTGGACATTCGGAAAGTGAAGTTCGTGCAAGGCGACGAGAAGATATATTTAGGGATATGCAACGTGATTTCGATAACGAACGAACCATGGGTGAATAGCTTACCGACGACGAAATCGCCGAGAGAAATCGCGTTGTTTCGGGTGGTTTTGGATGAAATTTTGCGAACCGAAGACACGTGTCGCAACGGCGTGAACATCATGAAGTTGATAAACGCGACAAAAGACGTGTACATGACGCAAGCGCAAGAGTTATCGAAAAACGAGGAGACAAAAGGCGAAGGTGCGGGAATGACGCAAGCGACGACGCAGGCGCAAGTCGAAGCGATGGGGAAGATGACGCCGTTAGAGCGGGAGATTGCCGTCGCGAATTTCTGCGAGGACGGGTGGTTGCATCGACCGCACACCGAAAACGTGCGAATAGGCGTGAGGAGTTTTTTGGAGTTGAAGGAGTTCATTTTGGATCAGTGCCCGGAAGAGATCAGCGAGGAGTGGAAGGATGCTCTTTAAGACAGAGAGAGAGAGAGAGAGGAGAAGAGAGAGAAGATTTGTGTTTTCGCGCGCGTAGTTGTCACGCGTGCGCGCGATATGTGCACGCGTAAGCTGCCCGCTGTACAATTTTCATTTAGAGTTGATAAGTTTAGCTTTTTCGTCACTTGTTTTTAATACACGACACGCGCTAGGAGTAAAACGCATCGCACGCGTTTCTATTTTTTGAGCGATACACACACAGAGAGAACTACTTGGAAAAGCACGATGTCCTCTCGCATAACCGGAGGCATTCTCCACGTTCCCGCGTCTCGTCCGTCGCCTTCGTTTTCTTCTTCTCGTGAAGATGAACGCGGTGGCGAATTGGAAAAAAGTGGCGGCGAAGATGCGGAGATGCACGCCAACGTCGGAGAGAGAGAAAACGAAGAGAAGCGAGAAGAACAGCGCGGGAAGATAATAAAAGAGAACGATTTAGTCATCGCGCACGTTGGTTTTGGGGACCAAAAAGCGTTGCGAGTGCACGCTTCGTCGTCCTCGGGTGCAAATGGTAAAAAGAATAACAACGCAGGAATGCTGCACACGTCCTACGGGAGCTTTTCGCACAAGAGAGACGTGATTGACAAATCGATCCGGTTCGGCGAGAAGGCGTTTTGTTCGGGTGCAAAAGGTAATCAAAAACCTTTCATCTGGTGCTTAGCGCCCACGTGCGAGCTTTGGACGAACGTGTTGGCGCACCGAACGCAAATTTTGTACGTTTACGATATATCGTTGATATGCGCGTGGTTGGATTTGAAACCCGGGAAAGTCGTGTTGGAGAGCGGAACCGGGAGCGCGAGTTTGACGCATTCTTTGGTGAGAGCAGTCGCGAGTGGTGACGATAGTGGTAGTAATAATAGTGGTAGTGGTAGTAAAGGGCACGTGTTTACGTTTGAGTTCAACCAATCTCGAGCGGATGCTGCGAGGGAAGAAATCGAACAAAATGGATTGAAAGAGTATTGCACGGTGACGCATCGGGACATCGAGTCGAACGGGTTTCCGAAAAATTTAGAGAGCGCGAAAATTGCAGATGCGGTATTCTTGGATTTACCTGGTCCCCATAAGTGCGTGGAGAGCAGCGCGAAGTGTTTGAAGGAAGACGGCGTTTTGTGCTCTTTTTCACCGTGCGTGGAGCAGGTGCAGAGGACCTGTCTGGAGATGCAAAAGTTTGGGTTCGTCGACGTCAAGACGGTAGAGATGTTAGGACGAGAATTCGACGTGAGCGAACGAAAGTTTTTCACGGACATCGAACGAGCTTCGACGGGGAAGTTTTCGAGAAATTTGAGCGAAAGAGATACCAAGAGAGTGAGAGAAGAGACGAAGAAAGCGAAGAAGACTTTGAATAATACTCAAGGCGAGGACGAAGAGAGCGCAGCTCTCGTTTCTCAACGGGTGAGCGCAGTGCCTAGATTTCAAGGTCAGACACACACCGGATACTTGACGTTTGCGCGATTAGCACCGCTTCCAGAAGGGTGGACGAAAGCGTCCTGGAACGAACGCGCGGAGAAGAAACGAGAGGCTGGACAGGAGATTCTGAGAGCGAAAATGGAAAGAGACGAAGGGAGGAAGAAAGCAGAGTCCTCGAATACGAACGCCAAGAAGAGAAAACAAGATGAAAAGGTGGCCGCAGCACCGCCACCACCGGTGAAAGAAACGAAAGTTCATCACCATGCCGATGACGACGAGTATTCTGACTGAGTTTTCCCTAGATATACAATAAATACAATTTCATAATTCTACTTGCTTGTGCCGCCGCTAAAAATTTCATTCATCGATTGTCCCCTAAAACACCGCTCTTGCCTACAACACCCTCTAAACTATCGTGGACGTCGTATAACGCTTTCTGCGTCGCTAGAAAAGATTCAATGAGCTTCATTTCGTTCGTCGATGTGTTCTCGTTTTGTCCAGAATCAGAAAAAACGACGTTCCAAATTTCCGGCGCCGCTCTCGCGAAAACAACCGGCAACGCCGCAGCTAACACCGACATCTCAAACGCATTCAACGGTCTCTTCTCTGGATCGAAATAAGGCATCTTTTCCAACTTCTCTATCCATACTTTCTCCAAACCTCTCTCCTTGGCTCCTTCTACGATTAAATCTCGATACCGTTTAGATGGCTGCAAATCTTTTCGCGTCGCGACGTCTCTGTGCGTCAAGGTCTTCGCTTTCACCACAACTCCGTCGTACGCGATAACGTCTACATCCACGACGTCGTACGACCCTTCCGTTTGTAGCAAATACCGAAACTCTTCCTTCGTGATCGAATAGCACACGCCGTGGGTCTCCTCGCCTTCGTTTCGCGTGACAGAGGCAAAAGCAGGTTCAAAGTAAGGTAATCCAGCGACGTTAAACGTCAACCGATAATCGCGTATCTTCCCGTTTTGTACGCGAATCGGTCGCATGTTCCGGCGACTCGAAAACGTTTTCGACCCGACGTTCGATCCGTAGGCGAAGTAATTCACCACGTCTTCATCTCTTTCTTCTTCTTCTTCTTCTTCTTCTTTTGACGCTCTCGCGCTCTCAAATCCCCTAATCTCACGCGACCGTCGTCTTCTTCTCGAAAGCGACTGCGAAAAACGAGACGACGTTAAAACGCGAGGAGTTACGCTCGACGAAGACGACATATCTATATCGCTCGACAGAATGAATGCGCTTAACGCGGTCGCGCGTCTTATCAGATAAAAGTAGAAAAAGTGAAGCATTACTCTACAGAAGTTTCCCCAGAAAAAGGTTTGTCTCGCGCTCTATCAAACGATACGCACAAAAGTAAAGCCCCCTTCGCGCAAATCTCTCAGGGACGGAAATGGTAATGTTCCACGTCTCGAGAAGAATCAGTCTCGGAGAATAAGAGAGAGAGAAGAAGAAGAAGAGGAGCTTTTTCCACGCGTTCATCGATCGTCTTCTCGCGATCCCCTAGCAGCAGCAGCAGAGTAGTAAAATGGATTTTTGGAAAACGAAGAAGAAGCGATGCGCGCTCGCACTCGCGCTGTTACTGCTACTCTTCGCGACGGTGAGATTGGTCGCGCAGCTGCGAGAGCATGGTGGTTTTTCTTCTTCTTTCACTTCAAACGGTAGAAATGAGCGAAAGAAAGCCGCGTCGTCGAGGTCTGGATTGGTGTTGTGTAAAGAAGGTGCTCCGGTGGTGGATGGGTGCTTTCGGTACAAAAAAGGCACGCTGACGGATCCGATGAAAGCGGAGAGCGAGATGCAAACGATGGATCCGGACGTTTTGATACGGAACGAAGAACTGGTGGAAAAGATACGAGGGGAAGAAATGGCCGCGCGGAAACCAATATCGCGAGATGTGGAGGATATGAGAGGATTGAGGGAAAGGTTGAACGCGTTCGACGCGTCGGAGCGAAAGGAGAGAGAGGAAAGGAAAGCGAGATTGACGAGAGCGAATAACAGGATTAGCGGCGTGAAAGCTAAGGCGTACGGAATAGGCGAGGCGCCAAAACCACACAAAACGGTTCCGTTTCGAGCGATCGATGGTTTCATATTTGGACAGCTCGCGTTGGCGGTGTACGCGTTTAGGAGGACGAGAGCGCCGTTGGCGGCGAGCGTCGCCGCGTTGGCGTTTTCGGGAACCACCAGGGCATTCACCGAAAACTGGCGCGTAACTCTCTTCGCGGGTTTAATCGGCGCATTTTTCGGTCTCTTCGTCCTATCGATGCCCGTGGTAGAAAAAGTCGTCGACGAAAGCGTCACGAAAGATCTCGACGACGACGGCGTCGTAGACGACGACGATATCGACGAAAACAAAGCCGAAAACGGAGGCGTCGTCGCGTCCTACCGGCGAAACTTCGTCCAAAGGAACGGCGTGTTCGTCGGTAGATACGGTAGGGATAGAGATAGTTATAGTTATAGTCTCCAACGCGCTTTCGCGTCGATGTTTTCATGATATTTTAGATTTTAGATTTTGATGTTTTTTATTACACATCGTCGATTCGTCGTCGTCATAATAATAATTTTCAAAAAGAAATGGATTTAATATCCAATCTGTACGAAGCCTTCTCCGGTCAAAACTTGGGCCGACCGAAGAAGACGATAAAATCGAAAGGAGCCGGGAACAACAACAATAAGAAGAACACCACATCCGTCGTTTCCGCGCAGCTGAAGTCGCCGCAAAAAGCGAGAGTCGTTAAGAAAGTGCCGAAGAAATCTCCGCTGACGCTTCGAGCGAATTTGAAAAGCATAACGAACAAACCGACGCCTCCGGCGACGAAACGAACGCCCGTCGTTGCGAAGAAAAAGAGCGAAGCGGACAGAGACGATAAGAAAGAGACAACTTCGTTGATTCAATCTGCGCTCGCGAAAGGTGAAAACATCGTGCCTTTGATGGAGAAAATTGAAAGGAAGAAACGAGCGGTTCTTTTGCAAATAGAAGCTCTCGAGAGAGAGGTGAATTTAAAGAAAGCGGAAGTGGTGGAGATGGAGAAGGAGTTGCTGCTAGGCGCGAGCAGCTGGTGATTATTGCACCATATATAGCTCTCGCCCGCGCTGTGTTAGATGTAGATTGTGTTTTATTATTCTTATTGTTATTATTGTTAAAATACTACTGTTGTATATTGACGCTTCTAAACTACTTCTTATCTCGGCGGCGGCGGCGGCGGGGGCGGCACTCGTTGCTGTTGTTGTTGTTGTTGTTGTTGTTGTTGTTGTTGTTGCGGAGGCAAGAATTTACTTACAGAGGAAAGGAGCTGGCTGATGTCGCCACCTGCGCTGGTGTTCGCCGGCGGTGGTGGGACGTGAACGATAGGCGGAGGCGGCGGTGGCACGCGTAACTGCGTCGGAGGCGGAGGCACGACGACCGCGTTCCGAGGAGGTGGAGGCGGAGCTTGGCGATGCTGCTGCTGAGGAGGAGCAGCGGCGGCAACAACAACTGGAGGTGGCGGTGGTGGTGCCTGGCGGTGAAGCTGTGTGGCAGCAGCCATAACTGGCGGGGGTGGCGGCGGGGCTTGTTGTTGTTGTTGTTGTTGGACAACTGGCGCCGGAGGAGGCTGAACGAGAGTTTGGGTCAATCCACGTCCAAAGTTATTCGTCACCACTCGTTTTGGCGGTGGCGGCGGCGGCTTCCTCGGTTCTTCTTCTTGCCTATCTTCCGCGTCGTCTTCTGAAAACTCTTCATCGAAATCGCTCGTTCCATCGTCCGGCGGCGAGTAATTTTCCGCCTCGCGCAAACGCTCCGCTTCTAACAATTTCATCTTCTTCGCGCGTTCGATTTCGAGCTGTTTCATTTTCGCCTCTTTCCTCTTCTTCTCAGCTTTAGCTTCGATGACTTTAAAGTTTCTTCCTATGCCTTTTTTGTGGATGACGGCGACTAATAAGCCGCTCTTCTTGTTTTCAGTTCGGATGACTATTCCAGGCGCGCGCATGTGCTTCAACAAACGCATGGCTTCCTCCGATTTACGAGGAAACACGTACACTTCTATTTTTTTCTCCTTGTCGTCGCTCACGCCGGCTCTTCCTTTCTCCTCGTAGTGTTTTGCCAACGCTAGTAAGCTCGCATCTTGCTTCTTATCGTTTACCATGCACGTCTCCACTTCCGCTATGGTCACCGCGCGCGAATTGGATTGTCGAGCAATTTGTCGAACGAACGCCTCGGCGTCTTTCAACGAAACGCGACCTTTGATTTCGAGCGTCGAGGAATCCGGCAAGAGTTTATCTAACAGCGCGAGTTCGCCTCCAACCGGAGAGAAGTGTAAAGCGACGGCGGGGATAGAGTCGATACCTTTGACGTAGACATGCCCAGACCAATCTCCGATTTCTAACGGGCGTATTTCGCCCGGTTCGTTGTCATCGTCGTCGTCGTCGTCTTCAGCGGTATTTTTTTCTTTGCTCGTCGCGGGAGCGTTTCGCTCCATTTCTTCTTCTTCTTCTTCTTCTTCTTCTTCTTCTTCATCTCCTTCTTCTTCGCGTTGGTACGCATCGAACGAAATGAAATCTTCCTTGGCGCTATCATCTTCACCGTCATCGTCGTGTTTTTCTTCTACTTCACCTTCTTCCTTTTCATCTTCTTTTTCTAATCGAGTTTTTTCTTTCTCGCTCGAGGCGAAAGGATTATCGTCGTCGTCCTTGCTACCGCTATTATTATTACTATTCCCACCAACCGGCACCACTCTCGGCGTTGCCGCCGGCGTGTTTCCTTCCGTTTCCACTCCTCTCTCCTCTTTCTCAATCTCCTCTTTCGATTTGATGTGTACGCTCACACCTTTCCCGTCCTTCTCGACTTTAATCATCTCCAGCGGCACGCCTTTCAAAAACGCATCCTCGCCAATCTTCTCCTCGCGTTTCTTCCTCCACTCGATCAATTCTTTATTCGCTAACTCTGCAGGCGTCATCTTCACCAACGTCTCCGCGCTCACGTTTTCGTGCAATACTCTCGCCCGTAACGTCGGGTTTTGTGGATCTCTCAAGTTGAACATCAAACTCCTCGCGTGCACGCCGTACTCTTTCCCCGTATCTCTCCCGCACCGTTCAAACAAAGCTCTCTCGATCCCGATGGCAATTTCGCTCGGATTCAACGCGTTCTCCACCGCGTTCGCCGTCACTCCAATCGCCTCTTCCTCCGCTTTTGCCACGTTCAAACTTTCTTCAAACTTCTTCGCCACGTTGTCCCGCTTCTGCTGCATCTCCCGCCTCTCTTGTTCCAGCCGCTTCCCGCTCGCCGCCGAAGCGCCGCCGCCGCTCTTCTTCTCCTTCTGCCGTTCCTTCTTCAGCCGCTTGGCATTTTTCTGCGCTTCTTCCGACGTCACTCGCATTTTGCTCTCGTCCGTAGGCCACGACACCTCGTCGTCCAATATCGCCTCTTCGATGTTTATGTCTTCTTTCTCCCCCAACGCTTCGTCTTCGGCGTCGTCCGAAGGGTACCACAGCTGCGCCTGGCGGTTGTTCACGTCTATGCTCAACACTTCCGCGTCGTACCAAACGCCAGTTTCTGTCCACATGACCGATATCCATTTGCCTGTTATTTTTTTCGTGATGATAACGATAACAACACGAGAGCAGCGCGGTGAGCGAGAGGTGCGCGAAAACACGAGAAATACGCGCGTCGCGAAACAGTTCTTCGCGCAACGTTGCGCGCTTTTCGATTGAGATTCTCGATCCGAGAGAGAGAGATTTGAGGAAATTCTCTCTTCCAATTCATCTTTTCGCAAACGCAAAACTTAAGAAAGAAAAAGAGAGAGAGAGAAAGAAAAGAAAAGGACGGAGGAAAAACACGCGCTATACGCGTACCTTTCAGAGACGGTTTGATGTCGTCCACGGTCAGCAGCTTTCTCTTTTTATTCGACGATGACATGTTTTTGTTTCGTTTTTGTGTTTCGTTTCGTTTCGTTTTTGTCTCTCTCCCCGTCTTCTCTCAAAAAACCCTAAACCCTAAAACCCTAAAAAACCTACTCAAGTCTGGAGAGAGTAGAGATATGCACACACACACCGGCGCTTATATATATATACATATATATACATATATATCAGAGAGAGAGAGAGAGAGAGAGAGAGAGAGAGAGAGAGAGAGAGAGAGAAGAGGTAGAATTTTTAGAAGAGACAGAGAGAGAGTAGACGCGCGAGACGAAGTAGAGAGAAATATAATGGGATTTTGGGGAACGACGTTTGCGTTTTGCGTGCTGGAAGGCGCGTGCGCGGCGTACATCAACGCGACGGGGATACGGGGCGCGAACCACTTGAAACATTTGTTGAGCGTTACGGCGGTGGTGTGCATGTGGATGATGTGGGCGATAATATACATGGCGCAGATGCATCCGCTGGTACAGCCGGTGATGAATAAAGGCGAGTGAATGTTTTTAGAAAGAGAGAGAGAGATGGAGAAAGCACGCTATATGATAATAAATACACACACACACACACATAGAAAACTGAATAGAATACATTTTAATGAGAATAAGGACGCGCGCACAGGCGTGAGAGACTTATTATGACGAAAAAACGCGATAATATATACGTATATATACAACACATGAGAAGAAATAGCATCTCGGGGCGCGATTTCTCAACACGCGCAGCCGCTCGCGTTGGTATTCGCGGTGGAAGTCAACTTTACGTCTACCAGTTGCTCTTTCGCGTTCGCCCCACTCGCTCCACCTTCTTTACCGCTAGCGCTACCGTTATTATTGTTCGCATTCACGTCCGCGCTGGGTAACGCCATTGCAATTTTCCTAAACAAAGCTTTCACGTTATATCCGGCTTTCGCGCTCGCCTCGATGAAAATGGCGCCGCCGTTCGTACTACCACCCTCGCTACTACTACTGCTATTACCAACGTTCAAACCTCGAGCGAATCGCTCCCCCTCCTCCGTCTCCACCTCTCTCTCTTCGACCAAATCCGTCTTGTTCCCGACGATTGCAATCACCACGTTCTCCCCTCTCTCCTGTTTCACCTCGTCGATCCACTTCGCGACGTTCAAAAACGACTGTCTATTCGCCACGTCGTACACAATCACCGCCACCGAGGAGTCTCGAATATACGAAGGAATTAACGAGCGAAATCTCTCCTGTCCAGCCGTATCCCAGAGTTGCAATCGAACGCCTTTCGAATTGTCCAAATGTACCGTTTTCGATAAAAAGTCGATGCCGATCGTCGCTTGGTACGTCGCGTCGAATTTATCGTACATGAAACGCGAGATGACGGACGTTTTTCCGACCGATTGATCCTGTTTTAAAATAAGAGCGCGTCAACAAACGGTCAGCGCGTGGTCCGAGAAAACCCTCGGTCCGCTCTTCGAGCAAACAAAACGACAGAAAGAACGAGAGAGAGAGAGAGAGAGAGCGATCCCTTTTTTTCTCTCTCTCGCACATTTTGAAAAAATCACATCCTTCTCGCCGCTTTGCGGTTTTTTACATCAACAAAAACGACTCTTTAGATCGGGAGAAGGGAAAAAAAAATGAACGCGAATGAACTCGTAAACGACGCACCCCGAGAAACACGAGCTTGTACTTTGCCAGCGGCCTTTGACCGTTGTTGTTCGATGTCATTTTTGCGTGTTTTGTGAGACGTTTTTTTTTATGAAGTGGAAATCTCTTGGAGAGACGAAGAAAAAAAAAGCTCGATTTTATGTTTAGGGTTTTAGTATAAACCCTAAACCCTGGAGGAGGCACAAAAACCAGAAAACGCTCTTGGAAACGTATCACATATATACCACGCGCATAAGATCATCGATTGCGGATCGCTCGATCGCCCGTCGACTGCTAAGCACGCGTTATATATATATATACGCATTGTTTACGCACACTTTTTTGCTCAAAAAAGAGAGAGGAGCACTCGTTGAATACCATCCGCTACCTTTTTGTTGTTTTGGAACACACCCGGCGGCGGCTTTGGAAAAGAGAAACAAAAGAATGCCGAAATCAACGAAGAAAGAGGATGAGAAAGAGGACGTCGTCGTGGATAACAAGACCGGGAAACCGGTCTCGAAAGCCGACGCGATCGCGAACGATCCGAAAATGAAGTCGCTGTTCTCGGACGTGAACCCGAACGATCCGTTGCAACCGATTTTCGCGCCGCTCGGGAAGCACGATTTAGTCGAGAAAGGACAGAAGGCGATGTATCGAAAAGTGAACGTCCCGGCGCACAGGTTTTCGCCGTTGAAAGAACACTGGATGGCGTTGTACACGCCGGTTACGAAACAGATGAAAATAGACATGCGAATGAATTTGAAGCTGAAGAAAGTGGAATTGAAGACAACCGATAAGACGGAGGACGAGTCGGCGTTGCAAAAGTCGGCGGATTTTATACAGGCGTTTGTTTTGGGATTCGAGATCCAGGACGCGGTGGCGCTGTTGCGATTAGACGATTTGTACTTAGAATGCTTTGAAGTGAAAGACGTGAAGCAGACGTTGCGAGGAGAACACATGAGTCGAGGGATTGGGAGATTAGCCGGGAAGAGCGGGAAGACGAAATACACCATCGAAAACGCCACGCGAACTCGAATCGTCATTGCGGACCAACACATACGCATATTGGGGTCGTTTCAGAATATTAAAGTTGCCAGAGACGCGTTATGTGCGTTAATCATGGGTTCGCCACCTGGGAAGGTGTATTCTAGGTTGAGGACGGTTACCGCGCGGTTAGCCGAACGCTTTTAGATGATGCGGAAATACGGAGAGAGAGAGAGAGAGAGAGAGAGAGAGAGAGAGAGAGAGAGAGAGAGAGAGAGAGAGAGAGAGAGAATATCGCGTCTCTCTCTTTTCTCGTGTTGTACACTAGGACCTATATTATTAATAGAGCTTTAATGAAGGCTATTCATTCGTGTGCCTTTTCAAACGACTAGAACCGCTAAAACGCAGTCAAACGGCATCAAATCAAAATCAGTCTGAAACCCTAAGCATTAAGAAGTGTTAAGCAATCTCAACAGATTAATCTATCCTTTGAAAAAGCGGCGACGGTGGCGACACAGAAAAGCACGACGCAGCGCGCGCACGCTCGCTTTGGACGAGACCAGAAAGAACGAGACCAACGGCACAACGTTCGGGCGTTCATCATCGTCATCTCCCTTCTCTTCATCTCCGAGAGTGAATATTGATAAAAAAAGAAAGGCAACATGTCCTCCTTCGCGACCTCCTCTGCGGTCTTCGCTGCGGGTAACGTCATGAGACGTCGCAACGACGCTTTACGACGACGAAAAAGTCATCGGAAGAGAAGCGTTGCGACTCGCGCGGCGGCGTTGCAAGACGAAGAGGCGACGAAGCCGCAACCAGAGCCGACGAATTGGGAGTACAAGTACCTGTACGACGGCGCGTGCCCGGTGTGCCGATCGCTGAAAGCGGGATTGGAAGGTGAGGATGCGTTTTTAGAGAGAAAGAGGGCACTTTAGCTCTTTCGTGGGAGACTCTCGTCGGGAGCGAGAAAGAGTCGCGTTTTCATTTCGGCTCGTCTATTTTGTAAATCTCTCTATTTATCCATCTCTCTATATGTGCGCGCGAAACAAAACTGACGTCTCTTTCTTCTTTTTCCAGGCACGGGCAAAGGCAAAGGCAAAATCTATTACGTGAACATCGCCGACCCTCTCTACGACGCCTCGAAGCACCAAGGCGTGACGTTCGAGGAAGCGATGGAAACTTTACA
>Ga0181588_10003841_pt1 | contig 12481 bp, 14 predicted proteins | sample 071ome_26_FD_148607 | JGI IMG/M metagenome (GOLD analysis project Ga0181588, IMG submission 148607) | Coastal salt marsh microbial communities from the Groves Creek Marsh, Skidaway Island, Georgia - 071409BT metaG (spades assembly) | ecosystem: Environmental > Aquatic > Marine > Intertidal zone...
TGCCCTTAAACTCGGAGCACTGCAAGCGCTGGCGGTGGATAACGACCCACAGGCGATCACCGCAACCACTCAGAACGCTGAGCGCAATCAGGTAGCTAGCGAGCACTTAACGGTTGCTCTCCCCGGAGATGTCTCGTGGGCACCCTTTCAGGGGAGCGCTGATATTGTGGTAGCCAATATTTTGGCGGGTCCGTTAGAGGCACTGGCCCCCCAGTTAAAAAGCCTGGTCAAATCGGGGGGTCGACTCATTCTTGCTGGTTTGTTGACTGATCAGGCTGAAGCGCTAATCGATGCCTACGCGCCCGAAATTGAACTCACGGTTGAGCAGGAAACCGAAGGATGGATATTGCTTGGTGGCAAGCGGTGCTGACCTCTTAGATTGTGATCGTCAGCCTTGAGCAAGCAGTTCCCTGAGGTCGATAAGCGCGGCATTGGCCCTGGAGATGTAGTTCGCCATGACCAGCGAATGATTGGCCCACAAACCAAACCCGGACCCGTTTAGAATCATCGGGCTCCACAGAGTGTGCTGGGTCGCTTCAAGCTCGCGAATAATCTGCCGCAAGCTGACGCCGGCGTTCTTTTTGTCTAGGACGTCGGCAAAATCAATCTCCGCTGCTTTCAGGAAATGAATCAGTGCCCAGGCAGCACCGCGGCTCTCGTAGAAAACGTCGTCGATTTCGCTCCAGGGTGTTTGGACATCAATTTCCAGCGCATCGGCGGTCGATGCTGCAGCGGCAGGGTCACCCGCTAAATCCGTATTGATTCGCCGCTGTCCTACGCTCGCTGACAAACGTTGGGAGAGACTGCCGAGTCGTTTCTCCACCATACTTAACCAGTAGCTCAGGTTGTCAGCACGAGCATAGAACTGAGCGCCCCCCTCATTTTTGACAGGAAGTCGGACGATGTAGGCTTGAAGGTAGCGCAGGGCTGCTCGGTACTCTCGCTCAGTGGAGGGCAGCACCCAACTGTTTGATTGAAAGTTGATTCGCGGTTCGGCGAGAGTCAGGTCCACATCTTCCTTGGACTGGGATTGGGACCGGCTTAATACTTCCCTTAATGCTCTCGCAAGGTCCCTGGATTGGATCAGCGCGCCGTATTCCCAGTTTGGCATGTTGTCGAGAAACACGCCGGGCGGAAAAATATCGTTGTGCAGGTAACCCCCCGTTTTTGACAGCAGGGTATCGATAACACCAATAAGTGAAGCAGTGGTCGCAGTCCCTCGAACTACCGGCTGATTTTTTCGGGCTGCTTGAGCTTCTGCCTGTTGTCGGACGTCAAAGGGGTCGGGTGCAATACTCCACCATATGCCAACGCCACTGAGAATCAGCGCAAGCACAAGCACTGCGCCGCCAACCGCTCTCAAGGGGACTCTGCCCTCTCGTAGACCCGTCAATAACAGAGTGTCCTTGAGTTGTTGAACGAAACCTCCTGTCTTATCGCTCAATGCCATACCGAGGCGCTCCTTGCTCTCTTAATGGGCGTGATGATGATGCATATCCGTTGCGGCCGGGGCCTGTCTAACGACGGGCGCCTCCACACATGTCTCTTCGGCACCGGTTTGAACGCAGAGGGCTACGTTTGAGCCTTCGCTCGGCATGGCGGCCACGCCCATGATCATCAGGTGGGCCCCGCCGGGTGTCAGGGTAAGGGACTCTCCGGCCTCGAGGGTGAGATTTTCCATGGGCTGCATGCGCACGGCGTCATCAACCGTGACGGTCTCGTGGAACTCAACCTTATCCGCGAAGGTCACGCTAGCCCCGAGGATCGTAGTAGGCTCACTGCTATTGTTAGTTATTTTTCCGTAGCCGGCGGTCATGGGTTGGCCGGGAGGCATTGCCCGTATCCAAAAGCCCTCGAGGTCTAACTGGGCCTGAGCCGATAGCGCAATGCTCGCACCCAAGGTTATACCCAATAGTCGGGTCAGGAGGGTGCCGGGAGTAGTGCTGATTTTTGGGTTTGAGCAAGACATAACATTTCCATTTTCAATCAGTATCGGTGGAGCGAGGCGCGTCTGGTCGAGCACGGCATTGGCAGGAGTGTCTCAGGAATCCCCTACCACGCGGTCCAGCGCTTCGCGCATCATAGCAGTCGTGAGCAATTGGGGCAGGATAAAGGGGTCGCCTTTTCCGGTCGCTGGGTACATCACGTAGAGGGGAATGCCATTGCGGCGGTGACTCCGCACAAATTTCCCAATGTCTTCATCGTAGTCGGTCCAGTCAGCGACCATGTAAATCACGCCGCTGGCTTGAAACTCTGCGGTCATCTGTTTAGTGAAGAGGACGGCCTGTTCATTGGCGATGCAGGTAATGCACCAGTCCGCGGTGACATCGACAAACACTGGCGTGCCGGCATTTCTTAACTCGGCCAATGCTGCGGGTGACCAGGCCACTGTCCCCTTGCGCAGATCAGTGTCGGCGTTAGTGCCCTGACCGCGGACGGTGGCCAATCCAAGGGCCAGCGCGATACTCGCAACAGCAATAGTTTTTCGAAGGGCCGATCCGCGGTAAAGCCAAAGGCCCAAGGCCAGCATAACCATTCCCGCTAGTGCTGCTGCCATGGTATCCACACCGCTCTGTTTGCCCGCGACCCACAGCAACCACACTGCGGTGGCGTAAAGGGGAAAGGCTAGCACCTCTTTAAGGGTTTCCATCCAGGGACCCGGTCTCGGCAGGGCTTCACGGGCAAGACGGCTGTAGCTCAGCAACACCATGGGCGCTGCCATCCCCACACCGAGGGCCACAAACACCAGAAGCGCAATGGTCGTGGGTTGAGTCAGTGCAAAGCCCAGAGCGCTTCCCATAAACGGTGCGGTACAGGGACTTGCTACCACCACTGCCAGCACCCCAGTAAAAAAGCTGCTGCGGGCACCCTGTCCGCTGGTAAGGGCATTGCCCACATTCATCAACCCCGAGCCCAGCTGTACCACCCCCGATAGCCCCAGTCCCATGGCAGTGAAGAGATAGGCGAGGGCGATGACAAAGCCCGTGGACTGCAGTTGAAATCCCCATCCGATCAGTTGCCCCATGGATTGGAGGCTGATCAGCGCGACGGCAATACCCACAAAACTCGCGACCACCCCCATCAGGTACCACCAAGCATGACGGTGGTGGGAGGCTGAGTCACCGGTGGCAAAGCTCAGGACCTTTAGCGACAGGATAGGAAAGACGCAGGGCATAGCGTTCAAGACGACGCCACCGAGGAAGGCGAAGAGCAGCGCGCCGACCAGTGTAATGCTTTCGACGGGGTCGCCTGATGGTTGCGAGTCCCCACTGACTGGAGGGGACGTTGGGTTTGCGTCAATCTCGGGTTCGCCAGGATTTATTGGTCCGGTCGCGCCATCGACACTAAAGACTTCGGTGTGGGGTGGGTAGCACAGACCCGCATCGGCACAGCCCTGGGATGTGACCGCAAGTCGGGTCAAGCCGAAAGGTCGATCCGCAGATACGCGCAGATCGGCGTAATCGTAGTAGACCTCCACGTCCCCAAAAAACTCATCAGTTTTTGCCAGTGCGGGGGAGTAGCTCAGCTCAGTCCCTATTTCCCCCTGAGCATCAGCCATGGTGACTTTGAAGCGATGCTGATACAGATAGTAAGCGGGCTCTATTTGCCAGTAGAGGCGGATGGTGGTGGCGTCGACTTGTTCAATCTCAAGATGATAGGCCTGCTCGACAGGCAGAAATTCATTGGATTCCTGCACCAGTGCGCTGAGCCCCTGTCCCAGCGCAGTGAACGACCCGCACAGTCCCGCAACCGCGAGAAGCAGTGCCAAAGTGGAGCGGCGTAGTGCCGCGACGGGGGAACTGTAGACCATGGGTACTAATCGGTATTGCGATACCGAAGACGAGTACCGTGATCGAGCGACAAACGAATCTCCTCGGGGCTCAACTCGCTGGGGAAATAAACCCCGGATACTTTGGCATCCATCAAGCTTGCGCCTTCAAGGTTTGTCTCCCGGAAATCAATGCCGGAGAGATCGGCGTTGCGGAAGTAGGCATCGGCAAAGTTTAGGCCTCTGGCATTCATCTTCCGAAGATCTCGGCCCCGGTAGTCGCCGTTTTTGAGGTGGCTGGTATCCATGCTGTCGCGATTGGCATTGAAGGCATCCACGTCCTCATGCCTCAGCATCTGGTAAAGCGGGTCGGTTTTGACCGCGGGTTTGATGTCCTGTTCAGTGCTCATGATTGATCACCTGTTATGGTCGTAATGTATCTACGTAGATTTCTGGCCATCACGCTTCAATCACCAAAAAACGCGTGACGAAGGGATCGGTATTCGTCGGGCTTCAGCCGCGGGCCGAAGTATTTTACTACTTCACCCGCCGCTCGTACTGCAAACTGGGCGGCGCGCTCGTAATTCTCGCCTCGAGAGAGCCCGTACAAAAATGCCCCCGCAAACATATCCCCGGCACCGTTGGTGTTCACAGCCTCGACCGCGTGTGCCGGGACCTCGACCGACTTGTCGCCATCGAAGGCAAGGACCCCATCAGCGCCGCGGGTGATGACAAAGCTGCGGGCGACTTGTTTGATCGTTTCTGCGGCGTCAGCCAAGTTATCGGTTTCCGCCCACTCCAAGGCCTCCGCCTCATTGCAAAACACCAGATCAACTCGCTCGCCGACCAGCTGTTTCATGTTGTCGCGAAAGAACTGGACCATGCCCGGGTCGGAGAAGCTTACCGATGTTTTGACGCCGTTGGCTTCGGCAACAGCTCGGGTGTGTAGCGCCGCCGCCAGTCCGGTGGGTGAGCTGACCAAATAGCCCTCGAGGTAAACCCATTCAGATTCAACAATGGCGCTATCGTCGACTTCATTGACTGACAGTGTTTCCGATACCCCAAGAAACGTGTTCATGCTGCGCTCGGCGTCGGGGGTAATGAGGACCAGGCACTTACCGGTGGTCCCTGCGCCCCGGTTGTCAGCGAGGCAGTGGGCAACCCCGGAGGCCTCCAGATCGGCGAGATAGATATCCCCATCCGCATCGGCGGCGACCTTACAGCTCATAAACGTGGGCGCGCCAAATAGGGCGGTCGCAATCATACTGTTACCGGCACTACCTCCTGAAGCGTGACTGGCGCGAATCAAGTGCCCTTCCAAATGCCCCAGCAGTTCCTCCTGACGGGCTTCATCCACCAGCGTCATCATGCCCTTTTCGACGTTCATGTCACCAAGCTCGGCATCCGAGACCTGAATTTCGGTGTCGACGAGGGCAGCACCGATGGCATAGGCGGCGTATTTCTTCACGCGGGGAGTCCTTCTACTGACGTGGGAGAAGTCGAATGATACCCGAATCCAGCGGCGAGGGATTTACGTTTACGTTACATAATGCTGTCCGCTCCCAAGCCATGTAGACTGCCCTCCCGCCGGTGACAGGCAAAGACCCGTAATCTCAAGGTTCACTATGATAGAGGACGCTTAGTGCTAGCCAATGACATCATTCCCCACCTTCGGGATTTCCAGCGACCGGAACTCAATCAGGGTTCAACTGATCGTAAGGCGGCCGTGGCAATTGCCCTTCACGAGGGTAGCGGTGGAGTCGAGATGCTCATGATCAAACGCGCGGTGCGGGAAGGCGATCCCTGGTCGGGTCATATGGGCTTTCCCGGCGGCCGGCGGGATCCCGATGATGCGAGCTGTCTGGCTTGCGCTATCCGCGAGACCCGTGAAGAGATTGGTCTCGATCTGGATGAACATGCTTCGCTGCTTTGTGAACTGAGTGACGTTAATACCGGCTGGCGCCCGGATCGCCCCGAGATGCTTATCGCGCCCTACGTATACTGGCTGGAGAGAATGCCATCGCTCACGCTAAATCATGAGGTGGATGATGTGGTGTGGGTGCCCATGGCTTTTCTAGGAGATGCCAGCAACCGACAGGCTCTCAAATGGGAATGGCGGGGTCGGACGATCGAGTCCGATGCTTACTACTATCAGGACAATCAAATCTGGGGGCTGTCCTTGATGATGATCGACGAACTGCTGAGCATTTTGCCCAAGGCCTAGTCTTCCAGATAGGGGCCCTGACCCCGTAAAAAGCTTTTTGTATCGAGCAGAAGCTCACGCGCGGCGGGGTCTTCCCGAGAAGCTTTCTGCAAACTCTCGATGGAGAGACTGCCATCAAGGTAGCTGGTGATGAGATCAATCACCACGGGGGTCATCTTGGGGTCGTAGGCCCAGCGCGGCATGTCGGGCAACAGATTGCCTGTGGCGGTATTGCCGTAGACCTCGAGAAAGTAGCCGCCGCAGGCAGATAAGGCGTAGTCGCCAACCCGGCCAAAGCTCTGATTGGGGGTTGAGGGATCAAACCCTCCCTCGGGCAGGTCGGTGATCTTTTTAAGCGCCAGCATCCAGCGGCTTCCCGGGGTAAAACCATCAGGTGGTGGCCGGCAGTAGTCTCCGGTCTTGGTCCATACCCGGATGTCAGTGAGCCAGTCGGGCCCGAGCGAGATTTCCTCAATGCTCATGTCCACCGCATTGCCCCGAACGGCAGCGACTTCACCGACAATCACGAGATCGGAGGTGGGTGCCACGTCGGTGAAGCTGCCTTGCCAGAGACACTCACAGGATTCTGGTGCTTCGTTGGCGACAACGTCAACCGAGGGTGCTGCAAAGACAAGGCCCGTGAAGAGCGTTAATACGATGTGAAGACGAAAATACCCCCTCGAGTTCGTTTGCAGAGGTGTCGTCTCCAGTGGCTCTGTGTGCCGCGTATCGGTCTGCCGAGGGCTCTGTTGCAGAGAGTCAGGCTGCCGGCTTGATAAGAGTAAACCCTCCACGGGGTGCTAGCGATTGAGCACTCGGGCAGCAGCCAGCGCGAAGTAGGTCAGAATGCCGTCGGCCCCTGCGCGCTTGAAAGCCAGCAGGGATTCCATCATAACCGCTTCGCCATCTAACCACCCGTTGGCAAAGGCGGCCTGATGCATCGCGTATTCGCCGCTAACCTGATAGGCGAAGGTCGGTGCCTGCAAGCTGTCTTTGACCCGACGCACGACATCCAGATAGGGCATCCCTGGTTTCACCATGATCATATCGGCGCCCTCCTGCAAGTCGAGCGCGCATTCATGCACCGCTTCATCGAGGTTGGCTGGGTCCATCTGGTAGGTTTTTTTGTCGCCGCCTTTCAGATTCCCTGCAGAGCCCACGGCATCTCTGAAAGGGCCGTAATAGCTCGAGGCATATTTGGCTGCGTAGGCCATGATCAGGGTGTTCACATGCCCCGCAGATTCCAGCGCGCCGCGGATGGCACCAATGCGGCCATCCATCATATCCGAGGGAGCGACGCAGTCGGCCCCTGCCTCGGCATGGGACAGGGCCTGCTTGACCAGCGTCTCTGTGGTGACGTCGTTTAATACATAGCCGCTGTCATCGATAATGCCGTCCTGGCCGTGGGTGGTGTAGGGGTCCAGCGCCACGTCGGTCATAACGCCGAGATCAGGCACGGCGTCCTTGAGTGCCGCTACGGTTCGCTGCACCAGACCATCGGGTGAGTAGGCCGCCTCTGCGAGCAGCGATTTGTGCTCCTGACCGACCACTGGAAAGAGAGCAAATGCCGGCACCCCAAGGTCTACCGCCTCTTTGGCCTGCTCGATTAACAAATCGATGGACAGCCTCTCAATGCCCGGCATCGACGCGACCGTTTCCCGTTCACCAGACCCTTCCAGCACGAACACCGGGTAGATCAGGTCAGCAGCAGATAGCTTATTCTCTGACACCAGCGCGCGTGAAAATCCCTTCGCGCGTAAGCGACGCATGCGAGTTGTCGGAAAGGGACCTCGAGGTGTGCTCATGATGCAGTCCTTATAAAGAGGCGAATGCCTTCGCAGCCGCGTCGATCGTCGCCTCGATATCGGCGTCCGTGTGTGCGCTCGACATAAAACCCGCTTCGAAAGAGGCCGGCGCCAGATAAACGCCTCCGTCCAGCATGTGGTGGAAGAAGCGACTAAAGGCTTCGGTGTCGCTATTGATAACCTGATGGTAGTTCGTCACCTTTTTGTCTTCGGTAAAAAAGCCGCCAAACATGGTGCCCGCGTGATTGGTGGTGAAGGGGATGCCGGCCTTGTCAGCTGCCGCTTGCATGCCCTCTACCAACATCGTGGTGTGCCGGAACGGTTCGTCGTAGAAACCCTCGCGCCCGACGATGGTCAGGCAGGTGAGCCCTGCGGCCATGGCCACCGGGTTACCGGACAGGGTGCCCGCCTGATAAACCGGCCCTAAAGGGGAGATGTGCTCCATCAGATCACGTCGGCCACCAAAGGCCCCAACCGGCATGCCGCCACCGATGACCTTGCCGAAGCAGGTTAAGTCAGGGGTGATGCCCAGCCAGCCTTGGGCGCACTGGGTCCCAAAGCGAAAGCCGGTCATGACCTCATCGAAAATCAGTACCGAGCCGTGTCTCGTACAGAGTTCCCGCAGGGTTTCCATAAATCCGGGCTCGGGGAGAATGCAGTTCATGTTGCCGGTGACCGGCTCGATGATGACGCAGGCGAGTTCATCGCCAATCTCAGCAAAGGCTTGTTTCAGCGCTTCCGTGTCGTTGTAGGGGAGGGTAATGGTGTGTTGTGCCAGCACATCGGGTACCCCCGGCGAGCTTGGCACGCCAAAGGTCAGCGCCCCGGATCCCGCCTTGATTAGCAGCGAATCTGAGTGCCCGTGGTAACAGCCCTCGAACTTGATGATCTTGTCCCGTCCGGTCGCACCCCTCGCCAGTCGCAGGGCGCTCATGGTGGCTTCGGTGCCCGAGCTGCACATCCGCACCAGTTCGACACTCGGTACATAACGACAGATAAGTTCTGCGACCTCGCACTCGATCTCGGTAGGACAGCCAAAGCTGAGCCCGGTCTCAGCGGCTTTGATGACCGCTTCGCGAACCTCGGGATGGTTGTGCCCCATGATCATCGGGCCCCAGCTGAGCACATAGTCAATGTAGCGCTGTCCGTCAGCATCCCAGATATAGGCACCCTCGGAGCGGGTCATGAAGCGGGGTGTTCCGCCAACAGCCTTGAAGGCGCGGACCGGGGAATTGACGCCACCGGGGATGGTTTGCTTGGCCCGTTCGAACAGGTCTTCTGATCGGCTCATGTCGCGCTTGCTCTTGGTCTAAGGGTGTAACAGTCAAAGGGTGAACAGTGGCCCCATTATCGCAGGGCTTTAGCCGCTCAGAAAGGCCTCGTGTAGACCAGCAGCACAATCCCAAACAAAAACAAGACCGGCACTTCATTGAAAAACCGGTAAAACACGTGGGTCTTGTCGTCCTCTGCGTTGCCGATGCGGCGCATATAAACACCACACTGCAGGTGATAGCCGACGAGGAACGCTACTCCCGCCAGTTTGGCCTGCATCCAATGAGCCGTGAGGTAATACTCCCATTGATAGCTCAATCGCCACAGCCCAAAGCCGATGGTCAACAGCATAAAAGGGGTCACAAAGCGGTAGAGCTTTCGCGCCATGACGGCGAGGGTCTGACGGGTCTCGGGATCGGTGGACTGGGCGTAATAAACGAAGATCCGGGGCAAATAAAACAGCCCTGCGAACCAACAAACCATAAAAATGACATGAAACGCCTTAATCCAGAGCATGACGACCTCGCCGTAACATGAGAAAGTTTGGCTTTGGAACCATATCAGAAAAAGTGAGACTCCCCATGATTAAGGTTGGGATCGTTGGCGGCACCGGATACACGGGTGTTGAGCTGCTACGCCTGCTGTTGCGTCACCCCGAGGTGTCGGTGGAGATTATCTCCTCACGGGGAGAGGCGGGGCGGCGTCTGGACGATTTGTTTCCAACGCTGAGGTCTCACGTCGACTTGGTTTTTACTGATCCTGCCGATGCCGGCTGGGAGAGTTGTGATGCGGTGTTCTTTGCCACGCCCCACAATGTCGCCATGAAGACCGCGCCAGCCCTGCTTAATCAAGGAGTGCGCGTTATCGATCTGTCGGCGGATTATCGGTTGAAGGACGTTGGCTTATGGGAGTCCTGGTATGGCGAGGCCCACGCCAGCCCGGCCCTGTGCGCCGAGGCCGTGTACGGTCTGCCCGAGATGAACCGGGCGGCGATCCCCAAAGCGCAACTGGTGGCCTGCGCCGGCTGCTACCCCACCTCGGTGCAGCTGGGATTTATGCCTCTTTTGGAAGCGGGACTTGTTGATCCCTCGTCGCTCATTGCCAGCAGTGCATCGGGTGTCAGCGGTGCGGGTCGTCAGGCGAAGGTCGCCAATCTCCTGACCGAGGCCGGGGAGAGTTTCAAGGCCTATGGTGTGGCCGGACATCGGCACCTGCCCGAAATCGAGCAGGGGCTCAATACGATGAGCGAGGATTCGGTTTCGCTCACCTTTGTGCCCCATTTAGTCCCCATGAGTCGAGGCATTCATTCCACCCTTTTTGGCCGACTGACGAGGCCCGATACGGATCTTCATCAGGTGTTCAGTGAGCGTTATGCCAATGAACCCTTTGTCGATGTGCTACCTGTGGGCCAGACCCCTGAGACGGGTCATGTTAAGGGCGGCAACCGCTGTCAGATCGGGGTCACCGTGCCGCAGGAGAGGGATACTGCAGTGGTGACTGTCGCCATCGATAATCTGGTGAAGGGTGCTTCGGGACAGGCGGTGCAGGTCATGAATTTGATGTTTGGACTGCCGGAGACCTGCGGACTCGATGGCATTGCCATCTCTCCCTGAGCCCAAACCATGCCAAGACAGCAGTATCGAACCGTTATCAAGCGGGAACATCCTCAACGGCGGAGAATGCTGTGGGCTGTCTCGATTCTTCTGGTGGCAGCGGCGATTAGCTTGGCCTATTTGGCTGGTGAGCAACATGGCAGCCGAGAGCCGGTGCCATGGACTGGTGAAGCCGATCAGCTTCGTGACGAGTTGGCACAGGCGGAGACCAGCGCTGTTATCGACGCTAAAGCGACCCGGGAACTAACGGAGTCATTGGCAGAAGCCAGGGGAATCATTGAGGAGCGGGAGCGGGAACTCGCCTTTTACAAAGAAGTGCTGGCACCCGAGGAGTTGAGCCGGGGCCCGCGCCTCCGCCAGCCGGTCTTCAGCGCCACGGATCAGCCAGGGGTCTGGCGGTATCAGCTTGTGGTGCAGCAAGGGGGCAAAACGTCGAGTGGCTATCGCGGAGACATGGATGTCAGTTTTATGGGCTTTCTGGCCGGAGAAATCACGACGCTCCGCCTCAGCGAACTCGATCAACGCTTGAAAGGCACCCCCATCACCCTCAATTTTCGGTATTTCCAGCGTGCTGAGGGAGAGATCGAGTTCCCCTTGGGCTTTTCGCCCGATCAGGTGGAAGTTGTGGTCGATATTTCAAAGCCAGCCTTAGAAGATATTCGAACTGGTTATAATTGGAATGAATTAGTGTTACGTTAGGAGGTTCCGCTGCTGATTAAGCAGTCAAAACGGTACGGAGAGACTGATGATGGGACGTAAAGACAAGCCGCTGACAACCGTTCAGGGCTCGACCACACTGATCGCGCGAGACGCGGTGGTCACGGGGGACATCCAGTTTTCTGGCAATTTGGATGTCGAGGGAAAGGTTAACGGGTCTATCGTTGCCCAAGAAGGCAAAGAAGCCATGTTGCGTATCATGGAAGGGGGCGAAGTCTCTGGAGAGATCAGGGTACCTTCTGCGGTGATCAACGGTGCCGTCAAAGGCGATATCCATTCCAGCGAGCGACTCGAGCTTGCGGAAAAAGCAGAGGTCGATGGGGATGTTTACTACCACCTCATCGAGATGGCCGTTGGCTGTCGCGCCAATGGTGGTCTGCGTCATGTGTCGGCCAAGATTGACGACCTTGCGAGTCAACGCGAGAAGCGCCAGGCCGAGGAAAGCGCCCAGTCCGAGTTGGGCTGAAAAAAGCGTGGTGAGGAAGTCGGCAGTAGTGCCGCTCCTCACGCGATCCCTTTGCGTTACACTATCGCTAACTAATACTCAATACAGCTAGCATCATGACAGTTGTCGAAGCCTTTGATCCCAACGAAATTCGTTTAACCGACAATGCGGTGAAAAAGGTGTCCGCGTTGGTGGCGGATGAGGGTAACCCAAATCTCAAGCTGCGCATCTACATCACTGGCGGCGGCTGTTCGGGATTTCAGTATGGGTTTAGTTTTGATGAAGCCTCTGCCGAAGACGATTGGGTCGTAGAGCGTGACGGTGTGACAGCCCTGGTAGACGCCATGTCGTATCAGTATTTGATGGGATCTGAAGTGGATTACACCGAGGGGCTGGAAGGCGCTCGATTTGTAGTCAACAATCCTAATGCCGTTACTACCTGTGGGTGCGGAGCATCCTTCTCTATCTAGTGCGCTTTATCCAGTCCGGGATCTAGCCCCGGTAAATACCCCCAAGCACTCGATACCCTGAGGCTCCGGTAACGGCAGGTTCGTTGCCAGGCAGATCATCGAGTGTTCTTGCCGCGAGCCAGGCAAAACAGAACGCTTCCACCCAATCGGGGTCAATACCCAGTGACGCGGTTGTGATTACCTCGGT
>Ga0181588_10003844_pt1 | contig 12471 bp, 8 predicted proteins | sample 071ome_26_FD_148607 | JGI IMG/M metagenome (GOLD analysis project Ga0181588, IMG submission 148607) | Coastal salt marsh microbial communities from the Groves Creek Marsh, Skidaway Island, Georgia - 071409BT metaG (spades assembly) | ecosystem: Environmental > Aquatic > Marine > Intertidal zone...
GGACGCCTGACAAAGCGCTCCCCGTGCTCACCGAACTCCTCGGCGACGCCGACCCCAACGCCGTCGCCGGAGCCATCCGCGGCGCCGCGATCCTCGGCAAGGCCGCAACGCCGTTGATCCCGCAGATTGAGAAACTCCGATCCGACCAGCGACGTTTCAATTGGAGATCCGTCGCCTGGAAGGACGGGCAGGAAGCCATCGGCGTATTGGCCGGAGATGCCATCAAAACGATCCAAACGGCGCCATGAAGCGAAACAGACCCCAACCGGAACGCGGGTCTGTGACCCGCAGCAACCTGCGAACGCCCATGGCCTTGAGCCTCTCGCTGGCCGCCGCCATCGCCCTCTCCGGATGTGTCGCTCCCTCAAGCAGTGAAGTCGATTCCATGGAGGCCGGACAACGCGCCATCCATTACCTCTCCCGCGAGGTCGCCGCCTGGAACCCCGAACACAATTGCTTCTCCTGTCACAATAACGGCGACGGGGCCGCGGCGCTCATCGTCGGCGCCTATCCGCATGAAGAGCGCGACAGGGCTGCCCTCGCGGGCTCAATCGAATGGCTTTCCAAGCCGCAGAACTGGCATGAGAACAAGGGCGATCCTGAATTCAGCGACTTCAAACTCGCACGCATTCAATTCGGAGCAGCCCTGCTTGCCGCAACCGAACTCCATCTGATCACGAACAAGGAACCGCTGATCGAAGCGGCTCGCCAGATTGCGTTGGATCAGGAGACGGACGGCTCATGGAAAATCGAGGCCGACAATTCGCCGGGGTCGCCCGTCACCTATGGCAATGCGCTCGCAACGGCGCGGGTGGTTGAAATACTCAGTTTGGCCGACAAGGCGCTTTACTCCCGACAGATCGCCGCCGCCCGCCAATGGCTCGGCGAGTTCCCGATCCACAACACGACATCGGCGGCGGGAGTGTTGCTGGGTTTGAACTCTCCGGAAGCGTTTCATCTGAACGACGCATACGCGCAATCACGCGAAACAGCCGCCCGGTTCCTGCTTCGCGCCCAATCCAATGCCAACGGCGGATGGGGCCCCTTCCCAAATTCACCCCCGGAACCCTTCGACACTGCTGCTGCTCTCATCGCGTTGACCTCGCCTCCCAGCGCTTCCCTACCGGAGGTCCGCAGAGCCATCGCAGCCGGCCGCGCCTACCTGCTCTCATCCCAATTCGAGGAAGGCGGATGGCCGGAAACCACTCGTCCCGCCGGCGAACAAAGCTACGCCCAGCACATATCCACCACCGCTTGGTGCCTGATGGCGTTGACGCTATCGGCCGACGAAATATCCGTCCAACTGATCGGACAACCTTAAGCTTTCGGATCGCCCGACGAAATGACCGCGACGATGGTCAAGGAGCGGCGACATTCCTTCCTGTCGCCGTGCGGCCAACGGCCACAAACTTCACCTTGGGCCGCCACATAGCTCAATTGGCTCCGAGGCATACGCTTTCCCATCGCTTCTCTGGCCCGAAGCCGGCCCCGGGCAAAAGGAATGTCGCCGCTCCTTGAGCAAGCTCAGTTCGCCACGTCGAACGTCCTCGTCACCGATTTCACCTCGATCCGCTTCGTGACCTTGTCAAAGATGTCCACCTCGAACGGCCGTCCGATCCGGTTTCCGGCCAGGTCCTCCAGCCATTCGTCCGCCACCAATCGATGCCTCCCCTCGCGCCACGGCGTATCCGGCGCAAACTCCCACCGCGCCTCGTGATTCGACACCTCGATCCGCCCCTTCAATTCCGCGCCATCCGGATTCTCAACCCACAACAGCCGATCCAACAAGGCCCGCTCCATCGATTCGCCAAAATCCACGACCAAGGAATCGCGCGTCCCAGCCTTCGGCAGCGTCAACTGCCACTGCTTGATATCCGGCTGCGCGCGGTCCGGCGGTCCGACTTGAAACTCCTTCCGAAACTCCCGCTTCATCGGCGCGCCGTTCTGATCCGGCCAATCCGAACTGATCACCAGCGAATAACGGCCGCCCTCGACCATCGCCGGTCCGACATCCTCCAGCGGCTTCACCTCGCGCTTCACCCGCCCCGGATCGATGAACAACGTCAAACGCGTCCCATCCGGATTCCATAGTTCTTCGGCGACCTCCAGAAACGGGATGTCCACCGCGCGACCCTTTCCATCCACCAGATCAATGTATTGGTAAACCTCGCCTCGCCGCATCGGTTCGGAAAAGTGGATGTAAAACTTGAGCAGATTCTCGGGGAGGACGTCGGAACTGGGATAGACATCGCGCACCATGGAGGAAGGCGCTGCGCTCGCCTGCTCGACCGTGAACGCCTGCGCAAGCTGCTTCCCGGACTTCGCATCCCTCAAGACCCCGATGTAGCTCAAGCCGGGTTCCAGAGGGAAATCGGGCACGAAGATTGCGCTGACGAAACCCTTCGGAGCCAACGCGCCGGACCTTTCATGGGTATAATCTCCGGACAAAGGCGGCTGGTCGCCCGGAGCAAACTCTCCGGAAACATTCAACCGCTCGACCGTCTCCTTGTCGGCCACGTACACCTTGAAGCGCTCAGCCAGATCCTTTTCCGCAGCTTCCCGCGATTGCGTCTCGTCCGGCCACTTTGAAAACACAACGAATCTCCCCCCCTGGAACCCAATCGGGCCGAGGCGAAATGAAGCCGCCGCCCCGGAATCATCTCCCGGGGCGGCGGTGGAATCTCGGGAACCGGCAAAATCGTCGCAACAGCAACCTGCCGCAACGATCGCCAACGAACCCAGCGCAAGGGCGCGCCAATTCACGGCAGCGCCTTGGAAACCAGATCGAGCGACTCGCCGGAACGCTGCACAACAAGGGCATGCTTGCCGTCCAACTTGTCCAATTGGTCGATGCCGGTCCAGGCCTTGATGGTCTCGTAGGACGTCCCGACCGGGCCGCCGGCCCGTTGCTCGGCGATCTGCTTGCCCGCCTCGACCGCGTCGGCCGACAGCTTCATGATGCCGCGACTGCTGTTCGCGATCAGGACGTAATCCTTGCCGCCGGCATTGTAGACGATCATGTCCAGCGGTCGATTGCGGTTGCCGAGTTCGGCGATGGTCGTGCCGCGGATCTTGGCGTTCGCCTTCAGATCACTGATCGGGAAGCGCACCAACGGCGTGCACTGGTAGGCCGCCAACAGATGCGGCTCATTGCCGATGTTGAACGGGACAAAAGTCCGCACCGGCGAATGCGTCTCAAACTTGCCGTGCGCGCCGTGGAAGATCTCCACCCCCGCCCCCTTGCCCGCCTGCTTGAACGGAAACGGAATGGAGCGCAGGTTCGAGGCAAATTCCTCGTTGGACAGACCGGCGACCAAAACCTTGCCATCGACGTAGGCCAGGTCCGTGATCGAGGAGGTGCGATTGTTGCGGCGACGACGCCCCTGCCCCGTCTCCTTGTCCTCCGGAGCATTCGGCAGCGCGACCGAAGCCGACATCAGGCCCTTCAGCTTCAACACGTTGAGCTTGCCGGTGGCGTCCACCTTCACGATCGCCGCCTTGGCGTCGTTGCCGCGTCCGCGCGAAACCGACAAATAGGCGTTGCGGGAAATCGGGTTCACCGCGAGATCGTTGATGAGAATATTCTCCGCGCTCGTGCCCAGGGCCGCGGCGACCTTGGCGTCGATGCCCGACACCTTGAAGGCGCCCTTGCCGCCGGCCTTTGTGTCGCCCGTGGCGATGGCGACGACAGCAGCCGCCTTGGCGTCGCCGACAAAGAGGATGCCCTCCGGCCCAAAGGCCAAGGCTCCGGCGGACTTGAGATCCGCTCCCTTGTCCTTGAGCGAGTTGGTGAGATGATGATTGGCCTGCGCGGATCCGGCGCAAAGCGCGAGACCGAGCGATGCCGCGAACAGTGTGTTTCGTTTCATATTCAGAGGTGGATGCGAGGTGAAGTGTGTGACTGTGACTGGATCGTGTGACTGACTTCCCGACCGATGAATCCTTTTCAACCGCCGACAACCCGACGGTCAAGGTCCAAATGGCCGTCAAAGAAGAACGCACGGATCCAGCGGATGGTTACAACCTGGCGCGCGAAACGACACAATCGCCGTAGCGCAGGCGTCCCGCCTGCGGGTTCGCCGGGCATCCCAGCCCGGTCGTCCAACGCTTGCGGCGGGACGCCGCCACAACCCGCAGCCGGGACGGCCGCGCTACGTTTGCGGCTCTCCCGCTCATTTTCCGAATTGTGCGCAGCCGCAATTCCACTACGCTGCCACCCGTAGCCTCATGGTTCGCAGCGCCAACATTTACCGCACGCTCGCCGGAGTCGTGTTCTCCGCTTGGACGATCACGACCGGGTCTCTGCCGGCCGCCGAGCCCAAGAACCCTTCGGATCCCGGAGCTGGCCGCGCCCACTGGGCCTTTCAACCCCTTTCCGAATCAGCGCCAACCGCGCACAACGCCTGGGCCCGGTCCGCAATCGACGAATTCACCGTCGTCTCCCGTGAGCAAGCGGGCCTCCCCACTTCAGCGGACGCTGATCGCCGAGCTCTGCTCCGCCGCGCCTGGTTCCAACTCATCGGCCTCCCACCCACGCCCGAGGAGGTCCAGCGCTTCATCGCCGACCAACGCCCCGACGCCTTCGAACGCGTCGTCGACGAACTTCTCGCCTCCCCCCGCTTCGGCGAACGCTGGGGACGCCATTGGCTGGATCTCGCCCGCTACGCCGATTCCAACGGCCTCGACGAAAACTTCCTCTTCCGCGAGGCCTGGCGCTATCGCAACTGGGTCATCGCCGCCGTCAATGCCGACCTTCCATTCGATCAGTTCGCCCAACAACAACTCGCCGGCGACCTGCTCCCTTACGATTCCATCGAGCAGCGCGACCACCAGCGCATCGCCTCCGGCTTCCTCGTGGTCGGCCCCAAGGTCCTGCTCGGCGTCAAGCCCGAGCGCCAGCGCATGGAGGTCGCCGATGAGCAACTCGACACCGTCGGCCAGACCTTCCTCGGACTGACCGTCGGCTGCGCGCGCTGCCACGACCACAAGTTCGAGCCCATTCCCACCGCCGACTACTACGCCATGGCCGGCATCATGACCTCCACCTCCGTCATGGAACGCCGCTACATGCTGGGCCAGCAGCGCGTCATGGAACGCCTCGTCGGCCTCGGCGACAACGGCGAGGAACTCGACGCCGCCTACGAAAACTACTGGCGCAATCGCCCGCAGGTGAAACAACGAAACGACCGAGCCAAGACCGCCTTGGAGCATCTGAAGAAAGACGAGGAAACCAAGGTCGCCGAACTCCTCAAGAAACACCCCGAGACCATCGCCGAAGGTTCCCGCGATCCTAAGACGCCCAAACCCGAGCGCATCAGCGCCCAACAGGCGCTGATCGCCAAATTGACCAAGACCCTCTCCAGTCCACCGCCCATCCCGCCGCGCGCCATGATCCCCGGAGATGTCGACACCCCCGCCGATGAAGCCATCCGTCGCTCCGGTGAAGCGGACAAACCCGGCGACAAGGTCCCGCGCGGCTTTCTCCAGGTCGTCTCCCGTCCAACCAGGCACAGGGCGCAGATCCGTGAGAAACAAAGCGGGCGCGCGGAACTCGCCCACTGGCTGACCGACACCGAGAACGGCGCGGGCAATCTCACCGCGCGCGTCATGGCCAACCGCGTCTGGCATCACCTCATCGGCCGCGGCCTCGTCCGCACCGTGGATAACTTCGGCGTCACCGGCGAAGCCCCCACCCACCCCGAACTGCTCGATCGTCTGGCGCGCGAACTCATCGATTCCAATTGGTCGATCAAGGCCTTGGTCAAACGCATCGTCCTCAGCCGCAGCTTCGCGCTCGCAAGTCAAGCGAACCCCGCCGCAAACGAAGTCGACCCAGAGAACAAATACCTCTGGCGCGCGCATCGACGACGCCTCGATCCGGAGTCCCTGCGCGATGCAATGCTTGCGGCGGCCGGAAGTCTGGACCTCGATTGGGTCGATTCCACCGTCAATTATCTGGGCGACCAGGCCACCGCCGTCGGAGCGAACAAGAATCGGCGTCGCACCGATTTCAATTGTCGCAGCGTCTACCTCCCGGTCATCCGCAACGATCTACCCGAGGTCTTCGAGGCCTTCGATTTCGCAGACCCGCACAAGACCACCGGAGCGCGCGCCAGAACCACCGCCGCCGCGCAGGGCTTGTTCATGCTCAATGACAAGACCGTTCTCGCCGCCGCGGACGCCGCAATGAAACGATTGTTTGCGGAAGTTCCGGACAATGCCCCAGCCCGCGTCGATCGCATGTTTCAACTCTGCTTCAACGAAGCCGCCAGCAAGGAGGAACGCGATCAGCTCCTGAAGTTCATTGTCACGACCGGAAAGCGCCTCAGCGCCGAAGGCGTCAAGAACGCCGATGAACAAGCCTGGTCGCTGACCTTCCAAGCATTGATTTCATCAAGCCGTTTTCAATTCCTCGATTGACCGACCGAAGAATGAATGCCGTCCAAGACCATCCAAACAACAGCCCCGCCCACGACAGCGCGATAGCGTCTTGGACTGCATGGGCGCGCGACTCACATGATGAGCGCCACGGACTTCAGCCATTGACGCCCTTCCGAACACCTTCGCGACTCCTGCGCCTTCTTGCGGCCAAAGAGAGATGAACTGCAACCGCTTCCAATCCGCCGTCACCCGCCGCGAGATGCTGCAATCCAGCGCCGGCGGCTTTGGCTCGCTCGCCCTGGCCGCCATGGCCGGCGGCTCACCTGCTTCCTCCCTTGCCCGAACGCCCGGCCCCACCCCGGCCCTCACACCCCATTTCAAGCCGCGGGCCAAACGCATCATCTTCCTGTTCATGTGGGGCGGCCCCAGCCACGTCGATATCTGGGATCCCAAACCCAAACTCAACGAACACGCCGGCAAACAATTGAACGGAAAGGACGTCGGCTCCGATCGCGACAAGCTCGGCGCTCTGCTCGGCTCCCCTTTCAAGTTCGCCCAGCACGGCCAGAGCGGCCTGGTGATGAGCGAACTTCAACCCCAACTCTCCCGCCACGCCGACAAGCTCTGCGTCGTCCGCTCCATGCACACCAACGGCACGGCTCACGGCGAAGCCCTGCTCTGGTTGCACACCGGCGCGGCCAACCTCGTGCGCCCCAGCGTCGGGGCCTGGGTGAGCTACGGCCTCGGCTGCGAAAGCGACAACCTTCCCGCCTTTGTCACCATCTCACCGCCCCGCGGCCACGGCGGCGTGCAGAACTACGGCAGCTCCTTTCTTCCCGCCATCCACCAAGGCACAGCCATCGGCTCGGCCGAAATCCCGGTCAAGCAGGCCTCCCTGCCCAACCTTGCCAATCCCCGCATCAAACGAGACCTGCAACAAAGCCAACTCGATCTTGTTCAGTCGCTGAACCGCGATCACCTGAAGCAGACCCAGGGCGACCCCGCCATCGAGGGACTGATCGGGAGCTACGAACTCGCCTATCGCATGCAGTCCACCGTCCCGCGGATCATGAGCCTCGACGACGAATCGCAGGCCACCAGGGATCTCTATGGCATCGATCAGGACCCCACCGACAATCTCGGCCGCCAATGCCTCCTCGCCCGCAAGTTTGCCGAGCAGGGCGTCCGCTATATCCAGGTCTCCACCGACTACACCTGGGACCACCACCAGAAGGTCAAGGAAGGCAGCGTCAAGGAGTGCGCCAAGTCCGACAAGCCCATCGCCGGCCTCCTCACGGACCTCGAACAGCGCGGCCTGCTCGACGACACCCTCGTCCTCTGGGGGGGCGAATTCGGACGCACGCCCATGGCCGAGAACACCCACGGCCGCAACCATCATCCCCAGGGCTTCACGGTCTGGATGGCCGGCGGCGGCGTGAAGAAGGGCTTCACCTACGGCGCCACCGACGACTTCGGCTACGCCCCCGTCGACAAACCCACCCACATGCACGACCTCCACGCCACCCTCCTGCATGCATTGGGAATGGACCACCTCCGCCTCACCCACCGCCACGCCGGCCGCGACTTCCGCCTCACCAACATCTACGGCAACGTGGCGCACGGCGTGTTCGGTTAAACCGGTGGGCCACAGCCTCATCGCGCCCACCCTACTACTCCGGAAACTCTCCCACCCGCCCCGCTTTCAATCACGCTGGCGCCCCATCCCCGGGAAAATTCCGGTTGCTAGACCCTGGATACGAGGATTTAATCCCGTTTCTGCGACTACGCGCTCCCTTTTGATTGGTTCACCGATGACTGACAGAAACAATTTCGAACAAGACGCCGCCCCTCACAACAATGGAGGCGGCGACGGCAGGGCCGAAGGTCTGCCGGTTGACGGCCCAGCTCCCGGTCTGACGCCGCCAACGGAAGACACCGAGACCGCCTTCATCCGGCGGCCCAAAATGGGCGATGGCACATCCAAAAAGAAAGACTTTCCCAAGGGACTCTGGCAGAAATGCGACCAATGCGAAAACCTGCTCTACGATCGGGAACTCGAGCAGAATCTCCAGGTTTGTCACCATTGCGGACGTCACTTCCATATCACCGGGCGCCAACGCTTGGAATCCCTCGTCGAACCGGGATCCTTCCAGGAGATGGACGCCGACATGCTGGCGGTGGACATCCTTGAGTTCACCGGAGTCGCCTCCTACAAAAGCAAGCTCGACGCCGCCCGCGCCAAGACCGGCCACCAGGACGCGGTGACCACCGGAACCGGCATCATCGGCTCCCATGAAGTCGCCCTGGCTGTGATGAATTTCCGCTTCATCGGCGGTTCGATGGGGGCCGTGGTTGGCGAGAGGATCACTCGGGCGATTGAAACCGGCACCCGGAAAGGCATCCCCGTTATCATCATTTCCGCCAGCGGCGGCGCGCGCATGTATGAAGGTATGTTCAGCCTCATGCAGATGGCCAAGACCTGCGGCGCCCTCGCCTACCATGCCGAGAAGAAACTCCCCTTCATCAGTGTGCTGACCAACCCCACCTACGCGGGCGTCATGGCCAGCTACGCCTCCGTCGGCGATCTCATCATCGCCGAACCCGGCGCCTCCATCGGCTTCGCCGGCGCCAGGGTCATCAAGGACACCACGCAGGCCGAATTGCCAGACGGCTTCCAAACATCCGAGTTCCTGATGGAACACGGCCTCATCGACGCCATCATCCCCCGCAGTGAGATGAAAGCCTCCATCGAGAACTATCTCGATTTCATGATGGCCGGAGCCTCCGAACCCGCCCCCCGGAAAAAAACGGCCCGCAAGACGCCGACGAAATCCAAAGCTCCAGCCAAGCGCAAGGCAGCCCCGAAGGCCGAATCCAAGGCCGCTCCCAAAACCAGGGCGAAGACCCGCGCCAAGCCAAAAGCAAAGGCTGGCGCGAAGCGGAAATCCTGAAGGCCCAGGGCCCAAGCGCGGGTTCGGTTTCGGGTTCGCCCTGCCTCAGCCGAACAACTCTCGGACTGCGCGTCCCTTGCCGTCCTCCGTCACATAGAAGGGCCGGTTCTCCACGCTGAATTCGGTCTTCGGGCTGATGCCCATGGCCGTCATGATCGTCGCGTGCATGTCCGTGATCGAAACCGGATTCTCCACGGCGACAAGCGGCCGCTCATCGGCGGTTCGCCCGTAGACAAAGCCCTTCTTCATGCCGCCTCCAAACATCACAACACTGGTCCCGCCAGTGAAATGTCGATGCAGCCCGTAGTGCTTCAACTCCGTCATCGCATCCCCCTTGAAACGCGCCTGATCGTTCGCGCTGGACCCGGGTTGGCCTTCAATCAACGCATCCCGACTGAACTCCGACGCGATCACGACCAAGGTCCGGTCCAGCATGCCGCGCTCCTCCAGGTCCAGAATCAACTGCGCGATGGGGCGATCGATCTCGGCGTGCAGCCGCTTCACTGTGGTATGGCCGTCATTGTGTGTGTCCCAATGCAGAAACGGCACATACTCGGTCGTCACCTCCACAAATCGCGCGCCCGACTCAACCAGGCGCCGGGCCAGCAGGCAGCCGCGCCCAAAGCGCCCCGTGTCATACTTGTCCCGGCTTTCCCTCGGCTCCAACCCAATGTCGAACGCCTTGCGTTCCTCCGAGGCGATCAGGCGATCGGCATTCTCCAGGGATCGCAGCATCGATTGCCGCTGATGGTCGCTCATGACTTCCCGATTCGGATTGCGATCCACCAACGCGCGAAAAAGCTTCGCCCGATTCGCAAAGCGCTCGTGCGTCATTCCCTTCGGCGGTTGCACGGAGGCGGCAGCCTGCTCTGGATATGGCAGATTCATGGGCCCGTACTCCGTCCCGAAAAAGCCCGCCGTCGTAAAGGCCTTCAGTTCCTCCTTCTCACCCACGCCTTCCAGGCGTTGCCCAATGTTGATGAACGGCGGCACCACCGGATTCCTCGGACCAAGGACACGCGCCATCCAGGCGCCGATGTGCGGACAGGCGACCGTCTGCGGCGGCACGTAGCCCGTGTGCCAATGATATTGATGACGCGAATGAAGGATGCTTCCCAGATCGGCCTGCACAGCCGAGCGAATCAGCGTCGCCCGATCCATCACCTTGGCCAGGTTCTCCAAACCCTGACAGATCTTGAGTCCGTCGACCACGGTGTCGATGGCCGGAAACGTGCTCAACACTTTCTTTACCTCCAACCCCTTCTCAAACGGCAGGTATCGCTTGGGATCGAAGGTCTCGGGCGCAGCCATCCCCCCGCCCATCCACAACAGGATGCAGGCGTCCGCCGTCGCTTCCGGTTGCCGGACCTTCGGCTTGCCCTTCTCGCCCACGGCTGCGACCGGCTCCCCTGCCATCCACGCCGCCGTCCCCGCCGCCGCCAACTGCTTCAGAAAATCGCGCCGCACAATCCGCTCCGGCGCCTCTGGATCAGGTTCGAATCTCATCACAATGCTGAAACGATACCGCCGGTCCGCCCCGCGAGAAAGCCTGTTTCTGATTGAAACCAAAGTCGATTTCCCGTCATGATCCGCCCATGTCAACCGTGATTACAGGTCCCGTTTACGTCGTTAAGGACAACATCGACACCGACCAGATTATCCCTGCGCAGTATCTCACGCTCGTGCCGACCATCGCCGAGGAATACGAGAAGCTCGGCAGCTACGCCCTCTGCGGCCTGCCCGAGTCCCTCTACGCCGAACGCTACGTCGCCGAGGGAGAACTCGACAGCCGCTTCCCCATCATCGTCGCCGGACGCAACTTCGGTTGCGGCAGTTCCCGCGAGCACGCACCCATCGCTCTCGGTTCCGCCGAGTGCAAGTTGGTCCTCGCCGAAAGCTTCGCCCGCATCTTTTTTCGCAACTGCGTCGCCACCGGCGAGCTCTACCCTTGTGAGCTCATCGACCGCCTTTGCGACGAGCTGGAGAACGGCGATGAGATCAGCGTGGATCTCGACGCCGCAACGGTCACCGTGGCCAAAACGGGCAAGGTCCACTCATTCAAGCCACTCGGCGACGTCCGCCCCGTGGTCGATGCCGGCGGACTGTTCAACTACGCCCGCGCCAGCGGCATGATCGCTTCCTGACCCGATCCCCGCCGCCGCCATCCCGGGCACGCCGCTCCGTGGCGCGATCGGATGGGGCCCGGCCCTTGTTCGGCCGGATCACAGTCCGCCCGGAAGGCGCGCCAAGCTTGCCCGATCAGCCGACAAGAACAGGTGCAAACTCGGCAGAAATGGCGGTTCCACCAGTCCCGATTCTTCTTTCCGAGCCAACCGGCTGGGTTTTTAATCGTGGCCTGATCCGATTCGAATCCAACAACTGATCTACATACATGGAAAAGAGCCACCGCAATATTCTGATCGTCCTGCTGGCGCTGCTGGCCGTGGTCTTCGCTTTCAACCGCTGGGCTTTTCGCGAAACCGGCCCCTTCGAGGTGTCTCTCTTCCTCGCCCCGGTCTCGGCGAATGAGGCGGCCGCCAACGAAGTGTTCAACCTCCTGGAAATCGAATGGGAGGACTACTTCGCGCCGCTTCTGATCGAAACCGCCTATTCCCCCTTCGCCACCACGAACAAACGCGACCGAATCGTCGGCATCCTGGCCGCCGGAACCGGGCAGAATTTTGGCAACGACCACGTGAAGTGGCAGCGCTGGCTCTGGAATTCCCCGGAAAACCTTCATCCCGACTACGCCGAATTCAAGGCACTGCTTTACGAACAGATCGATCCTTCCTTCCGCGAGTATTTCCACAAGCAGCGCGCCTCAACGATCCGACTCGACGAGGTCGTCTGGAGCGGGAGCCCGCGCGACGGCATCCCGCCCATCACGAAACCGAAACATCTGGAATCACCGGAGCCCGACTTTCTGCCGGACGATGAGTTGGTGATCGGCATTGAGTTGAATGGCAAGGCTCGGGCCTACCCCCGACGCATGCTCGAATACCACGAACTGGTTCAGGATTCCCTCGGCGGCGACCCCATCATTGGAACGCTCTGCGGCTTCAGCGGCTGCGCCGCCTTCTACAACGCTTCGGTCAACAACGTCGCCTACGAGTTCGGCAGCAGCGGTTTTCACTACCGC
>Ga0181588_10003865_pt1 | contig 12437 bp, 12 predicted proteins | sample 071ome_26_FD_148607 | JGI IMG/M metagenome (GOLD analysis project Ga0181588, IMG submission 148607) | Coastal salt marsh microbial communities from the Groves Creek Marsh, Skidaway Island, Georgia - 071409BT metaG (spades assembly) | ecosystem: Environmental > Aquatic > Marine > Intertidal zone...
GCCACCACCGGATGGCAGAACCACTTCAGGGTCCGGTACCCGACCCCCGTGCCGATGATGGTGCGCATGAGCCACGCCGGTGTCGCGATCAGCGCGAGCGGAGGAACGAAGAACGAGAGCGCCATGTGCTGGAACATGTGCACCCAGTACAGGTAGTCCTCGCTGATGTCATGAACCGGCCAGTCGCTCGACACCCAGAGGATCACGATGGCCGCCGTGAACGCCCGCACATTGCGCGTGGTCACCGGACGCTCGCCCGGACCAACGGCCGTCGGTCCGATAACACGCACCATGTACACGTAGGCGCCGACCAAGAACGACACCAACAGCCACACTTCGGGGTGCGGCACGAAAGCCCACGGGTCGACGGTGTACGGATTGTCCGTCTGCGCCAGCATGGGCGCCTCCCTAGATCAGGCCGAGAAGAAGTGCATCGAGGCGAGCGCGACGCAGTAACACCCGACCGCCAACACGATGCCGATGTAGAACATCACGCTGAAGAGTCGGTTGTCGAACTTGAGGTGCATGAAATACAGCACCACGCTGAAGAACTTGACGCCCATCAGAATGAGGAGCAGAGGCAGGAAGAGCGCTCCGAGTTGGTCTTGGGTGTAGCTGAGAGCTACCTCGATCGCCGTCACGATGGCGAGAGCGATCGCGATCTTCACATAGCCGAGATCGGACAGCCCATGCTCCTGATGGGTGTCGTCGTGAGCGGAGGTGTCGGTGGCGGTCATCTCGCTCCCATCAGGCCGGGATCAGGTAGACGAGGGTGAAGATCAGAATCCACACCACGTCGACGAAGTGCCAATAGAGACCAAACAGCTCAACGGTTTCCGCCTTCGAGCCGGGCACGCGGTTCTTCGAGATCATGCCGACAAGCGACATCAACATGATGATCCCGACCGTCACGTGGACGCCATGGAAACCGGTGAGGGTGTAGAAGCTGGAGGAGAAGAGGCTCGTCGTGAAGCCGAGACCCTCGCGGTAGAAGGTGGTGAACTCGTACACCTGTCCGGCGACGAAGAGGGCTCCAAGTAGGGCGGTGACCGAGAGCCAGACCTTCGTGTTCCGGTCGTCCGCCCGGTTCGCCGAGGTGACGGCGAGCACCATCGTCAGCGACGACATGAGCAGCACGAAACTCGACGCCGAGGTGAAGGGGATGTCCCACACCTGATCGGGCCCGAGGTTCTCGGAGTGACGTCCCCGATACAGCATGTACGTAGAGATCAGACCGCCAAAGAGCAGGCACTCCGATCCGAGAAACATCCACATGGCCAACTTGTTGTTCGACAAGCCAGTGGAGGTGTGGTGAGCACCATGGTCCGAGTGGTCATCGTGGGCGACCGGGGTCGCGACGGCGGTATCAGCCATGGCTCGCGACCTCCAAGTCGGTGCCGGTGGTCGGCGGGTCGTAATCATCGTCGGTGGCGGTGTGCGGTTCCATGCCCCATCCGTACAGGGACACGAGCGCCAAGAGCGCGCCGGCAGCGATCAGCAGGATGTTGTAGATCACGCCGTAAGCCATGATCGGCAGCGCGAAGGCCAAGAGGATCGGCCAATACGAGGGCGACGGCAAGTGGATGTGCTTTTCCGCGTTGGCCTCCTGCTCGGCGAGGAGATCCTCGGCGGTGGCGACCTGGTGGTAGTCGTGGTGATCCTCGGTGCCGCGATCCTCGTACTTGCGGTGGAAGAACTCATCGAGGTGACCGACGGTCGGGATCGCGTCGAAGTTGTGCTCCTTCGGCGGGCTCGCGGTCATCCACTCAAGCGAGCGAGCATCCCACGGGTCGAGCGGAGCGGGTTGGGTTCCCTTGCGATGCGACACGTAGATGTTGATGAGGAACAGCAACACGCCGAGGCTGAGCACCAGAGAGCCGATGGAGGCGATGAGATTCCAGAAGCCGATATTGAAGAAGCCCTCTCCAGCCCGGTTCTCAGTCCAGACGTACATACGGCGCGGCTGTCCCTGAAGACCGACGATGTGCATCGGCCCGAACGTCAAGTTCATGCCGATGATGGTCAGCCAGAAGTTCCACTTCCCAAGACGCTCATTCAGCATCTTGCCGAACATCTTCGGCCACCAGTAGTAGAGGCCGGCGAAGAGACCAAGAACGGCCCCACCGAAGATGACGTAGTGGAAGTGGGCGACGATGTAATAGGTGTCGGTCTGCTGAGTATCCGACGGGGCGACCGAGTGGGTGACGCCCGAGAGTCCGCCGATGGTGAACTGAACGATCACACCGACCGCGTAGAGCATCGGAGTAGCGAAGCGGATCTTGCCGTTCCACATCGTCAGGGTCCAGTTCACGATCTTCACGCCGGTCGGGATGGCGATCGCCATGGTCGCGACCGAGAACACCGCGACCGAGATGGGGCCGAGACCGGAGGCGAACATGTGGTGCGCCCACACCCCCCAGCCGACGAATCCGATCGCCGCGCCCGAGAAGACGACCAGCGGGTAGCCGAACAGCGGCTTCTTCGAGAAGACCGGCAACACCTCGGACACGATGCCGAAGGCCGGGAGCACGATGATGTACACCTCAGGGTGACCGAAGATCCAGAACAGGTGCTGCCAGAGCAGCGGGTCGGCGCCGGCCTCGACGGAGAAGAACGTCGCGTCGAACGAGCGCTGGAACATCAGCAAGAACAGCGCGACGGTGATCACCGGCATGGCGAAGAGCAGCAGGAACTGCACCACCATGACCATCCACGTGAAGATCGGCACCTTCATCAGGCTCATGCCGGGAGCCCGCATGTTGATCACCGTCACGATGAGGTTGATCGCGCCGGTCAACGAGGCGATACCGGTGATCTGGAGGCCAAGCGCCCAGAAGTCGACACCGTTGGTCGGTGAGAACGCCACCGAGGAGTTCGGGGCGTACATAAACCAGCCGCCATCGGCCGCCCCACCGAGAATCCACGAGGTGTTGAGGAAGAGCCCGCCGAACAGAAAGGCCCAGAAGCCGAACGCGTTGATTCGCGGGAAGGCGACATCGCGGGCACCGATCTGCAGCGGCACCATGTAGTTGGCAAACGCGGCCGCCATCGGCATCACGAAGAGGAACACCATCGTGGTGGCGTGCATGGTGAACATCTGGTTGTACTTGTCGGCTGACAGGACGGTGCCGTTCGGGCCGGCCAGCTGGGCGCGGATCAGCAACGCCTCGATGCCGCCGATGATGAAGAAGGCCATGGCGACCACGCCGTACATGATCCCGAGCTTCTTGTGGTCGATCGTGAACAGCCAGGACTTCCACCCAGTGGTCTCAACCGGCCGGCGGAACACGCCATAGGAGGTGGACGGGGTCGCGACCGCCGGCACCGACGGGGAGTCGAGGGCCGGCGCGCTCGGACGTTCGATAATGGCCATCAGATCCTCACTTCCGCTCGAGGAGGTACGCGATCAACTGGTCGATCTGATCCTCCGAGAGGGCCAGATAGGGCATGCCGCGGGTCTTGCCGTCGGTCTCCGACAGCATCTCCGGGTCGGCGTACATCGGCTTCTTCGCTGGGGAGTTCCGCAGCCACTCTCGCAGCTCGATCTCGTTGAGACAGTCCTCAGTGACACCCTCGAGGTAGCGGTCGCCGAACTCGGACGGGTCGGCCTCCCAGACGTCGGCACGACATTCGTCGGTGAGTAGGTCGTAGGTGGCGCCAGCGAACGTGTTACGTCCCATCAGGTTGGTCAGGTTCGGCGCAGCACCGCTGTACACGAACTGGTCTGGATAGGACACGACGAGGCTGTCATCGGAGGGATCGTCGGTGCCTCGGTCGTCGACCAGCCCGTTGACCTGATGGCAGCGCGCGCATTGGGCGATGTAGGTCGCCTCGCCCTCAGCTGCGAGCGTTCCCTCGTCAGGCGCGGTGTAGGGCTCGAGTTCGTTGTCAAGCCACCGCTGGAAGTCAGCCGGCTCAAGGGCGATGGTCTCCATGCGCATGTTGGCGTGCGAGAGGCCGCAGAACTCGGTGCACTGCCCCGCGTAGATGCCCGGCGTGTCGGACTGGAGCCTGAGGTAGTGCACGCGGCCCGGAACCATGTCGCGCTTACCGTTGAGACGCGGGATCCAGTAGCTGTGGATGACGTCACGGCTGGTTCCCCTGAGCAACACCTTCGTGCCGGTCGGAATGACCACCTGACCCGAGGTGATGATTGGTGAGGCCTCAGCGACAGAGGGAGTGAACCCGCAGATCGTGCCATCGGCCGCGACCGGATAGTCGTACTCCCACCACCACTGCTGACCGGTGACGTTGATGATGCACTCGGTGTCATCGGTGTCGGCGAGAGCCATGACCACACCGACCGTCGGGATGGCGATCGTGGTGAGGATGACCGCCGGAATGGCGATGAAGAGATACTCGAGCCACGCCTTGCCGTGCGTCTGCTCGGGCATCGCCTGACCGCGATCTCGGAACTTGACGACGATCCAGGCGATGAACGCAAGGACGATCACACCCACGATGCCGGCCACCATGAAGATCGGCCACTGGAGATCGTGGATCATCTGGGCGTTCTCGCCGGCCGGCTTCCACGTGTCCTGAGGGGCATCGGAAGCACACGACGACAGGAGGATCGCGCCAGCGACCGCTGCGATCAGACGACGGGGGGTGATCACAGATCGCATCCTAGGGTTGGTCCGGACAACGTGCCGAGTGAAGCGAGCATGACTCATGGCACGACCACCTCGAGCGACGCCGAGTCGACGCCGGGCACGGTGAACCGGTAGCCCCCGACTGCCTCGACCTCAGGAGCAAAACTGGGGACCGCGAACTTGACGGTGAGTAACTGCACCCCACCCTCCTCGATGATCTGCGTGCACATGCGGGGAGGCGAGCCTTCGTAGCCCTCGGCCAAATCAATCACGAACCGACGCGGCTCCGACGACTCGTTGCGCATCAGCAGGTTGTTCGGATTCGAGCGCGGAAGTTGCAGAGCGTCACTGCGCCTCGATGGGTCACCTGGCATCTGGAACTCAATGGTGCCGGTCTCGGTCAGGAAGATCTCAGCGGCGGAGCTCGCCTTGCCGGCCACGGTCTGGCTGGCGTGCTCATCGGCGGAGATCTCCTCAGCCCCGCACTCGCCCTTCGCGGCGTAGTAGGCGGTGGTGTTGTGCTCCTCGATCTCGCGCTCACCATTGAGCCCAGCGACCGCGCCACCGGAGACCAGGACGACCGCCGCGATCGCGAATCCTCCGGTCATCGCAGGGGCGGAGATCGACCGCCTCGAGCCGATGAACGAACCGATCGCCAACACGATGGAGGCCACCACGGAGAAGGCGACGATCGTCGACGTCTTCGAGGGGAGGCCGAGCATGACCCGACTGAAGGCGTAGATCACGACGCCGAGGCCGATCGCCGCGCCAGCGGGCATCTCAGCCGGGTGGAGCATGCGAGCACGAACCTCCGAGTTGTGACCGGTCTCGGCTGAGGCTCGCTCCGCCCAAGCCTGAACGAGCCATTCGGCCAGACCAGCCATCAACAGGATGAGACCGAGGACGAAGATCGCCGTGTAAGTGACAAGGCCGAGCGTGATCGTGGTAGCCGCCAAGCCGATGGTGAAGGGCCACATGCTCGCGCCGGGCCGGTTCGAGGCTGCCGCTGCCCCGCCGAAGGACTCGACCTCGTCCGAGCCGACGTTCGCGTCACGGGTGAAGACGTTGATGCCCGCGAGCACTGAGAGCGCGACGGTCGCCGAGATCAGCCCAACCGAGCCAAGGAGACCGCCGTCGAGGATTCCGAAAAGCAGTGTGGCGACGAGCGCGAGGGCGCTTGAGCCGATGAGGAGTTTGGAGCCGGTGGTGAACATCAGTCGGTTGCTCTCACTTCGTGACGTAGACGACGAACCAGACGACCGCGTACGCGGCCGCGATGAAGTACCAGAGGAGTGCGTGAGCGGAGACGATCTCGAAGTCGCGGTCCCGCCCACCAAGCGACCGGAAGGCCGCCACCACAGTGAGGACGAGGCCGCCGATGACGATCGCAGTCATCGTTCCGGTCAGGGCGTAGAACAGGGTCGCGTAGGACGTTTCGGCGAGTGGCATACCCATCTGCGAGTAGACGAACGCCTGGGCGTTGATGAAAGCGATACCCATCACGAGGACGACGCCGAGTGCCAGTCCGGTGTGCGCCCGATCACCACGCCGAGCCGAATACACGGCCCACTGCGCGAAGAGGCAGAGCGCGCCGATCGTCATCAACATGACGTTGGTCGCAACCTCAGGGATGATGTAGTCGACCGGGAATCGCTCCCCAGCCGAGACAACACCGTCGCGGACCCTGAGCCACAGCGTGCTCATCCCTCCGATCAGCATCACGATGCCGACGCCGGCGAGCGTGGTCCCAACGAAGATCTGACGGCGCGGAGCCGGAGCCGGGCCGGCAGGAAGAGCGACGGTCACGAGTTGCTCCCTTCGGACATCGGGGTCTGATCGAGTTCCGGTTCAGCTGACGTCACCGTTGGCAGGGCCGCGAAGTTGTCGGCGGGGGCCGGTGACGGGAGCGTCCACTCCAAGGTGTGCGCGCACCAGTGGTTGGTCTGCGATGGCTCGGCCCGCTCTCCGGTGACCATCGCCACGATCGAAGCGAGCACGGTGAGCGCCATCAGGCCGTGTCCGGCGAGCACCGCGGTGTTCCAGATCCCCGCGCCGTCCACTCCGCTGTACACACCAGCCGCAGCGGGCTGACCGAGGAAACCGGCGATGTAGTGAGGGAACGAGGCGAGCACCGTGGCGATCAGGCCGAGTCCGGCGAGCGGGAGGACCTTGCGTTCGGCGACGATTCGGCCAGAAAGCTTCGGCGACCAGTGGATCAACCCGCCGATCCCAGCAAGGAGAGCGCCGTAGACCACATAGACGAGCGCTGCTTCCTCAAAGACCGTGCCAACCAACTCGAGGTCGGCAACCGAGTGCAACACCGTTCCGAGCATCCCAACGAGGATCATCAGTGTGCCGAGCGTCGAGAAGATGAGTGGCGAGGTGAGTCGCGGCTTCGCCCCACGAGCGACGGCGCCAACGAGGAGCAGCACAATCAACGCGCCGAGTAGGGGAAGTCCGAGGAAAACGCCGAGGAGCACGAGATCGGGCACGATGTCCTCGCTTGCGCCACCGAAATCGACCAAGAACGTCGAGCGAAGGGCGACCGATGCGAACGCACCGACACCGACGAGCGCGAGGCCAGCGAAGACCACCTGCCTGAGCGGGTGGCGCCGCCCGAACGCGACGGGGGCAACCTCGGCGAGCACGCCGATCGCCGTCAACGCGAAGACGAACGTGAGTGGCTGGGTCAGGAACGCACCGAGTTCGTCGCCGATCGCGTCTGGGCCTGAGAAGACCAGCGAGGCGTTGCGGAGATCGATGAAGAGGTACACGACCATGCCGAACATGACTGGCAGCGCGATCAACATGCCGAGCGCCTGGACCAACGCCGCCCAGGACAGGAACGGGATTCGGCGCATGGTCATACCCGGCGCGCGGGTGGTCAGCACCGTGGTCGCGACGCTGACCGCTGCAGCGATCAGACCGAGGAGCATGAGCCCGTGTCCAGCGAGGAAGAGGTCGACCATCTGCGCATTTCCGCCGTTGATCCCACCGTTACCGATGAGCGATATGCCGATCAGGACGATGCCGCCGAGCCAGAGGTAGAACGAGGTCAAGGCCAAGCGGGCGAAGGCGATCGACCGAGCGCCCAGCTGCATCGGGACGACAGCGATGGCGAGCCCGAGAGTCAACGGGAGCAGCCCGTCGAAGATCATCCCGATGCGGTGCGCCTGGAAAAGCTGCACCAGCGAGTTCTCGGGGAGCACAGTTTCGGACGCTGCCGCCCGCTCGAGGGCGAGCAGCAGGCCAAGCACCGCGTAGCCAGCGAGCGACACCAGGCCACAGCCCGCGAAGAGCCGACCGATCTTCTTGTGATCGGTGGACGTCGCCCAGTCGGCGACCGCCGCCGAGAAGGAACCAATGGCACCGTCGCCGAGCACCGCGGGTCGCGTTGTCGAATCGATCGTCGTCATAGGGGTCGAGACTCACTTCCGCCGTGTTTGTCGGGGCTGGTACCCGCGCGCGGAGGCGCGAGACGCACACCGCAAGACTACTGGCCCGACCTGCCGGAGAGGTAAATCCGCGCGGCCGCGGGTGCCCACCGCGGTTGCCTGACGCAGATCCTCAGTTAGATGAGGACGTCGAGGGTGAGCGCCCCGAAGAGAACCGTCACGTAGGTGATCGAGAAACCGAAGACCTGCATCGAGAGGCGGTCGCTCGGTCGCCGACCGAGCAGGATCGTCGCCGCGAGGAACGCGAGGCCGAGGGCGACTGCGGAGAGGAGGTAGATCCACCCGAGTCTCGGCCCCGACGCCACGCCCTCCCATCGGGCGACGGGAACCAGGAGGAGCGTCATCGCGACCAGAGCGATCGTGTGCCCAACCATCTGGCGGACAGCGCGGTCGAAGGGCACTACCGCCGGGAGCATCGGCACATCGGCCGCTCGATAGTCGTCGGCGTAGCGGAGAGCAAGCGCCCAGAAGTGGGGTGGGGTCCAGAAGAAGATCGCGGCGAACAGCACGACCGGAGTCCAGGCGAGCGAGTCGTGGATCGCCGCCCAGCCAACCAGCACTGGGACGGCCCCAGCTGCGCCGCCGATCACGATGTTCTGCCGGCTGGTGCGCTTCAGCCAGAGCGAGTAGACGCCGACGTAGAACGCGGTGGCTGAGATCGCGAGGAGACCAGCCAAGAGGTTGGCGCCGATCCATAGGACGACGAGCGCGAGGACCTCGAGCGAGACCGCGAACACCATCGCCTCGCGGGGCTGAATGACGCCCGTCACCAGCGGCCGATTCCGCGTCCGCTCCATGAGTGCATCGATGTCGCGGTCGATCACCATGTTGATCGCGTTAGCACCACCCGCAGCGAGCGACCCACCGACCAAGGTGACGAGGACGAGCCACGTGGACGGCCAACCACCCTCGGCGAGCACCATGGTCGGGACGGTGGTGATGAGCAGGAGTTCGATGATCCGCGGTTTCGTGAGCGCGACAAACGCCCCAATCCGGGTCGTTGGGGCGCGCCGGCTGCCGTGGGCGACTCCGCCGGGGGCAAGTCGCGACGGCACCAAGGGGCGACTGCCGACGGACATGCCTCGCATCGTACGGCCGACTCCACCGACCGGCCAACGGCGGTGGACGGGTGCGCGCACCCGACGGCACACTGTTGTGATGACCGATCCGCTGACCTCGGGCGCCGTCGGCAGCACGTTGCCGCCCGGGTCCGCGACGGCGTCGATCACCGAGGTTGAGACACGGCCGATCGAAGAGGTCGACTCATCAGTCGAGGAGGATCGCCCGTGGGTGGTCATCGTGTGGAACGACCCGATCAACCTCATGAGTTACGTGACGTTCGTGCTCCAGAAGCTCTTTGGCTACTCGCTCGAGAAGGCGACCGAACTCATGCTCGAGGTGCATCACGAGGGCCGGTCGGCCGTCGCGAACGGCTCGCGCGAGCAAGCCGAGATGCATGTCTTCCGGCTCCACGAGCACGGCCTCTGGGCGACGATGGAGCACGACTCGTGAACGCCCGCCCAACGATGGATCGCACAGAACGTCCTCACCTGAGGCGGGCGTGCTGAGGCGACGTCGGCCACCCGTCGAACGGTTGGGCCCCGACTCATTCGCGCTCCGACTCGAGACGAATGAGCGGGAGGTGCTGTCGCGCCTACTCGACGAGCTCGATGGGTTGGTCGCCAGCGCTGGAGACCCGACGAGTGGGACGACACCGGTAATCAGTCGACTCTTCCCGCCCGCCTTCACCGACCACGACGGCGAAAATGCTGAGCGCGACGCCGAGTACCAGCGGCTCATGCGCGAGGAGTTGATCACCTCGCGGAGAGCGGCGATCGCCGAGAGCCGGGAATGGCTCGTCGGGGAAGCCGCAGAACGCGTCATCGACGAAGCCAAGTTGACCGCGATGCTCCGCTCCCTCAACTCGCTGCGGCTCGTGCTCGGCTCGCTCCTCGGAATCACCGACGACCTCGATTCCGACCTTGCCGACGAGGCGGTCGCGGACTCTCCGGATCACCAGTTGTACGCCTGGACGGGCTGGCTTCTCGAATGGACGGTGGCGGCCCTCTCCGCTCACGAATGAGGCCGGCTCAACCCGGTGGAACCCGCCGAGGTGGGTGCTAGCGTGATGCCGCTCTCAACGAGATGAGGCGCCCTGCCCCCATCGTCTAGTGGCCTAGGACACCACCCTTTCAAGGTGGCGGCACGGGTTCGAATCCCGTTGGGGGTGCGAAATAGAAATCTCCAGGTCCCGTGGTGAAGTCTGGAGTTCACGCCGGCCTGTCAAGCCGGAGGTCGCGGGTTCAAGTCCCGTCGGGACCGCTCGGGGCTGCCGAAAGGCAGCCTCGTCGCATGTCAGGGTCTCCTGACGTCATCGGTCGAGTAGCTCAGTTGGCAGAGCGTCCGCCTGAAAAGCGGAAGGTCACCGGATCGACGCCGGTCTCGACCACCATCGAGAGGGTTCTGCCCTCGCTCCGCGCCGTTACGTGCCCGGCTCGAAGCCGAGGTCGCGCGCCGTGAGCAACGGCCGGTAGGGCACACCGGCCGCCGCACAGAGGTCACCACAGGTTGTGCCGCGGTCAACGATCACGCTCGCGAACACGACCTCCGCGCCAAAGGCGCGAACCACCTCCACCGCCTCGAGGAGCGAGGTGCCACGGGTTGTGGTGTCCTCAACGACGACGACTCGGTCGGACGGCAGGAGAGCACCGGCGAGTCGTCCGGTGACACCGTGGTCCTTTGCCTCCTTCCGGACGCTGAAGCTGCGCAGGTGGCGGCCGCGAGTCGCGGCGACCGCGGCCACCCCGAACGCCACCGGATCGGCTCCCATGGTGAGCCCGCCGATCGCATCAGCCTCGAGCGGCATCGCCTCAAGCAAGGCGTCCGCGACCGCAAGGATCCCATCGGCTCGGCAGGCGGTCTGCTTGGTATCGAGAAACCAGGAACTTGTCGCTCCCGACTTCAGGGTGAACTCCCCGCGCTTCACCGAGTGTCGGAGCACGTGATCTCGGAGCGTGTCGAGCACGGAGGGCAGTTCGGGGAGATCGCTCACCCGCTCGACAGTACCGACGATGCCCTGCCAGGTCAGCCCCATGCCTAGCCTCGTCTCATGAACGCTCTCCCGCAGATGTCGAGAAACTTCGAGGTGTGCGAGGTGGAGTCGGGCCTCACACCGTTCCGCGTCTTCGTTGAACCCCAGCAAGGTGCCCGCTACGACGATCTGCTCGCGGTCGCGATTCGAGCCGAGCAGCTCGGTTTCGGCGCATTCTTCCGGAGCGACCACTTCCTGAAGATGGGCTCGGTCACGGGTCTGCCCGGCCCATCCGATGCGTGGGTCACTCTCGCCGGTCTGGCGCGGGACACCTCGCGGATCAGGCTCGGCACGCTGGTGACCGCAGCCACCTTTCGGCATCCCGGGCCGCTCGCGATCTCGGTGGCGAACGTGGACGACATGTCGAGGGGTCGGGTGGAACTCGGAATCGGCGCCGGATGGTTCGAGGCCGAGCACACCGCCTACGGCATCCCCTTTCCGCCGCTCGGCGAGCGTTTTGATCGTCTGAGCGAGCAGCTCGACGTGATCACCGGGCTCTGGGCGACAGCGGACGGAGCCACGTTCGACTACTCCGGCGATCACTACCGACTCACTGATTCACCCGCCCTTCCGAAGCCGCATCAGCCCAGTGGCCCTCCGATCGTCATCGGCGGCCGAGGAGCTCGTCGGACGCCGGCGCTCACCGCCGCCCACGCCACGGAGTTCAACATGCCGTTCTGCGACCTCGAGACGTTCACGACTCAGGTGACGAACGTTCGGCGCGCCTGCGAGGCGATCGGTCGTGACCCGTCGACGTTGCGTATCTCTTGCGCGCTCGTGGTGTGTGTCGGCGACGACGAGGCGTCGTTCGCGACGCGAGCGCAAGCGATTGGCCGTGAGCCTGAGGAACTCCGTGTCAACGGTGTGGCGGGAACCCCCGCAGAGGCCGCCGCGGTGATCGACCGCTGGCGAGAGGCAGGGGCGGAGCGCATCTATCTTCAAGTGCTCGACTTGTCCGACCTCGAACACCTCGACCTCATCGCTGGTGAGGTGCTCGCCGCCTGAGGTCGGCCGTGATCATCGGGGGCGCACCCGCCGATCCCTGATCAAGACCTCTTGGGCGACGGTCGCGACGTGCTCACCCTCGGCCGTGAAGACGTGTCCCAGCGCGAGGCCTCGGGATCCCGTCACGTGGTGACAGGTGAAGTCGTGAAGGTGCCATTCGTCGGAACGCAACGGCCGGTGGAACCAGATGGCGTGGTCGAGGCTGATTCCGTAGACGTGCTCGCGCTCGAGCCCACCGCGAACCACCGCCGCCTCTCGAACCGTGTCGGTCGCGAGGTCATCGGAGGTGTAGGC
>Ga0181588_10003868_pt1 | contig 12425 bp, 8 predicted proteins | sample 071ome_26_FD_148607 | JGI IMG/M metagenome (GOLD analysis project Ga0181588, IMG submission 148607) | Coastal salt marsh microbial communities from the Groves Creek Marsh, Skidaway Island, Georgia - 071409BT metaG (spades assembly) | ecosystem: Environmental > Aquatic > Marine > Intertidal zone...
CTCACCTCAAGAGGAGAGGGGGTCTACAGCGCACAAGTGACCCTAGAGGGGGAAGGGGAGCACCGATTACGGCTCCTCATTGGAGCTGAGGGAGACGTGCGTTGTGCTGAGGCGCTTGATGTTATCTTAGATCAAAGCCCGCCTGTGGTGGGCGTAACGAACCCAGCGAGCTTGGAGGAGTGGCTTCAAGCACAAGAGGGGCCCCCCTCTACACAGGTTGAGCTGAGCCTTAGGGACGTGAGCCCGGTCAGCGTCAGCGTGGATGGGGAGGTCGTCGCCACAGACCTCGTCACCGTTCAGCACGCCCAAATGGTGAGCCTAGTTGAGGGGGAGAACCGCTTTCGGTTTGGGGCCACAGACCTTGTTGGGAACGAGAGTGAGCCTGTAGAGGTCGTGTTCCATTATGACCCAACCCCTCCCTTCGTCGTGATCTCTAGCCCCGCTCAAGCGACCTTGGTGACAGAGGACCGACAGCTGACCCTACAGGGGGTTGTCTATGCGTCACAGGTCAACGGTGAGGGGGTAGGGGTAGAGCGTCAGGCTCGCCTTGAGCTGATCCACAGCTACAGCACTCCAGCGGGAGGGACCCAAGTAGATCGCTCCTTACAGAGCGCGGATGACAGAGGGCTGTTTAACCTGCTCTTCACCCTACAAGAGGGCCTTAATCAGCTCGAGGTCTGCGCCTATGATCTCGCGAATAATCAGCACTGTGTGTCCCGTCAGGTCACGTACTCATTAGCGGTCCCTTGCGTTGAGGTCACCTCGGGGAGCTATGTCGCCGACGCAAGCTATCAGCTCAGCGCCTCGCTCTGCCCCTCTGTCACAAGCGTGACGCTGTCGGTCGACGCTGGAGCGCCCATCTCCCTGCTGATTGAGCGAGGTGAGTCAGGTCCGTTCGTGAGCGCGCCTGTGTCGCTTGGCGCTCAAGGGTCAACGAGCGAGCTGACCCTCACCGCGCGCTCAGCGGACGGGCAAGAGGCGATCGCAACGGTGAGCGTCACTCGAGATGAGACCCCACCGACCGTGACCATCACGAGCCCCGAAGAGGGGGCGTGCACGAATGAGCTCAGCGCTCAGCTCTGCGCGCGGGTCATTGACCTCGAGAGCCCCGTCTCGCTCGTCAGGCTCAACGGTGTCTCGCTGACCCGTGAGGCCGTTGAGAGCCCCGTAGAGGACTGGTGGACCCAGTTCTGTGTCTCTCGTTCTACTTTAGACTCGCCGTTCACCTTCACGGCACAGAACGAGGCGGGTGGCGCAAGCGAAGTGACACAGACGCTCCACTACGTAGCCTCAGCGCCCGCCGTGTCCTTTGACGTAGAGGAGGGGGGCTGGTATGGCGCCGACGCCCGAGGGGTGACGATCATAAGTGGTAGCTTCCCGCGCGCTGAGTGTGGGCTCGCGCCCGGCGGGTTTAAGATCTACACCTTGGGTCTAGACGCAAACCAGCAAGAGGTGCGTGTAGGCGCCCCCTTTAGCCCGAGCCCTACGGTGGAGGGTGAGCTGTTACGGTTCAGCTACTCCAACACCTACGCAGAAGGGGCGCGAGCGATTGAGGTTGAGCTACGAGACGGCGCTGGGAACGTGAGCGTCACCCAGCATCGCTTTCTCGTAGACCTGACCTCGCCAGAGCTATTTCTCAACCTCCCGCTCACTGAGGAGGTCGTCGGTCGTGATGAGGTCTTGAGCCTTGAGCTGCTCGTGATCGATGAGGGGAGTGGGGCTGACCTCACCCGAGCAGAGGTGAGCGGTGTCGCGCTCAACGTCACGCCAGTGGCCGGGACGTCAACCCAGTGGCTCGTGACGGGCTCGGTGAGCGTCCCTGAGGGCCAGCACGCGCTAGAGGTTATGATCTATGACACGGTCGGCAACCGCTCCACCCTGCCCATCTTGTACACCCGTGACCTCACCCCGCCTGTCGCGACCCTCGCCTCTCCAAGCGCTGGCGAGGGCGTTCATAACCAAGTCGTGACCCTCGTGAGCGCTTCAGACGCGTCGTCGGGGGTGGCTTCGGTGACCGTGAATGGGTCGGGCGCGACCTTTAACGGTGACCTCTGGGTCGCCTCAGCTCAGGTTGAGCCTACTGAGCAGACGCTTCAGGTCACCGTGAGCGACCACGCGGGTAATGAGACGAGCCTCGCCCCGGTGAGCGTCTCGCTCCCTGTGTACGCTCTGCGACCTAGTGAGCGTAGCGGGCTCCCAAGCGCAGACCAAGGGATGAGCGGTGAGTCGAGGCTCTGGTGGGGCGCGTGGAGTGAGGGACATGAGCTGCTCGTCATGAGCGAGCTAGAGGCGAACGCACAAGAGGGGGGACCTGACGCGCCTCTGCGTGCCCAAGCGGGGGTCAGCGCGAACGGAGCTACGCTCGGTCGATCGCTCACGGGCCTTAACTCGCAAGCGGGTCGCTTTGTAATGAGCCCTCAGCCTGCGCTCCCAACGTTGACCCAGCTCAGAGGAGAGCAGCTCACCTACATGGGACCTGAGGCTGCGCTCACCCTCTTTACCCTCACCGAAGATGACTCGGGTGAGCCCGCGCCAGCGCTGTCTGTCTGGAGGCATGGGAGCCATGTGGGTGGGGAGCTCAGCGCTTCGGAACGTGAGGCCTTGACCTCAGTGACGCTTGGCCTACCTGAGCTCCGCGCAGACGTGATCCACCTCTCAGACCTCACCACTGATGGCCTCGCTGACCTCGTTGTGCTTGAGGCGGGCGCGTCCCCACGGTTCTTTAGCCAGAGCGCTGAGGGGGCTTTACAGTTTGAGTTTAACGGGCTGAGTAACCGCGGGTTAAGCGGGTTGTCCTCTCCAACTCGACGAGCGGGTGAACCGGCGCTTGGGAGGCTCTGGAGCGTCGACGTCAATCGAGACGATCGCGTGGATTTAATTCAAGAGGCGACGAGCACCGAGGGCGCGAAGCTGTGGCTCGCTCAGCCGGGCGCGGGGAGCTTCGTACAAGACGTAGGCTTCCCTTCTGGAGCGGTGAGTGGCTACACGCTTGTTGATTGGGATGATCTTGATGAGCTCGGTGGGGAGGCGAACCTAGAGCTGATGGCGTGGGACAGCACGTCCCTCCTTCGGTACTCCCTTTCTGGGGCAAGCTGGAGCGCGACGACGGTCATTACCTTCCCCGAGCCTGTACGTGGGCTCCTCCCATTTGACGTTGATATGGATGGTCAACAGGAGCTGTTGAGCTATGGGAGCGCTGGCCTACATGCGTGGAGCGCTCAGGGCGGCTCGAGCCCTGTGCTCGCTGAGCTCCTCCCGGCGATTAGCCCTGTTGAGGCGCTCGTCGCGACAGACATCGATCAAGATGGGGATGAAGACCTGATCCTCCGTAGCGAGGGGACGCTGTGGCTCGCCTTAGCCAATGGGGGCACAGCGCGCCCAGAGGGGTATGCAGGGGTGCGAGTTGAGTTCGTCAACGCCACGCTCCCTCAGAGCGCTCAAAACGTGCGCGTCTTGATTGATGAGGACGGTGACTTCACCTTTGAGCGCGCGATCCAAGGTCGCGCGCTTGGGGACACCGCCCTACCCTTTGGTGGGACGGGTCAGGTGAACCTGCAGGTCATCTTCCCCGACCGAGGGGAGGCCTCCGGCAATCAGGTCGCCCTCACGGGGGTGGTCAAGGGGAGCGTTCACTCTGTCTCTGATCCGCAATAAGGGGTGAGCCTATGAGTCAGGTCAACGGGGAGGTGCACCCTCGCTTTGAGCGAGTGAGGGCCGTGTTTAAGGAGAACTTTGAGCGCCGTGGAGAGGTCGGCGCCTCGCTGTGTGTGTGGCGTCATGGGGAGCGGGTGGTTGACCTGTGGGGGGGGACGCAGGGTAGGGGGGATGATCGGCCTTGGGGTCCAGACACCCTCACGACGGTGTTCTCTTGCACAAAGGGCGTGGCCTCGATGGCGCTGTTAAAGCTCATCGAGCGAGGAGCGCTTGAGCTTGAGTCGCCGGTCGCTCACTATTGGCCTGAGTTTGGGGTCCCTGCAGAGGGGCGAGGCGCAGATGAGGCGCGAGAGGCGAAGCGCGCGACGATCACGGTCCGAACCCTCCTTAACCACCGCTCTGGCCTCGTTGGGCTACGCGCTCCGCTCACCCTAGATGAGCTAGAGGACCTTGACCTCGTGGCGACCCGCCTAGCTCAAGAGCCTCTAGCGTGGCTACCTGGTGAGCGACAGGGCTACCACGCGATCACCTATGGTCTTTTGGTCGCTGAGCTCTTTAGGCGAGCCTCAGGGGAGCCGATCGGTGACTTTATCGCTCGTGAGCTCGCGGAGCCGATCGCCGCTGACTTCTTCCTTGGGCTCCCTGAAGCGGAGGTGGAGCGCTGTGCGCCGATCATCCCCAATGAGCCGAAAGACATCCTCACAGGGATCGTGCCTAGCTTGTTCAAGACACACGGCAACGAGGGTCGCTTCTATCGGGGCGCTTTGCTCGGGGGGGCAGGCAAGCTCGCCTTCGGACAACCCGAGGCGCTCGGCGCCCGTGGGCTTAAGAACTTTAACACCCCTCGCGTGCGTCGCCTCCAGCTCGCGTGGGCCAACGGGATGAGTAGCGCTCGTGGGCTCGCGCGTCTGTATCAAGCGCTGCTCGCTGGAGAGCTCGTTGACCTGAGCTTGATTGAGCCCTTGAAGGAGCGCCAATCTTGGCAGGAGCGTGACGAGGTGATCCGTAAGCCAATGGGCTTCTCTCAAGGCTTCGTGAAGGAGCAGACGAGCCTGTTCTCACCAAATACGGAGTCTTTTGGTCACCCTGGAGCGGGGGGGGCGCTCGGGTGGGCGGACCCTCGCGAGGGCCTCGCGATCGGCTACGTGATGAATAAGATGGGCTACCATGTCCGCTCACCGCGCGCTGTGGCCCTCTGTCACGCGATCTATGATTCCATCGCCTGAGCTTGCCTTGAGGGCGGGGCCACGATAGCCTAGGGAGGGCTCTGGCTCTGGAGATGTTATGTCCCTCACATCAGGTAACCGCTTACTTTTAATCGTAATCGTCATCAGCCTCTCCTGTCTCATTGGGTGTGACGATGAGCCAACAGCGTCTCAAGGCGCGGGCACTCAAGACGCGGGCACTCAAGACGCGGGCACTCAAGACGCGGGCGCTCAAGAGGGTGAGGCGGGTGCGGGCACACAGGCGGGTGAGGCGGGCACACAGACGGGTGAGGTGGGCTATATGGATGATGGGAGCCCAAGCGAGGGGCTGGGCCTGTATCAGGTCGGCTATCAGAGCCTTGAGTTCAGCTACACGCTCCCTGAGGCCCTCGCGCAGAGCTTAGGCGAGAGCCTTGGTGAGACGGTCAGCGCTCGGGCGCTCAGGCTCGCGCTGTGGTATCCAACTGAGGCGACAGAGGGGGAGCGCGTGGTCTACCCGCTCTTAACGAGACGTGAGGGACCTTTACTCGACGCGCCCCCGGCCTCACTCAATGGTCAAGCGCCTGTGCTCCTGTACTCACACGGGGCGAAGGTCTGGCCAGAGCTGGGCGCTTTTATGCACGAGTTCTTTGCGTCCCACGGCTGGGTGGTCGTGGCGGTAGAGCATGACCATGACCACATCCAAAGCGTCACTCGCCCTCGCCCAAACTCGATGTACCTGCTTCGTCCTAGAGACGTAAGTGAGGCGCTCAGCTATGTAATCGACCTGAAGCGTGATGGAGCTCACCCTGTCGCGTCGCTCATCGATGAGCGCTTCGTGCTCGCTTCTGGCCACAGCTTTGGTGGATATACAAGCTACGCGCTCGCAGGCGCTCGCTACGCGACAGGCTGGCTGAGCGCAGAGTGCGCGACCCTCAGCGACACCTTCTGTGAGGACCTCGCCCGGCTCACGCCGATGTTTGAGCAGGGGGCGCGCGATGAGCGCGTGACCCTCGTCGCGCCTCAGTCCTCAGGGAACCTCCAGATGTTCGCTGAGGGGGTGCGCGCGGTTGAGCTACCGGTCCTACACACGAGCGCACTGCTCGATCAAGACTGCACCGAGGAGGCGCAGAACGCCCCCTACTGGGAGGAGCTCCTCGCCTCTGGTTCGAGGGAGCATCGGTGGCTGAGCTTAAAGCGCGCCGGACACGCGAGCCTCACGGTGAGCTGTGAGCAGTTCCCTGCGCTTGAGCAAGACAACGGCTGTGGCCCCGACTTTACAGACCCTGTGACCCTACAGGCGCTCACCAACCACTACACGCTGAGCTTCGCCCGCGCTCATTTCGCGGGGGATGAGCCCTCTCTGGCGACCCTCGCACAGGGCCGCGAGGATGATGAGCATCGGCTCTCACTGCCTTAGGCCTTTACCCTAGAGATCGACAAGGAGGCGCTCACTTATGATGTCCCCGACCGCTTACCCTCTACGGCAGATAAACGTGACCCTAACAGCAGGGCTCACACAGGCGATATGTATGCTCTGCGCGTGTGCCCTCATGGGCTGTTTAGACGCGAGGCGCACCTCGCTCGAGCCTGTCGATGACGCGACGCCCAACCCTAGGCTTGAGGAGCCCGCGCGCGCGCCCTTTCAGGGTGAAGGGATCGCGCTCGGTGAGAGCGGGGTGAGGCGCCTGACAAGCGCTCAACTGACGCGCTCCTTGATCGACACCTTCGGCCCCGCGCTCGTCGTCCCAACGATCAGCGAGCCCGACGTCTCACAAGGGGGGCTCCTCTCGGTCGGAGCAAGCTCAACGACCTACAGCGCCCGTGGGATCGCGTCGCTTGAGGAGGCCTCATATCTCGTCGCTCAGCAAGTGATGAGCGACCCTACGCTGAGGGCGCGCGCGGTCCCATGCTCGCTCGATGACGAAGAGGTCAGCGATTGCCAAGCGGAGACCCTCAAGCTCACGGGGCGCCGGCTCTGGCGGAGGCCACTCACAGCGCTAGAGCTCGACGCGCTTATGGAGGTGACACGTCAGGCGACAGAGGTCTTAGCCGACCCAAGTGAGGGCCTCATGTTTGGGTTCTCAGCGCTGATTCAATCCCCACACTTCTTGTATCGTGCAGAGCTGGGTGAGGGGGCCACTGAGCGCGCCCCACTCGATGAGTACGCGCTCGCGGCGCGCTTGAGTTACCTGCTGTGGGACGCGCCCCCCGATGATGAGCTCCTCGATGTCGCCCGCGATGGAGGGCTGAGCACAGATGAGGGCCTCGCTCGAGAGCTTGAGCGTCACTTAGCAGACCCAAGGGCTCGCCAAGGGGTGGCGCGCTTCTTTACGGAGCAACTGAAGCTGTATGAGCTCGGCGAGCTACGGAAAGACCCGCTTGTGTTCGAGCGCTATGACCCCCAGCTCCTGCGAGACGCCCGCGAGTCTACCCTGAGGCTCCTTGTCTATCTCGTCTTTGATGAAGAGGCTGACCTGAGGTCATTGATGACGACCCGCGCCCACTTCTTGAACCCAAAGCTCGCCGCGCTCTATCAGGTGCCCGCGCCGAGCGCTGAGGGCTTCCGCCTTGTGGAGCTCCCTGAGGAGGCGCGCCGAGCGGGGCTCCTCTCTCATGCCTCTCTGATGAGCCTGAACGCGCACCCGAACTCCTCGTCGGCGACGCTCAGAGGTAAATTCGTACGGAACGTGCTCCTCTGTCAGGAGATCCCCCCTCCCCCAGTGGGGGTGAACACCGCGATCCCAGAGCCCTCAGGAGACACGGTCACCTTGCGTCAGCGGGTCGCTGAGCACCTCGAGAACCCCTCCTGTGCGGGCTGTCACCAGCTCCTCGATCCGATCGGCTTAGGGCTTGAGAACTACGACTCGATCGGTCAGTGGCGGACTCATGAGCAGGGGGTCATGATCGACGCGAGCGGTGAGCTTGACCAGCGCTCCTTCGAGGACCCTAACTCGCTTGGCGTGCTGATTAAAGAGCACCCAAGGTTCGCGCCCTGCCTCGTGAGGACGATGACCCGCTACGCCCTCGGGCGCATTGAAGTGGATGATGAGGCCCCCTTCCTAGAGGACCTCAACGCGCGCTTCACCTCCTCAGGCTTCCAGCTCAAAGGGCTCCTGAGGGCCCTTGTTATGAGCCCCCTCTTCCGTGAAGTAGGAGCGCCAAGATGATCAAGCTAGACCCACGTCAACAAGGGGTAGCCCCACCACTCTATGGGCGTCGCGCCATGCTCAAGGGCCTCTTGGGGGGAGCGACGGTAGGGCTCACCCTCCCGTACTTAGAGTCGCTCAAGGGCCCGCGTGGCGCCCACGCTCAGTCGCTGAGCGCGACCCCGAAGCGCTTTATGATGTTCTTTTGGGGGAACGGATGTCAGCCAGACCGCTGGCTCCCGACCTCAGAGGGTCCAGAATGGGGGAGCTCACCCCTGCTCGAGCCCCTCTCTCCTTTACGCTCAGAGCTCTCGATCATCAGCGGGATGGAGGTGAAGGTAGGCAACATTGAGGCTCACATCTCAGGTCCAGCGGGGTTCTTTACGGGTAAGCAGGCGATCGTAAAAGGAGGCGGGGACTGGACCTTCCAAGCGCCTACCATTGACCAGCAGCTCGCCAGCCTGATTGGAGGCGAGACGCTCTATCGCTCCCTCGAGGTGGGGGTGGAGCCAGGGATGCGGGGGATGTCGCTCAATGGCGCTGACAGCGTCAACCCGCCTGAGAGCGACCCGCTCGCGCTATATGAGAGGCTCTTTGGCGCTACTTTTCGTGAGCCCGGGCAGACGGTCGCAGACCCTCGCTTAGGGCTTAGGAGGAGCGTGCTCGACGCGGTGCTCGGTGACCTGAGCGCGCTGAAGAGGAGGCTCGGTAGAGCGGATCAAGTGCGCCTTGAGCAGCACAGCGCGTCGGTGCGAGATCTTGAGCTGAGGCTCGCTCGACTCCAAGAGGAGCCCGTCCAGCGCGCGTCCTGTGTGAGGCCCGAGGCGCCAAGCCCGATTGAGCTCCTCGATGGGCGAGTACAGATGCTCCCGCGGGCGCGCTTGATGGCTGACCTCTCGGTGATGGCGGTCGCCTGTGACCTGACGCGGGTCTTGAGCTTCTGGTACTGCGACCCGCTGAGTAACCTGCTTCACCTGAACGCCACCTCGGGTCACCACCAGCTGACACATGATGAGCCAGGAGACCAGCCTCAGGTGACGGAGATCATCCTTGGCGCCCACCAGAGCCTAGCCTACCTGATTGAGCAGCTCCGCTCGACCCCAGAGGGGGACGGGACCCTCCTCGACCAGTGTGCGCTCCTCGCGACGACTGACGTCAGCGAGGGCAAGACACACCAGATCGATGAGTATCCGATCATCCTAGCTGGGCGCGCAGGGGGGGCGTTGAAGGTGGGTGAGCACTATCGATCCAAGACCAAAGAGAGCACATCTCACCTCGCCCTGTCGATCGTGCGTGCGCTCGACGTACCCGCGTCGAGCTATGGTGAAGATGAGGCCTTTGTTGAGGAGGGGCTCTCGGTCATCGAGGCCTAAACAATCGAGTCATGAAGGAGTGAGCATGCCCATGTTAACCCATCGAGTCGCTCGCATGAGCGCGCGAGCTCAAGGCCTGAGTCAGCTCGCCCTCTGTGGGCTGTTGTGTGCGCTCTTACAGACCGGATGTGACACACCGGCCGAGCCCGCGAGCGGAGGGGGAGAGGTGAGCGGTGACCTAGGGGGCGCTCGGGGCGGGTCGGGGGTCGCAGGGCAGGGTGAGGTAGGGCAGGGTGAGGCAGGGCAGAGCGCGCTGTTAGGGGGGTACTTTGAGGGGTCGCGCTACGTACGGGAGGGCACACACGCGAACGTCGTGCGCACGCTCCGCTTTATGGCGCTCGAAGAGGAGGGGGTCGCCCGAGGCTTTGACCTTGATGGTCGAGTCAGCGCTGATGGCGAAGAGGAGAGCTGTGGTCACGGTGACTTCACCTCACCTGAGGGTCGCGCGGGGGTCGACAACCAGCTCGCTGAGCTCTGGGAGGCGATCGCTCCGCTCGTCGGAGAGCAGGCGCACGCGCTGTTACAGAACGCTGTCAACGAGGGGCGGGTCTTGTTGATGATTGAGCTAGAGGGGCTTGAAGACCTTCAGAGTGATGATGACCTCACCCTGCGTATCTTTAAGGGGACGCTCAGGCCTGAGATTGGTACGCTCGGGGTGATCTCACCAGACCAGAGCTTTGACCTGGATTATGGGAGCCCAATCTCGAGCATCTCGGGGGTGAAGCTTGAGGACGGACAGCTGATCGCGGGGCCCTTTGACGTCAGCGTGCCGGTCACGATCTTGTCACTCGACGCGGTCGTGAAGCTAGAGCTCGGGCACATTCAACTTAAGATCGATGACGAGGGTCGCATGGAGGGCTTTATTACAGGAGCGGTGCACGTGCCAACCCTAACAGAGACCTTGATCAACACAGACGCTGAGCAGGAGGCGAGGCTGGTCGCGCCGTTCTTTGAGCGGAACGCAGACATGGTGAAGGTTGATGGGGTCTGCACCTACTTGTCTATGGGGCTCAGCTTTGAGGCGACGCGGGCCTTTGTCATTCGGGATCGCAGTAAAGAGTCGCCCTGAGCCGCTTTCTTTATTGACAGAGGCTACAGTTACAGGGTAAAAGCCGCGCCTGCATTACTGTAAGACACTGTCTCCTCCCGAGTGGCGTAGTGCGCCTATGTGCGCTCTATGTTGCGACTTTTAGGGGGGAAACGAGCGCTTCACTTATCTCATTGGAGAGAAAAAATTGGCGTATCAACGTAACGAAGAAGTGGAGCTCATCGACACAATCGTGAGCATCAACCGCGTCGCCAAGGTAGTGAAGGGTGGTCGTCGATTCAGCTTCAGCGCACTCGTAGTGGTCGGAGATCAAAACGGCCGCATCGGCGTCGGGCTCGGGAAGGCCAATGAGGTCCCCGAGGCGATCCGCAAGGCGAATGATCGCGCTAAAGCATCGATGTTCACTGTTCCTATCATCGACGGCACAATCCCTCATGACATCGTGGGTGAGCACGGCGCGGGTCGCGTCCTGCTCCGCCCCGCTAGCCAAGGTACCGGTGTAATCGCTGGTGGCGCCGTCCGCGCGCTCCTCGAGGCAGCGGGCGTCCACAACGTCCTCACCAAGTGCATCGGTAGCAATAACGCCCACAACGTCGTCCACGCGACTGTCGTGGCGCTCAAGCAGCTGACCTCTCCTGAGAGCGTCTCTGAGCGTCGTGGTAAGTCTGTCGAGGAGATGGGCTATAGCATCCCCTGATGCGCCTCCTTCAACCCTTGACCACCTCTCATTAAGGAGGACAAATGAAGATCAAGGTCGTACAAAAACGGAGCGCCATTGGGCGCCCTCAAGACCAACATCAAACCTTGCGTGGGCTCGGTCTTACCGGACTCAACAAGGAGAAAATCCTAGAAGACACCCCTGCTGTCAGAGGTATGATCCGCAAGGTATCACACCTGATCGAATGGCAGGAGATCAACGGATAAGGCGATGACTGAGCTAAGCAATCTCAAGGCCCCTGAAGGGGCAGTTCGTAAGAAAAAGCGAGTCGGGCGTGGAGAGTCCTCAGGCCTCGGTAAGACCGCAGGCAAAGGACACAAGGGCCAGAAGGCGCGCCAGGGAACTGGCAAGCCTGGACGTGGCTTCGAGGGCGGTCAGATGCCCCTCGCCCGGCGACTCCCCAAGCGTGGGTTCATCAGCCGTAACCGCGTAGAGTACGCCATCATTAACGTAGGACAGCTCGCAGAGATCGAGGCCAACTCCGTGGTGGACATCAACTACCTACGTGAGCGTGGCATGATCAAGAAGGGCCCCGCCCTCCTCAAGGTCCTCGGTGATGGGGAGCTCAACACAGCCCTCACTGTCTACGCAGACAAGTTCAGCAAGAGCGCCGCAGAGCGCATCAGCGCAGCAGGAGGCCAAGCGAAGGCCGCCTCTGAGCAACAAGCCTGAGCTAAAGGAGAGACCTAGTGGCCACCGAAAGTAAATCGCTCTTCGCGAAAATCTGGCAGATCCCTGAGCTTAAGAGGAAGATCACCTTCACGCTCATTATGCTCGCGGTCTATCGTATCGGCGTGTTCGTCACTCTACCAGGGGTCGACCGTAACGCGATGGCCGAGTTCTTCATTGGCGGTGGCGGTGGGGGCTTCTTGGGCCTCTTCAACACCTTCAGCGGGAACGCCATCAAGCAGCTCAGCGTCTTCGCACTGGGGATCATGCCATACATCTCCGCGTCGATCGTGTTCCAGCTCTTGACCGTGGCCATACCTACCCTTGATCGCCTCAATAAAGAGGGTGAGCAGGGCCGTAAGAAGATCAACCAGTGGACCCGCTACGCGACCATCGCGCTGGCGCTCTTCCAAGGGTACTTCATCGGCACGTTCCTAGAGGGCCTTGGTAACAAGATCGTCTTGGAGCCTGGGATGTCGTTCCGACTTATGTCAGTCTTGACCTTGACGACCGGCACCGCCTTCGTCATGTGGCTCGCTGAGCAGATCACCGAGCGTGGGATCGGAAACGGCATGAGCCTCATCATCTTCGCGGGGATCGTCTCTGGGCTCCCCGACGCGATGGGTGAGG
>Ga0181588_10003871_pt1 | contig 12415 bp, 14 predicted proteins | sample 071ome_26_FD_148607 | JGI IMG/M metagenome (GOLD analysis project Ga0181588, IMG submission 148607) | Coastal salt marsh microbial communities from the Groves Creek Marsh, Skidaway Island, Georgia - 071409BT metaG (spades assembly) | ecosystem: Environmental > Aquatic > Marine > Intertidal zone...
CTTCGCTGCAAGATCGGCAAAACTTTCGGGTCGATCAGCAGCTTGCGCATTGGTCGCGAGGACCAGCGCAACCATCGCAGTTGCGATCCCCAGCATCCAAAGCCAAAGTTTGGTCCGGTCTTGCGCACGGGCGACGGGCGCCGTCGCGATCGAGGATCCGATCCGATCAGGTTTCGACATTTGTAACTCCCAATAGCGGTTGGACCTACCGACGCCGGTCAGGTCGCACCCTTAGAACACGGACGGTGCGCCCTAAATCCGGCGCTTCTATGGCACCTAATATATGCTGCGCGAGGGCACCGACAAGAGAGCCAATTTCGCGTATTAGGCGCGGACCAACGCCACGACCCCGAGCCCCACGACCGCCAGCACCAGCCCCACGGTTCGCAAGGCACCGCTACTTTGCTGGATTGCCGCCGCCATCAGCCGTTTCATGCCGTCCGGCATCAGCGTATAGAGCGCACCCTCAAGGACCAGCGCAATGCCGATCCCGACAAAGAGGTCATCCATCCTCGGCCCTCCGCACGGAATATCAGCGCTTTTTTATCGCCCGTGCGGTCTTTGCAGGGCAAGCCTGGCCTTACTAGGGCGTTCCGTCCGGGAACAGCGAGCTTTCGAAATCCTGGAAGTAGCGGAAGAATTCGCTCTGCGGGGATAGAACCATCGAGGTGTCCTCGCTTGCCAGGGTGTTCTCGTAGGCGAGCATGGAGCGGTAGAACGAGAAGAACGCGGGGTCCTGACCAAACGCCTCGGCGAAGATCTTGTTTCGCTGGGCATCGCCCTCACCACGCAGGATCTGCGCATCGCGCTGGGCCTGGGCCAAAATAACAACCCGCTCGCGATCGGCGATGGCGCGAATCCGCTGGGCTTGCTCGGCGCCCTGGGCACGGAACTCTGCCGCTTCACGCTCACGTTCGCGTTGCATGCGACGGAAAATCGCTTGGCTGTTTTCCGACGGCAGATCGGCGCGCTTGATCCGCACGTCGACCACTTCGATCCCGAGGTTTTCGGTCTGCTGACCGACAAGCCGGGTGATCTCGGCCATCAACGCAGGGCGTTCATCGGTGAGGACCGACGACAGCGGCACCTCACCCAAAACACGACGCAAGCTCGAGTTGACGATCGGGCCGAGGCGCGTTTCCGCAACGGCTTGGGTCTGCACCGAGATGAAAAACTTGAGCGGATCGACGATGCGATAACGGGTGAAGGTATCGACCACCAGCCGTTTCTGGTCGGCGGCAATGATCTCCTCGGCGGGACCGTCGTAGTTGAGGATTCGCTTGTCCAACACCTCGATGTTTTGCACGAAGGGAATCTTCACGTTCAGACCGGGTTCTGTGATCACCCGTTTCGGGTCGCCGAACTGCAAGACGATCGCTTGCTGCGCCTGATGGACGGTGAACAGGGACGATGCCGCGCCGATCACGATGATGAGGAGCGCGATGCCGAGGACGATGAGCGTACTGCGTCTCATTGGGAGCCTCCGGTGTTGCTAGAAGGCCGCGTCAGTTCGTTGAGGGGCAGATAAGGCACCACGCCGCTCCCCTGTCCTTGGTTGGAGTCGATGATGACCTTCGTCATGCGGCTAAGCACGAGTTCCATCGTTTCGAGATACATGCGCCGGGCGGTGATTTCTTTGGCGTTCTTGTATTCGCCGTAGATCGACAAGAAGCGTTGCGCATCACCTTCGGCCGTTTGTACGACCTCCTCCCGATAGGCTTCGGCCTCCTGGGTCAGCCGGACGGCTTCACCGCGAGCACGCGGCAGGATGTCGTTGGCGTAGGTTTCGGCTTCGTTGCGCTGGGTTTCCAAGTCGGCTCGCGCACGCTGCACGTCGCGGAACGCATCGATCACCGCGCCCGGCGGATCGACCTTTTGCAGTTTGACCTCGTTCACGCTGATCCCGGCTTGGTAGGAATCGAGGATGCGCTGAATTTGATCGCGCGTTTGCTGCTCGATCGAGGCACGGCCTTCGGCGACCGCGAACTGGAATTCGGATTTCCCGATGGTTTCACGCACCGCGCTTTCGGCGGCGTTTTTTACCGTGCCCGCGGGATCCTCGATATTGAAGAGGAAGCGGCCAGCATCGTTGATAACCCAAAATACCGTGAGATCGATATCGACGATGTTTTCGTCGCCGGTCAGCATCAGGCTTTCTTCAGGTAGATCACCGAGCGTGCTGCGCCGGCCTTCGCCGGTGCGGAACCCCACTTCGACGCGTTGAACGCGCGTGACTTGGGGCGTTTCGACCGATTCGATCGGGCTCGGCAGGTGATAGTGCAGGCCCGGTGCGGTGGTGTTGACCCACTCGCCGAAGCGCAACACGACCCCCTGCTCGTCCGGCGCGACGCGGTAGAAACCGGTCAACAGCCAGATGACGAGAATCGCCAACACGGCAATAAGAATCGCGCGCGGGCTACGTGTTCCGCCCGGCATGAACCGCCGGAAGCGGTCTTGGCCGCGGCGCAGAAGGTCTTCGAGGTCTGGCGATTGAGGCTGGCGTCCTGAGGGGCCGCCGCCGCTTTGGCCCCATGGGCCGCGTCCGCCACCCTGCCAGCCGCCTCCCTGATTATTCCAAGGCATCGAAATTCCTTCGTTTAATTTCGGATGAACGGTGCGCGCATTTGTCTTTTCCGTCCAACTGGTTATATGACACCAATGGGCTTGGCTGCAAACCAAGCACGTCTTAGCGGCGTCACGCGCGCGTGACGCCCGCTTCATATGAGTGTTTCCACGGTGGGTTCAAGGATGTCGGACGTCAACGAACAGGCGATTATCGAAGTATTGCGGGGCGTTCGGGGCGAGGACGATCCTCAAGATGTCGTTAGCCGCGGGCTGATCCAGGGTTTGCAAGTCCGCAACGGCCATGTCGCCTTCACCGTGGAGGTGGATCCCGAGCGGGCCGCCCATTTCGAACCCTTGCGCAAACAATGCGAGGACGCGGTCTTCGATATGCCGGGCGTCTTGTCGGTGACGGCGGTGCTCACCGCCCACCAAGAGGCCCCAGCACCGCAAAAAGGCGGCGCCAAGGGCGGCATGGAAGGCGGCAAAGGGGGCATGCAGGGGGGTGCTGATACCGGTCAGCAGCAAAAGAAGACCATTCCTGGGGTCCGGGCGATCCTGGCTGTGGCCTCGGGCAAGGGCGGGGTCGGCAAATCGACTACCGCGGTGAACCTGGCGATGGCCTTTGCCCAGTCGGGCCTAAGGGTCGGACTGATGGACGCCGACATTTACGGGCCAAGCGTGCCCAAGATGATGGGCCTGTCCGGTCGTCCAGATGCGACGTCCGACGGCCAGAAGGTGTTGCCCAAAGAGGCCTTCGGCGTGAAGTGCATGTCGATCGGCTTTTTGGTGCCTGAGGACACGCCGATGATTTGGCGCGGGCCCATGGTGATGAGCGCGATCCAGCAATTGCTGCATGAAGTGGTATGGGGCGAGCTCGATGTCTTGCTGGTCGATCTGCCGCCGGGTACCGGCGATGCGCAGCTCACGATGGCCCAACATGTTCCGATCACCGGCGCGGTCGTCGTCTCGACGCCGCAAGACGTGGCGCTGTTGGACGTGCGCAAGGGGCTCAACATGTTTCGCAAGGTCGACGTGCCGGTGTTCGGGGTAATCGAGAACATGAGCTATTTCCTTTGCCCGAGCTGCGGCCATCGCGCCGAGATATTCGGCCATGGCGGGGCGCAGGAAACCGCAGGCGAAATGGAAACGGACTTCCTGGGTGAAATTCCGCTCCACCTATCTATTCGCGAACACGCCGATTCGGGCACGCCGATCGTCATGGCCGCCCCCGACGGCGAACATGCCAAGGCCTACAAAGCAATCGCGGGTCGGCTTGGGGAAAAGATCGAGCGTGCCTTGGCGGAAGATGCCGTGACCGCCCCGCGCATCGTTATCGAGTGAGCCCGGCCAAGGCCGACCTTCGCGCTGCGCTCGACGCGATTACCAGCGATCGGGTGCTGGTAAAGGACCACGTGCCGCGTATCGGCGCCCTTCAAGCACGGCACGCCCACACCATTGTGGCGCACCCGGTCGACCACACCCCGGGATTCAACTGCTTTGCCTTCGCTTTCGGTCTGTCGAATCAAGCCGAGTATGTGCGCATTGCGGCGGCCGAGCATCGCGCCGGCGAAAGCCGTTTCTTCGCCAGCAGCGCCTTTGCCGGTGCATTGTTGCGCGACGGCGCCTTGACCCCAGTGTGCCGCCGGGATCTCGAACCTGACGACGTGGCGCTGTATGGCGCGGTAGACAAGCCGGTCAACGCGGGACGGGCGTTGGATGCCAGGCGCATACGGTCGAAATGGAGCCGCGGCCATCTCTACGACCACGGCCTTTGGGAGGTGCCGGGCCACTATGGGTATGTCGTCCGGTTCTATCGCGCGGCGTCGAGCGTACCGTTTCCGACTTGGTTCGACCGATTCGTACGCGCGCATCCCGCATGGCCGGCCTTTGCCGACACCCACCTTTCATGAAGTCGCGGAAACGGGGCCGGAGATGAAGAACATTTGCGCGGACGATGCGGCAAGGCACGATGGCGATCTGACACGAGAGCGGGAGTATGCGCGATGACGATGTTCGTTTTGGGATTGGCGGTGTGGTGCGTGGCGCATTTGATGCCGAGCGTGGCGCCGGGTCTGCGCGGGCGCCTGATGTCGATCGGCGCCGGGCCCTACAAGGGCTTGTTCGCGTTGACCATCGTGGGCTCCCTGCTGCTGATCATCTTCGGGTGGCGGGCGGTGGAACCGAGCTTCGTTTACGCCGAACCCGAATGGGGCCGGATCGTCAACATGGCGACGATGCTGGTGGGGCTGATCCTGTTCATGTCGGCTCGGCTACCGACCAACATCAAGCGTTACATTCGGCACCCGCAACTGACCGGGGTGGCGCTCTGGGCGCTCGGGCATTTATTGGCCAACGGCGATTCGCGATCGGTCACCTTGTTCGCAGTGATGGGCGTGTGGGCGCTGGTCTCGATGGTGACGATCAACCGTCGCGACGGCGCCTGGGCGAAGCCCGACCCGGTGCCGGCCACGCGCGACCTCGTGCCGGTGATCATCGGTGTCGTGCTCTACGCGATTCTCGGCTGGGTGCACCCCTACATCGCCGGGGTTTCGATCTACTAGGTCGCTAAAGCGCGATCCAGGTGGCGCGGGCAATTGCTTTGGCGTCGCCGTCGGAATCGAAGAGCGCCGACGCGGTCGAGTACTTGCGCCCATCTTGGGCGACCTTCCAACCGGCGGCGGCGTAGGTCTGTCCGACGTTCAGAGGCGCGATCTGGCGGGCCGCGAAACGACCCAACACGACCGCGCTGAACTGATCGTCGATCACCGATAGACCGCCGGGACAATCCAGCGCCGCCCAAACAAACTCGAGCGGTACGGATGCTTCGCTGCCGACGGTTTCGGGCCTCGGCGTCCAGGCACTGGCGACGGCGTCGTCGCGCCCGAGCGGACCGGCGAAGATGTGAAAGCCGTCGTCGTCTGACCGCTCCGGGCCGCAGACGTAGCAGCGCGGAAAGGGGTGCTTGGTGAAGCCGATATAGCCTTCGCTGGCGCGCCTTGCCTCGTCGAGACTAGGGGCGGCAATGAGGTCGACCGCGATGGGATCGACGGTGCGCGCCTCGGCCACGAGCACCTCGCCATGCATGAGTTGCCACGCGTTGTCGTCCGACGCGATCCGCATCGGTTGATCGAGGGGCGGCGGTTTGCGCAGTGTGATCTCGCAGTCGGTGCCGACCCGATCCGCGAATACGCCACACACATAGCCGCCGTTGCCGGACTCCGATGGGCCGCAGTACCGCGCATCGATGACGACGTCGCCGCTCAACCGTCGAGCCAATCGGCGAGCATCTTGGCCAGCGCGACGGTTTCCTCGTCGGTCGCCAGGGTTTCCGGGTTGTCGTGCGGATGGTCCATCTTCGTGCAGTTGGGCACGAGCTCGGCCACTGCATCGAGGTTGGGGTAAGGCACGTCGTTGCGCGAGCAGCACGCCAACGTCGGCGCGGCGATCAACGGCAACCGATCGGGCGAGGGATACATCACCGCGGCGATATAGGCGTGATGGCTGGTACGAAAGCCCTTGAGGATTTCCACGACGTGACTGTGCAACCGGTCGAGTGGCGGCAGGCCGGTGGGCCGACGGTGCGCGGCATCCTTGGCGGTGGCGGGCCAGAACAGGTAGCCGTCGCGCAAGCTGGTCCAGGTGTTGAAGAACTGCGTCCCCATCTGATCCACCAAGTGGCGCTTGTCCAACGTCTTGGCGTAATCGCGGCCTTGCGACGTCACGGCGGCGCTCATGCCGTCGAGGATCACTTTATTGGTACGGTCGGGGTAATGAATCGCAAACTCGGTGGCGATGCGCGCGCCGGTATGGGTGCCGAACAAGTCCACTTTGTCGAACCCGCCATGGGCATCGAGCGCGCGGTGCGCCGCTTCGGCGAAGTACGCCATGTCGACGTCGTCGCGCGCGGGCGGCGAGGAGTCTCCCTGCCCCATGGTGTCGAGCGCGATGACCAGACGGGTTTTGCCCAAGGCCAGGATCAGTCGGTTGAGCATCTTCGACGACCCGGGCGAGCCGTGGAACATGACGAGCGGCGTCCCGCCCTGCCCCGCCATGCGGTAGTGCACCTGGCCTTCGTCGATATCGATAAAGCCGCGTTCGGGTTCGGTCATGCCGCGTCCAACCATTCAACGAACATGGCCGCCGCCGGACCGACATCGCCGGGTTGCACCCCGACGGGATAGTTCTTCTGCGTGCAGTTGGGGATCATGTCGGCGACCTCGGCCATCGCGCCGCCGGAGATGTCGCCGCCGGCGGCGGTGAGCAAGGTGGGCACCGGAATGTCGGGGAAGCGTTTGCCGCCTTCGTTGTTGTCGAAGGCCGCGATATAGGCCTTGTGATAGCTGAACATGTTTTTCAGCAAATCGAGCGTGCGGTCGTGCAGATCGTCGGCATCGGGCACGTCGCGGTCGCGCCGGTGTTCGGCGTCGCGCCGGTAATAGGGAAACCAAATAAACATGTCTTTGATGACGTTGAACGCCCAGAGGTATTGCGAGCCCGTATAGTCGTAGGGCGGGGTTTCGCGCAGATGGGCGATGTAGTCGTCTTTGAGCGCGCGCGGCGGCAGGCCGATACCGTCGAGGATGAGTTTGCCGACCCGGTCGGGGTGTCGGATCGCCACATCCATCGCGGTGTGCGCGCCGGTGTGGGTGCCGTAGAGATCGGCCTTATCGATGTCGAGCGCGTCCAACAGACGCACCATGGCGTCGCCGAAGTAGCCGATGTCGGGATCGTCGGTATCGGGCGCGCAGGAATCGCCCTGGCCTAGATTGTCGGGCGCCAAAGTCCAACGCCCCTGCCCCAAGGCGTCGGTGAGCGAGTTGAGCGTGCGGGCGGCAAAGGGCGAGGCGTGCATCAACACGGCGGGGCGCTTGCCGTTGCCGGCCAGCGCTTCGCCGGCGGTGTAGTAGTGGACCTGCCCGAGATCGATGCGGGCGAAGCGGCGTTTGATCGTCATGCAGAAATCTTATTCGGCGGCGTCGCTGAGCGGGACGATCGGGCAGTTGGGTTCGCGCTCGACGAGGTCGTAGACGAACAGCATTTTCGCCATGCCGGTGAGGACCGCGCCGACGACGCCGAGTTCGTAGATATCGCCGTCGGAATAGTACTTCGACAAACGATCGTAGAGGTCTTTGGTGAGTTCGCCGTGCATGTTGGGCAGCGAAATCTGATCGGCAAGCTCGATGATCGCGCGTTCCTTTTCGTCGAAGCACGGCGCATCGGGTTTCATGATGTTGTCGATCTTGTCTTGCGCGATGCCCGCTTTAGCCGCCGCCAGACGATCGCCGCGATTGCAATGCGCGCAGCCATGCACGCCGGCGAGACGCAACCGCAAGAGCTCCTTAGTCGGCACATCGACTTGGCCCGCGTAGAACAAGCGCTCGTAGAAATCCTTGCGGTAGAACTCGAACACGTGCGGCGCGTTGCCGTAGATCTCCACCCGGTCGGCCTCGCCGTGAATCTCGACGTTTTTGTCGTGCGCCGCCTGCATGTAGGGATTGAGCTTTTCGTAAGGCACGCGCTTGAGATGGGGATTGGGCATGTCAGCCTCCGGGGAAATGAAATGTCAGCGTGGCGTGGCACGCCGCCCGCCGCCCGCCGCAACGACCAGGGGTGCGAAAATTACCAAAAGAAGCCAAAAAATCCTTTGTTTTCAATGCTCCGCGAAGATCGGGCGACGAACGAAGCCAAATCGGCGTGGCGCTTGAACGACTTAACCCAAATCGGCGGGGTGTCCCCGCCTGCGGGCCTAACAACGAGGTGCATTATACCCCGAAACGAGGTGGTGCGGGGGTCACAATCGGTGTCCCCACCGCGCGGTGCTAGCCGTCGCCGTACAGCAACTCCATGTCGGGTTTTTCGGTTGCGACGTAGTGCACCCAGATGTAGGTGTGCTGGAAGAACGCGGCGGCGAGTGCTGCTTGCGAGCCGGCCAGCAATGCGATGGCCCACAGCCCGAGGAAGATGTGGCCGTACATCGCGTTGCCGGTGTAGCGAAGGCCCCGCCGGTGACGAGCGGCATGCGGCGATAGTGTTCCCGGAAATGATCGCCGCCCAAGGCGCGCGGAATGTCGAAGTAGCGCGCGACCGAGTACATCGCGAAGACAGCGGGCACGCACAGCGCAAGACCCAGGACGAGCGTGGTCCATGCGGGCAGCGCGAGCGTGCTGGTATCGGCCAGGGCAACGCCGAGGACGGCGACCGGGCGGAGCAAGAGCATCGGCATGAAGATGAGACCCCACACCGCCATGTCGGCGCGCCCGAAAATCTTGGTCATGACCTGCCAGCCGAGTTGCCCGCGGAACACCAGCCACACGACGACCTGATGCACCACGACGAGGGCGGCGTTGAGCCAGAACCATGCTTCGACCGTCAGGCCGAGCCAGGTGCCGCCGGTGAAAACCGGTGCGGCGAACGCATAGGCCACAGCGAACAACCCAAGGATGGCGACGAGGTGGAACGCTTGGCCTTTGAAGAGATAGCCGGCGGTGCGGGCGGCGGGGATATCGGGATGCTCGATGGTCATGGCGGCCTCCTTTGTTGGACTAAAGGTAGGGGGCCGGGCCGGGCGGAGTGACACTTATTTTCGTGGGCGCGTCGTCGTTTCGGGCCGCCGCCTAAGGCGGCCCCTCAGGATGAGCGTTTAGTTGACGCCTCGCCGGCGGAGGTTGGAAACGGCATTGCGTCTCCTCCCCCGCGCGGGAGGGGGGATGGTGGGTTACGCCGTGCGGTCCCCACGACATCCGCACGGGAGTGCCGCGCGGCGATCATGGGGTTGTTGGCGGCGCACAAGCGGCGCCTTGCGATTGCACCGCTCGGCGGAATCTGCCAATAGCGGGATACACCTCGGACGCCACGGTGGCGGCCGCGACAACCCTTTCGATGCGGCCATGCAAGCGATCCTTACCGTCGTCTTCCCCGTCTTCGCGATCATCGCCGCTGGCTATTTGTTTGGCCGTCGCGGCCTGCTGGGGCCCGCCAGCAGCGAGGCGCTCAACGATTTTGTCTATTGGGTGGCGTTGCCCGCGTTTCTGTTCCGCGCGATGGCCACTGTGGACATCGCCGTCGTGCTCAATGGCCCCTTCATCGCGGGCTTTCTCGGCGGGGTTGTGATCATCTGGGCCGTGGCCATTGTGGTCGCACGCGTGGTCTTCGGCTGCGGCCAACCCGAAGCGACGCTGCACGGCATGAACGGCGTCTACGGCAATTCGGGGTACATGGGAATCCCGCTGGCTCTTGCCGCCTTCGGCCCGGCGGCCGCAGTGCCGACCATCATCATCGTGGTTCTGAATTCCGCGGTGATGTTTCCGCTCGCGGTTGTGCTGATCGAGTGGGGCCGAGCCGATAAGGCCGGACCGATCAGTGTGATGCGGCACTTGGTCCGCGCTTTAGTCCGCAATCCGCTGCTTGTGGCCCCCCTTGCCGGGATCGCTTGGGCGGCGATGGGGTGGACGTTGCCGGTGCCGTTGGAGCGTTTCACCGGTCTTCTGGGGGCCGCGGCGGGCCCGTGCGCGCTGTTCTCGATCGGCTTATTCATGGTCGGCAAGCAGCTCAGCCACGGCAAGGCCGAGGTCGGCGCGATGACGGTGACCAAGCTCGTCGTTCACCCGCTGGTCACCGCCGCGATGGTGTTTCTCGTCTTCCCCACCGATCCGCTATGGGCCACAGTCGCGGTGCTGATCGCCGCGTTGCCCACGGGTACCGGCGGCTTCGTCTTGGCCCAGACTTACGGGCTCTACGTGCTGCGCACCTCGTCGGTCACGCTGGTCACCACAGTGATTTCGGTGGCGACAATCTCGTTCTTTTTCCTGCTTTTTCCGCCGCTATTCTGAGACCGAGAAGGTCGCGCCACCGATGAGCGGTCGCTCAGGCCGCGAACAACTGTCCGATGGGAACGGCAACGGCCTCGGCCTTGGGGCGGGAGAGATAGAATTCGGCCAATAGGTCGCCTTCGTCTTCCAAGCCGGTGGGATCGACGCCTTGGTCGCGCTTTTTGAGCTCTCGGAAATACGCTCTGGGTCCTCGCGCCTCAGAATGACGGGGTGGGAGTGGCTTGGGCGGCCCTGCGGGATGCGTCGTTATTAGCGGCGGGGGGTACGGTAGGGGCGGTGGCAGTCGGCACAAGAGCGGCCGACCGTTTGGAGGGCGCTGGACCATGCGGTGGGGTCGTCGGCCTTGAGCGCGGCCGCGAGGGTTGTGGTGGCGTCGCGGAATTCGTCGATCTTGGCGCTGAAGCCGGCCCAGTCGCTCCAGATTTCGGGTTTGGCGCGGTTCTGGTTTTCGCCGGGATTCGGCGTTTCGAACAACGCAGGCATGCGGTTGGCAACGTCGACGAGTTCCGCAGCACGAGCATGATCGGCGTCGCCCGGTGGGTTTTGGCGTAGCGAACGACTTAGCGCTTCCATGTTCTTGGACAGCGACTCCATCGCCATGTGGCGCGGATCCTTTTCGTCATGCGCCCTTGCGTCGTTGACCTCGAGCGCGCCGAAACCGAGCGCCATTGCGACAGCGAACGCGGCGGCAGCCCGCAAGCCGATCATTTTTCGTTGCATCGATCCTCCTGGTTTTCCTACGACGCAACGCATCTGTTGGAGCGAACGCCGCGTTATCTGTTCAACGCGTTGTAGATGCCTTCGACGTTGAGCGGAAGCCAATCGTAAGCGCCCCACGACGCATACTTCGGCAAGCTGATCTCTTGTTTGAGGGTATCGAGCGATTTACCGGCGTCCATGCCCAATTGCACCGCGGCAACGAGGTCTTCGAAGTATTGCCGGTGATCGGCGGCATCGGCCTTGGTGCCAACCGGGCCGTGACCGGGGATGAGGATGTCGAAGTCCATCGCTTCGACGGTCTTGATCGAGTCGATCCAACCCGGGATCGCGGCGCCGGCGAGATTGCGGAACGGCAGACGCTTGACCGAGATGAAGTCGACCGTGAACACCGCGCGTTCATCGGGGAAGTGGATGACGATCATGTCGTCGGAATGATTGGGGCCGGCGTAAATAAGCTCGACCGACTTGCCGCCCAGCGTGAGGGTCATGCGGTCTTGGAAGGTGATGTCGGGTGCGCGGACGCCAGCGTGCGCGCCGGTAAGATTCTTGGGCAGATTGGCGTGACCAACGAAGGTGACGTCGTCGCCATAAACCTCGCCGCCCGAGGCGTGATCCTGATGGTGATGGCTGTAGACCACGTACTTGACGGGCATGTTGAAGCGCTTGGCGATTTCATCCTTCAGCCAGGTCGCCGCGGGCGCGTTGATCGGATCGGTGGCGATGACGCCGTCGGGCGTGACGAGAAAGACGCCGACGTGGAAGCTGTTTTGGAAGCGGTAGAGATCGCCTGCGATCTTGTTGATTTCGCGCGTGCCCTGCTGGGCATAGGCGGCGGTGGCGAGAAAGAGCGCCGCAAGGGCGATGGCGATGGTGCGCAAGATCATGGTGGCCTCCCGTGAATTGGTTGTGCGGCATTAACACGGGGCGCGGCGGTTTTATTCAGGGGTCACCGGGTTGTGACTGCTTGTCTCGTTTCGCGGGTCCTTCGAGACGCGCCCCAGGCGGGTGGCTCCTCAGAATGCGGGCAGCAGGCGTTTAGTCGTCGTCGGGCAGATCGAGGGACGCTTTGAGTTCGCGCCATTCGCGGGCCGAGAGGCCGGTGTCTTTGCGATCGACTTTTTCGCCGGCGAGCATTTTCTTCACTGCGGCGGCGCCCTTGGCCGAGAGGTGCACGCCGCCCATGCGGTAGTCCATGAAGGCATCGTGGGTGAGCGGGACCCAGCGTTTGAGCGTCTCCAGCATGGCGTCGGCGTAGACGCGGATTTCGTATTGGGCGTGCGGGTCGGCGCGCAACGACAAGA
>Ga0181588_10003885_pt1 | contig 12396 bp, 12 predicted proteins | sample 071ome_26_FD_148607 | JGI IMG/M metagenome (GOLD analysis project Ga0181588, IMG submission 148607) | Coastal salt marsh microbial communities from the Groves Creek Marsh, Skidaway Island, Georgia - 071409BT metaG (spades assembly) | ecosystem: Environmental > Aquatic > Marine > Intertidal zone...
AGCTACCCCTTTTACCTCGCCAACCGTGCGGAGATGCCGAACACGGAGCTCGAGGTCATCGATAAATACAGCGGCGAAGTGGCCACCCGGGTGGCCATGGCATCGGCGGCGGATATCGATCGCGCCATCGCTGCGGCGGAGGCCGCTGCCGAGCCCATGGCGCGGCTGGCCAGCTACGAGCGCAAGGCCGTCCTCGAGCATTGCGTAAAGCGCTTCCGGGAGCGCTTTGATGAGCTGGCGGAGGCCCTGTGCATCGAGGCGGGGAAGCCCATCAAGGATGCGGAGGGGGAGGTCACGCGCCTCATCGACACCTTTGTGGTGGCGGCGGAGGAGTGCACGCGCATCGGCGGGGAGATCATGCCCCTCGATATCAGCCCCCGGGCCCGGGGCTATCAGGGCTTTTATAAGCGCGTGCCCATTGGTCCCTGCTCCTTCATCAGCCCCTTCAACTTCCCCCTGAATTTGGCGGCGCACAAGGTGGCCCCGGCCATCGCCGCGGGGTGTCCCTTTGTGCTCAAGCCCGCGAGCCTCACGCCCATCGGCGCCATCGTCATCGGCGAGATTCTCGCCGAAACGGACCTGCCCCCGGGGGCCTTCTCCATTCTGCCGTGCCGGCGCGATGGGGCGGATCTGTTCACCACCGATGAGCGCTTCAAGCTGCTGTCCTTCACCGGTTCCCCGGGCGTGGGCTGGGATTTGAAGGCCCGGGCTGGCAAGAAGCCCGTGGTGCTCGAGCTTGGGGGCAATGCGGCGGTGATCGTCGATGAAGATGCCGATCTCGAGGACGCCGTGGCTCGGGTGGTCTTCGGCGCCTTCTACCAATCGGGCCAGTCCTGCATCGGGGTGCAGCGTATCCTCGTGCACGACGCGGTCTATGACGCCTTCCGGGACAAGCTCGTGGCAGCGACGAAGGCCTTGAAAAAGGGCGACCCGAAGGATCGGGAAACCTTCATAGGCCCCATGATCTCGACGAAGGAAGCGGCCCGCCTAAAGGGTTGGATTGATGAGGCCGTAGCCGATGGGGCGACGCTGCTCTGCGGCGGGGAATGCGAGGGGGCCATGCTCGATGCGACCCTTTTGGAGAACGTACCCGAGCGCTGCCGCGTCAATACGGAGGAGGCCTTTGGCCCCGTGGCTAACCTCATGCGCTTCACGGACTTTGATGAGGCCCTCGCTGCCGTTAACCGCAGTAAGTTTGGCCTTCAGGCGGGCATCTTCACCCGCGATCTCTACAAGGCTCAGCGTGCCTGGGACCGCCTCGAGGTGGGGGGGGTAGTGATCGGGGACGTGCCCTCCTATCGGGTGGACAACATGCCCTACGGGGGTGTGAAGGACTCGGGGCTGGGCCGGGAAGGCGTTCGCTTCGCCATCGAGGATATGACCGAGCTGCGCCTCATGGTGGTGCGGGATCCGAAGGCGTAAAAAAGTCCTTGCGACACCGGGGCGTCTAGGATAAAGACACCTAGGCGCCTCTTTTTGCCGGCTTCTGCGTAAGTGTTCGCTTACGGCGCACAATGTTCACTTATGCACACCGGCTAAAGGCCTCCGTTAAACGTGCGGATAGGCCAAATCCTTCACATGTCATTTTTATTAAACGCCATAAAGCCTTGATTCCTATAGCTTTATGAATTCGTGTGAGAAAGGGGGCGCCGTCCTGGACGTTTCCCGTCACCCAGGGGTGAAGGGCGGCGTAAAAGTTATCAACGAAGTTATCCACAGCCTCCGGGCCCTTACATCACGTAAACTTTGAGATCAATCCCCATTGATCGGTGAGCCATGGCCTTCGACCCTTGGCCGCGAGGACTCAAGCGCTTTGCGAAGCGCGGAGCCAAGCTGGCGACAGACAAAAAAGCCCTTGCGGCGGTGCTCGCTGAGCTTCGTGCCCGGCGCGACGGCGATGCCGGACCCCTAGCTAAGCTCGGCGACGATCTTAAGACGCTTTTAAGGCTGCTCGACGCCACCGTGTCCGGTCGTTACCCGGCCCTGCCTCACGGGGTGATGACCGCCGTGGGCGCGGCCTTGCTCTATTGGCTCATGCCTCTCGATCTGATTCCCGATCCGATCCTCGCCCTGGGCTTCATCGATGATGCAGCCATCCTTGGCTGGGTGTTGAAACGCCTTTCCGATGACCTCGCGGCCTTTCGCGCCTGGGAAGCGGAGCGCGCGCTCGAGGATAAGCCTTGACCTCACCGCGAGAGCCCGCTTAATTGGGCGCTCGAGCGGGAAATTTTTGGGCAGGGGAGAGGACGATGAAGGCAGCACAGCGATGGCTGGTGAGCTTACTTGGGGCAGCGCTGCTGAGCGCCTGCGGCGGGGCGCCGGAGTCCGGGAAGGATCCGGCTCAGGTGCTGCGGGAAGCGCTCCTTTCTGCGGAGCCGGGGAGCACCGTGACCATTCCCGAGGGGCATTTCACCTTTGATCGCAGCCTGTCCCTTGGCGTCAATGGCGTTACCCTGAGGGGCGCAGGGCACGATAAGTCCATCCTCGATTTCGCCGGGCAGCTCGCCGGGGCCGAGGGGCTTCTCGTGGCCGCGGAGGACGTGACCCTTGAAGGCTTCGCCGTCCTCGATGCCAAGGGCGACGCCATCAAGATGAATCAGTGTAAAAACCTTGTGGTGCGGGGCGTGCGCACGGAATGGACCGGCGGTCCGAAGAGCACGAATGGTGCCTACGGCCTCTATCCCGTGCAGTGCGACGGTGTCCTCATTGAAGACTCCCTTGCCATTGGCGCGAGTGACGCCGGCATCTATGTCGGCCAATCGACGAACATCATCGTTCGGCGAAATCAGGTGGCCTTTAACGTCGCCGGCATCGAAATCGAAAACAGCACCCAGGCGGACGTCTACGAGAACACCGTTGTGGACAACACCGGTGGCATTTTGGTCTTTGATCTTCCCGATCTGCCCGTGCAGGGGGGGCGCCAAACGCGCGTGTTCCATAACACCGTGGCCCATAACAACACGGCGAACTTTGCGCCCGAGGGCAACATCGTCGGCACCGTGCCCGCGGGCTCGGGGATCATGGTGAACTCTAACGACGACATCGAAATCTTTGAGAACACCATCTCCGACCATCAAACCGCCGCGGTGCTGGTGGTGAGCTATCTCATCACCGGCCGCCCCCTGGATGATCCGAACTACGATCCCTTCCCGGAGCAGATCTCCATTCACCACAACACCATTGAAAAGAGCGGCTACGCGCCCGACTCCGAGCCCCTCATTGCCCTGAAGACGGCGGCGCAGCTGCCGGCCCTGCCGGCGATTATCTGGGATGGTTTTGTCCGTCCTGAGCAGGAGGGTCCGGTGGTCTGCGCCCATGACAATGGTGAGCTCGGCACCGTGGCCCTCGATGCGCCGAATGGCTTTGCAGCGCCGGACTTCTCTGGCGCGGCCTTTGCCTGCACCCGGGAGGCGCTGCCTCCCGTCGCCCTGGGAGGCGCGGAGTAATGAGAAGGGCCGGGCTCCTCGCGCTATGGGTTCTGCTCGCGGGCTGCGGCCCCTCCGGGCCCGTGCGCGAAGGGCCTTGGCCCGAGCGTCTTTCCGAGCTTGCCGTGCTAGCCCAGGCAGAGGGCACGCTGGCGCCCCAGGCGGGCTTCGCCTACACCCTGGCCCATCCGCTCTTTAGTGATTACGCCTGGAAATACCGCACCGTTAGTCTACCGGAGGGCGCCGCCGCGTCCGTGCTGACGAACGACGACACCCTCGCCTTCCCCGTGGGGACGATCATCACGAAAACCTTCGCTTTCCCCCAGGCCGCTGCCGGGGTCGTGCGCACCGTCGCCGCGGAGCCCCTCGCAAGCCCCGCCGCGGCCTTTTCCTTGGTCGGCCTGCGGTTGATGGAAACCCGCGTGCTACGCCATACCGCATCGGGTTGGGAAGCCGTTTCTTACCAGTGGAACGAGGCGGGGACGGAAGCCTTCTACGCGCCTGCGGGGGCCCTGGTGCCTCTGACCACGGAAGGGGGCGAGCGCTTCCCCTACCTCATCCCCGATAAGAACCAATGCGCGGGGTGCCACGAGACCGCCATGGGCACGAAGATCTTAAAGCCCATCGGACCGAAGCCCGGCAATTTAGCCGCCCACGGCTTTGCCGACGGGACCTCGCAGTTTGAGGCCTGGCGCGCCGCAGGGTGGGTGAGCGCCGCGGAGCCCGCGACGCCCTGGGCTGCCCCGGGAAGCGGCAGGGCAGCGGAGGCCCACGCCTACCTGGATGCGAACTGTGCTCACTGCCACAGCGACACCGGCGCGGCGGATACGGCGGGCCTTGATTTACGCATTACCGCGAGCGAACTGGGCCGGGGGCGCTGTAAAACCCCCGTGGCCGCGGGGCGGGGCTCGGGGGGGCGTGCCTATGACGTATGGCCCGGTCGCCCCGAGGCGTCCATCTTGCCCTTCCGCCTGGGCCACCGGGATCCGGGCATCATGATGCCGGAGCTCGGTCGCAGCCTTGTGCACGAGGAGGGCGTGGCGCTGGTAGAGGCATGGATTACGGCGATGGACGGGGATTGTGCCGCGGGCCTTAGCCTTTAAGTGCCAGCCGGGGCGCTGGGGGATCCTCGCGCTGCTGATCGCTGCGGCGCTGCTGTCGGGCTGCAGCACCGCGCGGCTCTACAACAACGCCGATCGTCTGATCGCCTGGCGCGCCGATAGCCTTCTAGGCCTGTCTGCGGAGCAGCGCGGCGCCTTCCGCGATGATCTGGGTCCGGTGCTGGCCTGGCATCGCCAGACCCAGCTGCCCCGCTGGGCCGATGCTCTGGAGCGTCTGGCGCTTGCGGTGGAGGATGACGCCGTGTCCCCGGCGCTCGTGGAAACCCTCGAGACGGACCTTCGAGCCGACGTGGCCGAACTCACCCGCGCCCTGGCGCCCCCGGCCCTGACCCTGCTGCGTAGCCTCAATGATGAGCAGGTAGCGGCCCTTCCCGCACGCTTCGCCGAGGAAGACGCGGACCTCAATGAAGACTACGAAGGCCTGGCCCTCGAGGCTCAGCGCGCCGAATGGGCCCGATCGCTGGAGGACGGGCTGGAAGATTGGGTGGGGCGCCTTACCCCGGCGCAGCAGGAGGCCATCGCCGCGCTCAGCCAGGAGATTCGCCCGGATAACGCCGATTGGGTGGCCTATCGTCAAGCGTGGCAGCGCGCTTTCCTAGAGGCCCTCGAGCGTCGGGATAGCCCGTGGTTTGCGGCGGTGCTCCCCGTGCTCATGGTGCATCGCAGCGCCTTCTACACTCCGGCCTATGCAGCGCAGCGGGCGCAAAACGATCCAGCCTACAGCGCGTTCTTTCCAGCCTTCCTTGGGAGCCTAACGGCTTCTCAGCGCGATCGCCTCAGCGGAAAGCTCCGGGACCTTTCGGAAGACTTTGCCGCGCTGGCCGCGCAGGAAACCGTTTAGGCGGTGGGATAAAAAACCGCCCCGGGGGAGGGACCGGGCCCGGGAGCGGAAGGGGAACGGGAAGGGGTTGGGGCCCCTAGCAGGTGCAGCGACGATCGAGCACAAGCCAGGCAATCCCATAGCCCAGGATGGTCAGGGTCGTGGCCGTGAGGAGCCCAAAGATCGTCAGCAGCCGCAGCCAAATTGGCGAGATCCCCATGCGCTCAGCGATGCCCGCGCACACGCCGGCGACCCAGCCGTGGTAGGGATTGCGATAGAAGCCGCGATGTTCGCAGGAGGTGCGCTCGCGATGGGAATACGTCATGGTTTTGTTCCTTTTAGGCTCAGAGAGTTCTCTTGAGTCTTTACAAGGGGCGTGCCAGCTTTCCGAGCCTCCGGAATTAGTCCGGTAATTCAGTGGTTTAGGGGCATGGGAGGGGCATCGGGGTTGGCTAGTGGGCGATTTGGGGCCCGCTTCCAATCAAGCATGCGGCGGGGCTCGCCGAGAGTTGGCGAAATTGACCGAGGAGATGGGCGGAATGGAAGAAATCAGCTGGGCAGACTTTGAGAAGGTGCAGCTCCGGGCCGGCACCATCGTGCAGGCCGAGCCCTTCCCCGAGGCGCGCCGTCCGGCCATCAAGCTCTGGGTGGATTTCGGTCCGGAAATCGGCGTCCTCAAATCCAGCGCCCAGATCACCGATTGCTACACCCCCGAGGTCCTCGTCGGGCGCCAGGTGATGGGGGTGGTGAACTTCCCGCCGAAACAGATCGGCCCGATTCGTTCAGAGTGCCTGATCACCGGGTTCTACCGGGAAGATGGCGCGGTGGTGCTGGCCGTGCCCGATACGCCGGTGCAGAACGGTGCCCGCCTGGGCTAGCCCCGGCGCGCTTTTTGCTGCCTTTTCCCCTTTAGACCGATGGAGCACAGGGCCATGGATGCACAGTTAGGACGGCGGTCCCTTCTCAAGGGCCTTGGGGGCGCGGGGCTGCTCGCGAGCGGCGCCCTTTCGCCCCTAGCCCGCGCCATGATGGGCGCTCCAGCGCAGGCCCCTGGCCCCTGGGTACGGGGCTTTGGGGCGCTTCAGCCGTTCAGCGTGAGCCCGGATCGCATCATCGCGATGAATGTCTGCACCCGACCTTTCCGAGCGGAGGGCCCGCGCATCGCCCTCGAGACCCTCGCGGGAAAGCCCGTGGTGCACAACTATGGCCACGGCGGAAGCGGCTGGTCCCTGTCCTGGGGCAGCGCGGCGGAAGCGCTGGCTCTTGTGCCCCAGGCGCCGCCGGGCGCCTTGGCGGTGGTGGGTTGCGGGGCGATCGGCTTGACCACGGCGCTTCTGGCCCAGCGCCAGGGCTTTGCGGTGACTATCTACGCCAAGGAGCGCCCGCCTTACGTGCGTTCCTCCTATGCCACCGGCGTCTGGTCTCCCGATTCTCGCATCGCCACGGCGGAGCACGGCCCGGCCTTCGCGGCCCAGTGGCTGCGCATGGCCCGAGCTTCCCATCGCCGCTTCCAGACCCTTCTTGGCCTGCCTGGCCATCCCATCGAATACACCACCATGTTCGAGATGGCCGAGACCCCCTTCAGTGAGGTGGGCGCTCATGGCAGCCGCGATGAGCCGGCCTATCCCCACTATTCGCGGGATCTCGCTCCGGAGCTGTCCCCCGCGCCCCTCGCCCTGGCGAAGGGCCATCCCTTCCCCGCGCCTTACGTACGCGAACGACGGCTCATGCTGTTCAATATCAGCGCCTACTCCCGTTTGCTGCTAGAGGATTTCGAGCGTCGCGGCGGCCGGATCGTAACCGCTGAGCTCTCGGGGCCCGAGGACTTCGCGCGCATGGACGAGCCCACGGTGGTCAACTGCACGGGCTACGGCGCTCGGACTCTGCTGGGGGATGAAAGTCTAACGCCGGTGCGGGGCCAGACCGCCAAGCTCATGCCCGAGCCCGGGCTGAACTACGGTCTGCGTTCGCGGGAAGCGAAGGTGTCCGTCTATCCCCGGCGCGACGGCCTGCTGGTGCAAACGGCGGGGGAGAACGACTTCGGTGACGGCTCCGAGGCCCTCCGTCCGGAGGAGTCCTTCGGCGCGGTGGAGCGTTTGTCTTCCCTTGTGTCCGCGCTACACGGTTGAGCCCCTTGGGATCGTTTCAGCGCTACGATCAGCCGCGTCCCTACGGGGCGGTGGTTCGCACCGGTCCCTTCCCTTTGGTGCTTGAGGCGATCCCTTCGGCGCTTTTAGCGGTGCGTACCGCGCTTGCTCAGGGGGCTCATGGGCCTGCCGGTCCCGCGCTCGTTCGCTATGGCCTGATTGCCATGGAGGGCGTCATGACGATCGAGATTGGCTACCCCATCACGCCGGCTTCGGCTTCCGGCCTGGAGACTTCCTTGAGGCTCGGAACCCTCCCGCCCGGGCGCTACGCGGAAACGGTGGTGAATGGGCCCTACGAGGGGCTTCAGGCGGGGACCGCAGCGTTTCTCGCTTGGGGGGAGGAGGCCGGGGTGCGCTGGGCGAAGGAGGGCGCCTCCGGGGACTGTTGGACCGCCCGGACGGAGCACTATGAGGTCGGTCCGGAGAGCACGGCGGATCCTTCCCAATGGCGGACCCGCTTGTCCTTCTTGCTCGCGCCCTAGGAGGGAGCCGTCGGGGGAGGGGGTTTTGGCCGAATTTCAGTGTAGACACTTCGACGCCGAGAAAGTGGGGTGGGACGGGTTCTTTATGCCTTGGTTCTGGCCTTGGGTGGGGTTTTGAGGTTGGCCATGGGGCCTTTCGGGCAGTTTGTGGAGGTTTTCCTGATTGGAATGTGTCTACATTCCGCGAAGTTAGTGGGTGACGCAGAGGGCCCGCTTTTGGTGCGCCAGAAGCGCCTAGACGCGCATTTCTCCTTCCTAGGGCGCTGAAGTGTTTCGCTGCCCCAGCCTAAACCGAAGGCGCCGCCCTATCCTCTATTTTCTGCGCGTTTTGTATCAATTTCTCGCGTAGAAAGTGGAATCTGAACGCTGAGAATGCGGCGAAAAACCTTCTTGAGTGGGGTTTGGTAATCGGAATCAGTGCATAGAAGGCGCTGGTGTGGAGCTATTCCCTCATAGAATGTGTAGCCCTCAAATTTCGGCCAAAAGGGCTTTCCCGGCGGCGCTTCGGGCTCACGACACGGAGCGGTGGAGGCGCGCGGGAGGCGCCGCCTGCGCGCACAGGAAACGCGAAGGGGCCGTGGTCCCCTAGGAGCCATGCAATTCGCGACCGTAAAACTCAAAAAATGGGGCAACAGCCTGGCCATCCGCATCCCCTCCCGGGTGCTGAAGGACATGGACCTTGCGCTGGATGATCACCTGGTGCTGTGGAGCTTAGACGGGGAGATGCACTTGGTGCGGATGGAGATGCCCACGCCCACCTTTGGGCCCGGGAGTAAGCCCCGACCGAAGCGCATCGGCCGGGGCTAGGGCAGCCGCGCTTAGACGCGCTCGATCACGATGGCCGGGGCCATGCCGCCGCCGGCGCACATGGTCACGAGGCCCGTGGCCTTGTCCTGGCGCTCGAGCTCATCCAGTACCGTGCCGATGAGCATGGAGCCCGTGGCGGCAATGGGATGGCCCAGGGCCATGGCGCCGCCGTTCACATTCACCTTCGCCGGGTCGAGGCCCAGGTCCCGGATGAACTTAAAGGCCACCACGGAGAAGGCCTCGTTCACCTCGAAAAGATCGATGTCGTTTAAGGCCATGCCGGCTTTCTTCAGCACTTTCTTCGCGGCGGGCACGGGCTCGTTCAGCATGAGCTGGGGGCTACCGGCAGCGTTAGCCATGGCGCGGATCTTGGCCCGGGGCGTCCAGCCCTGGGACTTCGCGTAGGCCGGGGAGGCGAGGAGGATGGCAGCGGAGCCGTCCACCACACCGGAGGAGTTGCCGGCGTGGTGCACGTGATTGATCTTCACATCTGGATAGGCGCGCTTCACGAGCTGGTCGAAGGTTTCCCCGGTTTCGTCAAAGGGGGCGTCCATGAACTTCTCGAACACCGCCGGTAGCTGGGACAGACCCTCGAGGGTCGTTTCCGGCCGGGGGAATTCCTCGTGGTCCAGGGCCAGGGAGCCGTCTTCGTTGTAGACGGGCACCACGGAGCGGGCGAAGCGATTCTCGGCGATGGCCGCCTTCGCGCGCTGCTGGCTTTCATAGGCGAGGCCGTCCACGTCTTCCCGGCTGATGCCTTCCAGGGTGGCGATGAGGTCTGCGCAGATGCCCTGGTGCCACTGGGGCTGGAGGTCCCGGAGGGTCATGTTGCCCGCGTCCATGAGGCCGCCCCCGGTGAGGGTCGCGGTATAGGACATCATTTCCGTGCCCCCGGCGACCACGCAGTCTTCCATACCGGACATGATGCTGGCGGCGGCGAGGTTCACGGAGGTGATCCCGGAGCCGCAGAAGCGATCGAGGGTGACGCCGCTGGCGGCGGTGTTCCAACCCGCAAGGAGGAGGGACATGCGGCCGAGGCACGAGGCCTGCTTGCCCTTCTGGGAGCTCGTGCCCCAGATCACGTCGTCCACCTCGGCGGTGTTCAAATCGTTACGCGCTTGCAGCGCCTTCAGCACCGTGGCGCCGAGGTGCTGGGGATGCAGATGGGAGAGGGCGCCCTTGCCCTGCTTGCCAATGCCCCGGGGCGTCCGCGCCGTGTCGATGATCCATGCTTCTTGAGCTGCCATGTCCCGTCCCCTCAATCATTTGAATTAAGCCTGTCTCGAGTCTACGACGGCCTCAAAAAAAACCCCAGCGCGGAGGCTGGGGTTTTCGAGGCGCAATCCCGAGGCTTACACCCGTTCGATGATGATCGCCGGGGCCATGCCGCCGGCGGCGCACATGGTAACGAGGCCCGTGGCCTTATCCTGGCGCTCGAGCTCATCGAGGATCGTGCCGATGAGCACGGAGCCCGTGGCAGCGATGGGATGGCCCAGGGCCATGGCGCCCCCGTTCACGTTCACCTGGGCCGGGTCGAGGCCGAGGTCCCGGATGAACTTGAAGGCCACCACGGAGAACGCTTCGTTAATCTCGAAGAGGTCGATGTCGCTGAGGTTCATGCCGGCCTTCTTCAGCACCTTCTTCGCGGCGGGCACGGGCTCGTTCAGCATGAGCTGGGGGCTGCCGGCGGCGTTGGCCATGGCGCGGATCTTCGCGCGCGGGGTCCAGCCCTGGGCCTTCGCGTATTCCGGGGAGGCCAGGAGGATGGCCGCGGAGCCATCGACGACACCGGAGGAGTTTCCGGCGTGGTGCACGTGGTTAATCTTCACGTCCGGGTAGGAGCGCTTCACGAGCTGGTCGAAGGTTTCCCCGGTCTCGTCCACGGGCATGCCCATGAAGTTTTCAAAGACCGCGGGCAGCTGGGACAGGCCCTCGAGGGTCGTCTGGGGCCGGGGGAACTCTTCATGATCCAGGGCCAGGGTGCCGTCTTCGTTGTAGACGGGCACCACGGACTTGGCGAAGCGGTTCTCTTCAATGGCCACCTTGGCGCGCTGCTGGCTCTGGTAGGCCAGGCCGTCCACGTCTTCCCGGCTGATGCCTTCGAGGGTGGCGATAAGGTCCGCGCAGATGCCCTGGTGCCACTGGGGGTGCAGGTCCCGGAGGGACATATTGCCCGCGTCGAGGAGCCCGCCGCCCTGGGTGGCCGTGTAGGACATCATCTCCGTGCCCCCGGCGACCACGCAGTCTTCCATGCCCGCCATGATGCTGGCGGCGGCGAGGTTGACGGAGGTGATGCCGGAGCCGCAGAAGCGGTCTAAGGTGACGCCGCTGGCGGCGGTGTTCCAACCGGCAAGGAGGAGGGACATGCGGCCGAGGCAGGCGCCCTGCTTGCCCTTCTGGGAACTCGTGCCCCAGATGACATCGTCCACCTCAGCGGTGTTCAGGTTGTTCCGGGCCTCAAGGGCCTTCAGCACCGTTGCGCCGAGGTGTTGGGGGTGCAGGTGCGCCAGCGCGCCCTTGCCCTGCTTACCAATGCCCCGGGGCGTCCGCGCCGTATCGATAATCCAAGCTTCCCGTGCAGCCACGTCCGTCTCCCTCATTCGTTTGAATTAAACTGCGGGTGAGTCTACGCCGCTCCCGGCGTCCGTGCAGCCCCCGGCCAAGCCGCCGTCGCCGAGCCAGCGCAGGGGCAGAAGGTCATCCACGCGCTGGCGGAGGGTGGGATCCTCAAGCCAGCTGCGCAGGGAAAAGTTCTGGGTCTCCTGAAGCTTCAGCCGCACCTCGGGCATCAGGCGCCGCACGGCCCGGCCCAGTTCGGCCTCGAGCGGTTCCACGATGGCCAGCACCCGATCGGGGCCCTTGGGCAGGTTCACCGGCGTGAAGCCCATGACCTTGGAGATCAGCCGACCGAGCGCCGTTTCTTTGCGCATCTGCTTAATGCCGTAGTGCATGCCCTTCACCATGAGGGGCACGCGATCCCAATTCAGGCCCCCGGCGGCGAAGCGCTCCCGGAAGCGGCGCTCCACGAGTTCCCGAGTGATGAGCCGTTCGGGCTGCTGGTTGTCGATGCTGCCCTGGAAGACAAAGCGATCGCTGCGGATGAAATCGATGGGGGTGAAAAAGGCATCGAGGTAGGGGTACTTCATGACTTCGAAGTTCGCCCGAATCCCCGGCTGGGCCACCCGACCCACGGCCTCAAGATCCGCGAGCCCCAGACGCTGGTAGAACTGTCGCGCCTGGCTGGTGCAGCACAGGTAGGCCCGGTCGTCGTCGACGGTGTTGAAGTTGTAGCCTCGGGCTTCCGCGAGGGCGCTGTGGGCGAGGGCGGAGGCCTCCCCAGGGGCGCCGTCGAGCAGCTCCCGGTGGCGGTAAACCTCGGCGTAGCTGATGTAGCGATCGTTCAGAAAGACGCACAGGGGCACGGCCCGGAGGCCCTTTTCGTAGGTTTCCACCACCGCCGGGAACCGCTGCCCCTCATAGTCGAGGAGCGCGAAGATTGCCGAGTGGGGACAGAAGCCCTTGGGATCCGAGAGCGCGCTGTAGACGAAGTTGCCGTCCAAATTCACGTTCGGCAGCAGCAAATCCCCGGGTTGG
>Ga0181588_10003889_pt1 | contig 12386 bp, 13 predicted proteins | sample 071ome_26_FD_148607 | JGI IMG/M metagenome (GOLD analysis project Ga0181588, IMG submission 148607) | Coastal salt marsh microbial communities from the Groves Creek Marsh, Skidaway Island, Georgia - 071409BT metaG (spades assembly) | ecosystem: Environmental > Aquatic > Marine > Intertidal zone...
ACAAGCACAAGGTGCTCTCGACCTATCGCTCGTACCACGGCAATACGGGTGCGGCCATTGCTGCAACCGGTGATCCCCGTCGGTGGCCGAATGAGTACGCGTCGCAGCATGTGCACTTCTTCGGCCCATATCCCTACCGATCTCCGTTCTGGTCGGACTCGCCCGAGCAGGAGACCGAGCGCGCACTGCAGCACCTTGAGCAGGTCATCCAGTTCGAGGGCCCAGGCACTATCGGTGCGATCCTGCTCGAGTCGGTTGTCGGAACCGCCGGCATCCTCGTTCCTCCGCCGGGCTACCTCGAAGGTGTCCGGGCGCTGGCCGATAAGTACGAGATCATGTGGATCGCCGACGAGACCATGTCCGGCTTCGCCCGGACGGGCAAGTGGTTCGCCTTCCAGAACTGGGAGGCTCAGCCGGATCTGATCGTCTTCGCCAAGGGTTCCAACTCCGGTTATGTCCCCGTCGGTGGTGTGGTGATCTCGGCTGACGTTGCGAAGACGTTCGACGATCGCGTATTCCCCGGTGGTCTCACCTACTCCGGACATCCGCTCGCTGCTGCATCCATCGTCGCGTCCATCGACGCGATGAAGGAAGAGAAGATCAACGAGAACGCGGCTGAAATCGGCGAGAAGGTGATCGGACCGGGCCTCCGTGAGCTCATGGATAAGCACAAGATCATCGGTGAAGTGCGCGGGCTTGGTGTGTTCTGGGCGCTGGACCTGGTGAAGGATCGTGCGACCCGTGAGCCGCTGGCGCCGTACGCCGGAACGTCACCGGCGATGACCGAGATCGTGGTCGAGTCCAAGAAGCGCGGCCTGATGCCGTTCACCAACTTCAACCGCATGCACGTGGTGCCACCAGCCACCGTCACCGCCGATGAGGTGAAGGAAGGGCTGGCGATCATGGACGAGGTGTTCACGATCGTCGACGCGCACTACACCGGAGCCTGACACCCCGGTAGGTTCGAGAGCGTGAACGTTCTCGTCATCGGATCAGGTGCTCGTGAGCACGCGTTGGTGCGCGCACTGTTGCGCGACGATCAGGTCTCTACGGTCCAATGTGCTCCGGGCAACGCCGGTATCGCTGCCGACGTCTCGGTGCTCCCGGTGGACGTCAACGATGCGGACGCGATCGCATCCCTAGCGCGCGAACGCGGTGCGGACCTCGTGGTGATCGGCCCGGAAGCACCGTTAGTGGCCGGTGCCGCGGACGCCGTCCGCGCAGCAGGTATCGACTGTTTCGGTCCATCTGCTGAAGCTGCCCGCCTCGAAGGAAGCAAGGCGTTTGCGAAGGAAGTGATGGCCGAGGCGGGAGTGCCGACCGCGATGGCGCGAGTGTGCACGAACGATGCCCAAGTAGCCGAGGCCCTGGACACCATCACCCGACCCGGAACACCGTTCGTCGTGAAGGACGACGGCCTCGCGGCAGGCAAAGGTGTGCTCGTCAGCGAGGATCGCCAAGCCGCGATGGACCACGCGCTCGCCTGTTTGGCCGCGGGTAATCCGGTGGTCATCGAGGAGTACCTCGATGGACCCGAGGTGTCCCTCTTCGCGATCTGTGACGGAACGACGGTGGTGCCGCTCCAGCCGGCGCAGGATTTCAAGCGGGCGTACGACGACGACGCGGGTCCCAACACCGGTGGCATGGGCGCCTATTCGCCACTTCCGTGGGCTCCCGGTGATCTGGTCGACGAGGTGACCGTGAAGGTCTTGCAACCCATGGTGGATGCAATGGCCGCGCGTGGAACTCCATTCTCCGGACTTCTGTATGCAGGTTTGGCGTTGACCTCACGCGGACTGCGCGTGGTCGAGTTCAACGCCCGGTTCGGTGACCCGGAGACCCAGGTCGTGCTCGCCCGGCTCCGTTCGGGTCTCGGTGGGCTGCTTCAAGCAGCGGCTACCGGTTCTTTGGGCACGCACCCGGAACCGCAGTGGAGCGAGGATGCAGCGGTAACGGTCGTTGTCGCCGCCCACGGCTACCCCGAATCGCCACGCAAGGGCGATCTCATCTCGGGTTTGGATGAAGCCGGTCGGCAGGCGGGGGTCGACGTCCTGCATGCGGGAACCAGTGTGATGGAGGACGGCTCTGTTACCTCGAGCGGCGGTCGAGTTCTTTCGGTCACCGCCGTGGGCTCGACGTTGCACGAAGCCAGGGAGCGGGCGTACGCAGCCGTCGACCTCATCACCCTCGAGGGTTCGCACCATCGACGGGATATTGCGGCGCGCGCTGCCACCTCCTCTGCTGACTAGCGGCGTGGAAGGATAGGCGGGTGAGCGACGGGTTTTCTGGAAGCGTCCCGAATGTCTTGGCCGACCGGTACGCATCCGATCGGATGCGGGCGATCTGGGCACCCGAAGCCAAGATCATCGCCGAACGCCAACTGTGGATCGCGGTCATGCGCGCCCAGCAGGCTGCCGGTCTGGACATCTCTTCCTCGGTTATCGCTGACTACGAGGCTTGTGTCGGGAACGTCGACCTCGGCTCGATAGCCGAGCGCGAGCGGGTCACCAAGCACGACGTCAAGGCGCGCATCGAGGAGTTCAACTCCCTCGCGGGTCACGAGTCGATCCACCTCGGGATGACCTCGCGCGACCTCACCGAGAACGTCGAGCAGATGCAAATTCGCAGCTCCCTGGATTTGTTGCGCGATAAGTCGGTCGCCGCCCTCGATCGACTTGCTGGACTCGCCGTCGCCTACTCGGAAACGCCGATAGCTGGGCGATCGCACAACGTCGCAGCGCAGGTGACCACCCTCGGTAAACGATTCGCCACGGTGACTGACGAGATGCTCGTCGCGTTCACTCGCCTCGAGGAGTTGATCGCTCGCTATCCGCTGAGAGGAATCAAGGGCCCGGTGGGAACGGCGCAGGACATGCTCGATCTCCTCGACGGCAATGTGGAGGCGCTGGCATCCCTGGAGCAGAGCGTTGCGACTCATCTTGGCTTCGACGTAGTCCTCACCAGTGTCGGTCAGGTCTATCCGCGCTCGCTGGATTACGACGTCCTATCTGCGCTGGTGCAACTCGCGTCAGGCCCGTCCAACCTCGCGACCACGGTGCGCTTGATGGCCGGACACGAGTTGGCGACCGAGGGATTCCGCCCAGGCCAGGTCGGTTCCTCGGCAATGCCGCACAAGATGAACGCGCGCTCGTGCGAGCGCATCAACGGAATGCACATATTGCTGCGTGGCTACGCGGCGATGACGGCGGATCTCGCCGGACAGCAGTGGAACGAGGGCGATGTGTCCTGCTCCGTGGTGCGCCGCATCGCGCTGCCCGATGCGTGTTATGCGATGGACGGATTACTCGAGACGTTCCTCGTGGTTCTGGACGGATTCGGTGCCTTCGACGCTGTCATCGACGCCGAACTCGAGCGCTACCTGCCATTCCTCGCGACCACCAAGGTCCTGATGGCAGCGGTGCGCGCAGGGAAAGGCCGCGAAAGCGCGCACGAGGCGATCAAGGAGCATGCCGTGGCGGTTGCGCTTCGGATGCGCGAGGGCGAAACCGACGATCTCCTCGCTCTCCTTGCGGCCGACGATCGCATCGGGCTCGACGAAGAGAGCATCCGGTCGGTTGTTGCCAAACCACTGGACTTCACGGGAGCGGCCACCACTCAAGTGCGTGCCATCGCCGAGCAGGTGGAGGCCGTCACGGGCCGTTACCCCGAGGCCGCTGGTTACCGACCGGGAGACATTCTGTGATCGCAGCGTCGATGGCGGACTACGGTCTGCCGCCCGAGTACGAGCATGTCTATAGCGGCAAGGTTCGCGACCTGTTTCGCACGCCCGATGACCGCCTGCTGTTCGTCGCGAGCGACCGCATCTCGGCGTACGACTGGGTTCTCCCCACTCCGATTCCGGACAAAGGCAAGGTCCTTACACAGCTATCCCTGTGGTGGTTCGAGCAACTGTCCGACATCGCGCCGAGCCACGTGACGAGTGCTGCTCCGCCGGCATCCGTCCGCGATCGCGCAATGGTGTGTGAGCGTCTCGACATGTTTCCCGTCGAGTGTGTGGTCCGGGGATACCTCGCCGGTTCCGGGCTGGCGGACTATCGAGCCACCGGAAAGGTGTGCGGCGTCGGATTGCCTCCCGGCCTGAAGGACGGCTCTCGTCTTCCCAAGCCGATCTTCACGCCCGCTACGAAGGCGGAAATCGGTGAGCACGACGTCAACATCACCTTCGATGAAGTCATGACCGCGGTCGGCCAAGAGGAGGCCCAACAACTGCGCCGGATTTCCTTGGCCGTGTATGAGCGCGCCGATCTCCTGGCCCGCGAGCGTGGCCTGATCCTGGCCGACACCAAGTTCGAGATCGGCCTCGGTCTCACCGGCAAACACGTAGGCGAGTTTGTGTTAGCCGATGAAGTACTCACCCCGGACTCATCTCGCTATTGGCCGGCTGCCCTGTGGGAGCCGGGTCACGCACAGCCATCCTTCGACAAGCAATTCGTGCGTGATTGGTTGACCTCGCCGGAGTCCGGCTGGGATAAGGACTCGGGGACGCCGCCTCCCGAACTACCCGAGCACATCGTTGAACAGACCCGCGCCAAGTACGTCGAGGCGTACGAGCGGTTGACCGGGGACACCTTCGGATGAGCACCTGGCTGATCACCGGGGGAGCCGGATACATCGGTGCGCACGTAGTGCGATCACTGCGCGCGGCCGGACTCGATGCGGTTGTCATCGACGATCTTTCCCACGGTCTGCGGCACCGAGTGCCCGATGATGTGCCGTTCGTGCAGGCACGACTCCAAGACCGTGGAGCACTTGCGAGCGCTATCCGCGAGTACGAGATCACCGGCGTGATCCACCTTGCGGCACTCAAGGCTGCCGGCGAGTCGGTCGAGATGCCGCTGGAGTACTACGGCGAGAACGTCGGCGGGATGATCGAACTGCTCGCGGTGATGCGCGATCAAGGGGTGCGCAACTTCGTGTATTCGTCGTCGGCCGCGGTCTACGGCACTCCCGCCGATAACCCGGTTAATGAGAGCTCGCCTTTGGTGCCAGAGAACCCCTACGGCGAAACCAAGGTTGTGGGCGAGTGGTTGGCGCGCGATGCAGGTGTTGCCTGGGATCTGTCCTGGGTTGCGCTCCGCTATTTCAACGTTGCCGGTGCTGGTGCGGATGACCTTGGCGACAACAGCGTGAACAACCTCATTCCGATGGTGTTCGCTGCGCTGGATGAGGGTCGCTCGCCAAAGATCTTCGGCGATGACTACCCCACACCGGACGGAACGTGTATTCGCGATTACATCCACGTCGCAGACCTCGCTGACGCGCACGTTGCAGCAGCTCGTCTCTGCGAGGACACGCAGGCGGCCGAGGTCTTCAATGTTGGCCGAGGCCAGGGCAGTTCGGTCCGGGAAGTGATGGACGTGGTGAGTGCCGCGATCGGGCGGGACGTCAACGCCGAGGTTGCTCCTCGTCGCCCGGGTGATCCGCCGGCCACTTTCGCCGAAACCACCAAGGCGCGTGCGGGTCTGGGATGGGAGGCGTCGCGTGACCTCACCGACATGGTGACCTCCGCGTGGCGGGCCCATACCCTGAACGGGTGAACACGCCGCCCTACGTCCGTCTGGACGTGTGGGGAGTCAGCGGCTCGCAGGTGGCGCGAAGTTTCCTCCGCATGGGAACGCAGCGACGGTCGCTTCGCCGAATTTCCGGATTGACGTTTGCGAAGTTGATGGGAACCGGATCGGGTGAGACCTTCACGATGCGTGATGCCGATGCTCATCACTGGGCGGCGCTGACCACATGGGTGGATGGAAACCACGCGCAGGCTTTCGATGATTCCCGTGTGATGCGTGCCTGGAACGCGGCCAGCGATGAACACCTCACCGTGACGATGGTTCCGCTGGTGAGCCGCGGCCAGTGGTCGGGTGCGGAACCCTTCCGTGTTCCCGACACCAAGGCGGGTCCCGGACCGATCGCTGCGATCACCCGCGCCCGGATCAAGCCGCGGATGTGGCCGAAATTCTGGTCGTCCGTACCTCCGGTATCTCTCGATCTGCGCAGCGACCCCGGGGTGGCTTTCACCCTCGGTATTGGCGAAGCCCCGGTTGGACTCCAAGGAACGTTCAGCATTTGGCGCAATGCCAAGGCAATCTCCGATTTCGCTTATCGCCGCCCCGCGCACGCCGAGGTGGTGCGCAAGACACACGAACTCGATTGGTACGCCGAGGAGATGTTCACCCGGTTCCAGGTGCTCTCGATCGACGGGACTTACGCGGGATCGTCCGTAGTGATCTGAGCTACGAATACCGGGATCGGGCGCCCGATGTTGCGCTCGTACATCCGATACGACGACCACGAGTCCCCCAGTCGTCGGTAGATGTCCGCGGCTAACTCACCATCCACTTCGGAGAAGGTGCACTCGAAGACGTCGTCGTCGATCTGAATAGTCCCGGTGGGGTGGGCGCGCACATTGAAGACCCAACCTGGCACCTTCTCCTGCCCCGCGTTGGACCCGGCAATTCCCCACCCTTGGAAGTGCTCGGTGCTGACTGCTACGCCGAGAAGTGGGGTGCGGCGCCATTCACCGGATTTGCGTCCGAGGGTGGTGATCCACACGACCTGCGATCCGCCGGGGAACCGGCGCATGAGCCGGCCACCGGAGATCTTGTCGAGGAACCGGTGCGCGACTGTGGTGGTACGCAGGGCGGTACCCCAGACGAGGTCATATGCGCGCGATCCCACGTATGGCACTATATATGGCATGCACCGGACCACCATCTACCTGCCCGAGGAAATGAAGGCTCGCCTGTCCGTCGAGGCCGAGCGCCGCGGGATCTCCGAGGCCGAACTCATCCGAACGGCTGTGGACAAGGAGTTGACCCGACGCATGACAGGTGCGGGAATCATTACCGACCCTCTGCCGGAGGGGGTGAGTGGCAGAACTCTGGAGGAGCACATGAAGGGTTTCGGGGAAGATTGATTGTCGTCGACACTGGGATCTTCCTGGCCTACTTCGTCGCGTCAGACCCCGACCATGAAACGGCGCGGGTGCTTCTCGAGTCAACTGACCGGCGGCTGGCAACAACGCCGCTCGTCATCGCTGAACTCGACTACTTCATCCTGGAACGTTTTGGACCGGACGTCGAGGCGAGGGTCCTGCGCTATCTCCTTGAGAGTCCGGTATCCATCACACCGTTTGGCGCAGCCGAGTTGGCGGCCTGCACCAGACTTCTTGCTCGATACAAAGACCTTGAATTGGGCCTAACGGATGCCTCTGTCATAAGTGCTGCGGAAGACCTCGGCACATCAACCATCGCTACCTTGGATTTTCGAGACTTCCGTGCTGTGACGACTGAGTCCGGCCGTGCATTCGACCTGCTGCCACGGGGATAGGCTGAGAGCCTTCCCCACTCGGATTTCCGAGGTCTTTTTCCGAGGTGTTTTCTAGGGATGGAGTGCCCGTGGCTCGCGTCATCGTCGACGTCATGCTCAAGCCGGAAATCTTGGACCCGCAGGGTCGCGCAGTTCAGGGCGCGCTCGGGCGGCTTGGTCTTGATGGAGTCCAGGACGTTCGCCAGGGCAAGCAGTTCGTGATCGACATTGATGGGGATCTCGACGCCGACCGACGCGCGATGCTTGAACGCCTCGCCGGGGAGTTGCTCAGCAACCCGGTGATCGAGGACTACCGCATGCGGGTGCTCGCCGACGGAGAGAGCCTGTGACCGCACGGATTGGCATAGTTACTTTCCCTGGCTCTCTCGACGACGCTGACGCCGCGCGTGCCGTTCGCATCGCTGGCGGCGAGCCGATCGCGCTGTGGCACGGGGACGATGATCTGCGCGGGGTGGACGCCGTTGTTCTGCCCGGTGGTTTCTCCTACGGCGACTATCTGCGCTGCGGCGCTATCGCCCGCTTCGCGCCGGTCATGACCAGTGTTGTCGAACGGGCGCACTCTGGAATGCCCGTCCTGGGAATCTGCAACGGATTCCAAATCCTGTGTGAATCGCATCTTCTTCCGGGCGCTCTGACGCGCAATGACCACCTTCATTTCATCTGTCGTGATCAACGACTCCGCATCGAGAACAACAGTTCCGATTGGACCCGCAACTTCGACGCGCATTCGGAGATCGTGATTCCGTTGAAGAATGGTGAGGGTGGGTACGTCGCGGATGAAGCGACGCTTGATCAACTGGAAGGCGATGGCCGCGTCATTGCCCGATACCTTGATGTGAACCCCAATGGCAGTAGGCGCGAGATTGCCGGTATCTGTAATGAGCGTGGCAATGTCGTGGGTCTCATGCCGCACCCCGAGCATGCGGTCGAGGAGCTTACGGGTCCCAGCACCGATGGTCTTGGTTTCTTCACGAGCGTTCTGTCCTCGCTGCTCGAAGGAGCGGCGCGATGATCGATACCGTCGAGCACGCCGAACAGACACCCGATCACGAGCAGCCGTATGCCGATCTGGGCCTGAAGGAAGACGAGTACCAACGGATTCGCGACATTCTCGGTCGGCGACCAACCAGCAGCGAGCTGGCGATGTACTCAGTGATGTGGAGTGAACACTGCTCCTACAAGTCCAGCAAGGTGCACCTTCGGCAATTTGGAGAGAAGAAGCCCGAGACGGATGCACTTCTGGTGGGCATCGGTGAGAACGCCGGCGTGGTGGACATCGGCGATGGCTGGGCAGTGACCTTCAAGGTGGAGAGTCACAACCATCCGTCGTATGTCGAGCCGTATCAGGGCGCGGCCACTGGAGTTGGGGGCATTGTTCGCGACATCCTCTCGATGGGTGCGCGCCCGCTAGCGGTCATGGACCCGCTTCGCTTCGGCCCGGCCGATGCTGAAGACACCAGGAGGGTGCTACCCGGTGTCGTCGCTGGAGTTGGCGGGTACGGCAACTGCCTGGGATTGCCGAACATCGGTGGCGAAGTCGTGTTCGACGAGTCTTACGCCGGCAACCCACTCGTAAACGCGCTATGTGTGGGGTCGATGCGGCATGAGGACATTCACCTGGCGAGCGCCAAGGGCGTGGGGAACCTCGTGGTTCTCTACGGTGCCCGCACCGGTGGCGATGGCATCGGCGGGGTGTCGGTGCTCGCCTCGGAGACCTTCGACGACGAAGGCCCCGCCAAGCGGCCGAGCGTGCAGGTGGGCGACCCGTTCATGGAGAAGTTGCTCATCGAGGCGACCCTCGAGGTGCTCCAGGCGGGGCTAGTCGAGGGCATCCAGGATCTCGGCGGCGCGGGGATTTCCTGCGCAACGAGCGAGTTGGCATCCAATGGTGAAGGCGGCATGCACGTCTGGCTCGACCGCGTGCTGTTGCGTGATCCCACACTGAGCCCCGAAGAGATCTTGATGAGCGAGTCACAAGAGCGCATGTGCGCGATCGTTCGACCCGAGAAGATCGAAGCGTTTATGGACTACTGCCGTAAGTGGGATGTCGAGGCGGTGGTGATCGGCGAGGTCAACGATTCCGGACGCCTCACCATCGATTGGCACGGCGAACGCATCGTCGATGCACCACCGCGAACTGTTGCGCACGAAGGTCCGGTCTACGAGCGGCCGTATCACCGACCTGAGTGGCAGGACGCGTTACAGGCCGACTCTCCCGCGCGCTTGCCCCGACCAACGCGCGAGCAGTTCGAGACCACACTGCTCGAACTCGTGGCGTCACCGAACCTCGCGAGCAAGTCCTGGGTAACCGATCAATACGACCGCTACGTCCTGGGCAACACGGTCCTCGCCCAACCCGAGGACTCCGGGATGATTCGAGTTGACGAGGAAACCGGCCGTGGTGTCGCCATTGCCACCGACTGCAATGGTCGTTTCGCCAAACTCGATCCGTACACCGGTGCCCAACTTGCGCTTGCCGAGTCCTACCGAAACGTCTGTGCCACGGGCGCCGTACCCCTCGCGGTGACCAACTGTCTGAACTTCGGATCGCCTGAAGATCCAGAGGTTATGTGGCAATTCGCAGAAGCGGTTCGCGGACTCGCGGACGCCTGCCTCGAGCTCGGGATACCGGTCACTGGTGGCAATGTCTCCTTCTATAACCAAACAGGAGACACCGCGATCCTTCCGACGCCGGTGGTCGGTGTGCTCGGTGTTATCGACGACGTTGATCGGCGCACTCCGATGGCGTGGGGTCCCGATGGTGAACTGATCTACCTATTGGGTGATACCCGGGACGAGTTCGCCGGAAGCGAGTGGGCACACCTTCGCGGACACCTCGGTGGCCTACCTCCGAAGGTTGACCTGCAGCGCGAAAGGATTCTCGGGGAAATCCTCGTCGCAGCGTCGCGCGACGGCATGATCACTGCCGCTCATGACATCTCCGATGGTGGATTTGCGCAAGCGATCGTAGAAATGGCGCTGCGTAGCGGTGTCGGTGCCCGGTTGTGGTTGCCAGACGGTATCGACCCGTTCGTTCAGTTGTTTGCGGAGTCCGCGGGTAGGGCCGTCGTCGTTATCCCTCGCAGTGAGGAGCTGCGTTTCACCGAAATGTGCGCTGCTCGAGGCGTGCCCGCCCACCGAGTGGGGGTCGTCGACTCGGCTCTGGGCCCGGATGTCGGGGAAGACACTGAAACCCAGGTGCTGCAGTTCGGGGAGTACTTCACGGTCACCCTCGATCGGCTCCGAGAGGTGCACGCGGCGACGCTTCCGGCGCTCTTTCAGTAGGCCGGTGCCGGTACGCCGTGTCGGAGACCTGGGTAGACCGTGCGACGGGCGTCCTCGATCGATGGGAAGGCGCCGATCCACCGCCCAAGGACGAGCAACGGGCCGCGGTCAAGGAATCCCTCGCCGTGCTTGTGGAGCGAGCCCCGGGCCGCAGCGTCGAAGTGCGGGTGCCTCCCTTTGCGGCCGTCCAGGTGATCGAAGGAACGACCCACCGTCGCGGGACGCCACCGGCGGTGGTCGAGATGGACGCCATCACGTGGTTGGCATTGGCGCTAGGACGGCTTGATTGGGCGGCTGCGGTATCAACCGGGCGGGTGCGGGCCAGCGGTGCCCGATCGGACCTGTCCGCGCTGCTTCCGATCGTCCCACCACCGGATTTGACCTAGTTAGGTAAGCCTAAGTAAGGTGAGGCTTACCTGAGGGAGCACCGGGAAGTTCCCTCACGAAACTGGGAAGCACATGAGAATGCACCGCGCAGTACTGGCGAGTGGCGCCGTGGCCGCCGCCGGCCTCCTCCTTGCCGCATGCGGCGGGTCGGCTTCCACCGATGGCTCCGCCGAGCAGGCAGGTGGCGAGCAGGCAGGTTCCGGAGAACCCGTGGTGGTCTACTCCGGTCGTAGCGAAGAGTTGGTCGCGCCACTGTTCGCCGAGTTCACCGCCGAGACGGGAACCCCCGTCGAAGTTCGATACGGCGATACCGCTGAGATGGCTGCCCAGATCATCGAAGAGGGGGACGCCTCGCCGGCCGACCTTTACTACGGACAGGACGCGGGAGCTCTGGGGGCTCTCGACTCTGCGGGAATGTGTGGGCCGTTGCCGGAAGCGATCGCCGAGGTCGTGCCCAGCGCATACCGGTCTGCTGACGGCACCTGGACCGGCGTCACTGGTCGCGCGCGCGTCATCGCGTATGACTCGTCAGCACTAACGGCAGACCAGGTACCGGGATCGGTGCTCGAACTCACGGATCCGATGTGGCGCGGCGAGGTAGCGATCGCACCGACAAACGGATCGTTCCAAGCCTTCGTGACTGCGATGCGCGTCGCACTCGGGGATGACGTCACCCGTGAATGGCTACAAGGCTTAATCGATAACGACGTCCGGTTGTATGAGAAGAACGGGCTGATCCGCGACGCCGTCGACGCCGGTGAAGTGCAACTCGGCTTGATCAACCACTACTACTGGTACGAGAAGGCCGCGGAAGTCGGTGAGGACGCGATGAACGTCCAGGTTTCATTCGCCGAGCCGGGCGACCCTGGAGCGCTGGTCAATGTCTCCGGCGCCTGCATCATCACCGGAAGCGACAACCAAGCCGGCGCCGATGAACTGCTCACATGGTTGCTCTCCGACACTGCCCAGCATTGGTTCGTCGACACTACATACGAGTACCCGCTTATCGCGGGAGTCGATGGTCCAGCGGGAGTGCCGGCGCTCGCGGATGTTCAAGGCCCAGACATCCCACTGGCTGAACTCGAAGACCTGCCCGGAACTCTGCAGATGCTGCAGGATGTCGGGCTGACATAGGAGAACTGCTCTGACCAGGCGGACCACGCACGCTACGCGGCCGCCGTCGCTCCTCATCGGAGCGGCGGCGGTTGCCGTCGTCGTGACCGCAATCCCATTGCTGTACCTGATAGTCCGAACTACCGGAGCTGGCTGGCAGGCAATCGTCGATTCGCTGTTCCGTCAGCGCACGCTGGAGACCACGCTCACATCGCTAGGCCTCATCGGCCTTGTCATCATTGGCTGCCTGG
>Ga0181588_10003890_pt1 | contig 12386 bp, 12 predicted proteins | sample 071ome_26_FD_148607 | JGI IMG/M metagenome (GOLD analysis project Ga0181588, IMG submission 148607) | Coastal salt marsh microbial communities from the Groves Creek Marsh, Skidaway Island, Georgia - 071409BT metaG (spades assembly) | ecosystem: Environmental > Aquatic > Marine > Intertidal zone...
CCTGGTATGCCGACCTCGAGGGGACTTTCGCTTTCCGGGAAGGCGAGGAGCGGGTCTATAACCCCTTGCCGCTCTATCATGTGAACGCCGGCGTCGTTTCGATCCTCGGCATGATGCTGATCGGCGGCTGTCAGATTCAGCCGGATCGCTTTCACCCCCGCTCCTGGTGGCGGGACGTGGTGGCGACCAGGGCCAGCGTGGTCCACTATCTCGGCGTGGTGGCGCCGATGTTGTTGAACCAGCCGGATGATCCGTTGGAACGAGCGCATGGCGTGAGATTCGGCTGGGGCGCGGGGATCGAACCGGATCTGCACCGGGTCTTCGAGGAACGTTTCGGTTTTCCCATGGTCGAGCTTTGGGGCATGACGGAGATGTGCCGCGTGCTGCGGGCCGACCGCGAGCCGAGAAAACGCGGCACCCGCGCGATGGGACGCGCCGTTCCTGGTCTCGACGTGGAAATCCGCGATGAAAACGACGCGCCGCTACCCGACGGCCAGCCCGGTGAAATGGTCGTGCGGTTCTCGGCGGACAATCCCAGGCTCGGTGCGTTCTCGGGTTATCTGAAGGACGAGGCGGCGACGGAGGAAGCCTGGCGCGGCGGCTGGTTCCATACCGGCGATACGGTGTATCGGGCCGCGGACGGCATGCTGCATTTCGTCGATCGCAAAAAGAACATCATTCGCCGATCCGGCGAGAATATCGCCGCCGCCGAGGTCGAGGCGGTTCTTCAGGTTCGCGACGAAGTGGCCCAGGTCGCGGTCCTGGCCGTGCCGGACGATGTCCGCGAGGAAGAAGTACTGGCCTGTATCGTCCTTGCCGATGGCATGACGGCCAGTGACGCGCTCGCGCGGGATCTGTTCGGGCACTGCAACCAGCGGATGGCCTATTTCAAGCCGCCGGGCTGGATCATGTTCGTCGAGGATCTGCCGAAAACCGGGTCACAGAAAATTCAGAAGCACCGGATTTTCGAACCCGGAAGCGATCCACTGAAGGCCGCAGGGATGATTGATTTGAGAGCGCTCAAGCGGCGGGGCCGAGGCCGGGGCGGCGAGGCGCCAACCGGCTGAAACGCCGAGCCGGACCAATTGGATCGGTGTCTCCGGTCTAGCGTGCCGGCGTCCCGAGGAAAATCTCGGGCCGGGTCGAAGGCTCTTGTCCCGGTCGTGCCCGCGAAAGCCGTTGTATCGCGCTCTTGTTTTCAAAACGTGACGGAAAGCATCGGGGGGCGGAAGGAATGGACGATGGAGGCCGCGGGCCTCCCGCATGGTTCGACATGCCGTGGCTCCGGGATTGCCGGAGGTCCCCTTTTCGCAAATGCGAAAAAGGCGCGACGAAAAAACGGGCCGCGCGATGGCGGCCCGAGTTAAGGGAGGAAACGCCCATGGAATCAGCAATATGACCTGGGCAAATCCATATTGCATTGCACAATATAGCGCAAGATTTCGTGTGAACAACCCATAAAGCGTGGCGGCTGTGAAGAAACCCACAACCAGACTTGCCGAGTTTCGACGGGATGGGCAAAGTGCGGCCATGTCCATGAAGCCAGATCCCTTGACGACCAAGGAGTTAGCCGCGTTCTCGACCAAACGGGACGGACCGGGCCTGTGTCGCATGTCCTTGCACCTTGGGACGCTCGTGGTGACAGGTTCCGTGATCATGATTTCCCAAAGCGCGCTTGTGATCGCGGCGGCGATCGTCGCGCATGGGGTGGTGATGACGTTCCTCTTCGCGCCCTTGCATGAAAGCGTGCATCGAACGGCGTTCCGTGCCCGCTGGTTGAACCGGCTCGCGGGTTGGATCGGCGGCGTGGTGATTGTCTTGCCGCCGCGCTATTTCAGCCATTTCCACTTCGCCCATCACCGACATACCCAGGACCCGGATCGCGATCCCGAGCTGTTGACCGCCAAGCCGACCAGCTGGTGGGGTTATCTCTGGCTGTTGAGCGGCGTCGAGTATTGGTACCGCGCCGTTGGTGGATTGTTGCGTCGGGCGCTTGGAACGGCGCCGGCGGCCTTCGTGCCCGAGCGACAGCGTTCGCGCGTGGTTCTGGAATCCCGGGTCTACCTCGCCGGCTATCTTGCCGCCGCCGGTCTCTCGTTTCTGTTTCAGGTGGATTGGCTGCTTTGGCTCTGGGTCGTGCCCGCCCTGGTGGGCCAGCCGTTCCTGCGGGCCTATCTTTTGAATGAACACTGGGGCTGCCCGGTGGTGAAGGACATGTGGGGCAATACCCGATCGACGGACTCGAACCCACTGGTGCGGTTTTTCGCCTGGAACATGCCCTATCATGCCGAGCATCACGCCCACGCGGGGGTGCCGTTTCACGCGCTTCCGGCGCTGTCGGCGCGTTTGGAGGGCGCGCGGGAGGTCGTCGCGCCGGGCTACGGCCACTTTCACGCGCGCGAGGCCCCGGGTCTTATTCGCGAAGGGAAAGGGATTTGACCGGATTATCGCCGAGGCCGCTCCTCGCGGCGCTCGCTTGTCTCGGGGCGCTCTTCGTGCATGGATGCTCCGATGATCCGCTCGACACGATGATCGCGGGGTTGGACGACAAGGACAAGGCCTGGATCGCCGCCGCGTTGCCGCATGACGGGAAGGTTCGCAAGCGCGAGGAGCCCGCCACCGTCGCCGTCACGGGACATTACGAACCGCGCCATCTTGAAATCCTTGGCAAGGTCGCGGCGGATCTGGCGGATGTCGCCGGCCACGCCGCCCTGGAACTCAGCGAGGCCCGCCTGGTTACCCCCAAGCCGCCGGTGGACTGGCCCGATGACGGCAGCGTTGGCTTGCTTATCGTCTCGCCGGTGCCGTTCAGCATCCAGATCATGAACTATCTGTCGGTTCTCGAAACCCATCTGGGGAACCATTTCGACCCCTCCTACAAGATGCAGACCACGGTCAACCATCTGTTGCGTCGCCCGGTTCCGACCTGTCGCGGAGAGATCGACGTGAAATCCGAGGCCACGCCGTTCATCCTGGTGATCGACAATTCCGCCATGTTCGAGAAAACCCCCGACGCCGAGGCGATCCTGGCGCGCTGTGGCCTGGAGCTTTTCCTCGGCGCGCTGGGTTGGGATATCGGGCGAGCCAGCCCATACGAGGAGGGGCTGACCAAGGCCGAGATCATCCGGGCCTTGAACGCTTATGTGAAGGGCGAGGGCGCCCTGCCGCTGTCCGACCGCGCCGCCGCCGCCCTGCGCTTGCTCCATTCGAACCTGCTGGAGGCGGGCGACGGGGCGGAGAAGCTGGATGAGGTGTTGAAACGATAGGGGCCCAGGCGACGTACCGGATCAACGTCCGCGCGTACGGCCGCCTTTTGGTTTTCCGAAGCCGACCATCGCCCCAATGCGCGAGCATTCCTTGATACGGTTCCGTCCTCGCGAGACGACTGACGTCCGGCGTGACCGAAGCGTCGCAACTGGGAGCGTTCGGGGGCTCGAGAAGATGAAAGCCGATCTTGTGGTCGCCGGTGAGACCGAAATCGCCGACCGCGGCGGTGGCTCGAACGTTCAAGCAAAGTGTTTCGACCGGCATCCCGCCCCGAGATTTGTGATGGTCTCGGCGGTTTATTCAAGATCGACAATAATTCGCATGAATAGAATATAAAATTTTACCAAAAATGCGCCGGCGAGCACCAACACGACAGGCACCGGATCAAGCGGTCCGTCGCCATTCCTGCCCGAGATCAACAACGCGGTCACGAGCACGACCGGCGGCACCAGCAGGGCGACGTTTGGGCTTGTCAATAACACCGGCGGTTCGGCCGCCGGCCTGCTGATCCAGAACACCGGAAACGCCAACCGGGTCACGGCGACCTTGCCGACGGGAACATCCTTGGAAAATTCCGGTACCCAGTCGGCGGAAAGCACGAGCGTGGCGTCGACGACCTTGTCGGATCAACTTGGGGCTTCCGGTTCGACTTCCGCGGCGTCGATGCAGGATATCGCCAACGATTGGGTCGCGACCCGACCAAGCGGCGCCTTGCTGGATGTTCGCACCATTACCCTGACGTCCAATTCCGGGACCGGAACGACCGAACCGGTCGTGATCAGCGGCACCTCGAGCAGCAGTTCGACGACTGGCCAGGAAGCCTTTGTTATCGACGTTCGGAACATGCCGGGCGGCTCGGTCCTGCAACTGAACAAAATCGAGTTTGCCTCGATCGTCGGCAACGCCACGGTCACCGGCGGTGCCGGACCCAATTTCGCCATCGGCGACGAAAACGCGCAGTTCATCTCGCTCGGCGAACTGGATGACACGCTGTATGGCGGTGACGGCAACGATACGGTTGCCAGCGCCTTCGGCGAGGACATCCTTTACGGGAACCAGGGGAGCGATCTGGTCAAGGCGGCGGCGGCGAGGATAGCCTGTACGGCGGCCAGGGAAGCGACACCCTCGACGGCGAGAATGACGACGACATGGCGTTCGGCAATTTCGGCGCCGATAGCGTGCTGGGCGGTCAGGGCGAGGATGCGCTCTACGGCAATCAGGACAATGACACATTGTCTGGTGGGTCGGGCCTGGACTCGCTGTTCGGTGGTCAGGCCGACGACGTGCTCTACGGTAACACCGGCTCCGACCTATTGAACGGCGGCCTCGGCGCGGATGTTCTGTACGGCGGGAGCGATAACGATACCCTTTCCGGCGCGGACGGCAATGACGTGCTGCGCGGCGGCAGGGGTGATGACGTCCTGGCTGGTGGCGCGGGGGCGGATAGGATCGACCTTCGCGGACTTGAGGTCGGCAACGACACGGTGAGCGATTTTTCGGCCTCCGACGGCGACAAGATCCTGATTGAAAGCGGTACGCTCGGTTCGATCACCGCGGATGCGGCGAACAACACCGTGATCACTTTGTCGGACGGCGCGACGTTGACCTTGTCCGGGGTTGCGCTCTCAAGTTTCGACAGCGTCGGCTCGATCGAGCAGGCAAGCGCCGCGACCGCCTCGACATCCTCCAACGCGGTCAAGCTCGTGGGCGTGTTCTCTCCCGAAGATAACGCGGCCTATTTCGATGGAGCCGATTAGACCGGCCCGCGCCCGTCGGATTCCGATTGGTTGACGCAAAGTCGTTCAAATCGGCAGGGCGAGCAGCGTGTCGATCCGGTCGCTGTCCAGCACCACCACGCGCTCGGCATAGAGCCAGCCGCTCTCGCCCTCCACCACCCGGTCCTCGTAAACCCCCGTGGCGAAGAGGTCGGTTTCGCCGCCATTGGTGATCCGCGCGACCATGAAGCTTGTTCTGGCCCGAAGCGCGCCTTCGGCCTCCAGTGTCACCAGGGGCTCGGAGAGGATATGGCGATAGCGTTGCGGCTCGTAGATATTGGCCTCTCTTAGCGAGAGTACCCGGTCGCGCATCATCGCCTGGCCGTCGGCGTGTATGATGCCGATCGGCAGTCCTCGGGCCTGGTTCTCCGCCGTGGTGATCCTATAGAGCCCGTCCGGCGTGAAAAAATCCGGCCATTGCTCCAGCGTGTCGTCGTCGATGCAATGGGCATAGGCCAGGTTGAGACGGGCCACGGCCCAGGCCTCGACGTTACCGGCGAAAGGGATGTTTTTCGTCACGGGGATCATGGGTTCATCTGGGCGCGATAGGCCTTCCAGAAACCCCGCACGCTGGCCTCGGTGGCGCGGGACATTGTTGAGACGGTTTCCGCGCCGCCCATCATCATGACGGAGTCTTGGTTGTCCGAGCCGGTGATGGCGCGCTGAACGAAGGCGCCGACCGCGCCGTCCTCCATGGAGATATAGCCGGCCGGGCCGACCATGTTGGATTGCTTGAGGCGCAGCGCCAGCATGTCCGCGTCGTCATCGACGAAACCGAAATGGGTCCAGCGAATCTCGGTCTCCTCGACCCCGCGCGGGATCACCTGACGGACCGCCAGGCTGTTCTGGATCTGCTGGATCACGAAATTCGGGAACACCGTCAGGATCTGCAGCGTGATGCCGTCGCCAAACTCGTCCCGGGTCTCCAGCAATGACGGGTCGGCCAGGCGAAAGCCGTCCTTGTCGGCGCGGGTTTTCTCGCCCGGTCCCGCATCCCGCTGTCCGGTGGAGGCGGAGTCCCGGTCGATCATCGAGTAAGACACGTGGTGACCGCCGCTGTCGTCGATGATGATGCCGCCCTTTTGCGACAGCCGGTTGATCTTGAAGGTGGTGAAGAACAGATGAAGGATGCTGGCGTGATAGGAGTCCTTCACGTTCTCCACATAGAGCTTCCAGTTGTTGCGCAGCACCTGGGTGGTGTGGCCGAGCACCTTGACCGGACGGTTGAAGACGCGTCGGACGCGCGCCGCTATTTCCGGGCCGAGATCTTTCGCCACCGGTGGCAGTCCATCGTGAAAGCTGGCGAAGACCAGACCGTGAAACACCTCGACCGCGAGGGCCCGCAGACCATGATCGGCGGGATTGAACTCCGGCGGCATGCCGCCCTGGCCCTTGACCCCGTTGCGGAAGGCGACGCCGACAAGCTTGCCGCGCAGATCATAGCTCCAGGCGTGATAGACGCAGGTCAGCCGCTTGGAATTGCCGAATTTCTCGAGACAGACCTGGGCGCCGCGATGGGCGCAGCGGTTCTCCAGCGCCCGTACCGCGCCGGTCTCGTCGCGGACCACGATGACCGGCACGTCGCCGATATGCGTCGTCTTGTAATCGCCGGGATTGGGGATCTCACACTCGAGACAGAGGAAGTTCCAACACGGCCCCATGAAAAGCCGCTCACGTTCGCGCGCGTAAATCTCGGGATCGCGATAGACGCCGTATGGGATACGGGTTGGATCCTGGGGCGGGTTCGGATCGCGGGAAGAGTGAATATCGGCCATTGCGCGGTTTCATCCCGGAGACGGAAGCGTAACCCGACGATATCAGCACACCGGACACGCTCGAGGGAAGTAACCCGTGAGAAACCTCCAACTAGCATCGTCCTGGCGAAAGGCAGGGCCTCGCGGAGGGTCTGCTCGGCGAGGATGCCCACCGACAGCGTCCAGCGTGGAACGAGGCCCTGCCGTTCGCCAGGGCGACGGTTTTTGGGTGGCGGGCGGGCGCTAATCAATCCGGCTCCAGCATCACCTTGATCTGGTCGCTGGGCTTCTTCAGCGCCTCGAAGGCGGCGGGGAAGGCGTCGAAACCGACGGTGTGGGTCACCAGTTCGGCCGCGTTGATCCGGCCTTGGGCCAGCATGTCGATGGCCATGCGGAAATCGCTCTTGTCATAGACGAAGCAGAACGCGATATCGACTTCCTTGATCACCGCCTCGGCGGGCTTGAAATTGTCGGCGACCATGCAGAGCCCGACCACAACCACCCGGCCGTCGATCGGGGCATAGCCAATGGCGGTCTGCATCGAGCCGGGGACCCCGACCGCATCGAACACCACATCCGGCGCGCCGCCGGCGAGTTCCTTGAACCGTTTCGAGACATCTTCGTTGGAAGCATCGATTGCGTGGGTCGCGCCGAACTTTCCGGCCCCCTCGGCCCGCTTGGCTATCAGGTCGCTGACGATGATCTCACGGGCGCCGAAGAACTTGCACCAGAGCGCCACCGAAAGCCCGACCGGCCCACCGCCGACGATGAGCACGTTGTCGCCGGGGCGCAGGCGCGCGCGCTTTACCGCGTGCAGACCGACCGCCAGCGGCTCGACCAGCGCGCCCTCCTGGAAACTGACGGCCTCGGGCAAGGCCAGGGTCTCGTTCACGCCGATCGGCGTATATTCCGAATAGGCGCCGGGGATGCCGTCGGTGGAGCGCACTTTCGGCGCCACGCAGCGATGCGGGCTACCGGCCTCGCAGGCGGCGCAGATGCCGCAGCCCAGTTGCGGCATCGCGCAAACCCGGTCACCGACCTTCCACGGTCCCTCGACATCCTTGCCGATGGCGGCGATCTCGCCGGCGAATTCATGGCCCATCACCGCGCCGGGATGGATATCGCGCCAGCCCGAATCCTCGTTGTTGATCTCGGACCAATGCAGGTCGGTGCCGCAGATCCCGCAGGCGCAGACCTTGAGGATCATCTGTCCGGGAGCGGGATCCAGATCGGCGATGTTCTCGATTGATAGCGGCAGGCCGGAACGATGAAAAACGGCGGCTTTCATGAGAAGTCTCCCGAGGAAACGTTGATCACTCCATGGTGGCCGAGGTCGCCGCGGGGGACAAGAGGCCACGAAGCGATAGCGGGTGGCTGATCGCGGTCCGCGGGAAGCCCATTTCGTATCCCCGACGCAGGTCGGGGGCCACGCCTGAAGCGGCTCGTGGTGACGGTTGGCCGATCAGGGTTGGGGATTTCGGATAGTGCTCCGCCATCCGTGAACTCCGGACGCCTCAGGCGTCGGCCCCGACCTGCGTCGGAAATTCGGGCTTTTCCCGCCACTCTTCCATCCTCCTGCTAATTCATCATTACCCCTTGCGCCGCGCCGCCACGCGGCTAGCCTGGGCGTCGATGGAACAACGGGGAGTTGAGGCGATGAGCGGCGACGGCGTGATCCGGCACGAGGTGGAGGCGTATAATCTCTCCGCCGCTTCCGAGAACAAGATCCATGACGACACCGTGGCCCAGCGTTTCGGCTTCCAGGGCGGCCTGGTTCCCGGTGTCGAGATCCATGCCTACATGACCAATGTCGCGGTGCGCCGTTTCGGCCCGGACTGGCTGGAGCGCGGAAGCGCCGATTGCCGTCTGATGAAGCCGGTCTACGATGGCCGCCAGGCGGTGATTACAGGAGAGCCGGCGGGCGAGGACGGGCTGGCGATCAAGGTCATCTCCGAGGAGATCCTGTGCGCCACCGGCACCGCCTCGATAGACAATTCGAAGCCGGCGCCGGCGGCGAGCGATTTCGCCGTCGCGGCTCTGCCTGATTATGGCGCGCGGCCCGACGCCGCCCCGGAAACTCTGGTCGAGGACCAGATCCTCGGCACTTTCGAGCAGGTCATGGACCCGGCCGAGCAGGCGCAATATCTGCTGGATGTGCGCGAGCCCCTGGCGCTCTACGCCGAGGAGAAGATCGTGCATCCCGGCTGGATCCTGCGGCTCGCCAACCGGGCCCTGTCCCATAACGTGAAGCTCGGTCCCTGGATGCATGTCGGCAGCAAGGTCCGGAATCTGGGCGTGCCACGATACGGTGACACGCTGGCGGCGCGGGCCCGGGTGACCCGGAACTACGAGCACAAGGGACATCTGTTCGTCGATGTGGATGTCCTGGTCACAAGGCAAGACGGGGTCGGTCTCGTCTATATCGATCACACGGCGATCTATCGCCCCCGGCAGGTCAGCCAGGCCGCCTGACGCAACGCTTTACATTGAAGAAGGACAAGCCAATGCCCGAGTTTTTCACCGCCGAACGCGACGGTCATGTGTTGACCGTCACCCTTAATCGTCCGGAACGGATGAACGCGCTGCACTCGCCGGCGCATTTCGAGCTCGATGAGATTTTCAACGAGTTCGAGAGTGATCCGGATCTATGGGTCGGTATTCTCACGGGCGCGGGGGACCGGGCGTTCAGCGCCGGCAACGATCTTCGCTGGCAGGCCGAGGGCGGTACCCGCGAGAAACCCAAAAGCGGATTCGGCGGCATTACCGAGCGGTTCGACCGGACCAAGCCGCTGATCGCCGCGGTCAACGGCGTCGCCATGGGTGGCGGCTTCGAACTGGCGCTGGCCTGCGACGTGATCATCGCCGCCGAGAACGCCCGCTTCGCGCTGCCGGAACCCAAGGTCGGGCTGGCCGCGCTGGCCGGCGGGCTGCATCGTCTGCCCCGCGCGATCCCGGTCAAGCGCGCCATGGGCATGATCCTGACGGCGCGTCACGTCCCGGCGGCGGAAGGCTACGAGCTTGGCTTCGTGACCCAGCTTGTGCCCGAGGGCGAGGCGCTTTCCGCGGCCAAGGCCTTCGCGGCCCAGATCGAGGAATGCTCTCCGGTCTCGATCCGCACCAGCCTCGACGTGGTGCGCCGGGGCCTGGAATACGCCGATGTCCGCGATGCCATGATGATGCATTACGACAGCGTCAAGACCTTGCGCGACAGCGAGGACATGATCGAGGGGCCGCTGGCCTTCGCCGAGAAGCGCAAGCCCAATTGGAAGGGCCGGTAAACACGTGGCCGATCAAAAGGCGCGTCCCACCACCGTCCGTCTGCAGCGCCTCGCCCGCGCCTATCGGGAATCCGGCGCGCTGCTGGCGGCGGTGGAGTTGGGGGTTTTCTCCAAGATCGCCGAGGGCGCCGATACCGAGGCCAGCCTCACCGAGGCGCTCGGGATCTCCGCCCTCAACGCCGAGCGGATCATCATCGCCTGTCTCGGTCTCAATCTGATCGAGCGGGACGGCGAACGGCTGCGTAACGCGCCGGACGTGGATCGGTTTCTGGTGGATGGCAAGGACACCTATGCCGGCGCCTGGATGTTCTTCACGCATCCGGATTGGGAGAAATGGGGCCGGCTCGCCGAGCTGCTGCGCAACCCGGAACCGGCCAAGCTAGACAATGATACCGTCAAGGGCATCACGGTGGAGGAGGCGCGCCGCTACCACCGTGCGACCTACAGTATCGGGCGTGGGGCGGGACGGCTTTTCCTGCGTCAGGTCGATCTCGCCAAGCGCTCCAAGATCCTCGATCTCGGCGGCGGGTCGGGGGCTTATTGCATCGAGGCATGCAAGGCTCACGATCATCTCTCGGCCGTGGTCTTCGACCTACCGGCGGTCGCGGTCGTTGCCAATGAGTTCATCGCGGAACACGGCATGTCCGACCGCATCGAGGCGCTCGCCGCCGACTTCAACACCGATCCGTTTCCCACCGACGCCGACGTGATCATCATGGCCAGCAACCTACCGATGTATGGCCGCGAGGCGATCGCCGGGGTGGTCGCCCGGGCTCATGACGCGTTGCTGCCGGGCGGTGAGATGCATCTGATCGGCGAGGCGCTGGACCCGGACCGGAGCGGTCCGTCGGACCCGGCGATCTGGGGGCTTGCCCAGACCCTGCACAACAGCACCGGCCTTGCCCATTCGATTAGCGAGTGCATCGGCTATTTCGAGACCGCCGGTTTCCAGGACGTCCAAGTCAACGACTTCGTGCCGGGAGTCTTGAAGAGGATCACCGGGACCAAGGCGGGTTAGTGGACCGCGCCTAGCAGGCGGTTGAAAATGATTGCTAGGCATCCGAGACCCTTCGAGACGGCGCTTCGCGCCTCCTCAGGGTGAGTGACCTTGGGGTAAAGTATTGAAACTAGGGATTGGACTCACCCTGAGGAGCGCGCGAAGCGTGCGTCTCGAAGGGTCTTTTTTCAGCTTGTGCATTGGTTTCCCAGCGTGCCGCGATATTTTCTTCACTGACGCTTTTGGATATTGAAGACGCCGGATCGGGGGATGTGTATTAAGCCCCCTTGAGTTTCCGCCGGGCGCCCCCGACCGTGATGCGTTGTCCCGGATTTCTTGCGTTGGATGGAGGCCCCATGTCCGCGAATGCCAAAACCGTCGTTTCCAGCTGGAATGAGTGGGACCCGTTGAAGCACGTGATCGTGGGACGCGCCGACGGCTGCTGCATTCCGCCGCCGGAGCCGGCGCTGGACGCCAAGGTGCCGGAGGATAGCGACATGCGGGGCCAGTTCGGTCCGCGCCCGCAAGACACCGTCGACCGGGCCAACGAGCTTCTCGATACCTTCGCCAAGCAATTGGAGGCGCGCGGTATTCGGGTCGATCGTCCGACACCGATCGATTTCAATCAGCCCTCGGCGACACCGGATTGGGAAACCGAGACCATGTTCGGCTGCATGCCGCCGCGCGATGTGCTGCTCACCGTCGGCAAGGAGATCCTCGAGGCGACGATGTCCTATCGCTGTCGCTGGTTCGAATATCTCTGCTATCGGCCCTTGCTGCAGCGCTATTACGACGAAGACCCGGCGATGCGGCACGAGGCGGCGCCGAAGCCCCGGCTGACCGACGCGGATTACCGCCCGGATTATCTCTCCGAGAAGATCGGTGTCGAAAAACGCCTGGAATGGACGGCGGACAAGTTCTTCGTGACCACCGAGGAAGAGCCGCTCTTCGATGCCGCCGACGTTCTGCGTTTCGGCAAGGACTTGGTGGTGCAGCACGGTTTCACCACGAATCTGAAGGGCATTGATTGGCTGGCCCGGCATTTCCCGGACCACCGGGTGCACGCGGTGAACTTTCCCGGCGATCCCTATCCCATCCATATCGACGCGACCTTCACGCCGATCCGTCCGGGGCTGATCATGAACAACCCGGTCCGCCGGCTTCCCGACGATCAGCGCGCGATGTTCGAGCGCAATGGCTGGGAGATCGTCGACGCCGCGCAGCCCGCGCATAACTCTCCGCCGCCGCTTTGCTATTCCTCGGTCTGGCTGTCAATGAACGTGCTGGTCCTCGACCCCAAGACCGTCTGCGTCGA
>Ga0181588_10003902_pt1 | contig 12367 bp, 15 predicted proteins | sample 071ome_26_FD_148607 | JGI IMG/M metagenome (GOLD analysis project Ga0181588, IMG submission 148607) | Coastal salt marsh microbial communities from the Groves Creek Marsh, Skidaway Island, Georgia - 071409BT metaG (spades assembly) | ecosystem: Environmental > Aquatic > Marine > Intertidal zone...
CGCCCTGCTCCAGCACCGCCTGGATGCGATCAAGCGCCTCGTCTTCCGCCTGGGCTTCTTTGCTGGTGCGCGCTTGCTTTTTCAGACGCTCGCGGCGTTTCTCCACTTGGGACAGGTCCGCCAGGCCCAGCTCCAGGTTGATCACCTCGGCATCGCGGGCCGGTCCAACCGATCCACTCACGTGGATCACGTCGTCGTCCTCGAAGCAACGCACGACGTGGACGATGGCGTCCACCTCCCGGATATTGGCCAGAAATTTGTTGCCCAGTCCTTCCCCTTGGCTGGCGCCCTTCACCAGGCCCGCAATATCGACAAACTCCACCCGCGTCGGGATGAGCTCCTTGCTCTTGCTCAGATCCGAAAGCTGCTGCAGACGGGGATCTGGAACCGCCACCACACCGGAGTTCGGCTCAATCGTGCAAAAGGGATAGTTGGCGGCTTCCGCTTGAGCATTGGCCACCAAGGCGTTGAACAGGGTCGACTTGCCCACATTGGGCAGCCCCACGATTCCGGCTTTAAGCATCGATGGAATCTACGGTTTGCCCTCGATGGCGGTGATCCCTCCCTGACCGAACCCCCGCCCGCTGCCCGCCACCAGGAAGACTGGGGTGACACCGGGAGCCAGGCAGGTCAACGCGATGCTCCAAGACCGTCGTCGAAAACAACCTGTTGCGACCTGGCTGCAAGGCAACACCTTGAGCCTGAAGAGACTGGCGGCTGATCGCCCCTGGCTGGCCCGTCGTCGCTTCTGGGCCGCCGCCCTGGCCGGGACCGTTTTGATTGCCGGTGGAGCAACGGCGCTCAACCTCAGCCGCAGCGCCAAGCAAGCCCGCAGCCTCAACACTTACACCTCCGTCGCCGAGGAAGGCTCCCTGCCGGGCCTGATCACGGCCAGTGGCGAACTGGAGGCCTTCCGCCTGGTCAACGTCAGCCCCAAACGCCAAGGGGTACTCAAGACCCTTTATGTGGAAGAGGGCGACAGCGTCAAAGCCGGCCAGGCCCTGGCCCTGATGGATGGGGGTGACCTTCAGGACCGGCTCGAGGAGCTCTCCGCCCAACTGCAATCGGCCAAAGCCCAACAGGCGCGTAGCCAGAGCGAACTGCAACGCCGGGAAAACCTGGTGCGCAACGGCGCCATTAGCCAGGACAACTACAACAGCGCCAAGGCGGCCTACCTCGTCGACCGCGCCGCCGTCGAGGCTGCCCAACAGCGGCTGGAGCAGCGCGAGATGGAGCGCAGTGAATTGGTCGTCCGAGCGCCCTTTGCAGGAACCATCACCGCGCGGTTTGCCGACCCTGGGGCCTACGTGACGCCCACCACCTCGGCCTCCGCCTCAGCCGGTGCCAGCAGCTCCTCCATCGTTGAGTTGGCCCAGGGCCTCGAGGCCGTGGCCAAGGTGCCAGAAAGCGACATCGGCCGGATCAAGCTCGGACAAACCGGCTCGGTGCGCGTCGATGCCTTCCCGGACCGTCGCTTCAAGGCCCAGGTCCGTCAGATCGCTCCGCGCGCGGCCAAGCTCAACAACGTCACCTCCTTTGAGGTCACCCTGAAGTTCGTCGAGCCGGCGCCTGAACTGCGCATCGGCATGACCGCCGACATCGACTTCAATACCGGGAACCTCCCCCCGCGGACGCTGGTGCCGACGGTGGCGGTCGTGACCGAGCGGGGTAAGCCTGGGGTGCTGCTGGTGGGCCCGGGCAACCAGCCCAAGTTCCAAGCCGTGACCCTCGGAGCCAGTAGCGGCCGCAACACCCAAATCCTTGACGGCATCAAGCCCGGGACACGGGTCTTTATCGACCTACCCCCCTGGGCAAAGCGCAAAGGCGATTCGAACTAAACCTGCGCCTCAGCCGCCGCATGGCGGCGCTCGTTGAGGAAGCTGCGGCAGGCCTCCAGGATGCGCGTGCTGGCCTGGCCATCCCCGAAGGGGTTGTGCGCCCTGGACATCTCTTCGTAGGCCTCGGCGTCATCCAGCAGCAGCGAAGCCTCCCGGAGAATGTCAGCGGAGTCCGTGCCGATCAGCTTGGCGGTGCCGGCATCCACGGCCTCGGGCCGCTCGGTGGTGCGCCGCAGCACCAGGACAGGTTTACCCAAGGCCGGAGCCTCCTCCTGCAGTCCACCGGAGTCCGTCAACAGAAGCGTCGCGCCGCGCATCGCCGCCACCAGACGGTCGTAGTCCAGGGGTTCGGTCAAGAACGCCCGGGGGTGATCGCCCAGGAGTGCCTGCAGGGGCTCCCGCACCGTTGGGTTGCGATGCAGCGGAAGCAGCAGCGCCGTATCGGGGTAGCGCTCCAGCACCGCCAAAAAGCCCTTGCCGATCTCCTGGAGCCGCTCGCCCCAGTTCTCCCTGCGGTGGACCGTCGCCAGGATCACCCGCTGCTTCTCAAAGTCCAACCCCGGCAGCTCAAACGGGGGAGCTTTTTTCGCCATCAACAACAGCGCATCAATCACCGTGTTTCCGGTGGTGATGGTTTGGCCCACCACCCCAGAGGCCGCAAGGTTGCGGGCCGAGACGTGGGTCGGAGCAAAGTGCAGCAAGGCCACCTGGGAGATCAGACGGCGGTTGGCCTCCTCGGGGTAGGGATCAAAAATATTGTCGGTGCGCAGGCCCGCTTCCACGTGGCCCACAGGGATTTGCTCGTAGAACGCCGCTAAAGCGGAAGCAAAGGCCGTCGTGGTGTCCCCCTGCACCAAGACCAAGTCAGGGGGGAACTGCTCAAACTCAGCCTTCAAGCCCTGCAGCGCCGCGCAGGTGATGTGGGTCAGGGTTTGCTTGGGGGCCATCAAGGCCAGGTCATGGTCGGCCTGCAGGTCAAACAGGTCCATCACCTGGGTCACCATCTCCCGGTGCTGACCGGTCAGCACCACCCGGGTGTTGAAGTCATCGGACTGCTGGAAGGCCTGGATCACCGGAGCGAGCTTGATCGCCTCCGGACGGGTTCCCAACACGATGCAGACGTTGTGGGGAGCGCTCACTCAGGTGCCGTTGGCAGACCTCTGGATCCTAAAGATGGCGGGCAAAAAAGCTGCCCCTGATCGGATTTGCAGCAACAGTGACGGCAGCGCGCCTGCGGGCCAGTGAGCAACAGTTCGCCCTTCCCCATCGGGCTGTTCCCAGAGCAGGCAACGGCAGCAGCAGAAAGCCCGACTAAGCCACTGGATGGAGCCCTCCAAGGGCAGCAACCCAGCTCACTCGAAGGCATCGTCAAACTTGCTGCGGAGCAGGGCTTCTCCGATGTCCACCTTGGGGTGGGCGAGGAACCCCGCTACCGCGACCGCGGCGAGATGCTGCGCACGGGCTGGCCCGTCACCGATGCCGCGGGCTTCCAGCACTGGCTCAGGGAAATGCTGAGCCCAGCTCAGATCGATGCCTTCCAGCGGGACAAAGAATTTGATGGCTCCCACGCCTTCCCCTTCGTCAGGGTCCGCATCAACCTCCTGGACTCCCTGCGGGGACCCGCGATGGTGCTGCGGCTGATTCCGCAAACCATCGCCAGCCTTGAGGAGCTCCAGCTCCCCCCAGTGCTGCAGGAGCTGGCCTCCAAACCCAAGGGCCTTGTTCTGATCACAGGTCCCACCGGGTCAGGCAAGAGCACAACCCTCGCCGCGATGATCGATTGGATCAATCGCAACCGGGCCTGTCACATCCTCACGATTGAGGACCCGGTGGAATTTGTGCACCGCAGCCAGCAGTCCTTGATTCGCCACCGCGAAGTCGGGCAGCACACCAAGCACTTTCCGAGTGCCCTCAGGGCTGCCCTGAGGGAAGACCCCGACGTGATCCTGATTGGGGAAATTCGCGACGGCGAGACCCTGACCACTGCCCTTGAGGCATCCCAGACCGGTCACCTGGTCTTCGGCACCCTGCACACCAATTCGGCCGTCAAAACCGTCGAGCGGGTTCTGGGGATGGTTCCGCCCCAGGACCAAGGCAGTCTGCGGCGCTCCCTGGCGGAAAGCCTGCTCGGGGTGGTCGCCCAAGGGCTGATCAAAACGAGCGACGGCAAACGCGCCGCCTTTCACGACATCTTGATCAACACCGACGCCTGCAAGGACTACCTCGAGCGCGGTGAGCTTGAAGAGATCGAATCGATCATGGCCCGCAGCGGCTTTGATGGCATGCAAACCGCCAATCAGGCCCTGATCGCCTTGGTGGAAGGGGGAAGGACTTCAGCCGAGGCGGCCCTCGCCCAAAGCCTCAAGCCCAACGAACTTGGCCAAGCCCTGCGGGGCAAGGACTAGACCTTGCCGGCGAGGCGGGCAATCAGCAAGACACTCAAGCCAACGGAGAGGCCCACCATCGCCATGCGGCCGTTCCAGATTTCAGCCTGAGGCGTAAAGCCGCGCTTCCACTGGTTCAGCTCCTCAGGAGCCGCTTCAACAACCTGGTCTGGGGTAGGGGCGGAGTCTGCAGTGGCCATCGCCTCTGCCTTCAAACTCCAAGCAGCCTACGGAAATCAGAAGGGCGCCTGGGGTTCATAAAGAACCGGAGCCTGCTCCAGGGGCAGCCTGGGCGTCACAGCCAGCTCAATCGAGCTTTGTGCGCCAGCACGGAAGCGCTGTTCGGCCGCCACACCGATCATTGCGGCGTTATCGGTGCAGTAGGCCAGGGGCGCTACCCGCCACTCGAGCGCAAGGGCCTGGCAACGCTCCTCCAGCCGCGCGCGCAAACGATGGTTTGCCGCCACTCCGCCCACCATGACGATGGTCTTCAGTCCCTGATCGCGGGCGCAGCGGGTCGTGCGCTCGACCAAAACGTCAGCGACCACCTGCTCAAAGCTCGCCGCCACATCCGCCAAGGGGAAGGGCTCGCCGCCGGCGGCTTCCTCGGCCCGCAGTTGATTGACCAGCCGCAGAACCGCTGTCTTGAGACCGCTGAAGCTGAAGTCGTAGGGATGGAAGCCCCCCTCGGGCCGAGACACTCGGCCCTTGGGAAGGCTGAAACGCTTGGAATCGCCACTGGCGGCGGCGGCCTGAACGGCCGGGCCTCCCGGATAGCCCAACCCCAACAGACGGGCGACCTTGTCGAAGGCCTCACCGGCGGCGTCATCGCGACTGCGCGCAAGACGCGTGTAGTCACCGGGACCATCCACACGGATCATCTCGGTGTGCCCACCGCTGACCAGCAGCACCAAATAGGGTCCCGGCGGCAGGGGATCTCCCAGCTGGACCGAGCAAAGGTGCCCCTCCAGGTGATGGACCCCCAGAAACGGTTTTCCGTGAAGGCGAGCCAGACTCCGCCCGGTCACCGATCCGATCAACAGCGCACCGACCAACCCCGGGGCCGCGGTCGCCGCGATGGCATCGAGCTCCTGGTAACTGACTCCGCTCTGCGCCATCACCTGTTCAATCAGATGGGGCAGCGCCTCCACATGGCGTCTGGAGGCGATTTCCGGAACGACGCCACCCCAACGGGCGTGCTCCTCCATTTGCGTTGCAACCGCGCTCGCGAGCACCGTTTGATTACACACAACGGCTGCGGCTGACTCGTCACAACTTGTTTCGAGGGCCAGCAGCGTGGGCATTAGGTCTGGAGAGCTCTCTTACTGTCCGTAAGTGACATCCTGCCGTGCAGCAGCTGGACCTGACGATGCGCCGCCTTTTTGCAGTTCTCATTTCTGCCCTGCTGATCTTCGGCTTCGCCCCCGTGGCGAAAGCTGATGTTGCAGGCCTGACCCCCTGCGCTGAAAGCGCACGCTTCCAATCCCGGGCCGCCGCCGCCTCCACCCCCCAGGCCAAGGCGCGCTTCGAGATGTACAGCCAGGCCTCCTGCGGCGCTGATGGCCTGCCCCACCTGATCGTGGATGGTCGCCTCAGCCACGCTGGTGACTTCATCATCCCCGGCATCGCCTTCCTCTACATCGCTGGTTGCATCGGCTGGGCCGGTCGCAACTACCTGATGGCCATCCGTGGCAGCAAGGACGCCGCCATGAAGGAAATCCAGATCGACCTGTCTCTGGCCTTCAAGAGCACCCTGGCCGCAGCCACTTGGCCCATCGCTGCCTTCGCTGAACTCAGCGGCGGCAAGCTGACCGAATCCGACGACAAGATCACCGTCTCCCCCCGCTGATCGCGGCGGGTTATCTCCACTCTTTCAACGTCATTCCGATGAAAAAGTTCCTGACCACTGCCCCGGTCTTCGCCGCGATCTGGTTCACCGTCACCGCTGGCATCCTGATCGAATTCAACCGCTTCTTCCCCGATCTCCTCTTCCACCCGATGTGATCGGCAGTTGCCATTGAAAAAGGCCCCAATCGGGGCCTTTTTTATTGCCCAGCGCCCCTAGCCAAGCCCCATCAACTGCTCCAGCTGCTGCAAGGCCACCGTCAGATCGCCATTGACGATCACCGCGTCGAATTCGGACTCGGCCTGCAGCTCCACCCGGGCTCGCTCAAGCCGCCGAACAATGGCCTCCTCGCTATCGGTGCCCCGTCCGCGAATGCGGCGCTCAAGCTCCTCAAAGGAGGGGGGCTTGATGAAGATCTGGAAACCGCTGGGGAAGCTGCGGCGCACCTGACGCGCCCCTTCCAACTCGATCTCCAGCAGGACTGGCCGGCCCGCTTGAAGCTGAGCCTCCACGGGCTCACGGGGGGTGCCGTAGCAGTTACCGGCGAACTCGGCCCACTCGAGCAAGCCCCCTTGGGAGACCTTGGCGTCGAAATCAGCCCGGTTCAAAAAGAAATAGCTCGTGCCCTCCACCTCACCGCTGCGGGGGGAGCGGGTGGTCGCTGAAATCGAAAGCCAGATCTCGGGATGACGCTCCAGCAGGGCAGTCACCAAGGTCCCCTTGCCGACTCCACTGGGGCCCGTGATCAGAAACAACCGGCCGCTGGAGGAGGGCTCTTCCGCCATTGGGACTCAACCATGGCCCTGCAGAGTAAGAGTGCCTCCGCAGCGAATCGGCGCAGACCATGGCCGCCCAGTCCCTCCAGGCCATGGACCTCACCAGCCTTCGTGCGGTGTTGGCGGAACTGCGGCCGCAACTGGTGCCCAGCCGCTTTGAGAAAGCCCAACAGGCCGACGGGCAGACCCTTCACCTGGGGTTCCGCACGCTGGAGCGGCGGCTCTGGCTCGAGCTCAGCTGGCTGGCCGAAGCACCGCGCCTGCTGGAGATCCCGCCTCCCCCCAAACAGGGCGATGGCAGCACCCTGGCGCAACAGCTCCAGCACGGACTGAGCGGGCTGGCGCTCACCGGCCTCCAACAAGACGGTTGGGAGCGGGTGGTGGAACTGGACTTCGCCACCAGGCCGGGGGAGCCGGCCCAGCGAAGCCTGGTCCTGGAGTTAATGGGCCGCCACAGCAATGTCTTCCTGCTCGATCAAGACCGCAGGGTCGTGGCCGTGGCCCGGCAGGTCCGCGATAACCAGTCCCGCCTAAGGCCGATCAGCACCGGCGATCTCTACAGCGCCCCACCGCCCATGGGCGGTCGCTGCCCCAGCCGCAGCGAGAGCTTTGAGCACTGGAAAAGCGAACTGCAACTGCTGCCGCTGCCGCTAAAACGCGCCCTACCCAGCGCCTATCAAGGCATCAGCCCAGCGCTCGCGCGCCAATTGGTCGCGGGACTCGGCGATGACCTACTCGATCAACCCGCGCAGGGCCTCAGCCCGGTGACCTGGGACCAGCTCTGGCAGCGCTGGCAGCTCTGGCTCGAGGCCCTGGAGGAGGAACGGTTCGTATTCCGCCTGGAGGAGGGCGGGGGGTATTGCTGTTGGAGCAGCGAGCGCGCACCAGAGCAGCCAGACAGCCTCAACGCCCAGCTGGCGAGCTATCACCGCGATCGCTTGCAAGCCAGGACCTTTCAACAGCGGCAGCAGGCCCTCAAGCAGCGGCTCGAGCGGGCCTTGGAGCGCGAACGGCAGCAACAGCAGCAACAGCAAGCGCTCCTGGATCAAGTCGGCAACAGCACTGGACTGCAGGAGCAGGCCGACGCCCTGCTCTGCCAAGCCAACCCCAGCCGAGACACGGTGAACGAGGCCCAGAAGCTCTACAAAAAAGCGCGGCGTCTGCGGCGCTCCGTGGCCGCCATCACCCCCCGACTGGCCCAGCACCAGCAGCAACTTGAGCAACTGGAGGCAAGCCTGACCTTCCTGGAGCTCATCCAGCTCGAGTGCCAATGGGACCCCGCCAACGGGCTCCTGCAACTGCAGGCCCTCGAAGAGGACAGCGAGAGGCTCTGGCAACGCCAACCCAGCAACCGCAAGGAACGCAGGCGAGCGCAGGGGGATCCCAGCCCCCTATCCGTCACCAGCCCAAGGGGTCTGACGATCCAAGTTGGCCGCAATCACCGCCAGAACGAATGGATCAGCCTCCAACAGGCCCGCAAGGGGGATCTCTGGTTCCACGCCCAGGAGTGCCCCGGTAGCCATGTGGTGCTGAAGAGTTCAGTCGCCCCTGCGGAGGACAGCGATCTGCAAGCGGCGGCCAGCCTGGCGGCCCACTTCAGCCGTGCCCGCGGCAATCGCCAGGTAGCGGTGGTCATGACCCCCTGTGAGCAGTTGCAGCGGATCCCGGGGGCGGGTCCAGGCACGGTCAGGCACCGCGGCGGGGAAGTCCTCTGGGCCGACCCCGACGCCGCTGAGGCACTACTGCGCGGCAAACCCCTTAGCCTCAGTGGGGAGCAACAGTCATGAGCGATCAACCCCAGGGCCCTGACGGTCGCCCCGCTGGAGTCGCGCCGCCGCCTCCCATCAAGATTCCGGCCGCTGAAGTCCAAGAGGACTTCCCCTCCGAGGTGGAGATGACCCTCGTTGGGCACCTCGAGGAGTTGCGCAGCCGAGTCCTGCGCAGCCTGCTTGCGGTGGTCGTTGGCGCGGCCGCGTGTCTGCTGTTTGTCCGGCCGCTGGTGCGCCTGCTTGAGGTACCCGCCCACGGCATTCACTTCCTGCAGCTGGCACCGGGGGAATTCCTACTGGTCTCTTTGAAGGTGGCGGGCTACGCCGGTCTCACCCTGGCCCTGCCCTACGTCCTCTACGAAGGCCTGGCCTTCGTCCTACCCGGCCTGACCCGCAGGGAACAAAAGCTCGTGGCTCCAGCGGTCGCGGGGTCCGCCGTGCTGTTTCTGGCGGGCCTGGCCTTTGCCTGGTGGGCCCTGGTTCCAGCCGCCCTGAACTTCCTCGTGAGTTACGGCGCGGATGTCGTGGAGCCGCTGTGGTCCATCGAGCGCTATCTGGACTTCGTGCTGCTGTTGATGGTGGCCACCGCTTTGGCCTTCCAACTACCCGTGCTGCAGATGCTGCTGGCGGCCCTGGGACTCGTGCGCTCAGAGTCCATGCTCTCGGCCTGGCGTTTTGTGGTGATGGCCTCCGCCCTGGCCGGGGCTGTGCTGACCCCCTCGACGGACCCGATCACGATGCTGCTGCTCAGTGGCGCCATCACGGCGCTCTATCTCGTCGGTGTTGGCTTGGCTCGGGTGGTCCAACGGCCGGCCTAGATCAGAGCAGGAACTCACTCGCCCGCCCCTCAGGAAGCTCCAGGGCCAGGTTCATCGCCTTACCCAGGCGGGGTTTGTCATTGGTGGTGGTGAGCCATTGGCGCACCTGTCCTGCCACACCAAGCCCATTGAGGGTGGCCACAAGCTCGTCGAGCTTGGCGGTGTACTGCTCAGCATCCAGGGGAAAGGATTGCTGCTCGAGGTACGCCCACATCACCTGCAAATAAAGGCGACCGCGCCGGGACGTCAGCTGTAGGTCGTAGGAGGCCTGCCAACGGCCCCGCAGGGTCTCAAGGATCTCCGCAGTGGCCAGGGGAGCGGCAGGTGACTCAGTCACAGCAAGGCAAAGCAAGACGCCCTCGCAACAGCATGTTGCAGGCTTCGGCCACCTGCCTGCAGTTCGGGCCCGTTGCGGGAACGACAAGGTCCATAATGGCCCCCACGTCGATGTGGCTGCAGGCCGCCCCGTATGACCCAAATCCCAGCGAGCGCCTCGAGCGGTGATGTCCCCGGAATGGGTCGCCGGCAGTTCATGAACCTGCTGACCTTCGGTTCGGTGACCGGAGTTGCCCTTGGCGCCCTCTACCCGGTGGCCAACTACTTCATCCCCCCGAAGGCCGCTGGCTCCGGCGGTGGTACGGCCGCCAAGGACGAGCTGGGTAACTCCGTCACCGCCAGTGGCTGGCTGAGCGACCACCGCGAGGGTGATCGCAACCTGGTGCAGGGCCTCAAGGGCGACCCCACCTACCTGATCGTCGAAGGCAGTGATGCCATCGGCAGCTACGGCATTAATGCCATCTGCACCCACCTGGGTTGCGTTGTGCCCTGGAACGCAGCGGCCAACAAGTTCATGTGCCCCTGCCACGGCTCGCAGTACGACAACACCGGCAAGGTGGTGCGCGGCCCTGCCCCCCTCTCCCTGGCCCTTGCACACGTCTCGGTCGAGAACGACAACGTGTTCCTGAGCCAGTGGACCGAAACTGATTTCCGCACCGGCGAGAAGCCCTGGTGGGTCTGATCTCCTCCCCAACCGTTTCCCTCTCGCCCCCACGCCCCATGCGTCGCTCCTTCTCCCTGCTGCTGAGTTCGGTTCTGGTTCTCGGCGCACTCTTCTTTGCTCCTCAGGCCAGCTGGGCTTATCCCTTCTGGGCACAGCAGCAATACGACTACCCCCGGGAAGCCACCGGCAAGCTGGCCTGCGCCAACTGCCACCTGGCGAAGAAGCCCACCCACGTGGAACTGCCCCAAGCGGTCTTCCCCGATGAGGTCTTCAAGGTTGAAGTCGAGATCCCTTACGACACCAGCGTTCAGCAGGTGTCTGGCGATGGCTCTCCCACCGGCCTGAACGTGGGTGCTGTCGTGATGCTTCCCGACGGTTTCAAACTCGCTCCCGCTGATCGTCTGACCGACGAACTCAAGGAAGAGACCGAAGGCGTTTACGTCACCACCTGGGACGAAGAGAACCCCAACATCCTGTTGGTCGGTCCCCTGCCCGGCGATGACCACCAGAAGATCGTCTTCCCGATCCTCTCGCCTGACCCCGCTGCCGATAGCAACATCCACTTCGGCAAGTTCCAGCTGCACGTCGGCGGTAACCGCGGCCGCGGTCAGGTGTACCCCACCGGTGAGAAGAGCAACAACGGCGTCTTCAACGCTTCTGCTGCTGGCACCGTTGAAGCGATCAACGCCGGTGACGCCGGTGCCTCCGTTGTCGTCATCAAGACCGCCGACGGCAACAGCGTGAGCGACACCATCCCCGCTGGCCCCACCATCACTGCCCAAGTGGGCGATGTGGTCGCCGCTGGTGCAGCCCTGACCAATGACCCCAACGTGGGTGGCTTCGGTCAACTGGATGCTGAGGTCGTTCTGCAGAACCCTGTGCGCATCTACGGCTTGCTGGCCTTCTTCGCCGCCGTGGCTCTTGCCCAGATCATGCTTGTTCTGAAGAAGAAGCAGTTCGAGAAGGTGCAGGCCGCCGAAGGCCTTTGATGCCCTTCGCTGTGTTCACCTCCCCTGGCCCCTTGCTGTTTCAGCTGGGGCCATTTTCTTTGCGTTGGTACGGGCTGCTCATCGCGATTGCGGTGCTCTGCGGACTCGCCCTGGCCACGCGCCTTGGCAAAGAGCGGGGTATCGATTCGACGCTGATCGCCGATCTGCTGCCGCTGCTGGTCCTGGCGGCCGTCGTTGGTGCTCGGATCTACTACGTCACCTTTGAGTGGCGTCAGTACCGCTTCAACTGGCTGGATGCACTGGCCATCTGGCGCGGCGGCATTGCCATCCATGGGGCCCTGATTGGTGGGACCTTGGCGGTGATCCTCTACAGCCGCTGGCGCAAGATCGCCTTCTGGAATCTGCTGGATGTCCTGCTTCCCTCGGTGGCGCTCGGCCAGGCCATCGGTCGCTGGGGGAACTTTTTTAATTCCGAGGCCTTCGGTCTTCCCACGGATCTTCCCTGGAAGCTGACCATCCCGTTTTCGAACCGACCGGTTGAATTTCTCGATCAATCGACCTTTCACCCGACCTTTCTCTACGAGTCGATCTGGAACCTGGGCGTGCTGCTGCTGCTGCTCTGGCTGTTTCGGCGGGGGATGGAAGGGCGGATCGCACTGCCTGCTGGCGCCCTGAGCTGCGTCTATCTGATGAGTTACAGCTGCGGTCGCCTTTGGATTGAAGGACTGCGGATTGATCCGCTCTGCCTGATGGGGACGCCGCCCTACTGCGCCGGTGGACTGCGCATGGCCCAGCTGATCAGCCTGGTCTTGATCGCGCTGGGTGGCTTGGGCCTCTACTGGCTCTATGGCCGCAAACGCCCCCTACCCGACCCCAGCGGAGTGAAGCCATGAGCACGACCACGGGAAAGGTCTGGATTGTTGGAGCGGGCCCAGGCGCTCCCGATCTGCTGACCCTGCGGGCAGCCAGAACGATTGAACAAGCGG
>Ga0181588_10003904_pt1 | contig 12361 bp, 8 predicted proteins | sample 071ome_26_FD_148607 | JGI IMG/M metagenome (GOLD analysis project Ga0181588, IMG submission 148607) | Coastal salt marsh microbial communities from the Groves Creek Marsh, Skidaway Island, Georgia - 071409BT metaG (spades assembly) | ecosystem: Environmental > Aquatic > Marine > Intertidal zone...
GAGTCGGTCCGGATATGCATCGACTACGCCGCCAACCTGTCGTGGCTGCCCCCGGTCCTGACTACCGCCGGCATTATCGTGGCCATGGCCACTCTGGCGTTGGCGCTGGCGTGGTGGGGGGGCGGTAAGGCTTCGGCCTGAGCGTTTACCCGTCCACCCCCACACTTTCGACGGGGGCTTGCTCTCCCGCCTCCTCCTGATCCAGTAGGTAGAGGGGGGTGGTCCTCTTGTGACCTTCCTGTACTCCTTCCCGCCCACACACCGCTGGCGCAGCACCCCTTGCGGCTGCCAGGACTGTTCGACCAGCCGATGCCGGGCGCCGGCTCATGCCGGATCTGGTCGTGCGTGGGTCCCGCTGGAGCAGTAGGCAGCCGTCCCTGAGCCAGCGCTGCCGACGCCGGGTCAGGTGTGAGCGGACGGTAAGAAAGGCTTTAGGAACAGTGAGTACCGTGCTGGCATCAGCGCGCATTCCCGAAGCGGTGTGGGACTGTCAGCGCGTGCCTGTCTTCACCCCTCGCCAGCATCTGCCTCGCGGTTTTCGAGGCGCGCTCCTCGGGGTCAGTGCGCTTGCCATTCTCGGCGCCAGCGGGCCTCATGCCACGGCTGCGACATGCGAGGCAGAGTCGGCGCGGGTAGCCGGGGTCGACCGTCTCGAATTCGAGTGGGAACTCACCAGCATCGGGCAGCACCGGGTGCGTGCGTACCACGACTTCAACCGCGTCGGTACCGCGCTCTACAGCACGGTCAGTGAGTCACTCGTGCGCTCGCCGGGCGAGGTGGAAACGTTCGGGAATATCCCCGCCTCGCATTACTCGACCGGGACCTACAACTGGCGAATCTGGTTGTGGTCGGGACCTGGATCTCCGTGGTACTACCCGCCCGGCCCGTACTGGACGTCCTGCGGCGGGCCGCAGATATCCCTCGACCGCCCGCCTGCTCCGACCGTTGGCCTGACGGGAAGCGGCACAACAGACGATGGGTGGCGGCGGCCGACGTCGGGCCAGCAGGTGCGCGTGTCCCCGCCCGATGGGGCAGCGACGCGCGCCGAGTATGTGCGGTTTCAGTACGACGATGGAGGCTGGGGGCCGCATGTCCGCTCGCCGGCGGCAATCCCGACCACGGGAGTCCGGCGTGCAGAGGCATACAGCGAGTCCGAGGGCAGGCTGACGGGTTCCCGCTCCTCCATGGTGATCCGGACCGACAGCACGCCCCCGTCCGCGCCATCCGTGAGCGCGGCGCAGGTCGAGGAGGGCTCGTCCCGGCCGCTTTCCATCACAGGAGGCTCGGACGCCGGATCGGGTTTCGGTGCCTATGAAGCGCGCTTCATCTCTCCCTCGGGCAGGGCAAGCACATGGAGCGCGCTCGCGACCGCTGCCGTGCCCGTTGGCCATGGACGCGGGGGCTCGGTCCTCGAGGTCCGGGCGTGCGACAGGGTCGGCAACTGCTCGCAGGCGGCACGCGTGGAAATAGCCCACGCCCCCCAACCCAACCCAGCTCAGCACGCGGCTCCATCCGGCGCATCGAAGCGTCCCCCCGAACGCACGCAGCGATTTCCACCGTCGGATGTGACGCCGGTAATCACGGCCGTGGTGCCCGTGCGGCCCCACTCCGGCTCCGGACGTGTCTACGTGAGCATGAACAGGGCGGCTCTCCTCGACGTCACACTCGGTGATGCCCGGAGGCCGGCGTGGCGGGTATGGGTTGGCAAGGGCAAGACGCTCCTGCGGTTGCCAGCACGCTCACGTTCCCCGCGTCGAGCCACCGTGAGCATCCGTCCCACCGCGGGCTCGGTGTCCGGCAGCCCTGTATCGACGTCCGTCCGTTTCCCGCGTGCGCCTGCGGCCCGGTCGACGTCACGATCACGGCTCTCCCGGTTCCATTCCGGGTCGCGTTTCTTCCTCTACGACGTCGATGCGGCGGTGAGGGAAATCATCCATCCATCAGATGGCAGCACCGGCCTCAGCCGCCGCCGGGGTGCCTTTCGCCAGGAGCCGTCGCGCGGTGGTCTCTTCAGTGCGAACGACCGGGGTGGCCGCCTCGGCAAGGTCAACGAGCGCAATCTGCACGGGCTCAGTGCTGAAGCCATTGCGGCCACTCTTCGGTCGGCCATCGAGCGTTCGCCCGCGCATGCCATTGGCATTGATGAGCTCACGCCGATGGCGTCTGATCCCCGTGGACCACGAATCAGGAATGGACGGATACCGCCACCGGATCCCAATTCGTTCGCATCCCGCTTCGCACAGGCGATGGAGCTCCTTGATGTGCCGAGTCCGTTTGGTGAGACCTGGGCGGGACGGATTCACGTGTACATCGCGCCTGCGGTCGGTTCGGCCATTGCCGCGGGGCGGGGCCCCGATCGGAACCTCGGGCGGGATGGAATCGCGCGCTTCCGCACCTACCGGACGGCCATGAGCGGCCTGGCTCGCGCAGGCGGCGTCTGGATCGAGATGTACCACGGTCATACGCGGCGGGTCACGCCGTTCACGGCCGAGGAATGGAAGCGAACCCCACGGGCGTTCGTCAATGAACTCCGTCGGGCAGGTGGCGATACGTCGCGTCTTCACTTCCTTCTGCCGGGAACGAGCGGCTACCCGAAGGGCAAGCTTCCGGCAGGGTGCGTGACGCCGATGCGCTGCGTGTGGGAGCTCGCGGAGTCGACATCCGCAGGTCGGCTCATCCTCAGAAACGGGGTTGGTGGCTACCGGCTCGGCGATCAGGCCAGGCCATGGCTTGCCGAGTGGCAACGACGTGCGGGCAAGCAGTAGATCAGCCGGCGCGGCTGCCGCGGCTCGTGCCGCGCATGCCAGGTGATGCAGATGCGCACCGGGGCTCCCCTGACGTCGTGCGGCGGGCCCTCCGGGCGTGCGCATCGACTCAGTCGTCGCTGCACATCGAACAAGATGGCAGGAACGTTCGCGTCACGCAGGCAATAATCTCTGTGCGTGAGGGTTCTTCCCCACCACGTGCAGGTACATCGCCCCCGTAGCTCAGGGGATAGAGCACAGGATTCCTAATCCTGGTGTCGCAAGTTCGAATCTTGCCGGGGGCATCAATCACCACCGCCTGCCTGCGGGCAGCGGGAAGGCGGGGCGTTCCCGGCCCCTCTGGCCGTTCGCGCCCCGCCCTGTGATGTGCCGGCAGCGGGTCGGAACCGCTACCTGGTCTGCCGGTCCCTGACCGGTCTACCCACGATGATGGTGCGCGGCGTCACCGGTGCATCCACCCACATGGGTGGTTCGGCGCGCCCGGGCGGGGAGTAGCGTCAGCCCCGGGATCGCCGCCGGTGATCACGACGCAGGGGGCAGCGATGCGACGCATGCACACCACCATCCTCGCAACCGGGCTGGCGGCGGCCGCCGTCCCCGCGGTGGGTGCCGGGGCCATGGCCTACGTCACCGCTCCGCGCAGCATCACCACGCCCTCGCAGGTGATGGTGGCGAACGACAATGGCAGCGGGGCGCGGGCGATTGCCCGCGGGCAGTCAGCGGCCATCTCGCCCGATGGCACCAAGGTGGCCTACCAGGCGGTGTCGTCATCCTCGGACACCGGGTGGAGCGGGTTCGTGGTGGAGGTCGCGACCGGCGCACGGACCGCGCTGGGGTCAGCGTGCGTCACCACCCCCGTCTGGTCACCGGACTCGCAGTGGCTGGCCTGCCAGACGCAGTCGGCCAACGCCAAGGGGTTCGTCACCGGCAACGGCCTCGGGCTGGTGTCGGTGCCGGCATCACTCGCGGGCGTGGCCACCCTTCCGGTGGCCGACTACGTGGCCGCGAAGGGCAACGCCGTGGACTACGGCATGGCCTTCTCGCCGGACTCCTCGCGCATCGCGTTCTCGTTCAGCAACTACCCGCCCCCGATCGACGGCGGCACGCTGCTGGTGGCGCCGCTGTCCAACTCGGGCGCGCACACCCGCGTGATGACGCGGGCGAGCAGCCCCGTATGGGGTGACGCGGGCATCGCCGTGGCCCGTTCGCGCCGCGTGCGGGTGTCGCTGGGCGGCCCGCCCATGCGCCTCATCCGCACCCAGGTGTGGACGGTGCAGCCCGATGGCACGGGCGCGCGGCAGCTCACGCGCTACTCCGCGACGGGGCTCACCACCGGGCCGTACCCGGTCGCGTGGGCGCCCGCGGGCAACCTGTTGCTGGGCGCGATCGGCGGCGAGGACCAGTCCGACCCCATCACCATTAGCGTTCCGGGCGGCGGCATCCGGGTGCTCCGCCGGGGGGCCATCGACGTGCCGGCCGCCATCTCGGCCGACGGTCGCCGGGTGCTCTACACCGCCGGCGTGGATGGCCCCCCGGTGAACATCCGGGTGATCGGCACCCGCGGCGGCACGCCGAGGACGTTGGTGCGCAACGCATCGGGCCCGTCGGTGACCGCGGGCTGGAACGGCTAGAGGCCCCGGCAGCGGGTGCGCGCCACGCGGCCATCGGGGCATGTGGCCCCGGTCCAGGTGGCTCCCGTGCGGCGCGTGCCCCGCAGCGTGGTGTACGAGAGATCGGCACGCGACAGGTCGGCACCCGACAGATCGGCATCGCGCAGGTACGCGAGCAGCAGGGTGGCGCCGGTCAGGTCCGCGTCCACCAGCCGGGCGTCCGCGGCACGGACAAAGGAGAGGTTGGCCTTCGCCAGGTCGGCACCCGACAGGTCTGCGCCCGTGAGTTTCGCCCCGCGGCAGCGCGGGTAGCACCGCAGCACCCGCACGCCGTTGCGCGTGACGCGCCTGCTGGGCGGGTTCTGGAAGCGCGCTGCGGTGAGCTGCGCCCCCCGCAGGTCGGCCCCGTTCAGGTTGGCACCCCGGAAGTCCGCGCCGCGGAGGTCGGCATTCCGGAAGTCGGCGCCCCGGAGGTCCGCCTTCCGGAAGTTGGCACGGCGCAGGTCGCCGTGGTGCACCGCCCGCTCGCGCAGGCGCACGCCCGCACACGTTGCCTTCACCTCAAGCACGCATGTGGTGCGCGCAGGCCCAGCGGCCGCCGGGCTGCTGGCGAGCGCGCCGAGCGCTGCGAGGCCGATGAGGGTGATGCCCGCACGGGCCATGGAGCGGACGTTCTTCAGTACGACAAGGTCAGGAATAATGGAATCCACGCTAGTGCATGGCCCCGGCGCGACAGCCCGACGACGTTCGCTAGCCGGTGTTCACGCCCACCGAGGTGCCGGTGGTCGTCCACTCCGCAGGCGGCACGGTGGCTGCGCCGATCCCGGTGTCGGGGAGCTCCAAGTAGGTGATGGGGTTGGGGAAGTCGCCCTTGCCGTCCAGGGCACCGCGCAGCGTGGCCGGGCAGGTGTAGGGCTCGCCGTAGGTCCAGTAGCTCTCCCACATCTTCATCACCGTCCGCTTTCCGGAGGTGTCCATCTCGATGTGGTGGCAGAAGTAGGTGTTGGTGCCGAGCCCCGGGATCTCGTCGAAGATGATCCCGGCTTGCCACAGGAGCGACGGGTCGTCGGGGTCGTAGGTGCCCCACCCGGTGGTGCACTCCACCGTCATCACGTTCGCGCCGGCCTTCGCGCCCTCGCCCCACAGGATGGTGACGATTCCGTTGGGGAATCCGGTGGCCATCTGCACGTTCTGGGCATCGCCGGCCGTGCGCCCGGCCTTCACGTCCCACAGCAGCGACTGCCCCGGGCCGTAGCTGCCGAAGATCTGGCGCGGCACGGTGGCGCCTCCGGTGAAGCCCTGGCCGTCCTTCGTGCAGTCGTAGAGCGGCGGCCGCTCGCCGGCCGTCCAGATGGTGTCGGTGTCGTCGCCCGCGCAGCCCACGGCCACGACGGAGACGGCTGCCACTGACAGGGCGGCCACGAGTGAGCGGAAGGCGTTCATGCGGGGGCGAGTATGTCAGCCGGCGGCTGCGGCAGCGGGCTCGTCCTGGCGCTGGTACTCGGCCACCGTGGCCAGCTCCCCGGTGTGACCCGGATATCGCAGGGCCACCAGGATCGCCCCCAGCACCACCGCGAGCGCACCGGCGGCATACGCCCAGTTGGCGCCGTCGATGAAGCTGGTGCGCGCGGCATCGATGATCTGCTGCTGGTACTCCGGGTAGCGCTCGGCGAGGGTCGCGGCGCTGGAGTACGACTGCAGCAGCGCGTTCTCCGTGGACTGCGACACCTGTCCCGCCGCCGGGGATGCGTCGATCTGGGTGGCGAATGCCGAGGCGTACCCGATGGTGAGCAGGGTGCCCAGCAGCGCCTGCATCACGGATCCGCCCAGGTCGCGCTGCAGGTCGGAGGTGCCCGAGGCCATGCCCACCTTGCGCACCGGCACCGACCCGGTGAGCGACCGGGCGGCCGGGGTCAGGGCCAGGCCCGCGCCGATGCCCATCAGCAGGTAGCCAAGGCCCACCCATACGTAGGCGGTGCCCGCGCCCCAGGTGAACAGCATCACCAGGAACGCCGGGAAGATGAAGGCGTAGCCCAGCAGCATGGTGTCGCGCGACCCGATGCGCACCACCAGCTTGGCCGAGAGCGGCGCCACGCACACCATGCCGATCGCGGCCGGCAGGATGGCCGTTCCGGCGTCCAGCGTGGAGTAGTCGAGCACGTTCTGCAGGAATTGCTGGCCCACGTACATCGATCCCACGAGCGACCCGAAGATGATCATGCCGGCGATCGCCGGCACCCAGAACAGCCGGCGCCGCGCGTAGTGCAGGTCGTACATGGGGTTGGGCGCCCGGAGCTCGCGCCACGCGAAGAACCCCGCCAGCGCCAGCGCCCCGGCCAGCAGCGACAGCGCCATCGTCAGCTTGTCGGGGGCCGAGATGGTGCCGATTCCCAGCACCAGCGCCGCCACCATGAACACCGAGATCCAACCGCCCAGGTGATCAACGCGCTCGGACGACTCATTCACATGGGCGGGTACCGAGACGGCCACCAGCACGAACGCCACGGCAGCCACCGGCACGGCGATCAGGAACACCGAGCCCCACCAGTAGCTCTCGAGCAGCAGGCCGGCCAGCACGGGTCCCAGCACGGTGCCTCCCGCGCTCACGCCCGACCATAGCGCGATGGCGCGCACCCGGCGCGGCCCCTCGGCCCACAGCGCCGTGATCAGCGCGAGGGTGGTGGGGTAGGCCATGCCGGCGGCGAGGCCCGTGAACAGGCGCCCGGCCATCAGTATCTCGACATTTGGCGCCCACGCGCTCACGATGCTGGCCGGGATGGTCAGGCCAAGGCCCAGCAGCAGCATGAGCTTCCGGCCGTAGCGGTCGCCCAGCGCGCCGAAGTACAGCACCGACATCGCGAGGCCCAGGGTGCACCCCACCGCCACCAGCGTCAGGCTGGTCTGCGAGGCGTCGAGCTCGCGCCCGATGTCGGGCAGCGCCACGTTGGCGACGGCCAGGTTGATGTTGCACACGAGCGCCCCGAGGATGAGCGCCACCAGCACCAGCGGTGCGCGCGCGGGTCGTCCGTCTGCGTCGGGGGCGGTGCGGGCCACGGCGGAAGGCTACGGATCCGGAGGCTGGGATGGCGGGCGTAGGCTGCCCGCATGGCCACCGATCTGGTCCGCGGCGCCCGCGACCTGCGGCGCCGGGCGTTCATGCTGCCGCGTGCCGACGGCGTGGCCACGGCCGAGTCGTTCCTGGTTTCGGCCGTGGTGACGGTGCTCGGCATCCGCGCCTACCTGTCGGCCACCGGCTACCCGCAGTTGGGCGGCGGCGGCCTGCACATCGCGCACGTGCTGTGGGGCGGTCTGCTGATGATGGCGGGCGTGCTCCTCATCCTGCTGCGCCTGGGCCGCCCTGCGCTTCGCACCGGCGCCGTGCTCGCCGGGGTCGGCTTCGGGTTCTTCATCGACGAGATCGGCAAGTTCGTCACGTCGGATGTCAACTATTTCTTCCAGCCGGCTGTCGCGATGATCTACGTGATCTTCGTGGTGCTGGTGATCATCCTCGCTGTCATCCGTCGCCACACGCATCTCGATCCGCGGAGCGCGTTGGCAAATGCGCTCACCCTGCACGACCAGGCGGTGAACGATCCCGCGGCCACCGACGTGCGACGCGAGGTGCTGGGGTTGCTGGCCCGGGCCGATCAGGACGACCCGCTGGTGCCCGTGCTGCGCCGGGCCGTGGTTGCGGCGCAGCAGGAGGAGGCACCCCCGGCCAGTGCGTGGCAGCGCCTCCGCCTGTGGGTGACGGCCGGCTACGACCGCATGGCCGAGCGCCGGTGGTTCCCGGCCATCGTGCTCACGCTGTTCGTGGTGGTGGCGCTCGCCACCATCGGTCTCGCGGTGCCCATCTTCCTCGAGCAGGATGGCGTGTCGTTCACCGAGTGGATGCAGGTGGCGGGCACCCTGGCGTCGGCGGCGCTCATCACCGTGGGGCTTGCGGCGTGGCGTGGATCGCGCGCGCGGGCATACCGGTGGTTCGAGCGCGGGGTGCTGGTGGACATCCTCATCACCGAGGTGTTCGCGTTCTACGACTCCCCGGGCGCAGCCATTGTGGGCCTGGCCGTGGACATCCTCCTGCTCATCGCGCTGCGTATCGCCGCGCGTCACGAGGCCCTGTCCGAGGGTGACACATCCCTGCCGGGGCGCCTGCCGCTCGGGCTATGAGGCATACGGTCCCTCGCGCCGCCCCGGCAGGGCGCAGCGCGAGGGACCGTCAGTGCGTACTACCTCAGCCGGATAGGTGCCGACAGCTTCGAGCGGAAGCCCGGCAGCGTGGCGCGGATTCTCACGGTGGCGCCCTTTCGGGCAGCGCGGGCTGCCTTCGTGCGGATGGTCACCGAGGTGCGGGTGGTGCGCGCGATGCGCTTTCCGTTCAGCACCACCTCGTAGGTGACGCGCGGGTTGCGCGCCGTCCGAGCGGCACGCGCGGCCTTCCGCCGGGCCACGGCGGCCTTGCGCTGAAGGGTGCGGGCCCTGCTCGCAGTCGTCCTGCCTGCCTCGTTGGAGGACTTGGCACTCCGGGCGCGTCGCGTGGCCACCGCGGCGGCGCGCTTCGCGGCCTTCGCCCTGGCGGCTGCCACGGTGCGTGCCTGGGTCCTCATGGCGGTCAGGTTGTTCGGGGCCTTGATGCGCACGGTGATGCCGCGGGAGGAGCGGCGCGCCAGCAGGGCGCCCGGGGTGGCCAGCACCACGCTCTTCGCGCGGGCGCGGGTCCGCGGGGCAGCGGGTGCCGGCCGCGGGGCAGCGGCAGCGGGTGCGGGCCGCGGGGCCGTCACGGGCGTCACGTCCCGGGGCGGCGTGAGTGACGGCGCCGCCGGGACGGCGTTGTCCACCCGCAGCAAGCGGTTGACGGAGCCCGAGGGATCGGAGATGGCACCGTTCGTGGCCGAGCCGGTCATCGCCTGGGTGACTGCTGCCGGCGTTGCCGACGGCGTTGCGGACAGCAGAAGGGCGGCCGCGCCCGCTGCGTGCGGAGACGCCATCGACGTCCCACTCAGTGTGGCCGTGGCCGTCGGCGACGTGTGCCACGCCGAGCGAATCGAGGATCCGGGCGCGAAGACGTCAAGGCACGATCCCCAGTTGGAGAACGACGAGCGCCAGTCGTTGCTCGCCGTGGACCCCACGGTGATGGCAGTGGGCTCGGAGGCTGGCGAGTAGTTGCAGGCGTTCGCATTGGAATTGCCGGCAGCCACGACAAAGGTGATCCCGTCGGCAACACCGGCGGCCACGGCGGCGTTCAGGGCGGCGGAATAGCCGCCCCCAAGGCTCATGTTTGCGACGGCCGGCGTACCGGCCTGGTGGTGACGCACGGCGTAGTCGATGCCGGCGATCACGCCGGAGGTCGATCCGGATCCGGAGCAGCTGAGCACCCGCACGGGTACCACGGTGGCAGCGGGAGCAACGCCATACGCACCGCCGGCAACGGTGCCGGCCACGTGCGTGCCGTGACCGTTGCAGTCGTTGCTGCCGTTGCCGTCAGAGATGGAGCTGAACCCGGCTGTGACGCGGCCACTGAAATCGGCGTGGTCGGGCCGGACGCCGGTGTCGATGACATAGGCGGTCACACCGGCACCGTTCTGCGAGGTCGAGATCACCCCGTCCAGCGGCAGCCCGGCCTGGTCAATGCGGTCGAGGCCCCACGACGCAGCCTGTCGTGTCACGGACCCGGGGTCTCCCGGGGTGGGCTCCTCAGGCGCGGGCGCCGGTTCCGTGAGGTTCCAAGTCAGGTTGGTCGCGCCAAAGCGGCCGCCCCAGCCGTCAATCGCCACGCGGTACGTGGTGCCCGCCGTCACCGGGATCGTCACGCTGCTCCACAGGCCGCCGCCGAAGTCGTCATTCGCGGCGAGCCGGTCCAGATCTGCCAGGGCCGCTCCGGTGTACGCACCCAGAAGGGTGTCGAACGACGAGCCCTGCGTGCTGAGCTGCAGCATGCCGTCGGCAGGCGCCGTCCAGCGGTACCAGATTGATGCCCGACCGGTACTCGAGCCGTGGTAGGGCTCGCCGGCCTCGCGCTTGGCTCCCACCGTGCTGCCGGTCACCGATCCGGAAGCACCGGTGATCTCCTCGGCTGCGCTGAACATGTCGTTGGGGATTGCGGGCGGAGGAGCCGGGGGGCCCTCCAGCGACCAGTTCATGACGCTCGAGCCCGTCCATCCGCCGTAGCCGTCCACGGCCAGGTAGTACGTGGTGCCCGCATCCACGGCGAAGGAGATGCTGCTCCAGGTGCCCCCGCTGCCGTTGTCGTCGTTGTGGGCGTGGGTCCGCAGGTCGGCAAGGCCGGTGCCCGAGTAGCCACCCAGCAGGGTGTCGAAGGACGATCCGCGGGTGGTCACCTGCAGCACCCCGTTCTCGGGTGCCGTCCAGCGGTACCAGATTGAAGCGGTGCCACCGGGTCCGCCGTGCCCCGGCTCCCCATCTTCCCGCGTGGCCCCGACGGTGCTGCCGATCACGGATCCGGATGCGCCCGAGATCTCCCGTGCGCCGGAAAATGGATCATTGGCTGCCGCGGCGGTCTTGACGGCCGAGGCGGTGGTCAGGGGTGCCACTCCCGCCTCTGCCGCTGTGGGCCCGGCGACGAGGCGCATCGGGCGGTCGGGCTCGATGTGGACGACATCGGGGTCGGCCTTCAGGCGTCGCACGTCGGCAGCGTCCAGATCGGCGACAAAGCCCTTGCCGATCGTCCGGATGACCGCTCCAACATCGTTTCCGCGGCGCTCCTCGGCGCGCACCTGTGCGCTCAGGTTGGCGTCCGGGTCCATGATCACGATCTGGCGCGTATCGGCGGCGGACGCGCCACCCGCGGCGAGGGCAGCGGTTGCCAGAGCCCCTCCGATCAGTGCGGCGGTGGTCCGGCGGGAACGGGTACGTGGAGTAGTCATGGACTGAACTTACGTCGGGGGATCGTCCTTTGCGAAGGTTGTGTTAGGCCTTCACGCTTTTCTCACAGTTCACCCATCCGTAGCGTGCAAATTCGTGGCGTCTTCACCTCCTCTCATTCTTCTTCCGCCGTCCGAGGGCAAGGCTCCCGGCGGGGATGGACCACCGGTCGACTGGCACAGCGGCAGGTTCGGGGCGCTGGGGGATGCCCGGCTCGAGGTGCGCGAGGCGGTACGTCGCCACCTGGCGCAACAGGGCACGGCAGAACAGGTGCTGGGGGTGCGCGGCGCGCACCTCGAGCGTGCGCTGGCCGAGTGGGGCCATCTCGACCACGCGTCCACCATGCCCGCCGGTGGGCGCTACACGGGGGTGGTATGGGGTGCCCTGGGGCTGCAGTCACTCGCCCCGGGCATCCACCGCCGGGCGTCGTCGCGCATCGTGGTGCCCTCGGGCCTCTGGGGCCTGGTCGGGGCATCGGATGCCATCCCGGCCTACCGGCTGAAGATGGGTGCGCGGGTCGCGCCGCTGGGCCTGCTCGCGGCGTGGTGGCGGCTGCGCGTGTCCGACGCCCTGCGCGGCGCGGCCCGGGGGCGGTATGTGCTGGATCTGCTGCCGCAGGAGCACCGCGCAGCCATCAACCCCGCGGTGCTGCCCGCAGGCCGGTACGTGCGGGTGGATATCGTGGATGATGGCCCCGGCGGCCGTCGTGCGGTGGGGCACGCCGGTAAGGCGTTGAAGGGCGCTCTGGCCCGCGCCCTCATCGAGGGCGACGCCCGCACGGTCGACGACGTCGCCTCGGCCGCAGTGGACGGCCTGGTGCTTGCCGCCGTGGAGCATGGCGACACGATCCAGATGGTGTTCCGGCGGGACGGCGGCTGAGCCAGGCCGCCCCGCCGGGGACGGCTACTTCTTCTTCGCCGCCGGCTTCTTGGCCGCCGGCTTCTTGGCCGCCGGCTTCTTGGCCGCTGCGGTGGTCGCCTTCTTCGCCGCCGGCTTCTTCGCCGCCGGCTTCTTGGCCGCCGGCTTCTTCGCCGCCGGCTTCTTCGCCGCCGGCTTCGTGGCCGCCGGCTTCTTGGCCGCTGCGGTGGTCGCCTTCTTCGCCGC
>Ga0181588_10003910_pt1 | contig 12344 bp, 8 predicted proteins | sample 071ome_26_FD_148607 | JGI IMG/M metagenome (GOLD analysis project Ga0181588, IMG submission 148607) | Coastal salt marsh microbial communities from the Groves Creek Marsh, Skidaway Island, Georgia - 071409BT metaG (spades assembly) | ecosystem: Environmental > Aquatic > Marine > Intertidal zone...
CTTTGAAGTCACCGCCACGCCCGGCTACACCATCGAGCAATACGCCGAGGCTTGGGTGCGAGCGAGTGAACTGATTCAGCAGGCACCGGGTGCGCAGGGCACGCGGCTGCACCGCAAGATAGGTGACGAGCGTACCGCTTTAGCGATCGCCACGTGGGAGAGTAAGGCCGCGCGGGATGCCTCTCCGGCATTACTGCCCGGTACAGTGCAGGAGATCATCGAGTCCCAGGCGCCCTTTGTGGAGATTCGCTTTATTGGTGAGTTCGAGGCGCCCGAGTGGGAGGTGCTACCGCCCGATTGGGAGTAGCCGCTGGATGCGGATGCCACATTTACTTGCGGTAATCGAGCGGCGGCTCGCGATCACCCAGTAGCGGCGTGTATACGAAGTTGTCTCCGCGACGCGCATAAAATTCTGCCTGCGCAGCAGCGACCAGCTCGGCATCGGTCAACAGTTCGATCGCGGTAGCCGCGATGACCTCTGCAGCCAGCAGCGTGCCCTTGTGAGCGAGCGGCGTGCCGCCCGTGGCGACCGCCTGCCAGGTGTGCAGGCCGGTGCCGGGAATAAAGGTCGCTGTGCTCAAGCCCGCGGTCGGTACGTTCCAGCTGACGTCACCGACGTCGGTAGAGCCCTTGGTATAACCGGGCTCGAAAGGCGTAATCGCAGACTCTGAACCCGGTTCGTAAATCCCACCCGGCAGTGTTGTTGCCAGCGCGTGCGCAAATTGCTGGTCTTGGGCGTCGTAGTGCACGCCGCCGAGGCGCTGTAATTGGTTGTACACCGCAGTCGATAAAACCTCGTTGGGCAGCACGCTGTGGTTGCCGTGAATCACTTCGTGCGTGACCGAGGTCTCAGTACCCAGTGCCGCGGCGTTGGCGGCTTTCATCAGCCGCTCCCAGATCTCTGCAAGCACCGCCGCGCTCGGGTGCCTGACGTAATAAAAGCTCTCGGCAAAGTTGGGTACTACATTCGGCGCAATCCCACCCTCAGTGATCACGTAGTGGATGCGAGTCTCTTCGGGCACATGCTCGCGCAGCAGGTTGACCATGTAATTCATGGCCTCGATCGCATCTAGCGCCGAGCGACCGCGCTCAGGCGCGCCCGCCGCGTGGGCAGATATCCCCGAAAACCGGAACTTGGCTGATTTGTTGGCCAGCGTACTCTTGGGGCTGGCGGTGTTCTCGTCTCCGGGATGCCAGTGCAACATTACATCAACGTCATCAAAGGCACCGGCGCGCACGAGATAAACCTTGCCGGACCCCCCTTCCTCGGCCGGCGTGCCATAAAAACGCACCGTGCCGGAGTGACCGCTTTGTTCAAGCCAGTCGCGCACAGCGAGTGCGGCGCCCAGTGAGCCGGCGCCAAACAGATTGTGGCCACAGGCATGCCCGCTGGGCTTGCCGTCCAGTGTCTCGGCGTAGGGCACGGCCGCTTGCGAGATGCCGGGTAGGGCATCGAATTCACCCATGATGCCAATGATGGGCTCTCCACTACCAAAGCTTGCGCTAAAGGCGGTGGGGATGTCCGCGAGTCCGGTAGTGAGGGAAAAGCCGGCATCGCTAAGCGTGCGCTGCAGGAGTGCACTCGATTGTGTCTCGAGATACCCCAACTCCGCCCACTGCCACAGTGACTGCGCCACCTCGGCGACGGTCTCTGCGTGGGGTGCCACCAACGGATAGTGCCCCGCTTCGTTTTCGGCTTGGGCCACCACCGCAGCCGGACAGAGGGCAATCAACACAAGTGCAAAGTGCGCGCGGGCGCGGCGAGTGACGTGACGGGCGGTCGTATTAAAGGTGTGATCAGCAGGCATAAACGGGATCTTCTTTAAGTGGATGGTGAATTGTCGGCGCGGCTTAAAGTCTCTCGGAATCATACGCCCCAAGGACCATCTCTGCATTGGGCCGAGCCATACAAGGGGGCCGCTTTGCTGTATGGTGCGCAACGTAACCCGCCGCGCGGTTTGTGCCGTAAGAATCACATGACGCGCCGAGCGCATTAACCAATAGCAGCACAAGGGAAGAACACCATGACGATGAATCGACAGTGGCTTTTGCACGAGCGCCCCGTGGGCATGATCGGCCCCGAGCATTTTAAGTACGTGGAGACCGACATCCCCGAGCCGGGCGACGGTCAGGTACTGATCCGCAACCTCATGTTCTCTTTTGACCCCACCCAGCGGGGCTGGACGATGGACCGTGAGAGCTACTTGCCACCCGTGCAGATTGGTGAGCCCATGCGCGCAGGCTGTGTGGCGCAGGTAGTGAAATCGAATCACCCCGATTTCTCGGTGGGGCAAATGGTGCAGGCCACCAATGGCTGGCAAGACTATGCGGTCGTTGACCCCGCGCACCCGCCCTCGAGCTTACGGCCCATGCCTGAGGGCGCGCCGCCCGAGATGATGCTGTCGGTGTTGGGCGTGACCGGCCTCACCGCTTACTTTGGTCTTCTTGATCTGGGCAACCCCCAGCCCGGCGAGACCGTGCTGGTCTCGGGTGCAGCGGGCGCCACCGGGTCGGTGGCTGGCCAGATTGCCAAGATCAAGGGCTGCCGCGTCGTCGGCATCGCCGGCGGTCCCGAAAAATGCGCCTGGCTCACCGAGGACGCGGGCTTTGACCACGCTATCGACTATAAGCAGGGCAACCTCGATCAGCAGATTGCCGAGGCCTGCCCAGAGAAGTGGAACGTCTTTTTCGACAACGTGGGTGGTGATACCCTCGAGGCGGCCCTGAACCACCTCAATATGCGCTCACGGGTCGTGATGTGTGGCGGTATTGCCAACTACAACGCAACAACGCCTCAGCCGGGCCCCACCAACATAATGAATCTGGTGATCATGCGTAGCCGCATGGAGGGCTTTATCGTGCTCGACTATTTGCCGCGCGCGGGAGAAGCCATCAAAGACCTGCTGGGTTGGATCGGTGAAGGCAAGCTCAAGTACCAGATCGACATGCAGGAAGGGTTTGAGAACATCCCCACCACGCTGCAGCGCCTGTTCACAGGTAAGAATCTCGGCAAGCAGCTGTTGAAGGTAGCCGACCCCGAGTAATAACCGATGCTCGCGTTACCTGACCCGCGAGATTGTGGAGCGGGGCGAGCAGTTGAAACGACTATAATGCGAGGGCATTGGCGCCAGAGAGCGGCCTTATGTGTCAGCGCCTTTGTTATAAACCACGAACGCAGGTGAAGCCTGGCCCAAACGGGGAGGGCGGCCACACCCGCCACGACTCAACCACGAGAGACTGCAACGCTATGATCGAATTCACGCTCAATGAGCAACAGGTGAGTACCGATGTGAGCCCCGACACCCCCCTGCTGTGGGTGGTGCGCGATAACTTCAAGCTGAAGGGCTCCAAGTTTGGCTGTGGCGCGGGCCTCTGCGGTGCCTGCACCATGCACATCGACGGCGTTGCGATCAAAACCTGCGTGACACCGGTTGCTGCGGTGGCGGGCAAGTCGGTGACGACTATTGAGGGCCTGGGGACCCCTGATGATTTACACCCCTTACAGGCCGCTTGGCACGAATATGCGGTACCCCAGTGTGGCTACTGCCAGTCGGGGCAGATTATGGCGGCAGCGGCGTTGCTCGAGAGCAATCCCAATCCCAGTGGGGCAGATATTGACGCCGCCATGTCGGGCAATATCTGTCGCTGTGGTTGCTATCCGCGCATCAAGCGAGCGATCCAATCAGTGAGCGAGAGTGCATTGGCCTACGACGCCACCGTCACGACGGGAGGTCAGGCATGAACACGGTTAATGTCTCTCGGCGTCGATTTTTGCAATCGAGCGCAGTCGCCGGTGGCGGTCTGGTGGTGGGTTTTACTCTGAGCGGTTGCTCCAGCGCTCCCGCCCCGTTACCGGTAGCCACTACCGAAGGCGCGTGGACACCCAACGCCTTTTTGCAGGTGCTGCCGGATAACACCATTCGCTTTTACACCGCTCGCTCTGAAATGGGGCAGGGCGTGACCACGGGTTTGTCTACCTTGGTGGGCGAAGAGCTCGACGTGAATCCCCTTGATATGGAGATTCGACTGGCCAGCGTGCACGAAGATTACGTTAATCCCGATTTTGGCATGCAGGGTACTGGGGGGAGTTCCTCTATCCACGCTCACTATTTGCAGTTGCGGCAGGTTGGCGCCAATACCCGCGCTTTGATCCTCGAGGCCGCGGCGCAAGACCTGGGTGTTCCGACGAATGCACTGACGACCGACAATGGCTTTGTGATCCACGGAGATGCGCGCTACCCGTACGCGCAGTTCGTAAACACCGCGCAAACTCTCACGATTACAGCCGACGCGCCGTTAAAACCCGTTACCGAGTTTCAGTACATCGGCAAGGAAACCCGCCGGGTCGACGCCATCGCCAAGTCAACTGGCACGGCAGAGTTTGGACTCGATGTCGATGTGCCCGGTATGCACTACGCCGTTGTTGTACGGCCGCCAGTTGCACGTGCCAAGGCGCTCAGTTTTGATGCCAGCGCGGCGAAAACAATGTCGGGCGTGACTGACGTTGTCGAGGTCGGTAGCGGTGTGGCCGTGGTGGCAAAGACTTTTTGGCAGGCCCAGCAGGCCGCGAAAAATGTGGCGGTGGAGTGGGAATCTGTTGCGCTGGACCGCGTCAGCACGGCGTCTTTGCGCGCCGATTACGCGGCGGCGCTTGATGCGGGTGACGGGGTCGAGGCCCCCAATGACGGAGATGTAGCGTCCGCACTCAGCGGCGCTGTGACAACGCTGCAGGCCGAGTACTGGGCACCGCTCTTGTCTCATTCGCCAATGGAGCCCGTTAATGCCGTTGTGCGCATTGAAGGAGAGTACGCCGATGTCTGGACGGGCATTCAATTCCCATCCGCGGTGCCCGGTTTGGTCTCGCGGGTGGCGGATATCCCGACCGAGAACGTGCGCTTTCATCAGTGCTATCTCGGTGGCGGGTTCGGTCGTCGCGGCACTCCAACCCATTTGGTCGAGGCGACCCAGATTGCGGTAGCCACTGGCAAGCCGATTCAGCTGGTCTGGACCCGAGAGAACGATATTCAGCAAGGGCCTTTCCGGCCGGCTTCGCTGATGCGCATCAAGGCCGGTGTCGATCATGACGGCAAGCTGATTGCCTGGGATGCGGCCCGCGCAGGGGGCGATATTTCACCGGATACCTTCCGGAGCCTGTTGCCCGCGCTGTATTCCTGGATGGGCGATGGCATGGTTGAAGGGGTAGCTAATATCAGCGAGTGGTACTTCGAAAATTTTGTCACCGACGAGTCGAGCACAGAGGGCTTGTTCGAGGATTACGATCACCCCAACACACGTGTAACCCACATGACCGTAGACCACGAGCTACCGCTCACTTTCTGGCGCTCGGTGGGCCACTCCTCTACGGCCTTCGCTAAAGAATCGATGATCGACGAGCTGGCGCACGCGGCGGGTGTCGACGAGGTCACGTTCCGTTTACAGAACACGCGCAACAATCCCCGCCTCAATAACGTGATTCGGGTTGCGGGTGAGCACATGGCCAAGATGAACCCGCCCGCCGGGCATTTTCTGGGCTTTGCGGCGCACCATTCCTTCCGAACGGATGTCGCCGAGATCGCCGAAGTCTCGGTCGAGGCGGGCAAAATCCGCGTCCACAAGGTGACCTGCGTACTCGATTGCGGGCAGGCAGTGAATCCTGACATCGTGCGGGCTCAAATGGAGGGGGGCATCGTCTACGGATTGACCGCTGCACTCTACGGTGAGCTCAACTTGAGCCAGGGCGCGATTACCGAGAGTAACTTCCACGATTACCCGATATTGCGCATGGATGAATCACCCGAGATCGAGGTGATCATTATCGACAGTGGTACGCAGCCGACAGGAGTCGGTGAGCCTGGGTTGCCACCCATTGCCCCGGCGGTGGCCAACGCGGTGTTTAAAGCCACCGGTCAGCGGCTTCGCGACTTGCCGCTCAAGCTTGCCTGAGTGATAGCCGCCTTCGGGCGGCAGCCGGCATCTCCCGTTTTGAGCTTGGCTCAGTCTCAGCCTTAGCCAGCCCCCAGCCCGGCCTCGGAGGGGTTGTGTTACGGTGATAGATGACGCTCCCGGAAGGGGAGTTTGATGAGCGACACTAAAGGAGTAGTGCCATGGATGTGACCGATCGAGTTGCGCTGATTACGGGCGCGAGTTCAGGAGTGGGAGCGGCATTGTCGCAAAAGCTGGGGGCCTTGGGTGCCCGAGTAGTCGTTAACTACAGCCGCTCTGCCGAAGCCGCTGAGCGGGTGGTCGAACAGGTGGAGGAGGCCGGCGGTCGCGCAATTGCGATACAGGCAGATGTTTCCGAGCAGGCGGACTGCAAGCGACTGGTTGATACGACAGTTGAGCACTTTGGCGACCTCGATATTCTGGTGAATAACGCCGGCACCACGACCTTTGTTCCTCATGATCAACTCGACGCGCTCACTGAAGAGATTTGGCTGCGAACCGTGCGGGTGAATCTGATCGGTGCCTTCATGATGTCGCGCGAGGCGGCACCCCACATCGAAGCCGCCGGCGGCGGCGCGATTGTGATGACCTCGAGCATCGCCAGTGTGACCGCCAACGGTAGCTCAATCGCTTACTGCGCCTCGAAAGCCGGTATGAATAGCCTGACTCGCACTCTGGCGAAGACGCTGGGCAAGAAGAATATTCGCGTTAACGCGGTGCTACCCGGCCTCATTGACGGCGACTGGGCATTCAACACCTGGGGCGGCGGCGATGCCGAGCAGTACGAGGGTCTGAAGAAAATGTTCTCTGAGCAAACTCCCCTCGGGCATGTGGTCACTCCCGAAGATGTCGCTGACACGATTTTGTCGCTGATCACGGGTTCCGACTATGTGACCGGCCAATTAGTCACCCTCGATTCTGGCTTCACGCTGTAGACGCAGCTTTGAGGATGGGATTAGCGGCTTGGCACAAACGCTATACCGAGCAGTGGATCGCGCGACTGGGCATCACGCCTTATCAGGCCCTTTGGTGGGCCTGGTTGAAGGGCTTTGCATTCGGTTTATTGGTTTATTGGTGGTTGGCGGCGTAGCCCACTCCGACCGCGCAGTATCAGGATTGGGGTGGGAGTGTTTGCGAGTCAATCGCACACCACTCGCGTACGACACTGATCGCCTCGGCTATAGCACGCGTCCCTCAAGACAGCGCTGTTGGCAGGCGCATTGTGAGCCTTCCGTTGCGGCGCTGTGTCAGGCGGCGTTGACCCCCGGGATCGCGGCTAGCAGTGATTGGGTGTAAGCCTCTTTTGGCGCATCAAACACGTCGCTGGTGCTGCCTTTTTCGACGAGCTTGCCGCGGTACATCACCGCAATACGGTCGGCGATTTGGCGAATCACCGCCAGATCGTGCGAGATAAACAGCATCGTCAAACCGTACTCTTTGGTGAGGTCGGCGAGCAGGTCGAGAATCTGCGCCTGAATGGTCACGTCGAGTGCTGACACCGGCTCGTCCGCCACAATGAACTCAGGGCGTGTTGCCAGCGCCCGGCCAATGGCAATGCGCTGGCGCTGCCCCCCGGAGAACTCGTGGGGGTATTTGCGCACGAAGTTTCTGGCTAAGCCCACGTTGTCCATCAGCTCGCGAATTGATTGATCGAGATCGGCTTTGCGCACCAACCCATGCAGTAGCAGAGGCTCGGCGAGCGTGTCATACACGGTCATGCGCGGGTTCAGCGAAGCGTATGGGTCCTGGAAAATCATCTGCATGCGATGGCGGAACTGCTTGAGGCTATTGCCCGAGAGCGAACTGAGTGCCGTACCGTCAAAATCGATGCTGCCCCCGGCAATGGGCACCAGCCGCAAAATGGAGCGTCCGAGCGTAGATTTACCACTGCCCGATTCACCCACCAGCCCTAGCACCTCGCCGCGGCGAATCTCCAACGTGACGTCATCCACGGCCTTTACGGGGTTCGCGTTACCCGTCGGCGTGAAGTAGGTCTTTAACTGATTGATCCGAATCAATGGCTCGGCTTGCCGCGCGCCGGTGCTCTTTTGGCCGCTGGGAATCGCCGACAGGAGTTTTTGTGTATACGGGTGCTGGGCGCGCTCAAAAATATCGGTTGGCGTGCCGGCTTCCACCACCTTGCCTTGTTCCATGACCACAATGTGGTCGGCAATGTCAGAGACCACCGCGAGGTCGTGGCTGATAAACAACACGCCAATATCGCGTTTGGTTTGCAGTTCGGCAATGAGCCTGAGAATTTGCGCCTGAATAGTGACGTCCAGGGCCGTTGTCGGCTCATCAGCAATGAGAAGCTGGGGCTCGTTGATGAGCGCCATCGCGATCATCACTCTTTGGCGCATCCCCCCGGAAAACTCGTGGGGGAAGGCATTCATCGCCGCCTGCGGATCGCGAATGCCGACTTCATCCAGTAACGCCACCGCACGTTCTCGCGCCGCGTTTTTGGCAAGGCCTTTGTGCAGCGTGAGGGGCTCGATGAGCTGATCGCCGATCTTCATGAACGGGTTCAGGCAGGTCATCGGATCCTGAAAGATCATCGCAATATCGCGCCCGCGAATGGCCCTGAGTTCCGCCTCGGAGAGCGCCAGTAGATCCTGGCCCTGAAAATACGCCGTACCGCCATCAATGCGCCCGGGGGGTGAGGGTACCAACCCCAACATGGCATAGCAGGACACCGATTTGCCCGAGCCGCTCTCGCCAATAATGGCGGTGATCTGGCGCGCTTCGACAGAGAAACTGACGTTGTCCACGGCTTTGTTGGTGCCGTTACGGGTGACAAAACTGACCGAGAGATTGTTGACGTCAAGTAAGGCCATGGTCAGTCCTTGGATCCACGCACGTCCAGGGCGTCACGCAGGCCGTCGCCGAGGAAGTTGAGTGAGAAGAGCGTGAGCGTGAGCGCGCAACCGGGGAAGATCAGCAGCCATGGGTATTCTTCCATGGTCTCGGCGCCGTAGCTGATGAGGAGCCCCCAGGAGGTGGCCGGGGGTTGAATGCCCAGGCCTAAAAAGCTTAAAAACGCCTCGAGTAGCATCACGCTCGGGATCGTCAGGGTGGTGTAGACAATGATCGGGCCGAGCGCATTAGGCACCACGTGCTTGCGGATAATCGCCGCCGGGGAGAGGCCTACTGAGACCGCCGCCTCGACAAATTCTTGCTGCCTGAGAGACTGCACCTGCGATCGCATAATGCGAGCCATCGTTAGCCATTCCACCGCGCCGATGGCGAGGAACAAGAGCAAAATATTGCGCCCGAACACCACCATCAACAACACGATAAAAATCATGAAAGGCAGCGCATAGAGAATATCGACCAGCCGCATCATCACGGCATCAACCCGGCCCCCAACGTAACCGGCAATGGCGCCCCAGGTCACCCCAATCAGGAGTGCGACCGCGGTGGCAATAAAACCCACTGCGAGTGAAATACGCCCGCCATACATGATTTGCGTGAGCAGGTCGCGACCGAAGATATCGGTGCCCAGCCAATGCGCGGCCGAGGGTGGCGTGGCACCGAGATCCAGATTCTGGGTTTCGTAGCTGTAGGGCGCGATCCAAGGTGTGAGCACGGCCACCACGATCATGAACAGCAATACGCCGCCGCCAAAAACCGCGAGTTTGTTTTTGCTCAGACGAATCCAGGCGTCGTGCCAGAGCGATGAACCTTGCTCGGCGTTGTCAAAGACGGCCGCGGTGTCGTTCATGAGCCTGCCCCCGCTTTGAATTGATCGCGCAACCGTGGATTGAGCCAGGCGGCGACGACGTCGCTGACGAGGTTGAAAAATACGATCAGGGTAGAGAGAAACACGGTGGTACCCAGAATCATGGTGTAGTCGCGGTTAAAGGCGGCCTGTACGTAAAAGCGCCCCAGTCCGGGGATCTGAAAGATTGTCTCGACGACAAAAGAGCCCGCCAGCAGGCCGGCGAACGCGGGACCTAAAAAGGCGATCACCGGAATCAAGCCGCCGCGCAGCGCATGCTGTGTGACCACCCGCCACTCAGGCAGGCCTTTGGCGCGCGCGGTGCGAATGTAATCCTGAGAGAGAATTTCGAGCATGCCCGCGCGACTCAGGCGGGCGATGTAGGCGGCATAGGCTGAGCCCAGCGTGACCGACGGCAGGATTTTATCCCCGGGGATATCTCCCCAGCCGGTAATGGGCAGCCAGTCGAGCCCGATACCAAAGATCAGGACCAATAGTGGCCCCAATAAAAATGACGGCATACAGATGCCGATCATCGCCAGACTCATTGGCACATAATCCTGAGCGGTATTGGGCCTCAGAGAGGCGAACACGCCGGCTGTCACGCCAATCACTAGCGCAATCATCAGCGCATAAAAGCCGAGCTCGGCGGTGACCGGCAGGCCCGAGAACAAAATTTCGTTCACGCTGCGACCGGGGTATTTGAATGAGGGACCCAGATCGCCCTGCGCCAGATCGCCAAGATAGGCAAAGTACTGCTCGTGCAGCGGCAGATCGAGGCGATACTGCGCTTCCAGTGCCTTCTTGACCTCGGGGATCACGACCTTTTCCTGATCAAAGGGGCCGCCCGGTGCGGAGCGCACCAGAAAGAACGTCGCTGAGATCACGATAAAGATCACCGGCAACGCCTGCAGGATACGAATCATCAAAAATCGCAGCATCAGCGCAGTGCCTCGGGCAGCGTGCGGCCGGGCACAAGTCGCACATACTTGAGATTCAGTGAGTCCATCAAATTGGAGTACATGCCCTCAACGCTCGGGTGCACCAAATGCTTGCTGGTGTAGGTGTAGATCGGAATGATCGGCATTTCCTCCATCAGCATTGTTTCGGCTTCAGTGAAGAGGGCATAGCGCTCCTCGCGCGTCTCCGCTTTGGGAGCTTTATACAGGATCAAGTCGTCATACACCGGATCACTGTAGTGGGTGTTGTTGTTGCCACCCCCGGTGATATACATGTCGAGAAAGTTGTTGGCGTCGACGTAGTCGCCGATCCAGCCACGACGAGCAACCTGAAAATCAATTTGCGTGACCGCGTCGAGATAGACTTTCCATTCCTGATTGGAAATCGTGACATCGATGTTCAGGGAGGACTTCCACATTTGTTGAATCGCCACGGCAATCTTGCGGTGCGCTTCCTGCGTGTTGTAGAGAATCTCGATGCCTGGCCAGCCCTCGCCATCGGGATAGCCCGCCTCAGCCAATAACGCCCGAGCACCCTCGGGGTCATAGTCAAATAATTTTGGCGGGTAATAGCCCAGGGTGTCGGGGGGTGTAATGGAATACGCGGGTACCGCGGTATGTTGCAGTACCGTGCGGACCAGTTTGTCGCGGTCCACCGCCATCGACAGCGCCTTGCGCACCCGCACATCGTCGACCGGTGGTCTCTGGGTGTTCAGAAGATAGTAATAGGTGCCGAGATAGGGTGCTTGCACATAGGGTGTGTCGGGCATTTCGCGGTACATGGGGATCTTGTCGAGCGGCACAACCTGCGTGTAGTGGAGCTGCTCGGCGCGGAACATGCGTTCTTCACTCACGACATTTTCGGTGGGGTAAAACACCACCTCGTTGAGCGAGACGTTGTCGCGATCCCAATATAGATCACTCTTCTCCACGATAATGCGGCGGTTCAATGACCACTCTTTGAGTTTGAATGCCCCGTTGCTGACAATATTTCCAACCCGAGTCCAGGGCGTGTAGCGGTCGGTCATTTCGCCAAACTGCAGCAAGGTCTCGGGGTGTACCGCGAAGGTGCTGTAGTGGTCCATCAGCTGGATAAAGTAGGGTGTTGGGGCGTTAAGCGTGACTTGCAGTGTGGTGTCGTCGATGGCTTTTACGCCCACCTGCTCGAAGTCGGTGATCTGACCCTTGAGGTAGGCCTCGGCGTTCACCAACGGGAACAGCATGTAGGAGTATTCGTTGCCGGTCATGGGGTGCAGGGCGCGATGCCAGCTCCACACGTAGTCGCTGGCGGTCACTTGCTCGCCGTTAGACCATTTGGCGTCGGGGTTCAGATAAAAAGTGATGATCCGGCCCTCGTCACTGAACTCCCAGCGTTCGGCGACGCCGGGTTCCGGTTCCAGCGTGATGGGGTTTTTGACTGCCAAACCCTCGAACAAAGCGCGGATGATGTGATTTTCAGGTACGCCGGTGACCACGTGTGGGTCGAGGCCCTGAGGCTCTGCGCCGTTGCCATAGTGCAGCACGCCGTCGCGGTTGCCGCTGGCAACATTGCTCTCGCCACCGCTACAGCTGGCCACTGCGCCCGCAATTAACGTGATTAAAAGCATGCGGCTGATCGGGTGCCGCACCGTGACGACTCGGCTACCGGGGTGGCCCCGCAGCGCCGCGAATAGATGACTTATCAAAACAGCAAACCTGCCCTCAGAGTGGCTCCATGCTACCGG
>Ga0181588_10003912_pt1 | contig 12340 bp, 7 predicted proteins | sample 071ome_26_FD_148607 | JGI IMG/M metagenome (GOLD analysis project Ga0181588, IMG submission 148607) | Coastal salt marsh microbial communities from the Groves Creek Marsh, Skidaway Island, Georgia - 071409BT metaG (spades assembly) | ecosystem: Environmental > Aquatic > Marine > Intertidal zone...
CCTTGGCGGTGAGGTTGAGCTGCGGACCAATTGGAACGTGTTTGCAGAGGAATTCGCCCAAGCCGCCCCACTCATCGGCCTCAACGGCGCAGTGGAAACCTTCACTCCTGATGAGCCCATGACGCTGTTTGAGCGTAAATATCGGGAGCGAGGCCACGCGTTGTGGCGGTTTAGGGGTAAATTCTGCAACTAGCGCGAAGCAGGACCGTAGGATACCCTGCACCGCCCAAACTGAGCGCGTCTCCGAACAAGGGAGTGACTCAACATGACTGCAACCCATCGCGATGGCATCGAACAGATGCAGCTGGGCGATCCGATCTGGTCGCGTATCCGCGCTGAGACCCGCGAGGCGGCGGCGGCAGAGCCCATTCTTGCCAGCTTCCTCCACGCAACCATACTCAACCATGATGAGTTGGAATGCGCGCTGAGCTTTCACCTTGCCAACCTTTTGGACAGCCCGTCTGCGCCAGCAATGATGCTACGAGAAGTCATTCTGGAAGCACTGCGTGACGATAGCGGCATTCGTTGTGCCATTCGCGACGACCTCAACGCGATTCTCGACCGCGATTCCGCCTGCCACGAACTCTATATCCCGTTTCTTTACTTCAAGGGTTTTCAGGCGTTACAGATTCATCGGGTGGGCCACTGGCTGTGGGAGCACGGCCGGCAGCCACTGGCGCACTTTCTCCAGAGCCAGATGGCGAGTCAATTCGCCATCGATATTCATCCTGCCGCGCGCTTCGGCCACGGCATCATGCTCGACCACGCCACGGGTCTGGTAGTAGGCGAAACCGCTGTGGTAGGTAATCGGGTATCGATTTTGCAATCCGTCACGCTGGGCGGAACCGGAAAGGAAGATGGCGACAGGCACCCCAAAATTGCAGACGGCGTGCTGATCAGTGCGGGCGCCAAGATTCTCGGCAACATCAAGGTAGGCGAGGGCGCCAAAGTGGGTGCGGGGTCAGTAGTGCTTCACGACGTGCCGGCACACACCACTGTCGCCGGCGTGCCCGCGAAAGTGGTCGGGAAGCCCACCTCTAGTTCCCCCGCGCTGGACATGGATCACGCCATCCCCGAATCTCAGTGGTAGGCGGGCGAGAGCTCCACAACCGCGTCCACCATTGCTGCCACGTGATCAGGATCAATACCTGGCGTCACGCCGTGACCTAAATTAAAAATGTGGCCGCTACCCTCACCGAAAGAGGCGAGTATCTGGCCCACCTCCTTCCGGATTCGCTCAGGCGAGGCATTCAGCAAGGTCGGGTCCATATTGCCCTGCAGACATACTTTATCGCCAACCCGGGCTCGCGCGGCTCCAATATCGGTGGTCCAGTCCAGCCCTACCGCGTCGGCACCACACTCTGCAATCGCCTCAAGCCACTGACCACCGCCCTTGGTGAAAACGATCACTGGCACCCGACGACCATCGGCCTCTCTCGGCAGCTGATCAATAATCTCGCTCATATAGCGCAGCGAAAACTCACGGTAGGCGCTGTGGCTTAATGACCCACCCCAAGTATCAAAAATCTGCAGCGCTTGCGCACCGTGGCGAACCTGCTCGGTCAGATAAACCGCGACCGATTTGGCAAGCTTGGAGAGGAGCTGATGCATCACTTCGGGTTCATTGAAGGCCAGCGACTTTACCTTTGCAAAGTCCTTGCTCGATCCCCCCTCTACCATATAGGTGGCCAGCGTCCAGGGGCTCCCTGCAAATCCAATGAGCGGCACGCTACCTTTGAGCTCTTTGCGAATCAGCGCGACGGCATCCATGACATAGCCTAGTTCGTTTGCCGCACGATCCGGGTCTAGCGCTGCAATCTCGGCGGCCGAGGAGACCGGGCGCTCAAATCGCGGGCCCTCACCCTCAGAAAAATAGAGCCCGAGGCCCAGCGCATCGGGAACTGTGAGAATGTCAGAGAACAGAATGGCGGCGTCCATCGCGTAGCGACGTAGCGGCTGTAATGTCACCTCGCAGGCGAGCTCTGGGTTGGTACAGAGCCCCATGAAACTGCCAGCCTCTGCGCGTGTTGCGCGGTACTCGGGGAGATACCTTCCTGCTTGGCGCATCATCCAAAGCGGAGTTCGGTCCACGGGTTCGCGCATCAGGGCGCGGAGGAACCGGTCATTTTCCAAGCTGACCATGCTATCGACTCTCTGTTATCGCGACTTCGCCGCTTTATTTCTGTTATGTATGTTATGACTTGTTTTATGTCGCTGCTGCTCGCGATGTGGCTTTCACTTGCATCAATCTCTCTTACGCAGACACTCAGGCAGCACCTCCCCCAGTGCGCTGATCGCCAAAACTATCTTCCCAACGCGCAGTCTACCTCTGGCTGAGGGGTGAGTTCGACCCCATCCATTCAGACGCCCAAATAGTCGAGGATCCCCTCTGCGGCCTGCCGGCCCTCCCAAATTGCCGTGACCACAAGGTCAGAACCCCGCACCATATCACCACCGGCAAAAATCTTCGGGTTAGCAGTCTGAAACTTGAAGGTCTGATGCTCCGGTGCGATGACGCCATCCCAGTCGTTGCAGGTGACGCCTACCTCGGAGAACCACTCGGCTGGACTGGGCTGAAAACCGAAGGCCATAATGATGGCGTCTGCTTCGATGACCATCTCACTACCCGGGACCGACTCCGGTCGTCGGCGGCCATCCGGTCCCGGCTCACCCAGTCGCGTCTCAACCACCTTGATGCCGATCGCTTCGCCAAAATAGTCCATAACCTCAACAGGCTGACGGTTAAAGAGAAACTGCACGCCCTCTTCCTTGGCATTGGCTACCTCTCGGCGCGAGCCGGGCATATTGTCCTCGTCTCGTCGATACACACAGTAGACACGGTCGGCCTGCTGCCGCACAGCCGTTCGCACGCAGTCCATCGCGGTGTCGCCACCACCCAACACCACTACGGTTTTTTCTTTCAGGTCGATGTACTCACCCGACTCGCGAGGGTAGTCCATCTTTTCGTTCACATTGGCAATCAAATAATCCAGCGCCTTGTAGACGCCGGGCAAATCCTCTCCGGGGAAACCCCCTTCCATGGCTTTATACGTGCCCATCCCGAGGAACACCGCGTCGTAATCTGCCAGTAGTTCATCAATGGTGATATCGCGGCCAATCTCGGTATTCAGCTGGAATTCAATGCCCATTCCCTCAAAGACCTCGCGGCGGCGCTCCATAACCTGCTTCTCCAGCTTGAACTGGGGAATACCAAATGTGAGCAAGCCACCGATCTCGGGGTATCGGTCATACACCACTGCCTTGACGCCGTTACGAGTGAGGATATCCGCGCACCCCAGCCCCGCCGGGCCCGCGCCAATAATCGCGACTTTCTTGTCGGTAGGAATCACACTCGACAAATCGGGGCGCCAACCCATCGCCAGTGCAGTATCGGTAATGTACTTCTCAGAATTGCCAATCGTGACCGCCCCAAAACCGTCATTCAGGGTACAGGCCCCCTCGCACAATCGATCCTGCGGGCATACTCGACCGCAGACCTCGGGCAATGTATTGGTCTGGTGGCTAAGCTCCGCCGCCTCAAACAAATTGCCTTCAGCCAGTAGCTTCAACCAGTTGGGGATAAAATTGTGAACCGGGCACTTCCACTCACAGTAGGGATTGCCACACTCCAGACATCGATGAGACTGCTCGGCCGCCTGGGCCTCGGTGTAAGGATCATAGATTTCCACGAAGGCCTCTGTGCGGGTCTCCATGTCTTTCTTACCCGGATCTTTTCGGTCTACATCCAAAAACTGAAACGGATTTGCCAGGCGAGTACTCATACTTCAGTCTGCCTCAGTCTGTATCTCGCAACCGCGAGAGTAGTTGATTGATATCTGCGGCTTTGGGTTTCACCAACCAGAACTTCCCGACATAGTCTTCAAAGTTCTCCAACAAGTGGGCACCCCACTCGGAGCCTGTCTCGGCGACAAACTCGCGAATGTTATCGCGCAGAAAATGCCGATGAGCTTCCATGGACTCGGCCGCCACCCGATGAATCTCGACCAACTCGCTGTTGTAGCGGTCGATAAAGGCTCGATCCTGATCCAGGACAAATGCAAGTCCGCCGGTCATCCCTGCGCCGAAATTCACTCCAGTGGGTCCCAGCACTGTTACCAGCCCGCCAGTCATATACTCGCAGCAGTGGTCTCCGGCTCCCTCTATCACGGCGTGGGCGCCCGAGTTACGCACGGCAAATCGCTCGCCCGCCACGCCAGCAGCGAACAGCCGCCCCCCAGTTGCACCATACAAGCAGGTGTTACCAATGATGCTGGTATAACGGCTTTCAAAGCGGCTGCCCTGTGGGGGAGAGATGACTAACTTGCCACCCGCCATGCCCTTGCCCACGTAATCATTGCAGTCTCCCTCGAGGTACATGTGGAGCCCGCCCGCATTCCACACGCCGAAGCTCTGCCCGGCCGTGCCGGTAAATCGAACCGTAATGGGGTTGGTCTCCATGCCGGCATTGCCGTGTCGCTTGGCAATTTCACCCGACAGACGCGCCCCGATGGATCGATCACAATTGGTGAGCGTATAGGTGTAAGAGCCTCCGCCACCCGCTTCGATCGCGGGCAAAATATCCACGACCATTTGATTGGCCTTTTCTGCCGAATCAAACGGATCATTACTAGCAACCTGGCAAAACTGAGGCTGGTTTGCGGCGTCGTCATCTACCCAGAGGACCGGATCGAGATCGAGACTCTGCTGCTTTGCCGTTTCCCCCGGAAGTCGCTCGAGCAAATCAACGCGTCCGATCAGCTCCTCAAGCCTGCGCACGCCTAGTTTAGCCAGCCACTCCCGGGTCTCATTGGCCACGAAGGTAAAGAAATTCACCACACGTTCAACATCGCCAACAAAATGCGCTTCCCTAAGCTGGGCGTTTTGCGTCGCCACACCCGTTGCGCAATTATTCAGATGGCAGATACGCAGATACTTGCAGCCCATTGCAACCATAGGTGCGGTGCCAAACCCGAAGCTCTCGGCGCCAAGAATGGCAGCCTTGACCACATCCAGCCCGGTCTTCATCCCACCGTCTGCCTGCAGTCGCACTTTGCCTCGCAGGCGGTTACCCCTGAGAGTCTGCTGCACCTCTGCGATACCCAGCTCCCACGGAGAACCCGCATAGCGGATAGACGTCAGTGGACTGGCTGCCGTGCCGCCGTCGTAACCCGAGATCGTGATGAGATCTGCATAGGCTTTCGTGACGCCCGCAGCAATGGTCCCGACGCCAGGCTCTGACACCAGTTTGACTGACACCAGCGCCTCGGGGTTTACCTGCTTTAAGTCGAAGATCAGCTGCGCCAGATCCTCAATCGAGTAAATATCGTGGTGGGGCGGCGGAGAAATCAGCGTCACACCAGGCACCGAGTAGCGCAGCCGAGCAATCAGTTCATTCACTTTGCCGCCGGGTAGCTGCCCGCCCTCTCCGGGTTTCGCACCCTGTGCCACTTTGATCTGTAGCACTTCGGCATTCACCAAATAATGGGGCGTCACGCCAAACCGTCCAGAAGCAATCTGCTTGATTTTGGACACGCGGTTGGTGCCGTAGCGATTGGGGTCTTCGCCGCCCTCCCCGCTGTTGGATCGCGCGCCGATCTGATTCATTCCCATCGCCAAAGCTTCATGCGCTTCTGGTGACAAGGCTCCGAGGGACATACCGGCAGAGTCGAAGCGACGCAGAATATCTTCGATCGGCTCTACCTCATCTAGCGGGAGGGGATTATCAGCGAGCTTGAGCTGCAACAGATCGCGTATCGCAGCGACCGGCCGCTCGTTACAGTGCGAGGCATAACGCTGGTAATCAGCATAATCACCACTGACCACTGCCGTCTGTAGGCTCATCACTACGTCGGGGTTGTAAGCGTGGTATTCGCCGCCGTGCACGTATTTGAGCAAGCCGCCCTGGTCCATCGTTTTGCGCCGTGAGCGCGCCCTACTGGCTACCTGCCACTGGTCTTTTTCGAACTGCTCCAGCGATACGCCGCCAATGCGTGAGGCCACGCCGGTAAACGCCACCTCGACAAGCTCACTGTTCAGACCAATCGCCTCGAACAGTTGGGAGCCGCGGTAGGAATTAACCGCCGAGATGCCCATCTTGGACATGATCTTTAGCAAGCCCTTATTAATGCCCTTCCGGAAATTTTTCTGGCAGAGCTGCGGATCACCCAGTAGTTCACCTCTGGCTAATAAATCCTCAATCACGCTATAGGCCAGATAGGGATAAACCGCCGTGGCACCAAACCCGAGCAGGCACGCGACATGATGTGAATCACGCGCACTGGCGGATTCAATAATGAGGTTGCACTCTGCACGCAATCCAACGCGAATGAGGTGGTTGTGCACTGCGCCGGTAACCAAAAGGCTGTGCAAGGGCACTCGCGCCTCGCCAATGCCGCGATCAGAGAGAATCAGGATATTACTCCCCTCCCGAATGGCCGCCTCGGCGCTGGAACATACCGCCTCGAGCGCCTGACGGAGATTTCCGTCGGCAGGATCGTAGGTGGCGTCAATCATGACGCTTCGGAACCCCTCCTCGGCCAAAGCGAGAATGGTCTGGAACTTGGGTTGCGATAAAACAGGGGAGGTCAGGCTGATGCGCCGGGCATGTTCTGCAGACTCCGTAAAAATATTTCTCTCGGGCCCGAGGTCCACCTCCAGGGACATCACGATCGATTCTCGTAAAGGGTCGATGGGCGGGTTAGTCACCTGCGCAAATTTTTGCCTGAAGTAGTCGTAAAGCGACCGCTCCTGCCGGGACAACACCGCCATCGGTGTGTCATCCCCCATTGAACCCACGGCTTCATTGCCAGACTCGGCCAGCGGTCGGAGTACTTGATCACGCTCTTCGAAACTGACCTGGAACATCTTTTGATAGACGTCCAGCTCTGCTCCGGTAATCGCGGCAACCGATTCGTTGGAGAAACTCCCTTCGATCAATCTCGAATGCTGCCGCAACCACTGTTTATAGGGCTGGCGGGACTTTAATAGCTCGTCAATGTCCCTTGTATGCAGCACCTTTCCCTCTTGGGTATCGACCACCAGAATCTGGCCCGGACCCACTCGCCCTTTGGCAACGACCTGCTCCGGCTCATAACCGTGGGTTCCAACTTCCGATGCAACCGTGATGAAGCCGTCATCGGTAGTCACCCAGCGGGCGGGACGCAATCCATTACGGTCCAACAGGCAGACGGCGTAGCGGCCATCAGTCAGCACGATGCCGGCAGGGCCGTCCCAGGGCTCCATATGCATGGCGTTGTACTGGTAAAAGGCCTTCAGGTCGGGATCGATGCCCTCGATGTTTTGCCATGCGGGTGGAATCAGCATTCGCAACGCGCGGGGTAATTCGACACCACCGGTACTGAGAAGCTCCAACATATTGTCGAGGCTCGAGGAGTCGGAGCCCTGAGTATTAACCAGCGGAGCCAGCTCCTGAAGCTCGGGCAACAGCGGTGATTCCAGCTTAGTAGTGCGCGCTCGTGACCAGCTTCGGTTGCCCTCTATAGTATTGATCTCGCCATTGTGGGCCAGCATGCGAAAGGGCTGCGCCAATGGCCATCTTGGCAGGGTGTTCGTGGAGAACCGCTGATGGAATACGCAAATCGCGGTCTCCAGCGCTGGGTTATTCAGATCAGGATAAAAACGCTCAAGGTCTGCTGGCATGACCAGACCCTTATAGGAGATCACCCGGTCAGACAAACTGCAAATATAAAAATCCGGATCGTCGGCCATCGCCATTTCGGCTCGCCGGCGCGCCGTGAACAATTTGCCCAGGCAGTGTTCGTGATCCTCTCCTGTGGCATCGACAAAAATCTGCTCGATTTTAGGCAGCTGGTCCAGAGCGATCTCGCCGCATACCGTTGTATCGATGGGCACTTCACGCCAGCCCAATACGGTGAGCCCTTGCGCCTTGATCGCCAACTCCAGAGCCTCGCGACCGCTTTTTTGGCGACCCTCATCCTGACTCAAAAACACCATGCCCACCGCGTAGCGCTCACCCAGCGTCACGCCGAGCGATGCCGAGGCCACATTGCGCATGAAGGCGTCGGGCATTTGCATCAGCAGTCCACAGCCGTCGCCCGTGCGACCATCGGCCGCGATACCTCCACGGTGCGTCATGCAAGTCAGCGACTCGATTGCAGTTTGCAGCAGGCGATGGCTCGCCTCGCCCTGCACTTGGGCGATCAGACCGAAGCCACAATTGTCCCGAAACTCCTCGGGACGGTAGAGACCACGCGAGCTTGCCGGCGAACGCTCAGCAACGCCCACCCTTGAACCTTGACTCATATGTACGTTTCGCTAGTGAACCGGCGCCGTTGGCCGGAGAAACAACCCCTCTCGGGGTCAGAACAAAGGGGGGCGTAGTTTACACACCCACGCGGGGGCGCTCAATTAGCGGCATCGTCGCCGATCAAGCCTCGATCAAGTCGGCAATATCGCGCTCTGTGACGGCTTCCGTAATGTCGGCACTACCCAGTTCCCGGAGCAAAATATAGCGAACTTTGCCCGCGGCCACTTTTTTGTCGCTGGACATCGCATCGATCAGCTCGGTAGCGGTCAACCCTTTTGGTGGACCCACTGGTAACCCCAATGACTGATTAAACTCGATCAGCGCCTCGACCGTCTCGGCGGCGAGATCGCCTCTGGCGACTGACAGCCGCGCGGCCATTACCATTCCCGCCGCGACCGCCTCACCGTGGAGCCACTCTCCGTAACCCTGAATACGTTCGATCGCATGACCAAATGTGTGTCCGAAGTTAAGGTGCGCGCGAACACCTCCCTCGCGCTCATCCTCCGCTACGACCAGGGCCTTGATCTCACAACTGCGCTTGACGGCAGCGGCGATAGCGCCGAATTCACGCGCCTTGAGCGGCGTTCGGTTCTCAATCAGCCAGTTAAAGAACACAGGGTCTCGGATCAAACCGTATTTCACTACCTCGGCGAGGCCCGCAGCATATTCTCGATCAGGCAGGGTGACCAGCGTATCGAGGTCGATGACCACGCGCCGAGGCTGATGGAAAGCACCAATCAGATTCTTACCCATTGCGTGATTGACGCCTGTCTTGCCACCTACAGAAGAATCCACCTGGGCAAGCAAGGTCGTGGGCACTTGAATAAAGTCTGCACCGCGCAGGAAACAGGCGGCAGCAAAACCCGTCATGTCGCCGATGACTCCGCCACCCAGCGCAACAAAGAGGCTTTGTCTTTCATGTCGATCGTTCAGTGCCGCATCCAGGATCTGTTGCACCGACCCCATGTGTTTGTGTTGCTCTCCGGCGGGGAGTTGCACCTTGGTCAAACGCTCGGGCTCCCCCAGCGCGCTTTCCAGCACCGCGGCATAATGTGGCCCAACCTGATCATCCGTGACCAACACAACGCCGCGCCTCGCTGTCCAAGGCTGCCACTGAGAGGCATCACCGAGCAGACCGCGCCCTATCTCAATGGGATAACCCCGCTCAAGCGTGTCCGATGCCAAATTGACGCGAACATTGTGGAGAAGCTCTGACATGAATGAATCGCTCCCGGCGATGTTGCTCAGGTCACGTCCTGGGGTAACAGACCGCGATCTTCCAGTTGCTGATGAATTTGTCGCGCCACTTTGCGCGCATTACCCGAACCACCGGAAATAATGACATCTGCGAGCTCCCTGTAAAGCGGTTCGCGCTCGGCCATTAGCCGCTCCAGCGTCTCTTTACGATCGCCTTGTTTTAGTAGCGGACGCCCTTCTCCCGACCCCGTCCGCTTTACTTGCTGTGCAACGCTCACGTCGAGATAAACCACAACCCCGGCACGCGACATTAACTCCCGGTTGGCTAATGTAACGACGGCGCCACCGCCTGTAGCAATAACAACCCGGCTGCGCTCGGCCAGGTCTTGCAATACATTGGCCTCTCTGAGCCGAAAGCCGGCCTCGCCCTCTACATCAAAAATCCAGGGAATATCCGCGCCCGCTCGAGTCTCGATTTCGGCATCGCTATCGACAAAGTCATATTCGAGTAAGGTGGCCAAATGCCGCCCCACTGTGGACTTGCCTGACCCCATTGGTCCGATCATGAACAGACAAAAAACGTGCGGCTTATCGGTCATGTTCTCGGGAGTCAGTTCACCAATGCTTCGGACAAAATTCTGGGAGTTATGAATATTAGGGTTTCGGTTTTTTGTTGGGCGTTCGCGGTGCTCTTAAACAAGGCTCCAAGATACGGGATATCGCCTAGTAATGGCACCTTTTCCGTCTTGACCAACTCCTCCTTTCTGAACACCCCCCCGAGAACGACGGTTTCTCCATTACCCACTAAAACCTGTGTAGTCAGCTCCGTGGTATCGATCGTCGGGATCAGTCCTCCATTCCCGCTGGGCACAAGATCACCCACTGAATCTTGATTAACAACCAAATCCAGCAGAATCCGATCATCCGGCGTAATGTTAGGGGTGACATCCAGTTTGAGCACCGCTTCCTTGAAAGCCGTGGTCGTTGCGCCCGAGGCGGCACCCTCCTGGTAGGGAATCTCCGTGCCTGATTTGATACTGGCTTTCTGCTTATCCCCTGTGATGACTTTGGGTTGCGATACCACTTCTCCCCCTCCGGCGGCCTCCATCGCCGACAGTTCCGCGGTCAGGAACAGGTCCGTCGCGGTAAAACCCACCGCAAAACCCGAGCTGGCGTCTGCAACACCGAGGTCGACAAATGGCGCGGTAGGGATCTGAATGGGACTGGCGCCGTTCTGGGCCTGACTGTTCAGGCTGGCAACGCCCGCCATATTGCCGGCCACACTGGTGAATCGATCACCATTAGCGCTGAGGTAACCACCTCCCCATCGAATGCCCAACTGCTCGTCGATGTTCGAAGACACAATCACGATGCGAGCCTCGATCATGACCTGCCGGATGGGGATATCGACCTTTTCAATGAGGTCGCGAATTTCAGCGAGCTTGTCCGCCGTATCGGTCACCATAATCGAGTTAGTGCGCTCGTCGACAACGGCAGAGCCCCTCTCGGAAATCAACTTGCCGCCCTCTGCCGACCCTGCTTCGAAAAGACCCACCACGTCGACCGCTTTGGCATAACGCACCCGGATAAATTCCGATCTGAGTGGTGCGAGTTCTGCGAGCTGCTTGTTGGATTCAATTTGCTGGCGCTCTCGCTCAGCAATTTCCTGAGCTGGCGCCACCATCAATACGCTCCCAATCTGACGACTGTCGAGCCCACGGGTTTTGAGTACGAGATCTAACGCCTGATCCCACGGCACATTTTGCAGCCGCAAGGTGATATTGCCGGTCACCGAGTCTGATGTGACTAAATTGAGCTCAGTGAAGTCAGCGATCAACTGCAACACCGCGCGAACTTCAATGTCCTGAAAATTCAGTGATATGCGGTCGCCTTTGTAATCTAACTGATAAAAGCGCGCCGGCTTTTTATCTTCTGCAAGGCGCGTAACCTTGAGGACATAATCCGTCCCCTTCTGGTCGATGAAATAATCGAAGCGCCCCTCGGCGTTGACTTGTATCTGGATGCCCTGACCATTTTTACTGATCTGGAAGCCTCGCACAGGGGTGGCAAAGTCTGTGGTATCAAAACGCCTGATCACAGATTCAGCCGCCGTTACGTTATGAAGCTGCAAGGTGATCACTTGCCCCTCGCTGAATATGCTCGCGTCTACGTTACGTCGGCTGAGATTGAGCGTTAACAGCCCTTCCCCTGAACTCGAGCGATGAAAGCTCAGGTCATTGAGACTAGCCGCTCCCACTTCGGCTTCGATCGTTGCGACCGACTCGGCGTCATTGATCGAGCCACCCTGCGCCGTGGTTGAACCGCTCCACACGCTACACAAGACCATCAAACCTAGCGCCAAAAAGCGGATTCCATTCCGCTCTATTGGATTATCACGCTGCATAACATTTTCTCCCTGACTCACTTCCCTGTGAGTTCAATTGTTCTCGGTCGCTCCACCCAACCATCTTCCATGCCGTCGGGGACGATCTCGACAACCGCAACATAACTACTGCCCATATCTGCGATGCGGCCATGATCGCGACCGAGGTAATCTCCTCGCTTGACTCGGTGAACACCGCCATCGGGGTCCTTGATCAAAGTCCAATCTGTGCCATTGCGGCGCAGAGAACCGACCATCACGAGGGAGTCGAGCGTAAACCGCTCGAGGTAACCTCTGGGGCGCTGTGTATCAGGGCGAACCGTTGATCGGGAAGCCAACTGCGACAACCGCTCTACTTCCACGGGCCGGTCAAATGGACTCCGAAATGTGGTGGCCGCGTAAGCAAATGCTTCGTAGGCCGTGAAGGTGGGAATTGGCTCGATCACGCCGCCAGGACGAGCACGTTTCTCAGC
>Ga0181588_10003917_pt1 | contig 12326 bp, 14 predicted proteins | sample 071ome_26_FD_148607 | JGI IMG/M metagenome (GOLD analysis project Ga0181588, IMG submission 148607) | Coastal salt marsh microbial communities from the Groves Creek Marsh, Skidaway Island, Georgia - 071409BT metaG (spades assembly) | ecosystem: Environmental > Aquatic > Marine > Intertidal zone...
CACGGATGGTTTTCTGAAGCGACTTGAACACCTGGCGAGGCAGGGCCTCCTTCATCCGAGCCAGGGTGAAGACGTCATCGGCCCAGATCTCATGCAGGGCCGAAGGCTTGGTCACCGCAGCGGGCTTACGCCGCTGAATGGTCTGCAGGGCAGCAAAACGCTCAGCGCTTGGCATGGCCACTTCGGTATCAGAGTGACACCATCATCGGGGACAGCAGGTCCGCTAACGCAGGGTGCGCCAGTCGCCACTGGGAGTCCGACGCTCCAGGCCAATGAACTGAGTGATCAGTTGATCCTGCAGTTCTGAGGGGATCGCAGGATCGATCAGCCCTTGATGGACCAGCCAGGTCAGGGCCGCGCTTTGGGCGAGCTCAAGGCTCTCAAAGCAGTCATCGAGGACTGGATGGGGTTCACCGCCACGGTCCGTCAAGCGGAATTCCACGGGGAAGGAATGGAGGAGTGTCATCAGCCCAAGCCTGGCGGCAACGGCGCAGCCGTGCGGCAGCGCAGGACACAGCTTCTGGTAGTCCGCTAGCTCAGCTCAAACAGCAGCAGATCCACCCCATCGGCTCCAGCCTGAACAGAAGCCGGAGCCTCGCCGGCAGCCAGTCCCAGGCCATCACCCCGGGCCAAGGGCTGGGGCAGGGCCAAGCCACCCGTGATGATCTGCAGCCAACTGGCGCAGCGCTCGGAGGCCGGCCAGGCCAGCTCGGTCCCCGCTGGGACCTGGGCGCGCCAGAGCCGCACGGACCGATGAATCGCCATAGCCCCGTCTGCGGCCTGGGGGTCGATCAGGGGCGTCCAGCCCTCGGCCAAGGCGAAGGGCTTCTGTTCGTAGTCAGGGGGGATCCCCGCTGAGGCGGGTTCAATCCAGATCTGCAGCAGGCGGCAGGGGGCCTGGCCGCCATTGACCTCGCTGTGGACCACACCGGTGCCAGCGCTCATCCGCTGCACCTCCCCAGCCCGCAGCACCTCGGCATGGCCCATGGAGTCGCGGTGGTGCAGCTCCCCCTCGACCATCACCGTGATGATCTCCATGTCCCGGTGCGGGTGCATGCCAAAGCCCTTGCCGGCGGCAATGACGTCGTCATTGATCACCCGCAGCGGACCGAAGCCCATCCAGGCCGGGTCGTAGTGACTGGAGAAGGAGAAGCTGTGCCAGCTGTCGAGCCAGTCGAGCTGGCTATGGAAACGCTCAGCTGCAGGACGCAACAGCGGGGGCATTACTCGGGGGCTTGAAGCCGCTGCAGTCTGGCGAGCAGGTCCGCGATGCTGTCGTCCTTGGCCGGGTGGCTGCCGTTGCTCACCAACTGACGACCCACGACGTGGGCGCCCAAGTGCGCCAATTGCAGCCGCAGGGCGGTCATCACCGTGTAGCCACCGCCGCCCGAGTGGGTCGCGATCACAACGGGCCGGCCATTGAAGAGGGCCCGGAAGTCGCTGCCCTGCACCGACAGCCAGGCGATGGCGCTGGTCAGCACCGGCGGGATCGAGCCGTTGTATTCCGGAGCACAGATCACCCAGCGGGGCGTGTCCATCAGCTTCTGCTGCAGCCCGGCGAGAGCGGCCGGGGGGCCCTGCTCCTGGGCGCGGGGCGTGAAGAGCGGCAGGTCAACGGCGGTGAGATCCAGCACCTCAGCACTGCTGCCTTGGCTCTGGGCGGCCGCCGCAAAGCGCTCGGCCAGCTTGAGGTTTTCGCCATTGCTGGCGCTCAGGACGAGAACGTCAGCCATTACTTCACACCAGGGATAAAACGACGCTCGTGGTCACCGCCTTTGAGCATCCGGTTCCAATAGACCCAGGGCAGCACCACGCTCTTCATGATCCACATGCTCCAGCGCTCCTTGGTGGGATCCAGGGGGAAGGAGGGGGTGGGCTGCTGCTCGTAGTTGAACTCGGCCATGATCGTCTTGCCGTAGCCGGTGATCAGCGGGCAGCAGCTGTAGCCGTCGTAGGACCCCTGACCCTGGCCGCCCTCAAGCTGAGCCAGCAGGTTGGTCACCAGGACCGGGGCCTGACCGCGCACCGCGGCGGCGGTCTTGGAGTTGGGCATGCCGCCCACATCACCGATGGCAAAGACGTTGGGGAAGCGCACGTGCTGGAGGTTGTGCTTGCCCACCTCGACAAAGCCACTAGCGGCAGCCAGGGGGCTCTGGGCCACGACGTCCGGGGCCGCCATCGGCGGGGTGACGTGCAGAAGCTCGTAGTTGATGACCTCCTCGCGGGGCTCCTCGCCCTCTTTGCTGACCTTGAAGACCGCCTCTTTGCTCGCCGGCCTGACCTCGATCAGGGTGTGGGAGTAGCGGGCATCGATGCCCTTGCGGGCCACCACCTCCCGCAGGGGCGCGGCATAGGTGGGGACGCCAAAGATTCCAGGGGTGGCCGTGGCGTAGATGACCTTGCTCTTGGCCGCTATCGCGGGATCGCGCTTGATCGCGTCATCGGCCAGGTAGGCGATCTTTTGCGGCGCACCGGGGCACTTGATCGGCATGGGCGCGCAGGTGAAGACCGCGTTGCCGCCCTTGAAGTTCTGGATGCACTCCCAGGTGTAAGCCGCGAAATCCTTGGAGTAGTTGCTGCAGACGCCGCCTTTGCCCAGAGCCTCAGGCAAGCCCTTGATGGCCTCCCAGTTGAGCTTCATCCCGGTGGCCACCACCAGGGCGTCGTAGGTCAGGGTTTGACCAGCGCTGGTGCTGACGCTGTTGCTCTCGGGGGTGAAGCCCGCAGCGGACTCACGGATCCAGGTGACACCCGCGGGAATCAGGCTGGCCTCGTTGCGGCGGGTCTGCTCCAGGCTGAAGACCCCGCCACCGACCAGCGTCCAACCCGGTTGGTAGTAGTGGTCGCTCGAGGGCTCAAGGATCGCGATGTCCAAGGCCGGACGGGCCTTCTTCAGGCGAGCCGCCACCGTGATTCCAGCGGCGCCGCCGCCCACGATCAATACCTGGTGATGGCCCATGGCCGCTGAATCAAGACGCGCTTACCCCAGATCTAACCAGAAGGGGACCAACCCGGCAGCCCCGCCGCAGGATTCCAGACGGCAATGGACAAACAAAGAAGGACTCGGCCGCAATGAGACCTAAGCAGAAATACTCAAAAACCTATCCCATACTCATAACGACTACGACTTAGCACTTATGCTGGCCGCAGTTGATGCGAGTCGATGAACACCAGCAATCCCGGCACCCTGCAGAACCTCGAGGCGGCTTTTGGCGGCGAGAGCATGGCCAACCGCAAGTACTTGTTTTTCGCCGATCTGGCCAAGCAACTCGGCCATGGCGAACTGGCGCGGCTGTTCCGGGAGACCGCCCAGCAGGAAACCGAGCACGCCTTTGCCCACTTCCGCCTGCTGCACCCCGAATTGGTAGTGGAGAACCCTGAGGCCTTGAGCCAGGACGCCAAGGACGCACTGCTGGCGCGCTGCCTCGAGCTGGCCATTGAAGGGGAGACCTACGAGTTCGAGGTGATGTACCCCGAGTTCGCCGCCCAGGCGCAGCGAGACCGCGACCAGGGAGCCGTGGCGGAATTCAACGAGCAGATCGATGAATCCAAGGAGCACGCCGGCGTGTTCCGAACCGCCGCCCGCAACTTCGGACTGCTGGCGCCCGTGGAGCAGCACCACGCCGGCCGCTACAGCCAGGCTCTGCAGTCCCTCACCGGCGCCGGCAGTGGAGACAACAGGGCAACGCCCACCGCAGGGCGCTGGATCTGCAAGGTCTGCGGTGTGATCTACGACCCCGCCCAAGGGGACCCCGATTCAGGTATCGCCGCCGGCACACCCTTTGAGGCGATTCCCGAGGACTGGAGCTGCCCCATCTGCGGGACCCGCAAGGGGAACTTTGTGCCTTACCAGGGCTAGGGCTAGTCGTTCGGGGAAATCTCGATCACCCAGCTTCCGAGATAACCGGACACAGGAATATCTCCAGGGGCCTGACCGAGGGCATTGAACTGGTACATCCCCGCATCGGGGTTGAAGATCTGCAGGTGCAGACCAATGGTGCTGCCCACCGGAACGGGCCTTTGGGGGAACACCTCAATCGCTGAGCCATTGCCGGTCACCTCCACCGCAGCAGGAATCACCTCAAGGCAACGGGTCTTTCTGAGGGAGCCACCACGCTCCATCACGCAGAGCTCCACGTTTTCTGGCTTGATTTCAGCGTTGAAATAGTCAGGCACGGAGACCGCCAACTTGATCAAAGCGGTCTTGCGGTCTTTGGGGCCCAGAACCAGGTAGTAATCGGCACGGCCCGAAGCGCGGCCCGAAGAAGCGTAGTAATAGAGCTTGCGGAAATCGCTGTTGTTGTCCCAGCGAAACTCAAAGCCGGAGCTGCTCGAACCCTGAGCCAGAACCGGACGCAGATTCATCGGAGAGCTGAACACACTCAGAGCCGAGGCCAGCCCGACGGCACTCCACTTCAGTGCAGACTTCATCCAAGCGAATTTTTTCATCACTAGATTTTAGTAGGCAAGATCATCAACGCCTGCCAGCACTGCTTTTCAGGAGCCTGAGCGAGATAACAGCACCCAATCTCCAAGCGCAATTAAGGACAGGTTAAGAGCACCTAAAGAATGAGTTATGCCCTATATATCCTCATTCAGCCGCATAGTGCTGCAGCACACATTGCAATGACACGAATCACACCAAGTGGTATTTTTTTGCTGCTTAGTGTTTAGCCAGCCCGTTTGGGCTTCTCTCCTCTTTCGGTGTGAGGACCAATGAAACTGTTCCAGAAGCTTCTTCTGGCGCCTGCAGCTCTGGGCCTTCTGGCTCCTGTTGCTGCAAACGCCGCTGATGTCAACATCGCTGGCCTGAGCGCTTACAGCAGCCAGGACCAGGTCACCTCGATCACCCAGTTCTCTGATGTGCAGCCCACCGATTGGGCTTATCAGGCACTGAGCAACCTGATTGAGCGCTACGGCTGCGTCGCTGGCTACCCCAACGGCACCTTCCGCGGCAACCGTGCGATGACCCGCTACGAAGCGGCCGCACTGCTGAACGCTTGCCTCGACCGGATCACTGAAGTGACCGACGAGCTCAAGCGCCTGATGAAGGAATTCGAGCGTGAGCTCGCCATCCTCAAGGGCCGCGTCGATGGCCTTGAGGCCCGCGTGGGCGAACTGGAAGCCACCCAGTTCTCCACCACCACCAAGCTCCAGGGTGACTACTACTGGGCGATCGGTGCCGTGGTTCCAACCGCTGGCACCAGCAACGCCGCCGGTACCGGCAGCGCTGACTGGTACAAGAAGAACTACAGCGCCACCAACTTTGTCTACGACGCTCGTCTGAACCTCAAGACCAGCTTCACCGGCAAGGACCTGCTTTACACCCGACTGCGCGCCGGCAACTTCGGCAGCAGCCCCTTCGGCGGCAAGGGCTACAACATCACCTACCTCGACCGCGCCGAGTCCTCGGACGGCGTCGTCAAGATCAACCGCCTCTACTACCGCTTCCCCCTCGGCAAGGGCTTCTCAGTCCAAACCGGTCCCATCTCACGTAACACCGAGTTCCTGGCCGTCAAACCCTTCTATTACGGCGACGACTTCAAGGGTCTGGACTTCTTCCAGCTGGGCGGTGCACCCGCGGTCTACAACAAGGCCACCGGCAGCATGCTGGGCTTCAAGTGGAAGCAAAAGGTCAAGAAGGGTCAGCCCTACTTCGCCGCGTCCACCAGCTACGTCGCACCGGACGGCAACACCGGCAACCCTGAAGACGGTGGCATCTTCACCAGCGGCAGCAAGGCCAGCTGGCTAACCCAACTGGGCTATCAAGCCCAGCAGTGGAAGGGCACCTTCGGCTGGAACTACGAACAGTGCGGCAGCAAGATGTCCCGCCGCGGCACTGAAGCCGCTGGCCGGGTCCAGAGCCAAGCCTGCTCCTACAACGGCGTGAAGACCGGCGGTGAGCGCAACTCCTTCGCTGTGGCTCTGGCCCGTCGTCCCAAGAACGGCGGCACCCTGATGCCCGCTGTGAGCCTTGGCTGGGGTTATCAGGCTGTCTCCTACGACAACCTGAACTACACCAGCTCTAGCCGTAACCAGACCGGCGCCGCTCTGACCAGCGATGGCGCAACCCAGATCGCTGGCAACCTCAAAGACGAAAACATCGCCGCCACCCAGTCCTGGACCGTCGCCCTCAAGTGGGATGACGCCTTCGTCAAGGGCAACAAGGCCGGCATGTCCGTGGGTCAGCCCACCTTCGTCACCAGCACCCGCAACGGCACCACCCCGTTCGACGCTGGTTACGTCTGGGAGTGGTGGTATCAGTTCCAGGTCAGCGACAACATCGCTGTGACCCCGATGCTGTTCTATTCCAGCAACCCCAGCTCCGCTGGAGCCGGCTACAGCCAGACCAGCACCCAGGGCGACAACCCCGGCGTGTTCGGCGGCATCCTGGCCACCCGCTTCAAGTTCTGATCTTCAGAACCACTCCTCACGCACGAGACCAACGGCCCCCTGCTTCGGCAGGGGGTTTTTTCTTGCGATTACCAACCACCGAGTGAACGCCGCCGCTTTAGTGTGGGTTTCAGGACAAACCGACGGCATGGGGCCCGACAGCATCAGCCAGGACAGCCAGCAGCGCTCAGCCTCCAACACCAGCCTCAAGTGGGGCAGCGATGGCGAGCTCTCTCCGGTGGATCTGCAGAAGGTGCTCGAGCGGCTGACCAACCCTGATCTCACCCAGTGCGAGCTCGAGCAGCAAAACCAGAGCTGATCCAGACAAAAAGGTGTCGTGGGCTACGGGGCCCGGCCGAGAGAATGGACGGATGAGCACGCCCTCACCAGCCAGCAACGCCGCGCGTCTGTTGGTGGTCGAAGACGACGACTCCATCCGCGAAACCGTCTGCGAAGCGCTGGAGCTCGAGGGCTTTTCCGTCACCCCAGCCACCAACGGCCAGAACGCCTGGGATCGGCTGAAACGGGAACCCTTCGAACTGATCGTTCTCGATGTGATGCTCCCGGGCATCAACGGGCTGGATCTCTGCCGCAAGTTGATCGAGTTGCCGCAACGGCCCCTGGTGCTGATGGTGAGCGCCCGGGACACCGAAACCGATCGAGTGCTCGGCCTCGAGCTCGGGGCCGATGACTACCTGGTCAAACCCTTTGGCATCCGCGAACTCGTGGCCCGCTGCCGGGCGCTCCTGCGCCGCCACCAAGCCAGCGATCAACAGCCCAGCGAACTCAAAGCGGACAACCTCAGCCTCTTCCCGGCTGAATGCCGCGTCTGCCTCGATGGTCTTGAGCTGAAGCTCTCCCCCAAGGAGTTCAAATTGCTCGAGCTCTTTATGCAAAACCCCAAACGCGTCTGGAGCCGCGAGCAACTGATTGAGCAGGTCTGGGGCTTCGACTACATCGGCGACAACAAGACCGTGGATGTGCACATCCGTTGGTTGCGCGAAAAGATTGAAGAGGACCCCTCCAACCCGAGCAAACTGGTGACGGTGCGGGGATTCGGCTATCGCTTCGGCTAGGCGATGACGATGCAGACCGCCCTACCGCTGGCCCTGGGCTTTGGGCTGGGCGCCCTCAGCGTGGGGCTCTGGCGCGAAGGGAATCGCAAAAAGAAGGTCGTGGCCACCCGCCTGCGGCGGCGCCAACCGATCCCTGAACTGCAGTTGCGCGAATGGATCAGCGCCGCACCGCAGGGCTGGCTGGTGCTCGATGCCCAAAACCGAATCGAGATCATCAATGAGCGGGCTGAGTCCCTCTTGGTCCAAGAGAGTTCGCTCGCTCCCCAGCTCCAACACCTCAATGACCTGGAGCCCAGCGCCGAGCTGCTGCACCTGCTGGAGCTCAGCCGCAACACCCGCCTGGCCCAACGCGGGGAATGGAGCCTCGGGCGCAATGACCTCTCGGTGCGGGTGATGCCCGGCGAGAGGGGCTGGCTGGCCCTTCAGATCGACGGCAGCAACCCCCTAAACAATCAGCTCAAGCAGCAGGAGCAGTGGGTCAGTGATGTGGCCCATGAGCTCAAAACCCCGATCACGGCCCTGCGGCTGGTCAGTGAGAGCCTGGCCCTCAGGGCCGAGGGACGCCAGGCGGTCCTGGTGGAGCGACTGGAGAAGGAACTCGAGCGGTTGCAGCGGTTGGTGGGGGATCTGCTGGATCTCTCCAGACTCGACAACACCCTGGTGAGCCGCCGCAAGCGACCCGCCTGCATCGACCCAAGGGATGTCGTTGGCCAGGCCTGGTCCACCCTGCAGGAACTGGCCCAGCCCCGGGGCATTGGCCTCAGCGTTCAGCCGACGCGGGATCAGGCCAGACAGGTGGCCGTCGATCCGGCTCGCCTGCACCAGGCCCTGTTCAATTTGATCGACAACGCCCTGCGCTACAGCCCCGATGGCAGCAGCATTGAGCTCTCGATCGAGGAGCGGGACCGCTGGTGCCTGATTGCCGTGCGCGACCAGGGCCCGGGGCTCAGCGAAGAGGACCTCGAGCGGATGTTCGAGCGCTTCTACAGAGGGGATCCAGCCCGGGCCAGAGGCCCAAGACACGGAAGCGGACTGGGGCTCGCCATCGTTCGCCAGATCGCCCTCAGCCAAGGGGGCCTGGTGCGGGCCCGGAACCACCCGGAGGGAGGAGCGGTGATTGAGCTGCTACTCCCCAAGGCCTAAGCCTTAGGCGGCAGCGCTGATCGGCAGGTTGCTGATCACCAGCTGCCGCTGGCTGCTGAGCTTCAGCCAACCCTCCTCCTTCAGCAGACCCAGGACCCGAGTCACCGTGACGCGGGTGGTGCTCAGGGCACCGGCAATGTCCTGATGGGTCAGGCGCAGGTTCAGGCGCAGACCGTCTTCACAGGGTTGGCCATACTCTTCCGCCAGCAACTCCAGAAAGCCCCGGACCCGGTCTTCGACGCGGCGCAGACCCAACAGAGCAATTAAGGCCTCGGACTGACGGGTCCGGCTGATCAACGCCAGCATCAAGGTGCTGGCCAGGTGGGGGGTCTGCTGGATCTCGTCCATCGAGAGGCAGAGCAGATCGCAATCGCTCAGCGTCGTGGCTTCGTAGAGATCCAGGTTGCTGAGCGGTTCACCGAAGGGTTCATTCGGTCCCGCCAGGCCCAGGAGAACATCTTCGCCCTGCTCATTCATCGAGCTCAGCTTGACCATCCCGCGGGCCACCAGCCAGACGTGGTGGCGAAGCATGGGCACGCGACTGCCAGCCGTCAGGCTGACCAGATCGCGGCGCTGGAACGTGTCTTCGAGGCTGCCGCGAAGACTTAAGGGCGGACTCGATGTCAAAGATATGGACGTCATTGCATCAAGAGTGATTGGGAGTCTGTCAAGAACAATGCGTGCATTCAGATCAGAAAAAGGGCAGATCAGACCTGCCCTTGAACCATCTGGATCACACTGAACTAACGAGAGATTTTGTTCACTGCAGCACGTGCCTTATTCAAGATTGAACCATTCAGAGGGACGAAGCCAAGGGCATCAGCCCTGGCCTGAGCCTGATCGCTCAGCATGTAATTGAAGGTCTTCTTGATGGTGTCGGTGTTGGCACCATTGCCCTTCTGATAAGCCAAAACCCAGGTCAGGGTCGCGATCGGGTAAGCACCCTTGGCGGTGGGGTTGGGGTTCGAGCCAGCCAGGTTCTGATCGAGCTTGATGCCGTTCAGGGCCTTGGCACCGGAGGTGTGGCTGGGCTTGATGAATTCACCCGACTTGTTCTGCAGCGCAGCGGCCTTGACAGCACCGCGGATGTACGACTGGTTGACGTAACCGATCGCACCCTGCTTGTTTTTAATCACACCAGCAACACCAGAGTTACCTTTAGCTCCAATTGAATTTGAGCCCGGCCAGCGGACGGATTTACCAGTCCCGAGCTTCCACTGTGGAGAAAAAGAAGCCAGGGATTCGGTGAAGGCTTTGGTGGTTCCAGAACCGTCCGAGCGGTGCACCCAGGTGATTGGACCAGCGGCGCAACCCAGGTCCTTCCAGTTGGTGATCTTGCCGATCGCCACTTGGACAGCCTGCTGCTGGGTGAGCTTCAGGTTGCAGCCGGGCTTGTTGTAACCGAAGGCGATGGTGCCGCCCACCATGGGGATCTGCACCAGACCGCGGGTCACCTTGGCGATGTCCTTGGCCTTCATCGGATCATCCGATGCACCGAAGTTGACGGTCTGGTCGATGAACGCCTTACGGCCAGAACCTGAGCCAACGGCTTGGTAGTTGACCTGGGGGCCACCGGCCTTCGCCAGATCAGCGAACCAACGCTGATAGATCTTGGCGGGGAAGGTTGCGCCAGCAGCACTGAGGCGATCTGCGGCGGAGGCGGACATGCCGGTGCCGACGGCCAGCAGGGAGCCGATCAGGAGGGCCTTCTTCGCGAAGGTCATGGATAAAACCTTGTGGTTCCCATCCATCTACGCAAGTGATGATCCGTCCTGCGTTAGGGGCTGGTTAAGGCCTCGTGAACGTTGCGTGAATCAGCAGCAGGACTGGGCTTTAAGGGGCCTACTGGTCTGCAAACGCTGAAGCCAATCACTCAATTCGGCCAGGGCCTCAGGGCTCAGGCGGTAGTAGACCCAGCGCCCCTGAACCCGGGACTCCAGCAGGCCCGCCTCGCGCATCACCTTGAGGTGAAAGGAGAGCTTGGACTGGGCCAGGCCCATCTGCTCGGTCAGCTCACAGACGCAGCGCTCACCCCCCGCCAGCGCCAGGGCCACCTCCAGGCGATGGGGATCCGCCAGGGCCTTGAACAACGCGCTGAGGGCTTGGGACACAGCTCGGAGCAGGCCTAACCGCACCTTAACCAATCAAGAAACCTTGATGCATCAAACTTTGTTGATCAGTTGATTGGGGTTGGTCATGCGCATTGGCATCAACGGCTTCGGACGCATCGGACGACTGGTCTGCCGCGCCCTCTGGGGACGGCCAGGCATTGAGATCGTTCAGATCAACGACAACCAGGCCACGGCTGAATCAGCCGCCCACCTGCTCTGCTTTGACTCAGTCCATGGTCGCTGGGATCGCCAGGCCGAGGCCCTCAGCGAGAGCGAGCTGCTGATCGATGGGCGGCGCCTGAACTTCAGCCGCAACGGCACCCCCGCCGAGGTGACCTGGTCTGCCGCAGGTGTGGAGATGGTGCTCGAGTGCAGTGGCCGCTTCAAGACCACCGAGGCCCTCGAGCCCTACTTCAGCCAAGGCGGCATCCAGCGCGTGGTCGTGGGCTGCCCCGTCAAAGACGCACTGAACATCGTCTACGGGATCAACCATGACCTCTATGACCCCAACCAGCACCGGCTGGTGACCGCGGCGTCCTGCACCACCAACTGCCTGGCCCCGATCGTGAAGGTCGTGCATGAGCAGTTCGGCATCCGCCATGGCTCGATCACGACCCTGCATGACGTCACCAACACCCAGGTGGTGGTCGACGCCTTCAAAAGCGACCTGCGGCGCTCACGCTCCTGCCTGCAATCGCTGATCCCCACCACCACCGGATCAGCCAAGGCCATCGCCATGATCTTCCCGGAGCTCGAGGGCAAGCTCAACGGCCATGCCGTTCGTATCCCCCTGCTGAATGCCTCCTTGACCGATGCGGTCTTTGAGCTCGAGCGACCCACCAGCGCAGAGGCAGTCAACCAGGCCTTCCAGCAGGCTGCGCAGGGGCCCCTCCAGGGAATCCTGGGCTACGAAACCCGGCCGCTGGTCTCCATCGACTACGTCAACGACAACCGCAGCGTGGTGATCGACGCCCTCTCCACGATGGTGGTCGACGGGACCCAGCTGAAGGTCTACGGCTGGTACGACAACGAGTGGGGCTACAGCTCCCGCATGGCCGATCTGGTCAGCCATCTCGTCCAGCTGGAGCCCCAAGGATGAGCGGACTCTCCGCCCTGCAGCAGTACCAGCGGGTCACCGCCAATTACTGGGCCTTCACCCTCACCGATGGGGCGCTGCGGATGCTGGTGGTCTTCCACTTCCATCAGCTGGGCTACACCAGCCTGGAGATTGCCTTTCTCTTTCTCTTCTATGAGTTCTTTGGGATCCTGACCAACCTCTACGGCGGATGGCTGGGGGCACGCTTTGGCCTGCGGTTGACGCTTTGGCTCGGCACCTGGATGCAGATCGGCGCCCTGCTGATGCTGATTCCGGTGGCGGACTCCTGGCCGAAGTGGTGGAGTGTCGCCTACGTCATGGCCGCCCAAGCCCTGAGCGGGATCGCCAAGGATCTCAACAAGATGAGCGCCAAAAGCGCCATCAAAACCGTGGTCAAGAGCCATGACGGCGATCAGCAACTCTTCCGCTGGGTGGCGATCCTGACCGGCTCCAAAAATGCCCTCAAGGGCGTTGGTTTTTTCCTGGGGGGCGTCCTCTTGACCGCCC
>Ga0181588_10003924_pt1 | contig 12316 bp, 10 predicted proteins | sample 071ome_26_FD_148607 | JGI IMG/M metagenome (GOLD analysis project Ga0181588, IMG submission 148607) | Coastal salt marsh microbial communities from the Groves Creek Marsh, Skidaway Island, Georgia - 071409BT metaG (spades assembly) | ecosystem: Environmental > Aquatic > Marine > Intertidal zone...
CATCTTTTTGTTTTTTTTTGTTTTTCTACGACGAGAGAGAAGAGATTTCTCCAACGAACGAACGAGGCCAAGAGAAGAAAGAAAAAAGGCTCAAAAAAACAAAAGGAAAGAAAGCTCTCTCTCTGTGCTGCATTATATTTACGCACGCGCACACATATATCTCGCACGAACGCAAAAGCGCACGCACACGTTCGAATTTTGAATTTGCAAAGAGAAAGTAAAACGCAACGCACGAATTTAACCTTTGAAAGTTAAATCGCACTTCGCAACGTTTTCAAGATATATACATATACACACGCGTATAAAATGAGTTTCACGCTTACCCAATCCTGCGCCATCGCGAAAAGTAGTACCGCGAAAATCGCACGGTCGTCCAAGTCCGTCTCCAGACGACGCGGACAACAATTAGTCGTCAAAGCTGAAGAAACGAGCACTTCGGGTACGCATTTCGTTGGATTTTGTTTCTTTTCGATCGCACCGACGCAGATCTGGTCGGTTTACGACCGGTTTACGACACTTAAGAGCGCGCTCGCGTAAAAATTTCGTTAGGAAAAATTTTGCTTCGTCAGACGTGGGTTTCCTCGTATCGCGCGTTTGGTCTGTTTTTTGGATACGGTTCGTTGGGGAAAAAAAACAAAGGAGGAGGAATCCAATCACTCACGCGCGGCGCGTATCTTCTCTCTCTCAAACTCTTTAAAATCCTCTCGATAACAGGTGTGACATCCGTCGTGAACGACCAAACGTTCGAGCAAGACGTGTTGAAGTCGGACGTCCCGGTGTTGGTTGATTTCTGGGCGCCGTGGTGTGGCCCGTGCCGAATGATAGCGCCTTTGATCGATCAGTTGGCGGAGGAATACGCTGGAAAGTTGAAAGCGGTGAAATTGAACACGGACGAGTCGCCTTCGATCGCGACGGAGTATGGGATTCGATCGATTCCGACGGTGATGATTTTTAAGGACGGGAAGAAGATGGATACGGTGATTGGTGCGGTGCCGAAGAGTACTTTGACTGGGACTATCGAGAAGTATTTATAAGTTGTTGGAACTACTGTATATAAGAAAGAGGAGGGGAAAGCGCGAGGAAGAGTAGAGAGAGAGAGAGAGAAAGGGCGCGATCAAAATTATATAATAAGAGTACAATTAATATATATATATTAGCGAGAAAGAGAGAGTAAGTGAGAGTAAGTAAGTGTTTGGCAGGCGAGAATGGAAGGATGGATATGGACAAGACGTTGTTGCAAGAGGAAGAGAAGAAAAGTTGTACGCGCGCATTCGCGAATATTTATTGCGCGAGAGGCAAACCGCAACGGAAGTTGTTGAACAACGAGAAGATAGATTATACGTTTTCCGTTTTGTAATAATAACTATAAAGAGAGAAAGAGTAAGAGAGTGAATAAATATAATCGCGTGTGTATTATTGTCGTATTCAATTTTCTAATCGGTAGTTTTAAACTAATGTATATATCGCTCAACTCGTCTTGAATCTCTTCTCTTTATCGAGCGGAGTCCCATTATAAGGCGCCGTGACAAACGGATCCCTATAACTCCCACCTAACTTGTCCCAAAACACCAAATATTGCCCGTAATTATAATTAAATCCCGTGTGGTGGACGGTATGATGCGCAGCTCCGTTCACAAACGGTAAATTCCACGTCACGCGATCGTGAATGTTAATCGTCCACAAACCGACGCACGCTAAAGAAATAAAATACGCCACGTGGTGCATCGGGAACAAAAACACAAAGATGTGGTAAGGGCACCCTTGCAACCACCCATCGATCGGATGAAACGCGTACGCGCTAAACGGAGTCGTTTCTTTATACCTGTGATGCAACTTATGCAACGGTTTATACAACATCTTATGGTGCAATCCTCGATGTATCCAATAAATGCACGTATCCGAAAACGCGATGAACAATATCGGCGCGATCACAAACGCGTACAACTTCCCGCCGTGTTCGTTCAAGTCCCAGTAAATCTTCGTCTTCCCACTCTCGACTAACAATTCAAACGGCGCCGTCATCGCCGTCATCACCGCTATGGACCACAAACTCGTCTTGATCTCGTTCTTCACCTGGTCTTTCCCTTCCCGTTGGAACCAATTGGCTTTATTATCCCCAGTCTTCTTATCTTTCCGTTTAAACAGGAAATAATACGTCAACGGGCAAAACGTGAAATAAAACGCGTACGTCATCACCAAAAGAAACCCCCAGATGACGAGAAACTTTCGAAGCAACCCGTGCGTGGACGGGTCGAAATCTTCCGATTTCACCCCCAAGAGATACGGGTCAACGATGTATTTGTTCACCCAGTTCGCGGTGCCGTCGAACCCGAGGCCGAGGCCGATGATCGTCGGTACCTCTATCATTACGGTGGTGGCGCAGTAGTTTTTTCACGCGACGACGACGACAACGAACGAGTCTCTCTTTCTTTGCGCGCGTACGCGTGTGTTTGAAGCGAGGGAATAATGTGGTGTTTTGAGCGACGTTTCGTGTGCTGCTGCGTGACGTAATCTCAGCCCCAAAAAAACACACAAAAAAAATTTTTTGCTGCTTTTCTTGAGTGATAGGGAAAAACAACAAAACTTCTCGCTTTTCAAAAAAAATAAAGCGGAGAGAGGAAAAGTTTGTTACAAAAACACGAGATACGACTCTCTCTCTCTCTGTGTGCGTGTGCGTGTACAGATACACGTATCCGCGTTCTTTTTGGGTAGAAGGCACGAAAAAAAAAAGATGAGAGATCCTTATTCGTATTCGTATTCTTCTTCCCGTAAAAGTAAGAGCACTTTCGTGGACGTGAGAGAAGCCGAGAGGGAAGAGATTTTGCGTCGACTGAAGAAGAAGAAGAAGAATGAAGAAGAAGAAGAGGCGCGTTATTTGAAAACGAGAGAGGAAGTGAGGAGAGAAGGTCTGGACGCGCTGTTGCACAGAGCGGAGAGAAGCCGAGCGGGAGGCGCGACGACGGATTTGGACGAGTTGAAGAAACATCACAGGTTTTTGCGAGAGGAGGAGGAAGAGGAGGAGAAGTTCGTTAAAACGGGAGGAAGAGGAGGTGGTGGAAGAAAAAACGAGGAAGAAGAAGCGATGTTATTAAACGAAGGCGAACGGGTCGCCATGAAATACGAAGAGAAACTGTTCAAAGAGTACGCGATACCGGATTTGTCCCGGTGCGACGAAGGCGTCGGTTTACGTTGGAGAACGGAGAAAGAAGTCGCGAGAGGCAAAGGCGTGGATATTTGCGGCGAGAAGAGTTGTTCCGAACGGAAAAATTTAGGGACGTTTGAATTGAATTTTCGATATAAAGAAAGAGGAGAAGTAAAGAACGCGCTGGTAAAGGTGGTCGTTTGTCCCGTGTGCGAAGAGAAGTTACATCGAAGTCGGAGGAAGAAGAAGAAAGGACGATGAAAGAAAATCCCACCGCCGGGGAAAGAACCGCGGATGAGACGATAGAAGTAACAGTAGTATTAATAGAACATGCCTCTGCGCCGGCCGTATCCACCGTATCCACCGTACCCTCCGTACCCTCCGTATCCACGACCGTATCCTCCGTACCCTCCTCTTCTCCGGCCGTTGCCAATCAAACCGAGATTGTTCGCCAACATGTACAAAGTAAACGGAGATGCACCGTTTTTATACGCGATGTACAAAACCATCCACGAGATAAATGTCCCAAACGTGAACGTGTTATCGTCGATGTAATCTCCGTAATCGTGATCGAATCGATTCCCGTACGTGTAATTACCCATGCGCCTGGCGCCTAAGCCGATCCACCGGCGCAGAATGAAAAACAAAAACGCCGCAATGACGCAGTTCACCGCTATTCTTCCATTCTCCGACAACCCGTACGAGTACTGATACCTGACCGCGTCTAAGAAATCTCCGACACGAGATAGGATACCAGGACCACCGCCGCTACTGTTATTACTTCTATTCCCTCCTCCTCCTCCACCTCTCTCTTCTCTTCGCCTCTCCTTCTCTCGCGTCAGCTTTTCCTCGACCACGCGCAACGTCCTCTTCGCCTCCTCGTTATCGCTCTGCAACGATAAACACGTCTCCAATGCTCTCTTCGCATCCTCCAACTTCTTCAAATCTCCTCCGCTTCCCGCCAGTCGGTGTAAACATTGCCCCAACCGCGACCATCCTTTCGCGAAATCTCGCTTCAATTCGGTAGTTCGTTTAGCGTCCACCAGAGCTTCTTGAATCTTCTCCAAATTCATCCTCGCCGCGCATCGATTGGAATGATACAAGTGTAAAGATGGATCATTTTTTGCGGCTATAGATATGGCTTCCGTGAAAGCTTGCTCGGCTTCCTGGTATCGCGCGGCGACGTAGTGGTCGATGCCTCTTTGTTTCGCATTCAGTGCCGCTTTGTGACGGTCGTCGGATGAATCTGACATCAGAGAATAATATATATACACTTCTTCTTTTCAATCGATCTTCCCTCGTTTTTCGTTCCTTCTCTCTCTCTCTCTCCGCGCGGTCGCGGTCGCGTTCGTGTGTGCGCGTTCGTGTGCCCAAGCGCGTCTTTCTTCGCGAAAGAAGTGCGCGTTTTTAAAGTCAAAAGTCTCACTCAAAAGAGCGCGCGTGTGTTGAAAGAAAATGACGAAAACTTTTTCCAATTTAACTCTTTACAAATCCCCAAAAAGAAAAGGCGGACGCAGAGAGAAACAGAGAGAGAGTCACGCATAAAAAGGAACCGAGAGAGATTTTAAAGCGCGGAGACGACGACGACGGTCATCGACATGGAGCCGGAACAGGAGCGGCAAAAACAGCCACTCCCGTTCGTCTATTTGGAACCGTTTTTAGATTCGAATAAATTCAGAACCGAAGATGAGAAACAGAAGAAAGCTTTTGGAGCTTCGTCGGCGTCGGATGCGTTTTTAGTCGACGTGGGCGGGTTCCACGCTCGGTCTGGGTTCGCTTCTTCATCCTCTTCCTCTTCTTCTTCTCTCGAAGCGAACGAACCGTCTCTGTTCTTTCGGTCGGTGACCACGCGCGGGTACTATTTACCTAAAGATTTGAGCGCGAAAAAAGGAGAAAAAACAAAAGGCGTCTTCGCGGGAGAGTATAATCCAATCTATCAAATGTCCGAAGAAAACAATAAGACGTCGGAATTAGGTCGATTTGAGTGCGGGAGAACGAGCGCGACCGTGAGTGCGAAAGATAACGGTTTATTTTGCGACCAGGAGCTGTTCGAGGCGGTGGTCGCGAGATGTTGTCGAGACTCGCGCTTAACGACGGCAAAGGGAGAAGGAGGAGGAGAGTTTGTGAGAGAACGAAGAATGGTCGCGACGGAACCGTTGGGTAACCCCGTGCGGCTGAGAGCAGACGCGTGCGAGATTGTGTTGGAAAAGATCGGGTTTAAGGAGTATCAGTCAGTGAGCGAGTGCGAATCGGTTGGCGCGCTGGAGAAGATTGGTTCCGGAGCGGTAATTAATTTAGGTCATTCGAACTGTTCAATCCTGCCTTTCTTGAACGGTAAACCGCAAATGCAAGGCGCGACGAGGGTTGATGTTGGCGGTGAAAAGTTAATAGATTGTTTTGGAAAGATGGCGTTGGATTCGCAACGCGCGGAGAGCGTGCATAAGGCGAATTTTTTGAACCAAATGTTCGTAGAGACTGGGAAGATCGGGAGCGGTCGCGCGACGATGGCGTTGCAAGGGCAGCTGTTTCGAGAGATGGCATTCGTATCGACAAATTACGACGAAGAGACGAAAGCGTGGAGAGATTGCGTTTTGAACGGGAAAGAGTACGAGAAAACGAAAGTGTTACAGTTCACGCCCCAATACGGCATCAAAGAGTTGGATTTGAAAGACATCGTCGCAAAAGTTAAACACAATTTTGATAAAAAAATAGCCATGGTGAAACGGTTCGCGAAAGAAGAAACGATTCAAAATAGCGCAGAGAAGTACGCGAGAGAATTTGCAGCCATAGAAAAAGATCCGAAAGCATTTTATGAAGGTTTATTGAAAGCGCTGGAGACTGCGGAGAAGAATTTGAAGGATGCGCGTTACGCACGAAGTTTAGAAGTTCGAGGCGTCACGGAGGAGGAAGCGAACGAGGAACGTGAACGAGGAGGTGGTGGTAGAAGAGGTGTCAGACGCCAAACTACCGCGGCGAGAAAACGCGCCAGGTTGATAGCAATGCACGCTGGTAATAAAGAAACGTTAGACGAAGTAGAGGCTGAAGAAAAACAAAGCGACGGCGGGTTCGGCGACGGCGAAGACGATTGGTCCATGTATTCACAAATGGCGCGGGGTGCGGATAAAGCCATCGACGGCGAAATAAAAGATCCGGGAGCGGAGAAAGTATCCGCGTGCGAATCGGTGTACGAAAAAGCGAGAGCCGAGGTTCTAGCCGTGGACCCGCAATATGAAATCCGAAAATTGTCTGGCATGGAAGCTCGTAGATTGAAAGTAAGAGCCGAACGTATTCGTGCGACAGAATCATTGTTCCATCCAGAAATTTTAGCATCTAAAGGTATTGTCCGACAAGTTAAAGACGTCCGCGGAGGCTTAGCTGCCATCGTGGATGAGTTCATCATCCCGCAAGGCGGCATACAAGACGCTTTAAAAGAAGCCTTCAAAAGATGCGGTAAAGACGTGGAACACGAAATCTTGCGCGAGAAAGGCAAAGACGCTTCGATCGTTTTAACCGGCGGACTTTCGCGCCTTCCTGGATTGCAGACCCGTTTACAAGATTACGTGATATCGAATTCTTACCCGGACATGGCACCAACGGTGATGTTGAGTAAAAACGGAAGTGAAGACGGTATTTTTGACGCGTGGAAAGGTTTGAATGCTCTGTCGTCGTCAAGCGCGGGCATCGTCGTCACTCGCGACGAGTGGCTCGAACGTGGCGAGAGTGTTTTTCATTCCGATAAATGAAACGCATGTAGCAGAGTAACCATACGTATAGAGAGAGAGAGATGGAGAGAATAGATATATTTAAATTAAGATACAGCAGCGCACATTCTGACATTTAACAGTAAAGCGAAAGATTTCACCGCAAGCGAATACCTAAACAGGCATGAATTAACCTCACAAAACCAACACGCACAACAAAACAACAATAACATCAACAAACACTCGGATGAATACACGAGAAAGACCGAGACACGACCAGCACGAGTAACAACAGAAACAACGACGACGACAAGAAGCACACGCAGTCGAACGCAGAAAAAATGTCCAGTCATCATCGCAAAAAAGGAGGAGGATGGCGTTCGGTCAAGCGAGAGCGAAGCCCGAAATCGATTCAAGCGACGGTTTCCTCGTCCAATTTCAGAGTCCGCGACCACGTCTTGGAGCAAAAGCAGTTCACGGACGAGTCGATATCGGTGCAAGTCTTTCTCAAAAAGAGCAAAATAGAAGTGTTCGTGTCTTGCGCGCTGATCGTGATGGCCGTTGCGGTTGGTTTAGTGAACACTTCGGCTTCGTTGGAGAGACAGAAAGAGGTGTTCTTTAAACCGGTAACTGTTTTGTATTTGAGCTTCATGTGGCTTCTCTCTTCGTATCTGTTGCGAAAGCGACAGAGCGAAACGGTGCGGGTTGTACCGAATCTTGGGGTGGATATCAGTGGAGACCGTTTTTACGACATAGAAAAGATAGAGAATGTGATCATAAACGAAACAGTGACGACGACGGATGCGTTTTATTACCTGGCGTTGATCGTGAAAGAAGGAGGAGGAGGAGAGTCTAGGGTGGTGCCGTTGTTTCGAAGCGTGAATCCAGTGCCGGCGCAGGTGTTGAAGAAAGCGTTCGTGGGGATACGGGAGAAATTAGGAATGAAGATTTAAATATAACTATTGTATACTATATCTATTGTACCAATTTATGATTTTAATCTAAGGTGAACATGCGACTCCCGACGTCCTCGGTTATGAACTCGAAGCCGTCTAGAATCCCGTCCCCGGTCGTCGCGGAACATTTTTGCACTCGCCATCGTCGTTTGCTACTATTCGACGTCGTCCCACTCAATACGTCACCACCGTTATTACTACTACCACTACTACTATCAACGCTAATCAAACCTAAAGCCTCGGCAATCTCCCTCCCGCTCATCGCCCCTTCCACGTCTTGTTTGTTCGCCAGCACTAACAAACTCGCGTCCACGAGTTTCTCCTCCTTCAATATCACATCCAGTTCATTTTTACAGTCCTGCAATCGCGCGACATCCGTGGAGTCTACCACCCAAACCAACGCGTCTGTTTTCTCGAAATAGTTCCTCCAAAACGTCCTCAACGTTTTCTGACCTCCGACGTCCCAAACGTTCAATCGATACTCGTTCAGGTGCAAACTCGAAATGTTGAACCCGAGCGTGGGTGAAATTTTCGAGATGTCTTCCCCGTTTATTCTCTTCACGATCGTCGTCTTCCCGGCGTTATCCAACCCGACGACCAACACGCGAATTTCGCGCTCTTTTCGTTTCACCTGCGCCGCGGGGAGAGAGTGAATGGTGAGTGGGAGAGAGAGATAACAATCGTCAGAACACGCAAAAAGATTTCTCTCCCTCTCGAAAGTGCGTGGTAGGGGAAATTTTCAAAAAGTCAACGGAGAAGAGAGAGAGAATGAGAGAACTTTCCAAAACGGCACACCGCGAGCGAGCGCGCGAGAGAGAGAGAGAAAGAAAGAGAGAAAAAAATAACCACCGCCTGGTCCGCGCGAAAACGTTCAAAGAGAGAGAGAGAGGGAAGACAAATCGGCGCACTTTTTTTATTATCGTCGAGAGACCCATCCTTTTTATAATCACGTGCGCGCTCTTTTCATTTTTCTTCTGAGAAGTCAGAGAGAGAGTTTTTGGGGGGAAGAGAAAATTTTCTAAACCCTAAACTACACGAGTCACTTTTTTTTCCACGACAAAAAAGTAGCGAAAGTGGGTAAAAAAAAGACACCCAACAACACAAAACGCGCGAACGAGAGATGTTCTTCTCCTTCTCCGCGGTGCGCTCCGGTGGCACGACCACCACCAGCAGCAGCAGCATTCGAGATACTTTTGACGGCGACGATGTCACCACCCGCTCGCACGTTTTTTGTCGTCGCCGCCGCCGCCTCGGAGCAGCGCGGAAGAGCAGCAGAAAATCGTCCGCGATGACGACGAACGCGTCTTCTTCTTCTTCTTCTTCTTCTTCTTCTTCCGGGAGAGTAGGAAGCGAGATGGACGACGATTCCGCCGCCGAAAAAACGAACCGCGCGCTTTTGTCGAAGAGAGATTTGATGAAACGAATCGCCGGGGCGTCGCTGATGATGACGACTGCGTCGTCTGGGTTGATTTTGCCCGGGATGGTGGCTTTCGCGGGCGAAGAAGGTTCTTCTTCTTCTTCTCTTCCAAGAGTGCCAAGAACCGAGACGCCGTTGAAATTTACCGAAGAATACCCGTCAGCGGTGATTAAAGGATGTTGGCAGTTGTCCGGTGGCCACAAAGGCGATCCGGCAGATGATAGGACGTCGAAAGATAAAGGCGCGGTGGAAGACTTCGAGACGTTTGTTAACGCGGGGATAACTACCTTTGATACCGGGCCGACGGCGTGCGGATACGGGGACAGTGAGTTAGTTATTGGAGACTTTTTGAAGCGTAATCGAAGCAACAGCGAACAATGTCGAGTCCATACGAAGTTGTGTTGCGTGGGGAGAGAACAAGTCGCGATGACTGAGAAGTGGGTGAAGGAGAACGCGTTTGATATTCCGAGTAAACGTTTAGGAGGGTTGAAGAAGATTGATATGGTGCAAATGTATTGGAACGAATACGGAAGTTCGCAGTATATCGATTGCGCGTTATATTTGACCGATTTGAAGGCGAAAGGACTGATTGGCTCCGTCGCGTTGACGAACTTTAACACCCAGAAAATGGAAGACATGATTAACAAAGGCGCGGAGATTTCTTCGAACCAAATTCAGTATTCGCTGTTAGATCGACGACCGGATTTGAAGATGAATGAGTTTTGTAAGGCGAGTGGGGTGAAACTGTTACCGTACGGCGTGTTGGCTGGCGGTTTTCTTTCGAAGAAGTTCTTAGAGGCGGACGTAAAAGATGTCGTTTTAGACACCGGCTCGAAGAGGAAGTATTCGTCGGTGATTCGGAACTTTGGCGGATGGGGTAATCTCCAAAAATTGTTGAGAGTTCTCGATTCGATCGGTAAAAAACACGATCAGAGCATCGCGAATGTTGCTACTCGATGGGTTTTGGAAAAAGAAAGCGTGTTGGCGGTCATTTTAGGTGCGCGTAACGATTTTCACGTCGAAGATCATCAAAAGTTGTTCCAGTTTACGCTCGACGCTGATGATAAAAGTAAAATCGACGAAGCGTTATCGTCTACGACCAAAGCTACCGGTGACTGCTACGACTGGGAACGAGGTGGAAAGTGGTAATCGACGTCGCTAAGAATAAATAGCAGTGTAGAATACATATTCATGTATATATTTATATAGCAAAGGAATGAAAGCAACACGTATTGATATAAATTTAATTTAAGAATGATGACAATATTTAGTTTTTTTACGCCGCTTTATTCGTCTCTTCCCATTTCATCTGGTTTGCGTCCAAGTGTTTCCATCCCAACGGACCATCTACGAAGTGATGTCTCAACGCGAACAAAAGTCGACACGTATTAAACGCAGCGAAGCACATCCACACGCCCGGTAACGTCGATCCTTCAAATTTCAACGCAGTCAACATCACTCCGGTGCTCACAAACATACCGCCCGCCAGACGCAAAAATGCTTGATGACCTTGCATCAACCCTTCCGCGACAAACACGATACCATTTAACGGCTGTAAAGCAGCTCCAATCAAGGTCGGTAAAACCGCAAACGACTGCACGTCTTTGATTGGCGTAAAAAACGGAAGGGCAAAAATCGCCGCCGATTGCATGAAGAACAAGAGAACGCCGATCAAAACGCCCCACGCTAACAATCTATCTGCAACGGCTTTCGCCGCTACTGGTCCGCCCAATTCTTTCGAGTGCATTCGCTGTGGAATCAAAATCGTCGCAATCGTCGATAACGCTAAGATAGCAATCGCGCCGAGCTGAAATACTTGCGAACTAACCGTGTGCGCCGCAGCAGCCGTGCCAGTGCTATCCATCGTCAAAATCGTTCTCGTCACGGCTAAAAACGTAATGTTTTGCGCCAGCGAACGCAACTGCACTCCAGCACCGCCAACGAGTAAAGCACCGATCGCTTTCGCATCCGGCGGTTTCAACATCGACCTCACTGTCACCAAATTTCGTTTCAATAAAGTTCCGACGTACAACCCAGCTGCGATTAACTCACTCATCGACGTCGCCAACGCGGCACCAGCCACTCCTAAAGCTTTAATTACCCCAAAACCAAAAATAAATAACGGATCTAAAATAACATTCATTAACTGAGACGCCAAGGTAATCTTCATCGGCGTCGTCACGTCCAACGTGCCTCGAAACGCCGCAAACCCAACCGTGCTGACGATGGCCGGAATGAACGTCAGAGCTCGAATACCGATATACGGTGCCGCTTGCATCCCGGTCGGTGAAACTGGATCTAAACCGACCAAACCTAACGCAGGATTTCTCAAACATCCCATCACGATCATCCCGAACAAACCGACCATAAACGCGCAAAATATCCCTTCACCGATTTTATTCTGCAACTCGGCTTTATCTTCGCCCGCCGCAGCTCTCGCCACCATAGGCGCCACAACGGAAGGAATGAACGATATAATCCAAAAAGCCGACTGAAACACTTGATTCGCGGCGCCTTGCGCTGCCAACGCGACCGCGTCGCCCATTCTTCCCACCCAAAACACATCGACGATGCCGACCAACGGAATGATGAGGAAATTTAACACCGCCGGCACAAACAGTTTCATGATTAACTTATCCGTCTCGTCGTTGCGAGGTAACACTTCTGGATCTATAGCCATGCCAAATCTAGGTTTTACTATTTCTGTTTCGTTCTCGTTATTATCTTTATTCTCGTCCATAGTCGCGTCGAACGCGTACGTCACCGTGGCGTTGTCTTTACTCGAGCCAGAGGATAATGCGATAATGCGAGACCCGCGATAATTTCGCTTCTTCTTCTTCCAAGTCGTCTTCCCGCGAAGCTCTTCACCAGAGTCGCCACCCGCGCGAGCGGCCGCAAAACGCGACGATGTTTCCGCTCGCATCATCGTTTCGCCTCTCCTTCCGCGATTTTGATCGTTGGTCGCAAAGCTTTTCCTCGAAACGAATCGATGTTGACACGTAGTAGTGGTAGTAGTTGAGACCTTTCCTCCTCCGGAAAGAGAGCTCGTCGTCGTCGTCGTCGCGTCCGCGCCTCTCGTCGCCGCGAACATGATCGGTGC
>Ga0181588_10003925_pt1 | contig 12315 bp, 9 predicted proteins | sample 071ome_26_FD_148607 | JGI IMG/M metagenome (GOLD analysis project Ga0181588, IMG submission 148607) | Coastal salt marsh microbial communities from the Groves Creek Marsh, Skidaway Island, Georgia - 071409BT metaG (spades assembly) | ecosystem: Environmental > Aquatic > Marine > Intertidal zone...
TGATCGACCGCGATCTCAAGGGAAAGTCCAATCTCGTCCGAGTCCCGCTTTACAACAAACTGTTCCGTCTCTTCTATCAAGGCACCGGGGCAATTTTCAAAAACAACTACCATCTTTTCGGGCATCACCAGATCATGCCCGTCAAAATTGTCTGGGACTGGATGGTCTACTGGACAATTACCGGGCACATTGTGATTCAGGAACGACTCACTGATCCGAAGGTCTACCTTCGACACATGTTCCATCTGAAGCGGCTTAATGACCTGAACGAGCTTATGCAGGGGCACCTTCGGGAGTGGGCGAAGCAGTCTCCGCCGGAGCAGCTGGGTGGCACCATCGATACTTCGAAAATGTGTTTTCTCATGGGAGCGAACCGAGCCCTCGGAGACAGACTCGACGACAAACAGTTCGCGGACCGGTTTGCCAGCAACGTTCGGCAGATGGAAACGCTCTTCTGGGAGATTGTCGATCACTCCGGGCTCAAGATCAAAGCACCTTTTCGTCGACGCGAGCACGCCGATGCCACAAAAGGCGGCTTCGAAATGGTTTTCCGCATTCCCTCAGGCGAGCCCTACGAAATGCCAATGGAAGACGACATGCAGGACAAGGCGTCCATGGCTGAGACTCCGGCAATGGTATGATTTGTCGGTCTATTTCAGCAAAGTCACCTGAAGTTTGCCGCCGGCTTCCGTAACGGCAAAGGTGCAATCTTCGAATTTTGGCACAGTGAAGTTGACCTTTGGGTTGAGAGAAAAACCGTAGGCTTCTTTCGGTCTTTTGAAAGCTCCCGTATCGAGAATGCCATTGTTGTTCAGGTCCCAGATCACGGCGACTGCGTAGACCCCTGGCTTTAGGCCCTTCATCGTGCAAACGATGCGTCCGGCCTCGGTCACCTCGATCTCGGGAGAGCCCTCAAGTTCTTTACCCGGAATTTGGAAATCGTCCGCGTTGTCGAAAAACCCGACGAGTAGAGTCCCTTTTACAGCATCAACCCCATCAACCGTTACTTCCACATCTGCAGCACTCAGCGTTGAGAGGCCAAAACACAAAGCAGTGAGTGAAAAAGCCCTCATGAATAAAGTTATGCATATTTTTTAGAAAATAGCTAGATCCCCATGATGAAATTTGAAACCAGCCCCTTCCGGGATTCCGAGACTTCGCAAGGGACGAAGCAAACGCGCCATCCATGAGAAGTTTTGCCAAAAACTCACCATCGAACAGGGTTGAATCGGGGACCTGGGAGGGTCAGGTGGTCGACTCAACAAGGTTAGGTTTGCCCCATTGAAGTCAATAAGCCTCGACCATGGCACCGTCGATGAGGACGTTCTGGCCGGTAAGATAGGCATTGGCTTTGGAACTGAGAAAGGTAACGATACGGCCAAAGTCGGATGGCGTCCCGTAGCGTTGGAGGGGGATCGACGCCTGGGATTCGCTGCGCTGTTGCTCGATCGAAATTCCTTTCTGTCCTGCCCAGATTGTGTCGAGCTGCTCAATGCGATCGGTGTCGATTCGGCCAGGCCCGACTGTGTTCACGAGAATTCCATCGGGGCCCACTTCACGGGCGAGGGATTTTCCGAGGCCGACGAGTCCCGAGCGGAATACGTTGGACAGAAGGAGGCCGTCGATCGCCTGCTTGGTGGAGACTGATGTATTGCTAACAATTCGTCCTCCGCCCCCCTTTTTCATGTGAGGCAAGGCTGTCCTAATCGCGCGAACATAGCCTAGCATGGTTACCTCAAAAGCTGACTGCCACGCTTCGTCGTCGAACTGTTCGAAGGTTCCGGCAGGTGGGCCGCCGGTGTTGTTGAAAAGCGCCCAGAGATTTCCGAACTCGGATGCGGCTCGATTGATCGTACTCTCGACGTCATCCTTGTTGGTGATGCTGCCTACGGTAAAAAGCGGGCGATTTCCGGTTTCTTCCGCAATGGCGTCCGCAGTTTCGGATAGTTTTTCCTCCGACCTGGAAAAGAGCATTACTCGCGCGCCTTCGCGGGCAAATTCCGTGGCCACGCCGCGACCGATTCCTCCGCTGGAGGCGAGAACGACGACACCTTTGTCAGCAAGTCCGAATTCCATTCGGGATGGTAGCGCGTCAGGCTCAGCGAACAACTTGCTTGTTAGCGTCCCATGGGATAGAGCACTTCGATGCGCCAGGGAACGACTCCGCTGATTACGAAGTCGAGTTTTCCAGCGACTCCAATAGATACATCGATGATACGTCCGGGTTTGTAGGGTCCGCGGTCGTTAATTCGAACGATGGCGCTGCGATTGTTCTTGAGATTGGTGACTTCGACAATGCTTCCGATCGGGAGTGTCTTGTACGCAGCCGTATCTGCAGAGTTGGAAAATCGCCCACCACTTGCCGTTGCGGTGCCGCTGTTTGTCCTGACACTGTACCAAGAATTTTTTCCTGGTAAACCTGACAGGACTTGCGAAGGCCAAGTTTGGAAAAATTCGGGGCAGGTTTAATGGGAGATCGATTCAGCAGGGTCTCACAGGAGCGGAGCCTTCATGGAATTGCAGAATCCACGACGTTTTAGCTTGATGAAGCAATTTTTCTGCTGAAAGCGATTTCGGAAACTCTTGTCAGTTACCGAGGTTCTCGATCATGCGACCGAGTTCATCGACGCGCTCCTGCCACTGCTCCTGGCGTTCCTGCATTTCGGTGACAACTGATTCGGGAGCACGAGTGACGAAATTTTCGTTCGTGAGCTTTGCGTTTACCTTCTTCAGTTCATCTTCTGCTTTGGCCAGTTCCCTGCCAAGACGGTTGCGTTCGGCATCGAGATCGATGAGGCCATCGAGCGGAAGGTAGATTTTTCCGACGGGTGTCAAAGCGGTAGGAACGCCTGTCTCTGCCTCGTAGCCTGGCTCAATCGAGATTTCGCTCGCTCCCACCAGCTGGCGGAATACGTCAGCTTCGCAAAGTTCGGTGCCTTCCGGGTCAATGATGAATTTCACCTGCTTGTTGCCAGCAAGACCATACTCGGCTTTGAGGTTCCGAGCACGACCGACTGCCTCATAGATCGCTTTGACCTGATCCTGAGCAACAGAAACTTCGGAGGCGTCAACACCAGCGAGACATGGCTCGGTGAGCAATGGAGTCTGCATGAGAAATTCCGGATCGCCCTCATTGCGAAAACCGAGATTCTCCCACAATTCTTCCGTGATGTGTGGCATGTACGGGTGGAGGAAGAGGAGAAAGCGCTTCAGGACTTCGTCCATTGTTGCGAGTGTCGACTTTCTCAGGTCGTCGTCCGCATCTTCCGAAAGGGCGCTCTTCGAGGATTCCAGATACCAGTCGCAATAGTTACTCCAGAAAAAGTCATAGAGCAGCTGGGCCAATTCGTTGAAACGATAGTCTTCGTAGGCCGCCGCCATGTCATCAGCTAGCTTGTCGAGCTTTGCGAGAATATCGATGGAGTAAATCGAGAGCTTTGTGGCGTCGAGTTCACCTGCCTCCGACTGCATCTGACGATAGCGAACGGCGTTCCAGAGTTTGTTCGCGAAATTGCGACCTTCGACAACCTGAGGGTAAATATCTTTGCCGCCTTCATTCGTAATTTCGAAGCGAATGTCAGATCCGAGCGGGGCGGTGCGCATGATGGCAAACCGCAGGGCATCGGCACCATATTCTGCAATGATGTCGAGCGGGTCCGGCGAGTTACCGAGACTCTTCGACATCTTGCGACCTCGACCATCGCGAACGATGCCGGTGAAGTAGACGTTTTTAAAAGGTAACTCTCCGCGCCAGCGATAGCCGGCCATGATCATCCGGGCGACCCAGAAAAAGATGATTTCCGGGGCCGTTACGAGATCGGTGGTCGGGTAGAATTTCTTTTCGGTCGCGCTTGGCTCAGCATCGCTGTCTGTCATGGTCGCAAATGGCCAGAGCCAACTGGAAAACCACGTGTCGAGCACGTCCTCATCGCGCACCCAGTTTTCTTCGTCGGCGGGCGGCTCAATCCCAACGTGGAGATCTCTTCCTGCCTGCGTCGCATCGAGGCTTTCGCGGGCCTGCAATTCTTCCGCTTTCTCCTTTTTGTACCAGACCGGAATTTGATGCCCCCACCAGAGCTGACGACTGATGCACCAGTCCTGAATGCCGTCCATCCAATGGGCGAATGTTTTCTTCCAGCGCTCCGGGCGAAAACGAATCTCATCGTTTGCAACCGCCGAGGCAGCTTCCTCGACACAGGGGTATTTCAAAAACCACTGCATTGAGATGCGTGGCTCGATTGGCACATCGGCGCGTTCGCTGTATCCGACATTGTTCTCGTAGTCTTCGACTTTCACGAGCTGCCCCATTTCTTCGAGCTTCTCGGCCACTTTTTTGCGTGCCTCAAAGCGGTCCATTCCTGAAAACTCCGGACCGGCGTGATCGTTCAGTTTTCCGTCAGGATGAAAGACATCAATGATCTCGAGATCGTTCTTCAGCCCGATTTCAAAGTCAGCCTTGTCGTGGGCAGGTGTCACTTTCAGAACTCCCGTTCCAAATTCCGGATCAATGTGCTCGTCTGCGACCACAGGAATTTCTGCTTTGGGGAAAGGGCGGATCACTTTTCTGCCAACGAGATCGCCGTAACGTTCGTCTTTCGGATTTACGGCAACGCCCGAGTCACCCATCAGCGTTTCGGGTCGAGTAGTAGCGATTTCTACCCAGCGTTCGCCGTCGTCCCCGTCTTCCGACACGACGCGGTAGCGCATGTAGTAGAGCTTCGATCTCTGCGGTTTCATGATGACTTCCTCATCACTCAGGGCTGTCAGAGATTTCGGACACCAATTCACCATCCGCTTGCCGCGATAAATGAGACCTTCCTCAAAAAGGTCGACGAAAATTTTGGAGATCCACTTGGAATACTCCTCATCCATGGTGAAGCGCTCGCGATCCCAGTCGCACGAACAGCCGAGACGTTTGAGTTGTTCAATGATGATCCCGCCGTGTTTATCCTTCCATTCCCAGACCTTTTCCAGAAAGGCCTCGCGTCCCAGATCGCGGCGGGTCTTCTTTTCTTCCTTCCGCAGTTTCTGCTCCACCTTCGACTGTGTTGCAATGCCGGCGTGGTCTGTACCAGGTAGCCAGAGAACATCTTTTCCCTCCATCCGGGCACGTCGGGCGAGGATGTCCTGCATTGTGTTGTTGAGCACGTGGCCAAGGTGAAGAATCCCAGTGACGTTGGGCGGGGGAATGACGATAGAATACGACTCCTTGTCTCCGTTTTCGTCGCCGCGAAAACAACCCGACTCGACCCAGCGGTTGTACCACTGATTTTCCACATCGCCGGGTTGATAGCCTTTCGAGATTTCTGTCGTCATGATTTTACCTCCTATAAATGCGAGGGCCGAAACGATTCCTTGTCCGGGTCGTTTTGTAAAACTGAAATCCCAATTTCACAGATTGCGCTTGAAGCCGGAATCGGCTACGTTTCCGGCTCGAATCTACTGATTCGACCCCGCCAACACACACCTATGCGTTCACCCGCACGACAACTCAGGTCTTTCCCCCGAATTGGTTCGGCCCGGCTCTCGGCGTTGCCTCTAATGCTCGTGGCCGTGTTTCTTGCTGATAGCATGCTGGCTCTGCAGGCCCGTAACTGGCAGGTCTACAAGCTCGGAGGTCGAGAATACGTCTCCGACGAAAACGTCGCCAAGTTCTACGGGTTTCAGCGCTTCGCGAAGGAAGGCGACAATCGGATTTTCAAGCATCCTGATCTCGTCATGACCTGGAAGGTCGGTTCGCAGTCAATCTATGTGAACGATGTGAAGTTCAATCTTAGCTTTCCCGTCGTCGACAACGGAGGGAAAGCAATGCTTTCCACGGTTGACCTCGCCAAACTCGTCGATCCGGTTCTTCGTCCCAGTTACATCAAAAAGCCCATCAATTTCGATACTGTCGTGATCGATGCCGGACACGGTGCTCATGACTCGGGAGCGATTGGCCCTTTCGGGCGGGAAAAGGACTACGCCCTCGACATGGCGCTCCGTCTCGAAAAGGCTCTTCAGGCGCGCGGGTTCAAAACTCTGCTCACCCGTCGGAATGACGTCTTTCTCACCCTTGGTCAGCGAGTCGCAATCGCGAACAAGCAGAAAGATGCGATCTTCATCAGCGTGCACTTCAACTCCTCTGGCTCTCGCGATGCCCACGGGATTGAAACATACGCCCTCGCTCCGCAGGGAACGCGTTCAACTAATGGAGGCAGCCCGTGGAATTCTCTTCTCAGCGGAAACCTTCGCGATGCGGAAAACATTGCTCTTGCCACGGCTGTCCACGCCCATGTTATCACTGACATGCGATCAATTGACCGTGGCATCAAACGAGCTCGCTTCAACGTTCTGCGAGGAATCAACAAGCCGGCAATTCTCTTCGAAGGGGGGTTCGTCACGAACCGCACCGAAGGCAAGTTGATCAATGATCCTGCACATCGCCAGCGCATCGTGGATTCGATCGCGAACGCGGTTGTGAAGTTTCGTACTGCTGTCGGTAAGAAGTGAAGCCTAGCGCTCAGGGCTGACCAGCCAGACGTTTTTGGTTCGAACTCGAGGACGAACTTCTCCACTCGGAAGCAAAAATCCGTTTTTCCAGGGCACTGATTCCGTAGTCACTTGATTAGCCGACATCTCTCCCGCGTCGCTCCACTCATCTTTCGTTGGATCGTAGGAGAGAATGGTTTTTGGAAAGCCGGGATGATTGTCTTTCAGTTTATCGCTCTTTTTGAAAAGGGATCCATCTGCGCCGGCTACGACATAGATTTTTCCATCCACAAAAGCGGCGGTGCCAGCGGCATTGGGCTTCGGGAGGTCAGCGACTCGCGACCACCTTTGATCGGATCCGAGGCGGCATACGTCTTTCCTGAATTCAATTTCACCGGATTGATCAACTCGGCGACCTCCGATCAAATAGAGAGCCGAAGTTTCACCTTCCTTCACCTTCACGAATGACGAAAAAGCCCGAGCGGGGCCAGGATAAGGCTTTGTTTTCTCCCATTGAAATTCGGCCGGATTATCACGTTTCGACCAATCGATGCGGTAGACCGCCTTTGTCGCCGTTTCCAGTTCGGGTCCTGTTTGTCCGCCGGTGACATAGATGTGCTCGCCCATCATTGCGCTTGTCGCGTAGACGATAGGAGTCGGGAAAGAGGGCAAAGGGCTGATTTTCGATTTCCCTTTTTCGAGCGTAAGCAGGAATGAGTCTGCGTAGACTTTTTCGGCATCGTTGCCGCCTATACAGACGATGCCATCTTTTACGGAAATTGTCGTCCCATAGCCGAGTGGACGCAGTAATTTTCCCACCTTCTCCCAGGCTGGTTTGGAATCATTCAATGTCAAAGCATAGACAGTGTCATGCCAGACCTTGTCAGACTTCCAGACCGGTAAGGGGAAATTCGCACCGCCCGCCACTATCAGGGTGTTTTCGACTACCCCGTTATAAGGCCCGGCTACCCCGAGCTCCGATGGCAGATCAGGAAGCGGAGTCCAGGTTAGGTCGTTTCCCTTTGTCGAGACATTTGAAAAAAGGAATAGAAGAGTAAGGGTGGCAGCTGTTCGCATAGATCAAATTCGATTACTAGTTTCCCAACACCTGAATCGAAGACGGATTCTGGTCGATCTTTTTATCCTGCAGATCGATCAGCTGCTGGAAGAGGTTCGGGGCCGCCATGGAGCGATTCGCGGAGTTGTTGGGGATACTGTAGAAATTACCCTGGTGCAAAACGGAAACTTCTGCATTTCCAGAATGCTTAGCGTGCCGCACGATGTGGAAGAGAGGTTCGTTATCGGGGCCGATCCTTGGGACTTTATTACGAGCCGAATCTTTCAGCGACATCCGGTCTAGCTCCCCGAGGCAGGCCAGCACGCCCTGCGGCGAGCGAATGACCAGCTCAGCGCGAACTCCCGGAATCACAAATTTTTCCTGAACCGTCTTGTTCAGCGCCATCGCCTGATGGCTCAGGGTCATTTTCTGACAGCCAGACAAAGAGAAAAAGAGGACGTCTTCGCTAGCGAAAAAGGCCAAGAGCGAATGACCACGACTGCAAGCAGCCGCATGGATGCGGTGTGATTTCATTTGCCAGAAAGTGTCTGTGTATCTCATTCCGGCCGACGGTTTCAAACCGACCGGAACTCTCCTATTTGATCAGTCACGACTGCCGATTCGCAAACCAAAAATATGGTTTTGTTGCACACGTGAAAGTGGGCTTTTCCCAGGCTAGGTTCCGAACCGTACAGGATTGTGTATCTCGCTCAACAGGGTTGGGTGCTCGACCCAACAGGGTCAGGTGTTGTCAGAAACCCAACCTAGATAGGCACCTGACTCGGAATCTTCGATGGGAATGGCTCCGACGGTTTTCTGGTAGTATTTATCAGCACCGGAGTAGCCGATGATGCCGTAGGCGTAGCCTGCCTCTCGAAGGGCGTGGAGTGTGCGGATGAGCAGGGCTGTTCCGATTCCGCGTCCACGAGCTGCCTCGTCGACTCCGGGCGGACCGAAAATCCTTTGAAACTAGTTTTGTAGCAGGCGAAGCCGAGAAGCTGGCCTCTTTCACCAAATGCGATGAAGCAGGTAAGGGGATGTTGGGAGAAAGTGATTTCCGCTCCGGAAGCCCAGCGGTCACGGGAATTCTTTTCGACCCATTTTACCGGGCGCGAGCGACGTTGTCGTTTTCTCCGGCGTTGGCTTCCGTAGACGCTGGCTCGGCTGTCACGGCATTCTGCGGCCCGGGGTTTTCGCTCGCGGGTCCCGCCGGATCGACAGAGGCTACCGTCGATGATCCACCTGACTTGCCGGATGGCTCTGCTTCGGATTCATCAGCAAAGGGATTCGCTTTTTGCAGACCCCTGGTGATTTCCTGTTTGGCTTCTTCGGCGTTGTTGGTATTGAACCCGAGAAAGTAAAACACGGCGAGGGCAGTGAGGAGGGCGGTGAGAATGAGGTTCAGCAGGATGGGGGCTGATCCCGGCTTGTCGAGTTTGCGACGGACAGTTTTGGGGCTCTTTTCGAGGCGGAAGCGGCGATCCTTTTTGATCGTGCGCTTCATTTCGTCCATCAGTTCATTGTCGCCGAGACGAACAGTCACACCGCTGTTGAGAGCTTTGAGAGCACTGCTGACATCGACCTCGAGAAACTCGGCATATTTCCGAATGAAGCTTTTTGCGTAAGCAACGCTGGGAAACTTTGAGAAGTCGCCTTCTTCGATGCACCGAATCGTTGCAGGCTGGATACGGGTCTCGTGGGCCACGTCTTCGATAGACAGACCTGAATTCTGGCGAGCATCGCCCAAGATTTCTCCAATCGTTCCCATTTTGTTGTCGCGGCTGTCGGCCGAATCCAAGTGACCTGACGCGTCGTAGTATGAGACGCATGAAGAGGCAGGAAATTTCGGATTTTGCTACGCTAGGGGAAAACTACGCGAAGTCGTCGGAAAGATCGACCAGAATTTCGCGGGGTTTGGCACCGTCTCCGGGCCCGATAATTCCCCGGCTTTCGAGGATGTCGATCATGCGAGCAGCGCGGGTGTATCCAAGGCGTAACCTCCGTTGCAGCAATGAAGTAGAAGCTTTTTTCTCGGAGTATATCACCTCCAGGCACTTCTCGAGAATCTCCTCGTCAGCGTCAGAAATTTCGTCGTCGCTGTCATCTTCGAACCCACCGGATTCGATGGCTTCGTGCGCTTCCGGCTCAAATTTCGGGCTTCCCTGGGTTGCGCATGCGTCAACGAGATCCTGCGCCTCTTCGTCAGTAATCAAGGCTCCCTGAGCACGAATGAGTTGTGCGCTTCCGGGTGGCAGGTATAGCATGTCACCTTTTCCAACGAGGTTTTCGGCTCCATTGGCATCGAGGATAATTCGGCTGTCTGTTTTCGACGAAACCTGGAAGGCGATACGTGAAGGAATATTCGCTTTGATGACTCCCGTGACAACATCGGCGCGGGGAGTCTGCGTGGCGACGATGAGATGGATACCGGCGGCTCGAGCCTTCTGGGCGATCCGGGCGATGCCGGCTTCGACGTCAGCTGGCGCGGTTTGCATGAGGTCGGCAAGCTCGTCGATGATGACGACGATATAAGGGAGACTGTCGGGGAGATCCTCCTCCTGCGAGATGGGTTCGGTGACGCGTGCAGGGATTTCGTGTTCGGGTTCTTCAGGGAAACCGCCTTCCGCTTCGAGGTCGTCAGCCAGCTTGACGTGGTGGGCGAGCTCAGGTTCAAGTTCCTCCACGACCATTTCAGCTTCCTCAACATCTTTGGCGAGATCGCGAGCACGCATCGCGTTGAAGCCTTCGAAGTTTCGAGTCCCCATTTTCGCGAAAAGAGCGTATCGGCGCTCCATTTCATTGATGACCCATCGGAGGGCGAGAAGCACCTTCTTTGGATCCGTCACGACAGGGACGACCATGTGCGGGAGGTCATTGTAGAGTTGCATCTCGACGACCTTCGGGTCGACCATGATGAACCGCAGTTCATCCGGTGTGAAGCGATAAAGCAGACTCGCGATGATGCTGTTGATGCAGACACTTTTACCCGAGCCGGTGGCACCAGCGACGAGCAGGTGAGGCATGCGAGCAAGGTCACCAACGACGGTGCGTCCGTAGACGTCTTTTCCAAGCGCGAGCGGAAGTTTCGCTTTTGTGTTTCGAAACGCATCGTCCTCGAACAGCTCACGAAGAGCGACCGGGATCTTGTCAGAGTTCGCGATCTCGATACCAACGGTGTCTTTGCCGGGAACGGGGGCGAGGATGTTGATCCGCTCGGCGCGAGTCGCGCGGGCGATGTCAGCTTCGAGCGAGGTGATGCGATTCACGCGAAGGCCGGGAGCAGGATAGAGCTCAAAGCGGGTGATCGTCGGACCGCGCGTGATGTCACCGGGTTCCACGTCGACACCAAAGGTGCCCAGAGTGCTGACGATATTTTTCTGCTGCTTGAAGAGCTCACTCTGATCGGCAGGCTCGGTGTCTTCGTCCTCGGCGTATTGGAGAATGCTGAGGCTCGGCAGTTCGTAGTCTTCGAACTGACCTCCGGCAAGAAGTGCGGGACTGGTTTTTTCTTTCTCTGATTTGGAGAAAAGCGAACCAGCGGCTTCCTCCGGCGACATTTTCTTCCGGGCACTCTGTGAGGAGTCGATGATCTTTGGCTCCGGATTGGGCGCAGCGGGTTCGTCGAAAAGGTCGGACTGTTTTTCCGGTTCCTTTTTCTCCGGTTTCGGTTCTGCTGCCTGCCTCGGTTTCCTGAAGTTCTTGGCTGGCTTTTCCTCCCTGGAAGGAAACTTGGGAAGGGCGGGGATCCGGAAAAGCTCGAAAGGTAATCCATGCTTGCGAAGATCGGCGATGAGATGCCCGGTTTTTTCCCGAACCATCATCGCAAAGTAGAAGGGGTGAATGCCGGTAACGACGATGAGCGAAATCGTGTAAACGATCACCATGAGAATCACGGAACCGACCGAACCCATGAAATTCTCCACGATTTTGTGTCCGATGCCATATCCGACTAATCCGCCGGAGCTTCGAGGGAGATTGATGCGGCTCGACCAATCCTCAAAAAACCAGGTTTGAAATTCGATCAGGCAAGCGGCTGATCCGATCAGGCAAAGACAGGAGATGAAGTTCCGCGGATGAAGTGGGCGTGCTCCGGTGATCACCTGAAATCCCCACCAGGCGAGAACGGCGGGAATCAGAAAGCTGGCAACCCCGAAAAAGAAGTAGGAATAGCCAGCTGCGACGGCTCCGACCGGACCGATGAAATTGTTCACGACACCATTTTGCCCGGATTGTGAACTGAATGGAACCCATGACGGCAAGTCGGCCGGGGAATAGGAAATCAGGGCCAGCAACAGCATCGTAGAGGCACCAATCAGAGTGATCGCGAGAATCTCGTGAAATGCATAGGGGCCGTTGGGCTGAACCTTGCGTGCGCGAGGCGGAGCCTTCTTTCTGGCCGGAGCTTTCTTTGCCCGAGAGGCTGGAGCCTTTTTGGTTCGCTTGGAAGAGTTGGTTTTTCGGGCAGCCATGGATGCGGTTCCGATCAGGAGAGGAAAGGTTTTCTCAAAATTCTAGAAAAAGCGGTAAAGCGGAGCGAGTGAGTATCAGTATGACGTAAATGATCATTCGAATCAACGTATATCTTAGAAATCTAAAACAAATTTCTGATTCCGTAAAATGCTCGTGTGCCTCGTGCATTGACATCAGCTGATCGACGTGGCTAGCATTGGGATTGTGAAGACGCTATATCCCCTCGCCCGTTTTGTTGCTGGTCTGACGGTCGCCCTTTTCCTCACCGGATGCGGAGGCAACTGGTTGGTGGGAAAATGGACCCTCGATCAGGAGCG
>Ga0181588_10003930_pt1 | contig 12308 bp, 9 predicted proteins | sample 071ome_26_FD_148607 | JGI IMG/M metagenome (GOLD analysis project Ga0181588, IMG submission 148607) | Coastal salt marsh microbial communities from the Groves Creek Marsh, Skidaway Island, Georgia - 071409BT metaG (spades assembly) | ecosystem: Environmental > Aquatic > Marine > Intertidal zone...
CGCTTGAGGTGGCAGTGGTTGGTGTTTGCGTTTTTCTATTTTCGCTCAGTGTCTGGCTGGGACTGGGTCGGGGCATTCGAAGACTCAGCGATTTTAATTTCGTACTTGCGATCGTATTTTTGCTATTTGTGCTTTTCGCAGGCGACACGCTATTTTTGTTGCGTATGGCAGTTAACTCTGTGGGGTATTTGCTGCAGAACACACTGGCCATGACCTTTTGGACAGACCCGATCGCAAACTCCGGCTTTGTCGGCGACTGGACCGTTTTTTACTGGGCATGGTGGATCGGCTATGGCCCCTTCGTAGGTATTTTTGTGACGCGCATCTCCCGCGGCAGAACGCTCAGGGAAATCGTTTTTGGCATGCTTTTATTGGGCTCTCTGGGGGTCTGGCTATTTTTCTTTGTCATGGGTAACCACTCGCTCGGCCTGCAGCTTGGCGGGGAGGTCGACGTCATAGCGATCATGAATGCGCAGGGAGGAAATGCGGCGATCATCGCGGGTCTCGACGTTCTACCTATGGCGACAGTCGCGATTGCGCTGTTCTGCATTGTTGCGATGATTTTTGTTGCGACGACGTATGACAGTGCCTCTTATACCCTCGCAGCAACGGCCTCGACGGAGATGTCGGCGTCGGAAGATCCCGCGCGTTGGCACCGTGTCTTTTGGGCGTTGGCGCTGGGGATCTTGCCCATCGGATTGATGTATGCGGGAGGTATCAAAGAGGCGCAGACAGCCACGTTGGTCGTCTCTTTGCCCTTGACCTTCACGTTTTGGATCTCGGGGGCGGCGTTACTTAAATCATTGCATGAGGACCACCCGCCGCGCTAAAACCGCGACTTGTTAACCTTGCATTGTCCGTCGTCAGTGGGCAGCGTGGCGCGCAAGGCCCGTGTCGCGGGGAGCAGAGCCCGTAGAAAAGTCGCCCGGGATCCGGGTCGAGGGTGAATAAATGAATGATCAACCCACTGCCGTGATTTCCGCCGGCGCATCCGGCATCGGTTTGGTCTGCGCCCGCGCCCTGCGCGCAGAGGGTTACCGTGTACTCACCCTCGATATCGATGCCGAGGCCGTCGCGGCCTTTGAATCGGAGTTTGGTGAGGGGGCCGGCCTTTATTGCGATGTCTCTGATGCAGGGCAGGTCGAGACCGCCTGGAATCAGCTGATGGCGACTTCTGACCGGGTCGATGTGTTGCTGAACAACGCAGGCATCGCGGGACCGCAGCAGCCGGTTGAAGACATCTCGGTAGCTGCCTGGGAACAGACCCTGCAGACGGACCTGAGTAGCCAGTTCTACCTCGCGCGCCTCGCAATACCGCTGATGAAACAGCGCCGCGCGGGACTGATCCTGAATATGTCATCCAGCGCCGGGCGCTATGGGTGTCCAAACCGTTCGCCCTACGTTGCGGCCAAGTGGGCGGTGATTGGGCTTGCTCAGACCTGGGCGATGGAGTTGGGTCCTTGGAATATTCGTGTTAATGCGCTGTGCCCCGGCAGTGTGGGCGGGGAGCGGATAGAGCGCGTGATTCACAAGGATGCCGAGGAACGAGGCGTCGACCCCGACGCGATTCGCACCATTTATCAGCGTCAGAGCTCACTGCGATCCTTCGCCAGTGCAGAGGACATTGCTGCCATGGTTTGTTTTCTCGCGGGGCCCGGTGGGCGCATGATATCCGGTCAAACCATCGGCATCGATGGGCACACCGAGAGTCTCGCTAACTGGCTCGATGACTAGGGGTGCTTTGATGAAGGCAGTGTGGTTTGAGCAATTCGGTGCGGCGGATGCGGTGCTGGAAGTCGGTGACTGGGCGAGGCCTCAGCCTGGCCCCGGTGAGGTGCTGGTGGCACTGCAGACAACCGGGGTCAATCCCTCGGATGTGAAAAAGCGGGCGGGGGCATTCCCGAATTTACTCGATGACGGTCCGGTCATCCCCCACAGTGACGGCGCGGGGATCATTACTGAGGTGGGTCCAGGCGTTTCTGACGGCCGCGTCGGTGAACGGGTGTTTGTCTATCAGGCCCAATACGACCGCCAGTTGGGTACCGCTGCGGAATATGTTGCCCTGGACAGCGCACGAGCGCCGGTGCTGCCCGAGAACACTTCGTTTGAGGTGGGGGCGTGTATTGGCATTCCCGTGCTGACCGCACACCGGTGCGTGTTCGCGGATGGATCGGTGGAAGGCCAGTGGGTTTTAGTGACGGGTGGCGCCGGGCGCGTCGGACACTATGCCATTCAATGGGCGCGCCATGCTGGTGCCCGGGTGATTGCTACCGCCAGCAACGAGACAGATGCTGCAGCCTGCCGGGAGGCCGGCGCCGAGAGCGTGGTGAATCACCGAGAACCTGATTGGGGTAACGCGGTTCTGGATGTGACCGAGGGTCAAGGGATCGATCGCGCAATCGATGTGGAATTCGGCGCTAACTTGCCCGAGCTGCTCAAGTGCCTCCGTATTGGCGCGACCATTGCGACTTATTCCAGCACCGTCGTGCCTGAGCCAGGTCTGCCATTTCGCACCATGATGTTCATGGATCTGACGATACGCATGGTGATTGTTTATGCGATGCCAGAGACCGCAAAAAGTCAGGCCGTTGCTGATACGCAAAAGTTGTTGGCGGAGAAATGGTTGCAACATCGGATCGCCCGAACGCTGCCCTTCGAGGAGATGGCAAAGGCACACGAAATCATCGAGAAAGGCGAGGTTCGCGGATGCGTTGTCGTAACTATTTAATGCGCTCCACGCGGTGGGATGTAAGCCGCGGCATGCTTGGAGGGATGATCTTGCTCATGGGTCTTGCGAGCTGCGTGGGCGAGCCAGCAGCGCCGCAGGTGCGGTTGGGTGAGACGGTGGTCACGGGTGTGCGCGAGGCGAATGGCATCGAAGCTTTTTTCGGGCTACCGTTTGCCGCTCCACCAGTAGGAGAGCGACGCTGGGCACGACCTGTCCCCTGGAAGCCTGACGGTCAATCGATCGACGCGACCACTTTTGCGCCGGCCTGCATGCAGACCAGCAGCGGCGTTGATTGGTATCGCGGCATGATGGCGCGGGTCGGTATTGACCCCAGTCTTATGAGTGCTCCGGTGTATTCCGAGGACTGCCTTTACCTGAATGTCTGGACCGATCTAGAGGCTGAGGCCCCCCAGCCAGTCATGATCTACATCCACGGAGGGTCTAATACGGGAGGCTGGAGTTATGAGCCGAACTATCACGGGGAGAAACTCGCCCAGCAGGGCGTGATCGTCGTCACTGTGGCTTACCGGTTGGGTGTCTTTGGCTGGCTGAGTCATCCTGATATGCCCATCAAGAATCCGGCACTGCATGACCTTGCGGAGAGTCTTGCGTGGGTGCATGAGCACATTGCTGCCTTCGGTGGTGACCCATCGCGCATCACGATAGTCGGGGAGTCGGCGGGTGCTGATAACGCTATACATCTGGCGATTTCTCCACTCAGTCAAGGCCGAGTCACGCGCCTGATTCATCAAAGCGGCGGGTGGTCTTTTGACGAAGACCCCGATACCGCCGAGGCCGAGCGCCGCGGTCTGACACTGCAGCAGTTACTCCTCGGCGTTGAAGGCTCCTTTGCGGCGTTACAAGCAATGCCTGCCGAGAAAATTCTGGCCGCGGTGCCCGAGGTCTACCGCGGTTTTTACTTCGACCCGGTGGTTGATCCAGAAAGTTTGCCCGATACCCTGCCGCAGCTGTCGGAATCGGGTCGACTCCCGCCGCTTGAGATCATTATTGGCACCAATCTCAACGAAGCGTTGATGTACGTGCCTGAAGGCGCGACTCCGGAAAGTTATTTTGGCAGTCGACTGAGCCAACGCACCATCGAGGCTATATTTGCCGAGTTATCACCCGATATGCCGCTGGTGGATCAGATTGATCGGGTGGGCACTGGGATTGAATATTTGTGCCCGTCATTGGCGTTGGCCTCGGCCATCGACGCTGTCGGTGGTCGAGCATGGGTCTATCGCTTTGACCGCATGCGTCCGGGGTTTGAAGATATTGGCGCTTATCACGGTGCTGAGTTGCCCTATATGTTTGATCAGCACGATGCCTGGCTGCCGGGAAACTCGGTGGAACAGACCATTACGCGAGATATGGTGGCGCATTGGAGCGCCTTTGTGCGCGATGGTGATCCGTCCACGGTTGGAGCGCCTGAGTGGCCGCAGTGGCGAACTGAAGATCGGCACATGCTCCGTTATGGCGAGCAAACGTCGGCAGGCGCTCACCCCGACGCGGCGTTTTGTGATCGACTGCGCGACCACTACCTGTCGAACACGAATCGCTGAGCGACACGCTCGCGGCGGAAAGTGCCGCAGGCTGACGCGCGAAGCCGAGGGACTTTGCGCTAGTTTTTATTGGTTGCCAGCTCTTCCACCATTGCTCGCCAGAACAGCAGTGACCCCTCGATTGATGCGCGGGGGACCCGCTCGTTTAAGCCATGCGCAAAACTGTCTTTCGGATTAATGAAAATACCCGAGAGACTGTAGCTGGGTATGCCCGCTGCGCGGAAATAGGCACCGTCAGTTGTCCCCGAGCCCATCTCGGGCACGATCGGCAGGTTTGGGTGAATCGGTGCCAGTGAGGCCTCGATTGCTGTCATGATTTCGGTATTGAAGTCCGACGCGGGGCTCGATACTGGCACACCAACTACGCTCCACTCCAGGGTTGCATCGTTCGCTACGCGCTGCAGCTCGCGCATGATCTCGTTGGGGGTGTGGCCGGGGAAAATCCGGCAGTTCACCGTCGCCGTTACGGCGCGCGGCAGGGCGTTCTCGGCGTGGCCGCCGGAGAGCATGGTTGGAATGCAGGTGGTGCCCAGTGTGCCGATGTACTCCGGCTGTGCCCTGAGTGTGGCAATCGCGTCCTCATCTGTCGGGTCACTGACCAGCCTCGCCATGGCGTCTCCTACCTCATTGTCGAGGAGCGGTGCCGTGCGGGCAAAGTAGGTCATGGTAATTTCGCTGGTTTCGACCGGGAACTGGTAGGCCTCGAGACGCTGAATCGCGCGCGCTAAGTCGTAGATGGCATTGTCGGCTCGCGGCATCGAGCTGTGCCCACCGGGATTTTTTGCGGTCATGGCGAAAGTGGCGTAGGTTTTTTCGGCGAACCCCACCTGAAACTGAATCGCCTCTCCCGCGTCATTCAATACGCCGCCTCCGCCATCGACAACGAGCGCATATTCGGCATCTATTAGCTCTCGGTAGTCGCGGGTCAGCTGCTGCACCGTCTCCTGCAGAGACTCCTCATCTCCGGTAAACGCGATGATGAGATCGCGATTGGGCACAAATCCTGATTCCTTAAGCCAGACAAACAGGGCCGTCAAAATCGATACATCAAACTTGTTGTCGAGTACGCCGCGGCCGTAAAAAAAAGTGTCGTCCTCCTGCAGCTCGAACGGATGGCGGAGCCAAGCATCGGGGTCGGCCGGGACCACATCCATGTGTGCAGAGAAAAGGATGGGTTGTCGGCCACTACTGCCGTCGCCTGAATAGCGCACGACGAGAGAGGCGGTATTCTGATAGGGGATCACCGTCAGGTCATCGGGCGCAAAGCCGGCCTCGAGAAAAACCTCCCGAAGTGACTCGGCGTAGGCAGGCACGTTGCCCGCTCCCAATACCGTCTCGCGCCCGATAGCATCGCGAAGCAATGCAATGGCGCGCTCGCTGTGGTGAGCCACAGCATCGGTAGTAGCTCCGAGGGTCACGCCGGGGGTGATCAGGATGGCCAGTGCCAAGCCTAAAAAAGGTCTTCGATAACGCATGGGGTCTTCCTGTGTCTGCTCAGTTAGCACGCGATGTTCCCTCGACATGCCAGCCTATCTTCGTCTACGTATCAGCTGATTTGCAATCGTCTGGGTCCGGTATTGTTTGACGCGCTGGCAGACAAGACATTTTGCTTCCTCGCCATCGCCTCTTCGGTTACATTTTCGCCCAGCGATACGCCGCGCAGAGCCCGTGCCGCTATCGTGATCGACGTGTCAAAAAGTGTAACAACGTGAGCCGCTTTGGCTCCTCCAGCAGGGAAGTCAGTGCTATGTCGAATCGTGAGACGGCCGCTGTACCACTGACCCCCGATTTTTACCAGTATCGCGCAGTGCCCATCATTGATCTCGAACAGGACGCCGAGGGTGTGTGGGTAGTGTGGCCCGATGACAGGCGATTGCGGTGCCATCGTTTTTGGTTGCGCGAAAATACCATGGGTTACGGCGGTATTGATCCCACGACCCGCGAGGGGCTCATGGACCCCGCTGAGCTCTCCGATGCCATGCAGATTCTTTCCTGCAATCTGACGGACGCCGGTGACTTACATATTACTTGGGCCCCCGATGGAGTCGAGTCTTACTACCACTCGGGGTGGTTGCGCCATATCGCCGAGGGGCAGCACCTGCCGCACAGTTGGGTGCCTGAACCGGAAGTCTGGACCACGGCGACGCTCCCCGCAGCCCCGAGACGCGATACGAGTGCCGTACTGGCCGACGACGTCATATTGTCATCCATGTTGAATGACTTACTGCGTCACGGCGTATGCGTTTTAGAGCAGGCACCGTGTGAAGTGGGTTTTTTGAATCGGCTGGCGGCGCGTATCGGTCCGGTGCGTGACAGTAATTTTGGGCCGCTGTGGGATGTCAAAGCCGACGTGAATCTGGCGGGGGATGCTAAAACCAATACCACGGCGAACACGGGGTTTCGTCTTGGCCCGCACACCGACCTACCCACTCGGGAAATCCCCCCTGGCTTTCAGTTTTTGCATTGCCTGATTAACGAGGCGGATGGCGGTGAGTCGACGTTGACTGACGGTGCGGCTCTGATCGAAGAACTCAAGAAGACCCGGCCGGAGGATTACGAAATTCTGAGCACCCGGCGCTGGGTATTTTTTAACCGCGGCCCTGGCATTGATCATCGATTCTCGGCACCCATCATCGATCACCTCGGCGGCGAGGGTGTGCCCACAATTCGTGCTTTTTATCCGGTTCGCGCCTTTCCGGATATGGCGGATGAAGATGTGGGCCCGGCTTATGCAGCACTTCGACGGTTTTATCAGCTGGCGGATGACCCGCGGTTCGAACTGACCTTTCGTTTAGGACCGGGCGATATTATGTGTTTTGACAATCGCCGGATTTTGCATGGGCGCAAGGCGTTCTCCGGGTCGGGGCAGCGACACCTGCAAGGCATTTATATCGATCGTGATGAAATTTTATCGACGGCGCGAGCAGTGAACCGAGCCTGCGCGACAAACCCACTCTCTCTCTGAAAGCGATGTGAGAAACTCGCGGTATGAGTTCAATCATAAGCGCTGACCAACGCGTAGCAGCGAGACAGACAGGCGCAGCCAGTTTTTGACGACGCGGAATACAGCGGGATGAACATAGAGGACTGACCATGCCATTGGCCATGCGAGAAAAAGTTTTTATTACTGCCGCCCTCACGGGCTCCGGCAGCACTCAGGATCGCAGTGACAAAGTGCCGCGTAGCCCCGAGCAAATTGCGGCGGCTGCGATTGACGCAGCAAAAGCGGGTGCAGCGGTGGTGCACTGTCACGTGCGCGACCCCGAGACGGGCGCTCCTGATCGAGCCGTCCATCTCTACCGGGAAGTCGTGGAGCGGATCAGGGCGTCAGATACGGATGTCGTCATCAACCTGACGGCAGGCATGGGCGGTGACATTGTTTTTGGTCCCACCAGCGCACCGCTGCCACTGAGCGAGCAGGGGACCGATATGGTGTCAGCCGCAGAGCGTGTCGCGCATCTGGAGGCCTGCCTGCCCGAGATCGCTACGCTCGATTGCGGCACCATGAACTTTGCCGAGGCCGACTATGTGATGACCAATACGCCAGGCATGCTGCGGGATATGGCAAGCCGTATGGCGGCGCTGGATATTCGCATCGAGATCGAAGCCTTCGATACGGGTCATCTTTGGCTGGCGAAGCAGTTGGTCAGCGAGGGACTGATTCCTGCGCCGGTGATGGTGCAACTGTGCATGGGCGTGCCTTGGGGAGCGCCCGATGATCTCAATACGTTCTTGGCGATGGTCAATAATGTGCCCCCGGATTGGCTGTATTCCGCTTTCTCGATTGGGCGACATCAAATGGCGTATGTCGCCGCAGCGGTGCTGTCGGGTGCCAATGTGCGCGTGGGCCTCGAGGATAACCTCTGGTTAGAGCGCGGCCGGCTCGCGACCAACGCTGAGTTGGTGGCGCGAGCGGTCACTATTATCGACGCCATGGGTGTGGGGATCATGACCCCCGAAGAGGTGCGATCTGAGCTCCAGCTGACCAAGCAGGCATTACCCTGATGCCAACAGCCGCGATCGTAGGAGGAGGTGTTATCGGTTCGGCGTGGGCCTCCCGCTTCTTGTTAAATGGATGGGATGTTCGTTTCTTCGACCCTGCGCCCAATTCCGAGGCCGTGCTCAATCAGGTCTTGAATAAAGCGCGGCGTTGGGTGCCACAGATTATCGATGCCCTCCCCAGCGAGGGTCGGCTCACGGTATGTCGCGAATTAGCTGAAGCAGTCGCGGGCGCTGACTGGATACAGGAATCCACCCCAGAGCGCCTAGAGATTAAACAGGCGGTACTGCGACAGATTCAGGCCGCCTGTGCTCCCACCGCGATCATTGGTTCTTCGACCTCGGGATTCATGCCCTCGGAGTTACAGGCAGGGGCTGACCGACCGGAGCAAATTTTGGTGGCACATCCTTATAACCCCGTTTATCTACTGCCCATTGTCGAAGTGGTTCCGTCGGCAGTGGTGACTGAAGACACGGTGCAACAAGCGGAAGCGCACCTGCGCGATATCGGTATGAAACCGATTGCGCTTCGGGCGGAAATTCCGGCCCACGTGGGTGACCGGTTACTCGAAGCGGTATGGCGTGAAGCGCTCTGGTTGATCAAGGACGGTGTCGCGACGACCGAACAAATCGACGACATCATGACGCACGGCTTCGGACTGCGTTGGGCGCAGAAAGGGCTTTTTGAAACCTACCGCACCGCAGGTGGCGAGGCGGGGATGAAGCATTTCCTCGAGCAGTTCGGGCCTTGCCTGCACTGGCCGTGGACTAAGCTCACAGATGTTCCTGATCTGGACGACGATTTGATTAATCTCATTGTGTCGCAGTCAGATCAGCAGGCGGCGGGTCGGTCTGTGAGTGAGCTTGAGGATGAGCGCGATGCGAATTTGGTGGCAATTCTTAAGGCGCTGCGGCATGAGGACAGGGCGGCCGGCGCCTTTTTGAATCAGCTTGCGTCCGTTCAGGCGCATCAGTAACAGGACTCTCAGGATGCGGCGTGGATGTCAGGTTTGCTTGCGCGCCGCAAGAGCATTGCCGGTGCTCAGGGAGTCTGTGGTGACAAAATTCACTCAGGCAGGTGGACAGTGCGCCGCGGCGGTGACAGAGGTCGCCCGTGTCTGATACATCGCTCGCTACTGTCCCGGGCCGTCTCCAGGCCTCGCAGGTTTGTGCCCATCGCGGCGCGAGTGGTCAATATCCCGAAAATACGCAGGCCGCCTTTGACGCCGCCGCGCGGTTCGGAGCCGGTTGGATTGAAACCGATGTACAGCAACTGGCTGACGGCGAGCTGGTTGTTTTCCACGACGAGGTATTGGGTCGCACCGCCGGCGGTGAGGGTGACATCCGTGAGATGGCGTGGGCGGCGGTTGCAGCGCTCGATGTGGGGAGCTGGAAAGGACCAGAATTCGCCGGCGAGCGGCCCATTCGCCCCAACGCGCTGATGGCATGGCAGGCAGCGGCGCCGGGCCGCCCGACCATTATCTGGGAGATTAAATGCGAGGATGGCGACCCGACGTCCGCCCAGCGGATCGCCGGGGCGTTGGCCGCAGAGATCGCGGCGCATCCGGGTCACCGCTGCGTGATCTCCAGTTTCAACCGCGAGGCGCTGATAGCGATTCGTACTTTATTACCTGGTATGCCCGCGGCATTAATTGTTGAGGCGCTACCGTCTGACGCCATCAGTTTTTGCCGGGAACACGGTCTTGAGGGTCTGCACCTCGACGGCCATCAGTTGAATGCCGCTTCGGCACAGCAGGTTTTGTCGGCGGGTCTCGCCTTGCGGTGTTACACCATAAATACTGTCGCCGAGGCCGAGCGATTGCTGTCGCTGGGGGTTGAGGTGATCATGTCGGACTTCCCGGAGCGCTTTCTCGCCGTCGCTTCTTAATCGCGTTATCAGCGGGACAGAAGGACCTTGCCGGTTGCAATACGGATCCGAATCCGCGTTGTGCGGGATCAACATCAATCGTCCAGGGTGCCCAAATCAAAGCCGCTGTTGCTGGATTGGTTGCTCGACCAATTGGTGCGCCATACTTCTCGAGACACGTCGCCCACCGGGACTGGGTCCCGATGAAAGCCTTCCTGGCAAGCAATAAGCGGCGCGACGACCACGTTGTGGCGAGGCACCATGAAGAAGGGAAAACTGTAACGTTCTCGCCCAGAGGCATTAACCACTTTATGAGGCGTTGAAACGAACAGTCCACCTGACCAGAGTTCCAGCAAATCTCCAATGTTGACCACCAGCGTACCCGGTGGTGCCGTCACCTCCAGCCAGTCCTTAGAATCTCGCGGTCGCAGCCACAGCCCGCCCACCGGGTCCGGAAAGAGCAGTGTCAGAGCGTCCGTGTCCTTATGCGGATGAATCCCAAAGCCATCGCTACCCGTCGCGGCCGGTGGGTAGTGCAACAGCGTCATGTTGGTCAACGGATAGTCAAATAATGATAAGAAAGCCGATTCTTCCACACCCATGATGCGGGCAATGAGTCCGAGCAACCGCGCACCGGCGGCGTCGCAGGCGTGCCAAAACGACAGCACCGCTGCTTTGAGCGCCTCGCTCTCGGGCGGCCACCGGTTGGGCCCGTAAAGATCGCATTGCGCACAAACGTCATCGTCGGCCTCGACCTCGAAATGCAACTTGTAGCCCTCGTACTGATCCGGGGTTACCTCCGCGACGTCGCGCGCCGTGTTCGGCGAAAAAAAGCCGAGTGGGATATAGCCGCGATAATTATCTGGCGTGATCTGGTCAGCGAGTTTCGTCGCGAGCGGGCGCTGAAAATAGGCTGCGGTCTGTTTCCGCACTTCGTTGATCAGTGATTCAGATATCCCGTGCCCCTTCACCAGCACAAAGCCCACCTCGCAAAATGCCTGCGTCAGGGCAGGGATGACAATTTCCTCTGCGCCATCCAGATCGATCAGCGGTATGGAGGCAGTAGGCGCTGTCATGATCGGGCATTCCTCAGGTGGAGTAGCAGGCATCGGTTGTGACTCATGAGGTAGGCGTGATCGTGCTCGATCCGACGCGGGAGTGTAAAGACCCTGCGGCCGCCTCTATCGCAGGGCGATGGCGAATCGGCATAATGCTCTGCGACGACTCTTGAGGCATGGTGAATGAACATCCAACGATACCTTTTAGTCAGTCGGCGCCGCTATCGATATCAATGCCGCAGCGGGGCACGGATCACACCCTGCGTGTGCGGCATTTGCAAGGGCGTGTCGCTGTGGCGGAGGGTATGCGCAGTGATGCTGTCCCTCGCCGGCGCTTTTGTTCTCGTGGCCAGCGCAGGGGCGGCTAACACACCCAAGGCGGTATTTGTCATTCTCGACGGCATTCCGGCTGACGTGATTGAGCGCGTAGAGACGCCGCACCTCGATGCCATTGCCTCGGCAGGGGGTTACGCACGTGCTTCAGTCGGGGGACCCGTGGGCCAACCGGGGGAGACGCCAACGGTGTCGGCTCCCGGATATATGAATCTTGTGACCGGCACATGGGCGAACAAGCATAACGTCTACGAAAACTACAATTTGTCGCCCAATTACGCCTATTGGAACCTGTTCCGCGTGGTGAAGACGGTGGACCCCGCACGGAAAATCGGCATCTTCTCAACTTGGACAGACAACCGGACCGTATTGCTCGGCGAGCGCCAGCCGGAAGCGGGCGACTGGGTCTTTGACTACGTGGTTGACGGTCTGGAGATCGACGAAGTGCGGTTTCCGAAACAGCCTAAAGATGCCCACATTGCGCTCATTGATGACGCGGTCGCGCAAGGAGCAGCAGCAGTCCTTGAGCGAGAGGGGCCGGATCTCTCCTGGGTCTACCTGCAGTACACTGACGACATCGGCCATGAGCATGGCGACGGCGAGTTGTTTGATCGGGCCGTCATGGATATGGATGCCCGCGTCGGCGCCATCTGGTCTGCGATTGCGGTCCGCCAAGCGGCGCACGCCGAAGACTGGCTTGTCATTGTGACTACGGATCATGGGCGTGATGCAGAGACAGGTCGTGATCATGCGGGCCATAC
>Ga0181588_10003937_pt1 | contig 12299 bp, 9 predicted proteins | sample 071ome_26_FD_148607 | JGI IMG/M metagenome (GOLD analysis project Ga0181588, IMG submission 148607) | Coastal salt marsh microbial communities from the Groves Creek Marsh, Skidaway Island, Georgia - 071409BT metaG (spades assembly) | ecosystem: Environmental > Aquatic > Marine > Intertidal zone...
GGCCGACAGGCCCTCGAGCATGGCCTGCTCTTCGGCGAAATGCCGCATGCGTTCCATCAGGCCGCGACCTCGGTGCGCTGGATCCACCACTGCCTTCCCAATCTCGCCGATGGCGCAGTTCCCCGCGCCAAGCCGGCCAAACCCTTTGACATCCAAGGCGTAATGACCGACCACCTCATCTTCCGGCGTCGTGGCAACAACGGACGATACGAGACCTGCTTCGTTCAGCTGTCTGATGCGTTCCGGGTGATAAAAATCATCAACGGGATAAGTGAAACCATAAGTGCGATACATCGCCCGCGCGATCCGCGCCCAGTCTCCAACTTCAGCGGCGCAACGGATGACGTACTCCTGGGCAGGCGCGCGCGGCGCCTGCCTGTCGAACTGCGGCAGCGCAGCCCTGCCCTCTGTCTCAGCAATAGCCGGGACAGGACGCTCAAAGGAAACCTGCAGCCGGTTGCCCTCGCGGCCCAGGGGCAGCCACTCAGCCCTGTCCGTCATCGCCAGGATCAAACGCCGGCTGACACCGTCCAGCACTTCCGAGCTGACAGCGGCTACCTCCAGCGGCGGAAGCTCCCGGTCATCGAAGCGGATCTCCAGCGTCATCGGAGTCATGCTCGACTCGACTCGCACCCGGGAGGCGTCGCTCTCCCCCGCCCGCTCGAGAATCAGAACAAACGCCTCTTCACAGACCAGCTCAATGGCATCAAGGCGCTCCCCGGCAAAACCCGCCTGCTTACCGAGCGCACGGGCATGCGCCTGCACGAGAGGCACTGAGTCAGGCTGAACCGGCAGGTCGAGATTGACGTCGAACGTCATGCTTTAGTGTTCCGCGGGCTTTTCATTGCTCCGGGGCGCGGGGATTTAAATGACCGACGTCGGACCTCCGCCCGCCTCCAGTTGGACGTTCGCCCGGCCCCGCCGCACCCGGCCACAGAGCCGCCCCGCAGGCGGTTGCCGGAGAGTGCCCGGCTATTCGCTGCCCCGCGAGATCAGCCGTCACAAATCAGCCTGTTTATTATTTTCCCCTGAATGCTGACTGGCTTGAATAGTTTTACATCGCCGGCGCTCCTGCGCCGGACCGGGGCCGTCCACCGTCCCCGTTTCTGTGACGAAGTTGGCATTTTTGATATTTCGACCGGCCGGATCCCGTGAAATACCCCAGATAAAGTTGAAATCGACCTATCAATGCGTTGAGCATAGAAGGACTCAAGATCGCGCGGAATGACACGCTAAAGAGGTTTCCGCACCTTGCCGCCCCGAAAACGGGCCACAAGAACTTCGATGTTAATTACGTTATGTGCAAGAAAAATCTAGCAAACCGCTTCGCATTCGCCCTCCTCGCCACTGCGCTGCTGCTGCCGGTGGCGGGCTACGCCGCATCGGAGCGCGCCCGTCAGGCGCTCGAAGACAATCCGGCACTTCAGCACGCGCCGGACTCTGTGCTCGTTCGCTTCGCCGCGGGTACCAACGGCAACGAGCGTGCGGAGGCTATGCGCGCAGCCCACGCCAGCCACGCGCGAACGCTGATGGCCAGCGCCCGCCTTGAACAGCTCTATCTCATCGCGGGGCGCCCGGTAGAAGCCGCCCTGAACGCCCTCTCGCGCTTGCCGTTTGTCGAAAGCGCTGAGGCTGACTTTGTCGTGCGCGCGGTGACCAACGATCAGTTCTACGGGTTGCTGTACGCCATTAACAACACGGGGCAGGTTGTTGCGAGCCAGAGCGGAACCTTCGATGCCGACATGGATGTGGCGGAAGCCTGGAGCCTCTCCATCGGCGACCCGGATCTCGTCATCGCGGTAATCGATGATGGAGTTGAGTACACCCATCCGGACATCAACGACCAGATGTGGGTCAACCCGGGTGAAGTCGTCGACGGCGTGGATAACGACGGTAACGGATATGTCGACGATATTTTCGGCTACGACTTCTATAGCAACGACAGCGACCCGTATGACGACAACAACATCAACACCGAACAGGGTGGGCACGGCACGCATGTCGCAGGCACCATCTGCGCGGAGGGCAACAACAGCATCGGGATCGTGGGCGTGGTTCAGCAGTGCCGCATCATGGCGCTGCGCTTCCTCGGCCCGCGGGGAGGGTATACGTCGGACGCCATCAGCGCTGTGAATTATGCCGTCGGTAAAGGCGTCCGGCTCTCCAACAACAGCTGGGGCGGCGGTGGCTACTCGATGTCGCTCTACTCAGCCATCCAGAGCGCCGGCAATCAAGGCCACCTGTTCCTGGCGGCAGCTGGCAATGACGGCATCGATGTAGACAACACGACACCCCACTACCCATCGAGCTATGACCTGCCGAATATTGTCTCGGTGGCAGCGACGGATAACCGGGACCAACTCGCCAGTTTCTCGAATTTCGGCGTTAACAGTGTCGACGTCGCCGCCCCGGGCGTAGATATCGCGTCCTCTGCCTGGGGCTCCTACTACTATTTCAGCGGGACCTCCATGGCTACGCCCAATGTGACCGGCGTCGCCGCCCTGATCCTGAGCCAGAACCCGGGCTTCAGTTACGCGCAGGTACGCGATCGTCTGTTACAGACCGCGCGTCCGGTGCCGGGTCTGAGCGGCAAGGTTGCAACCGGCGGGGTGGTCAATGCACTGGCAGCGCTCAGCGTCACGCCACCCGAGCCGCCACCCGCAGCGCCGTCGAACCTGGCCGCGCAGGCGACCGGAACCAACAGCATCGCCCTGACCTTCACTGATAACGCCAGCGATGAAGACGGCTTCAAGGTCTATCGCTCTGCGGCGGGCGCCGACTTTTCCCTGCTGACCACGCTGAGCGCCGACACAACCGCCCACACCGACGAAGGTTTGAGCGCCGGCACGTCCTACACGTACGAGGTGACCGCGTTCAACACGGCGGGCGAGTCCGCTGCCTCCAACACGGCCACGGCTACGACCGACACAGAGCCCGTTACGCTTCCCTCAGCCCCATCTGCCCTCTCGGCACAGGCAACGAGTTTCGACACCGTGGTTCTCAACTTCACGGACAACGCAGACAACGAAGACGGCTTCGAGATCTCACGTTCAGTGGCCGGCGCGGCGTTCAGCGTTCTCACCACTCTCGACGCCGACGTGACCAGCTTTGCAGACAGCGGCCTCGAAGCCGAAACGGCATACGCCTATCGCGTTCTGGCTTTCAACGCAGCGGGCGATTCTGCGACCTCCAACCAGGCGACGGCCACAACGCCGGCAGCGCCCTCGTCAGAGCAGGTCGTCGCTCTGAGTGACCAGCCCGTTGCGGGAACGGTTTCCGGCAGCGTGGTCGCGACCTATGCCAACGACGGCGTGACGCAATCGATTACTGAAATCGAGTCCGGCGGCCGACCGAATCGGCGGCACAGCTACCTCGAGCACCGCTGGGTGTTCTCGCTCCCACCGTCCACCGGCGCGACTGTCCATGCCAACGCCTGGTCAAACGCGGCTGAGTCGTCGGAAGGCTTCGAATTCAGCTATTCGTTGAATGGCAGCAGCTACGTGAGCATGTTCACCCTGGCCGGAGGGAACGAAAACTCGGCTTCAACTTACCTGCTGCCCCCAGGCGCCGCAGGTACACTCACTATCCGCGTCACCGACACAGATCAGACCCGGGGCGCCTCCGTGCTCGACACCGTGTACATCGACCACCTCTACGTCGAGGCGGCGTTCGAGCAGGTCGACCCGCCGGTAGCGCCCGGCACCCCGGTTGTGCTGAGCTCTGTACCCGGCGCCATTCAAATCGGCTGGGCGGACAACGCGACGGATGAGTCAGGGTATGAGGTCGAACGCGCCGACGCCGGCGGTCAATTTGCGGTGATCGCCAATCTCGGCGCTGACAGCACCGAGTTTCTGGATGACACGGTCGCCTCCGCCACGGCGTATCGCTACCGCGTGCGGGCGGTCAACGTCGGCGGCTATTCCGACTACTCGGGGGAATTGGCGGTCACCAGCGAAACCATCGTGATGCCCGACATCGTGCTCCAGGCCTCGGGCTACAAGATCAAGAGCTTCCAGAACGTCGACCTTTCGTGGTCAGGCGCAACGGGCAATGTCAATGTCACGCGTAACGGCCAGACCATCGCGTCCGGCGTCAGCGGCGGCAGTTATTCGGATAACAACATCAGCAAGGGTGGTGCCGTCTACGACTACCAGGTGTGCCCGGCAGCCGGGGGCGACTGCTCGAATATCGTGACTGTCGTTTTCTAAACCGCCCTGCCAGACACGGAGGCAGGTCTGACGCCTCCGTGTCGCGTCTCCCGCCTCAGGCGTGGTCCGAACACGCTGAGCGGACCGCGTTCCTGTGACCGCGCAACCGGCACGCGGCCCGCAAGGCTCTGCCGCTCAGATCGCCAGCCGACTTGTCCTCAGCAGGCCCGCTCGAAACAATGGGCCTGTTGATGTGAAACAGGAATAACACCCATGACCATCCGCAAAGTCGCGCGCCTCGGCCATCCGGTGCTGCGCCAACCGACCCGCGAAGTCACGCGCGAAGAAATCGCGTCGCCGGAGATGCGCCGGCTGGTCGAGGACATGGTGGAAACCATGCACGAATACGGCGGTGTGGGCCTCGCGGCACCCCAGGTGCACGAGTCACTGCGCCTGGCCGTGATCGAATTTGACGCCGGCGACAATCGTTACGACAACGCTGCCAGCCAGTCGCTGCTGGTGTTGTGGAACGCGCATGTGGACGTGCTCGATCCCACGCCATCAGGCTTCTGGGAAGGATGTCTCTCCGTGCCGGGCATGCGCGGCTACGTCGAGCGGCCGCGTCAGATCCGGGTGCGCTATCTCGATGCGACGGGCGAACCCCGGTCGCTGGTCGCCGATGGCTTTCTTGCCACGGTTTTTCAACACGAACTCGACCATCTCGATGGGGTGCTCTACGTCGACAAGATTGCAGATCCGGAAAAGTTTGCGTTCGCTGAAGAGTTCACCCGCTATCACCTCGCGCCTGGGGAGAGCCCACCTCCGGAGTAACATTGCCTTTGCTTGACCTCGTCGAGTGAGTGGCATGGAGAATCAGGCCGTACCGATCTTTGGCCCTGAAGACTCGCAGACCAACAGGGTCATCTGAGCCCTCACCCAACGGACACAGAAAATGCATCGACGACCCGCCTGGAACTGCCTGGTTCTATTTTTCTGTCTCGCCTGCTGCGGGATCGCAGGGCACGTCACCGCCAGTCCTGACAACGCCGAATCCCGTCACGTCCCGCAGACGGCCGCGGCGGAAACGCAAGCCGACACCTACATCATCACCGGACAGGAATGGGCGGAAGGCGCGGGAGCTTCTGAGGCAGCGCAACTGGGCCGCCTGCTTATTCTGGAGACGGCGTCGCGAATGCCCGACCACACCGGCAATGCGCTCAACTGCGCTCACTGTCACCAGGAGGCGGGCACGAAACCCGGCGCGGCGCCATTTGCCGGCGTGACCCGCAGGTTCCCCATGTACCGCGCCCGCATTGGACGGGAGCAGACAATCGAAGAGCGAATTCAGGACTGTTTTGAACGCAGCCTCGCCGGCACAGCGCCGGACGCCGACAGTACCGAGGTCAAAGCCATGGTTGCGTACATGACGCACCTGTCGCGCGATGTCCCGCCCGGCGCGAAGCTCGTCAGCCGCGGTATTCCGCGACTCGCGCCACCGCAGGAATCGCCCGACTTGGTGCGGGGAGAAGCGCTCTACCAGGCGAAATGCGTGGCCTGTCATATGACAAACGGCGGCGGACTGAAGGCACCTAACGGGACCGTGATCTTTCCCGCTCTGTGGGGCGATGATGCGTTCAATATTGCCGCCGGGATGGCGCGCCTGAATACCGCGGCAGGATTTATCAAAACCAACATGCCGAAAGGACTCGAAGGCACGCTGAGCGAGCAGGAGGCCTACGATCTCGCCCTGTATGTCACGCGACAGGCGCGCCGGGACTTCGCCCGCAAGCACCTCGACTGGCCGCAGGGCGGACGACCCGAGGATGCGCGGTACTAGAAGACGTCAGCAGCGCGCGTTACAAATAAGTAAAGGCGCCACAAACCCGCACCGACCTGCACAACTCTCACAACCAGACCACCATGCAAATCAGTGACCACCGCGCCGGAGACCTTCTGGTTATTACCCTGATCGGACGCCTGGATTCAGCAACAGCACCCCTGCTCGCGCCGAAGTTCGATGCGCACATCCAAAGCGGCGAGGCGGCTTTTGTGGTCGACTGCTCGGAGCTGCACTACATAAGCAGTGCCGGTCTGCGCATCTTCCTCCTGGCGTCCCGGCAGCTCGACCCATGCGGTGGTCGCATCGTTCTGGCAGCCCCGCGACGCCACGTTCTGGAGGTCATTCAGCTGGGTGGTTTCTCCGCGATCCTCCCGCATTTCCAGGACCTTGAGTCAGCCATCGCCAGCCTGACGGACATCGGATGAGCGGTATCCCTGCAGCGGTCGGATTGATTCGATCTGTTTTACCCATGTTGCGGTGGTATCTGCTGACGCTGTGTTCCGGCATGGTCAACACCGGCAGCTTTATCGCCTGCGGGTGGTTTGTGAGTCACGTCACCGGTTTCGCCACCCTGACCGGGATCAGCGTTGAGCGGAATGGGTGGGTCGCTGCGCTGTCCGTGTTCACGGTGCCGCTGTATTTTCTTCTCGGCAGTATGTTTTCCGCGTGGATGGTCGATACCCGGATCAGCCGCGGCCTCAATCCCCTCTATGGCTTCCCGCTAGTGATCGTTACTCTCCTGCTGACCGCCACCGCCCTTGCCGGCAGGTCGGGCTGGTTCGGCCCGTTCGACGGCGACCCGGATCCCAGGAGGCACTATCTGATGCTGGTCATGTTGTGCCTCGCCAGTGGCATTCAGAACGCAATCGTCACCACGGCGACGGGTGGGATCCTGCGGAGCTCGCACCTGACGGGAACGACGACAGATCTCGGCAGCGGCATTATGCGGGCCCTGTTGATGCCTCGCGGCTCACTCGAGCGTCAGCTGGAAAATCGTCTGAACGGGCTGCGTTTCGGGGTCATAGCAGCCTTTGTTGGGGGAGCGATTGCGGGCGCTTTCTGCTTCGCGCACTGGCAGTTCGGCGGTTTCCTTCTTCCCGCCACGATCTCACTGCTTGTCGCAGTGTGGGTCAGCGCAGACCACGCATTCGGCAGACGCAGAAATTCAAGCGCGCAGGCCTGAAACCGGGATCTGAAGCCGGGGCAGCGTGTCCCGGAGCAGCTCAGTCCCCCTGGACTTTCTCTCCCAGCCAGGCGCCGAATAAGGCTGCCAGAAACGGCAATCCGAAGCCGACCAGCAGCGCCACCACTTTGGCGGGCAGGCTCTGGCCCTGAACCACGAACGACAGCGCCAGTGTCGCTACCGCGGCAATGCCTGCTTCCAGGATGGTAGAGCCCGCAGAGTTCATGCCGATCACAAAGCCGCCGATGGCAAAACACACCAGCGCGACGCCCGCAGTGGCATAACCGTCGCGGATCCCCATCTCACCGGCGAGGTACCCACCAAGCAGGCTGGTCACAAACATGATGGCGATGCCGCCGAGCACCCACCAGAAGCTGAAGTGGTTATCTTTTTCCATGAGCAAGACCCCAGTGGTTTCGAAAGCGCTCTGTGTCTCAAATAGGGCGTCAGGATAGCCGGTTTTAACCTTATGAGGCGGGTAGCTCTTTTGGGGATGTCTTTGTCCGCCTGCCTCCAACAACTAACCGCCAATCCTCACCTGCCCCCCCAGTCCTGGCCCGCCTTTCCGCCATAACCCCAGAGTTTCTTGTTCAGCGCTCCCGGTCAGGCATGGAAATCATGTTCGATGAGGGTAGGCGTGGTCTTCTGAGCATACATGCCGATGGCGCGGCAGGATCGGGCAATCGCCCTTTCGGGCTGTGGCTCTATTACCTTCAGCCCAAACGTGAGAGCCGCCCTCCGCCCCTCGGCCCGCTCGCTTACACTGCCAGCCCTGTCCGTGCCAGCTCGCTTGTGTGTCGGCACTGTAACTTTTTAGGTGAGACGCTCCCATGATCAAAGAGACTCGTCTTTTCTATACCCCCGTGTGGCAGGCAGATCTGCAGAACGATCCAGGGTGGTCAGATGCCCGGACAGCGATGCTGACCCGGATTGCAGCGCTGCAGGGAAACCGGAGCGGTGTTGCCCGTACAAACTTCGGCGGCTGGCAGAGCGAGGATGACCTCTATCGCCACACCGAGTTCAGCTGGCTGATTGGGCAGATCATGTCGCTGTCCAATCAGTTCGCGCCGGCCTTTTCCCCTAAAAAACGCTTCGATGACGGCATCCTGTGGGCCAACGTCAACCGGCGCGGGGACTTCAACTCCATCCACACCCACCCGGACGCGGTGCTGTCAGGCGTCATCTACCTGAAGTTCGAGCAGGTCGAACAGGGTGTTATCGAGTTCTTTGACGCTCGCGAAGGCACACCGACGGCGCAATGGCGCTGCTATATGCGGCTGGAGGATCGCACCGAGCTGACCGACGCCGTGCACACCGTTGAACCGGCCGAAGGCACCATCCTGTTTTTTCCCGGCTGGCTGAAACACTGGGTGACGCCGAACATGACCGACAGCGAGCGGATCTCGGTTTCGTTCAATATCCGCATGGGATAGCCCGACCGCCGCCAAGACAAAACCCGAGCCAGTACCCGATACTTCAGCCTGATCGATGCGGCCGGCGATCGCGGTCAGCAGACTTTGGCAGCTTCGCCGGTGCTGCCGTCAGGCCTCTATCGGATCACAGCTTGGCGTATTGCGCTCAGCAATTACATTCGCGTGGAGACCAGCGTAGCCCGGGACGAACGACTCGAGCTTACCGACAATTTCTCGATGCGCCGCCGGGAGTCGATGCCAGGGTATGGAAGGCCAGGCGTGGTGCTCAGCGTGATAGTTCATATTCCATAGCCAGAAGCGCACGAAAGGGTTACTACTGACTGTACGGGTGCGCGCGAGAATGCTGCCCTCGACGGGCAGGCCCGAATGTTCGCTCGCAAACCACAGGGTCTGGAAAACATTGCCAAACCAGGCAGCCACGAGCAGCCAGGCGCCACCCGGGATCCAGATCACGCAGGCTGATACGAACAGGACCCACAGCAGAAGCACCACCGCACTGTCGCGCGCAATCTCCGCAGGGTCGACGATCTTGTCAGACCACACGGCGACCGCCTGCCATTCCCGGGACGGGCGCGTGACGAAGCCCCACTGCGGAAGGAGCTTGAGTTTGATCAGGCCAAGTCCGGACGCCGCGTGAAGCCAGTTGCGCCAGCCGGTCGGCCAGTAGAGGTAACGGGGGTCATCGAGCAGCTCGGGATCTTTCTCGAGGTCCTGGGTGTGGCGGTGGTGCTCGAAATGAAACGTCCGGTAAACCGAAGGTCCCATCATGAAAGGGATCCCGGTCGCCCAGGCGCCCACCAGGTTCCAGCGCCGCGACGCAAAGGCCGTGCCGTGAGTGCATTCATGAAACGGCGCGAACAGGCCGGACCAGACCCAGCCGAGCGCGATTGCCAGTGTCAGAGCGGCAAGGGGCTTCCCCGCGCTGCCGATGAGCAGCACAACCAACACCGCGAGGGCCGCGAGATGCACCAGCAGACGCAGAGCCGATTGCTGATCGTCGCGCTGCTGCAGCTGGCGCAGTGTTTCCAGAGGAATCAGCGCACGGGATTCAAATTGTTCCTGCATACCACGCGAGCTCGCCGGCGGGGCCCTTTATCTTATCCAACCTGATGCCGACCGGAAGTCGAGCCGTGCAGACCCTGTGGCCAACAGCGGCTGGCCGGATAACGCAGAGCGCAGCGGGTTTCGCGATAGCCGGGCGAAACTGCTACGGTAGTTTTTCGCCTCTACTGGTCGGTCGCGCACCAGGTCAAATTTGAGGAAGAAAAAATGGGCAACAGCTTCCATACGATTGTCGTGGGCGGTGGATGCCTGGGCTGCGCCGCGGCGATTTCGCTGCAGCGGCGTCTGCGCCGCTCCCCGGCAACATCTCAGGCACGCGTCTGCGTCATCGAAAAATCGGTCATCGGCTCTGGCCTGACCGCCCGGCACTCGGCATCGTTCGCGCAGCAAACGCCGTGCCCCGGGCAGCACGCATGGCGCAGCGCGCCACCGACATGTGGGAAACCCTGGACGAGCACTGGGGGGTGGCCGCACCCTATACCAGGTGCGGCGCTGTCTGGATTGTGCGCGACGCCGGCGCCGGCCAGAACGCGCGCTGGGAGGCGCTCGAGCGATCTCTCGACGGTCTCGGAATAAATTTCAAACGCGTCGACCGCGAAACGGCCGCAGCACTCTGCACCAGCCAGGTGGCTCTCGGCGAGCGTGAAATCTACTTCTCGGAACCAGGCGCGCTGCAGTTCGATCCCGCTGATGTCCGGCGTACTCTCTACGAAGCCCTGGCCGCAAACGAAATCGAGGTGATGGAACGGACGCCGGTCGAGGGCTTTGAACGCAGCGGCGATCGGATCACTGCGGTCAACACACCTCACGGCGCGCTGCAGACCGGGTTCGTCGTCAATGCGGCGGGTCCGTGGAGCCCGGCCTTGTTTTCCAGCCTCGGTCTTACGATCCCGGTCAGCGTTGAGCCTGTCCATGTCGGCAACTGGCTGACCAGCCGACGCGATATGACGGAAGGTATGCCAATCATCGCGGACTACGTGAACCTCGCTTATTTCCGGCTCTGGCGAGACGGTGAGATCCACATGCATCAGCCGCGAAAGCGCAGCATGCGCGAAACGGCGCGCGCGTTTGCGGAAAATCCGATGGCCATGGTCGGCGCTGACTTCCTCAACGACCCGACCAACCAGGGTCTCGGATATTCCCAGATCCGCGTGTTCGAAGAGATAGCCCAGCGCCGATTCTCCGGGTTGCGCAACGCTGTCTATGGATCCGGTTACCGCTCCTATTTCGACATCACGCCGGATCTGAAATTCATTCTTGGTCCCGACCACCGCATGCCGAACCTCATCCACAGCCTCGGCGCCGGGCAGTCCTTCAAGTACACCCCGGTCTTCGGCGAAATCGTGGCGGACTGCATCCTCGGCGCGCACGGCGAGGGGGAAGACCTGAGCGAATTCGCGATCGGGCGCTTCGACGAGCGCTATATGCAGAACTTCTGGCGGCAGGTAGCCGGCAGCGACCATGCACTCGAGACCGAGTCGACCAGTCTGTAGGTGACGCGGCTTGGCGCCTGCACAGCGCCGAACGCCCCGCTGCCACTGCCCCGCTGTGCTAGGGTGGCCGCCCTTTTTAAGGATCCGCCCATGAACCGTCTCAGCAAAGCCACCAGCCCCTATCTGCAGCAACACGCCGACAATCCGGTTGACTGGCATCCGTGGGATCAGGAAGCGCTGGCGCTGGCCCGTCGCGAGAAAAAGCCGATCCTGCTGTCTATCGGCTATTCCGCCTGTCACTGGTGTCACGTCATGGCGCGCGAGTCGTTCGAGAATCGCGGGATAGCCAAGCTGATGAACAAGTACTTCGTGAACATCAAAGTTGACCGCGAGGAACGCCCCGATCTCGACCGTATCTACCAGGTCGCACACCAGATGCTCACGCGCAAAGGTGGCGGCTGGCCTCTCACCATGTTTCTCGATCCTGAGGACCACCTGCCGATCTATGGCGGTACCTATTTCCCCCCGCAGGCGCGACAGGGCATGCCCGGCTTTGGCGATGTCCTGCGCGGTGTCGGCGAAGGCTTCAGCAAACCCAACGACAAGGCCGAGGATTTCAAAGTTCAGCTGCAGACAGCGCTGAGCCAGGTGCTCGGCGGTGGTGAGCCGGGCGAACCTGAGCAGGAGCTGTTCGAACGCGCGTGCAGCCAGATTGACGGCAGCTTTGACAGCAAGCTCGGTGGCTTCAGCAAGGCGCCGAAGTTTCCCCACACGCCGGGCCTGGAGCTGCTGGAGGACGCTGCCGCCAGCTCCGAGCCTGCCAAGGCCGAGCGCGCCGCCGAGATGCTCGACATGACCCTTGCCTGTATGGCTGCGGGCGGCGTTTACGATCAGCTGGGTGGAGGCTTTTTCCGTTACTCGGTTGACGCCGAGTGGACGATCCCGCACTTCGAGAAAATGCTGTACGACAACGGCCCGCTGCTCAGCCTGTACGCACGGCGTGCGGGCGCTACCGGCTCGGCCCGTTTCCGCGAGGTTGCCAACGAGACCGCGGACTGGATCGTGAATCACATGCAGCTGGCGTCCGGTGGGATCTGCTCCAGTCTCGACGCCGACTCTGAAGAGCAGGAAGGTGCCTTCTACGTCTGGAGCCGCGACGAAATCAGCGAGCTCCTGGGCGAAGACTATGACCGGTTCAGC
>Ga0181588_10003957_pt1 | contig 12271 bp, 7 predicted proteins | sample 071ome_26_FD_148607 | JGI IMG/M metagenome (GOLD analysis project Ga0181588, IMG submission 148607) | Coastal salt marsh microbial communities from the Groves Creek Marsh, Skidaway Island, Georgia - 071409BT metaG (spades assembly) | ecosystem: Environmental > Aquatic > Marine > Intertidal zone...
CACCGCTGTCGCTCACCACGCCGCTGGTGATGTTCATCACGACGGACCATGGGTGGGAGGCGTTCTCCATCCGGGGGTCCACCGCCAGGGCGTAGAGGTCGCTTTGGTTGGCGATGGTCGTGGAGGCGAGGGTGGCCCAGTCGAACCAGTACTCCGGCTGCAAGGCAATGAGGGTCTCGAGCACGCCCGCGGTCACGGCCACGTTGAACGTGTCGTTGGTCCGGCTGAGCTCCGCGCTAGCGTCCGTCCAGAAGGAATGGTTCACCGTCGATGCGGGCAGCGGTACCGCGGCACCGTCAACGAGACCAAGGTTGTACACCATGTTCCACGTGACCGTGTCGTTTGCGAACGACGCATCCGCCATACCGGAGAAATTCTCGATGTTGGCGAACAGTTCGTTCGCAGGATGCACCGCCGCGAGGTGGGCGTACGTGGACCCCGTTGGGAAGTCCTTCGTCACCTCGCGCCAGCGGTGCACCTGATCGAGGTCCACCGTACCGCTGGTGTTGTTGGCCCAGAAAATGACCTGGGACTGAGGGAAGTCGTCGCTCGGGTCGAAGGGGTTCGTCGGTGAACCCACGCAGCCAAGGGCCCAGAAGTTGGGAGGGCATTCGACGCCGTCGCTCACACCACCGCCGTCGGTGTCGGGGTTCCGCCAGTCCGTTCCGGTGATGTTCTCCACGGCGTCGGGGATGCCGTCGCCGTCGAAATCGTCGGGAAGCAGGTCGTCGCTCGGGTCGTTCTCGGGGTTGGTCCCGTCGAAGTATTCCTGCAGGTCGCCGACGCCGCCGGAGTCGGTGTCGTACACGTCCCACGACGTGACCCACACGTCGGACGAACCGTTCATGACGCCGATGGAGTCCAGCGTACAGCCGGTGGAATTCTCGAAGTAATTGTTCAACCCGTCACCGTCCGGGTCGAGGAGGTTGCGGCAGGGGTCGAGCGGGTCCGTGCCGTCCACCCGGACCTCGCCGTAGTCGTCGACCCCGTCCCCGTCGGTGTCCGCCAGCGAGGGGTTGGAGAACCATCCGTACACGCCGAGCAGTTCCTCCCAGTCCGCGAGGCCGTCGCGGTCGCTGTCGGTGTAATCGTCGTCGCAGTAGGTCCGGGTCGTGCCGATCGTGCCGTCGACGGTCGCCGAGGTGTGGCAGTAGGAACCGTTGCGGTTCAGCACGTCCGTCACGCCGCCGGGGGGAGCAAGGCTGACGCCCTGCAGGACATCGTTGACCACCGCCGCATAGGCGAAGGAAACCAAGGTCCCCGAACTGTTGTAGAATCCGGTTCCACCGTTGGGGTTGAAGCCGCTTCCGTTCGTCACGGTGAGGCGGGAGCTTCCGGCCGCCCAGCCGACGATGGTGGTGACGTAATCCACCATGGAATCGCACGGGTCGGTGCCGTGCGAGATGTTGCGCTCGTCGCCGTCCCCGATGCCGCCAAAGTCGGTGTCGTAGACGTCCCACATCGTGCACGAGAGGTTCTCCTCCCAGTTCTGGATGCCGTCGTTGTCCTGGTCGCCCGCGTCCTCGCGGCGCGTGGGGTCGGTCTCGCCGACGTCCACGAGGCCGTTGCCGTTGGCGTCCTCGTCGCCGTCGTCGAAGGCGTCGTCATCGGTGTTGTTGTCGCGGGGGTCGCTGGCCTGGGCAGGATCGCCGTACTGCGCGTTGACTTCGACACCGTCCGACAGACCATCGCCGTCGGTGTCGGAGGCCGTCGGGTCGGTCAGGAGGGTGAAGGCTTCGTAGGAATCGTTGAGGCCGTCACCGTCGGTGTCCGCGGCTGTCGGGCTGGTCGAGGTGATGCCGTCCACTTCGGCCGTCAGCGAAGCGCAGCCGCCCGGGCCGATCCCGCTGACGGGGTCGCATGGCGTGATGGTCTCGGTGGCCTGACCGGGTTCTGGGCGGAAGCAAGGGGAGGCGCCGCAGTTCGTCGTCCATGACGGGTTGATGTATTCGTAGATGTTCGCGAGCCCATCACCGTCTGGGTCTCCCCAAGCGCCGTCGTTGTTCGAGGCCGAGGTTGCATTGAGGCCGTAGGACACCTCCCACCCGTCGGGCATGCCGTCGCCGTCCGTGTCGTAGCCTCGGCGGTCCTCGTCCGCGACGCCATCGCCGTCGTCGTCGTTCGACGTGCAGTCCGCGTCGCCGTCGTTGTCGCTGTCCGCACCGTCCACAGCACCGTCCTTGTCGTTGTCAAATCCGTCCGTGCAGATGTTCCCGGCAGGGTCCTCGTCGCAAAGGATGACCGAACCCGTGCCGTCGCTGCCCGAAGCGCCACAGGCAGGCGGACTGAATTGCATCGCATGCTCCTCGGACCAGTCGTTGGTCGGCACGGTGCCGTTCCACCAGACCCCGTTGTCCAGCACGGAGGGGGTGCTGGTCGAATCCCAGTTGGTTGGCATCAGGTAGGTGTACTCCTGAAGGTTCGACATGCCGTCGCCGTCAGGGTCGCCCACCGCACCGTCCGCGAAGGAACTGGACAGCGGGTCGAGTCCGTGCATCCACTCCCATCCGTCCGGTAGGCCGTCGTTGTCGGAGTCGGGGTCGTTTGGCGAGGTGTTGATCAGGTACTCCAGCCCGTAGGTCAGGCCGTCGCCGTCCGCGTCGGTGGCGGCCATGGCATCAAAACTCACGAATTCGATGCCCGCAAAGGTGGACGCGAGCATCAGAAGCACCAGCGAAAAGGCCCGGCGCTTCTGGCCAGCACCGGCGAGACCGCGGCGAACGGCGGGCGAGGTGCGGACTGACGTCTGAGACATCGGTCCTGAGGCGTTTCCGACGCCTCATAAGGGGAATGGTGCGCTGTTCCGACACGCCGTCAACAGACCCTCTGGTTCAGAGGTCCTGAAGCTCGTCGAGCAACTCGAGGTCCTCGTCCTGCTCGACGACGACGGGCGCCGGCACATCGAGGGGCGGCGCCGCGGTTTCGCCTGCATCGACGGACGCCAGGTCCTCGATGTCCGCCTCGTGCTTTGACCCGAGCGCGAGGGTGTTGGTCGCGCCACGGCGGTAGGTGGCGTAGAGGACCACCGCCACAAGCATGCCAAGCAGCCCGACCGTGGCGGGCTCGGGGTTCCGCAATTCGTTGAGCAGGCACGACACCTCGCTGCACGACGTCGTGAACTGGAAGGTCGTGCGTTGCACGAAGTCTGGGCCGTAGGGGACTTCTTCGTCGTACGGCTCAACGATGATCCTCACGTCGACCTGATCGTTGTTCTTGACCGTCTTTGGCGCCGTCAGTTCGACGCTGAACCCCTCATAGGAATACGCGGGGACGGTGAGGAGCAGCGTGCTGCCGCCCTGCTGGAAGGAGGAGACGCTGACGGCCCCGTTGTCCCATCCGTCTGGCTCGTCCAGCGAAATCAAGACCGTGAGCGGCACGTTGTTGCCGTTCGTGATGCGGAACTCGACGGACTTCGACTGCTCTGCGCCGAAGGGCGTCATCGCGCTGACCTGCGTGATCTCTAGCCGTCCAGCGACCACGTCGTCCTTCACGACGATGTTCACGGGGAGGTCAAAGTACCGCGCTTCATCGCTGTCCACGCCGTCTTCGATGATGCCGACGTAGATGGTGTGGTTCCCTGCTTCGACCTGGTTGCGCAGGTCGACGTCGAGCACCAACGTGGCGTATTCGTCCGCCCCGAGGCGCACGACAGGCGCGTTGGCACCCGAATCATCGCTGATGGCGTAGTCCCACGACCCGTACTGCCCGTCGGCCTCGAGGTTCCGAGCCAGCAGGTTCGGAGGGACGATGCGCCACGTCGTGTCCGTGGCTGAGTCACCGGCGTCGGTGATGCGGAAGGTGAAGCGAGCGCTGCCGCCCGGGCTGATTGGGCCCACGGTTCCGAGCACGCCAGCGTCGCTGTCGGAGATGATTTCCGCCAGCACCCCAAAGGTGCGGTGCACGGTGAACGCGACCTCGGTGCGCAGTTCGGTGTCGCTGTCGCTGATGACAAGCACCCGAACGAGGCCGATGTCTTCGGCTTCGCGCTCGTCGGGTGGATAGATGGCCATTCGTAGCGTCAACTGCTGATGTGACCCGATGCTCGGGGTCACCGCGTTGATGCCCTCTTCGATCAACGGTTGACCCGTGTCGTTGTCGTAAAAGCGGTACAACCACGATTCAGGGAGCTCCGTCACGCGCAGGCGGAACTGGTCCGCATCGAAGCCCGCGTTGAACACGTCGAGGTAGAAGGACGCGCCCTCCTGAGCCTCGGACATGTCGACGTAATGCGACAGGTCCTCATCGTAGAGGTCGGGTCGGTTGGAGTCGGCGATCTGCCGCTGATGCTCTTCGTCTTCAAAGACAGAAATCCGAGGCTCAGCGTACACGCCGACTTCTTCGAAGTCGAGCGTGATGTCCACCACGTCCACCTCCACCATCGTGCCGTCAAGATCGGCGTAGGCACGCGCCACCACCTCCAAGCGCGAGGGGGCGTTCGTGAGGTCGTCACCGACCTCGATGGACAGGATGGGGCGAGCGACGGAACCACCGCCGCTCAGCGAGTATCCGGCCGGACGGTCCCAAACGGGATCGGACCACGACGAAGGGAGGGAACGCTTGAGGTCGAGGATGACCTCCATGGCCGCCGACGAGGCACCCACGTGGGTGACGAGGAATTCGACCGTGCTCGTTTGACCGGGCGCGATGAGGACCACGGTCGGCTGGTTGTTGGGGATGCCGAGATGGATGCCGTGCTCCACGAACTCAAGCCCCTCGTGCTCGTACAGGACCGTGTGCCCCTGCACGTCGCGGATCTCGAGCGCGAGCGGATACACGCCCGGAGCAATCGACGAACCTCCGTCGTACGCCCATGTGAAGTTCCCGACCAAGCCTTCGTTGTCAAGGCGCAGGTCATCGTCGCCAAAGTTCTCATCGAACAGCACGCCGGCGCCGTTCGGCGTGCTCAGCACGAGGCTGACCGATTCGATGTCCGCGCGCCCAAAGGCATCGCGCACGTCCACGTCGAACTGAATTTCCCGGTCGTCAGCAAGGGCGTTTGGCGCCCATTGAAGGATTTCTGGGTCGTTCCACGAGGCACCGACCTCGTGCACGCGAACCGAGGAGGCGGCCAAGGCGTTCGCCATGACTTCCAGACGGGAGGTGCTCGTCGTCGAGTCAAGGTCCCCAAAGGCGACCTCAATGTCGCAGTCCGCGCCGCCGATGGGGCCCCCGCCTTGGCCTTCGCAGGACGCCTGACCGTCGATGAGCAACTTGAGTTGCTTCCCGTTGGCGATGGTGTACCCGTTCGAGGAAATTGAGAACATGATTTCTTGCGCTGCGAAGGTGCACGAACCACCGAAGGTGGCGCTGCAGGGATCGTCGAGGTCCACCGTTTCGGAATCGATTTGGCTGTCTCCTGCCTTCAGGGAGAAGGTCACGTCACCGGTCGAGCCCTGTGCGCCCCGGAAGCGCATGTACACGGTCAGTTGGATTTCGTCGTTGTTGGAACCCTCGCCGTAGATGGTGAGGTCGGAGATCAATTCCGACGAGCGGAACTCGATGCCACCGAGCACCGAGAGTTCCTCTTGGCTGCCGTCCGGCACCAGCGTCGAAATGTGTCCGTCGCCCCCCGCGCTGTTGTTTTCTGCATCCAGGTACAGGCGGTAGTTCTCGAGTCCCGCCACGGCTGGAGCCGGCTCGACGGGGGCATCAAGCACCTCAACCACGCCATGGGTGGGCAACGCGCTGAGGGGGGCCAGCGCCATAATGCCAACCAGCAGAACGGCGCGGAGCATACCGGACGTGGAGCATGACCGCATCCAGAGCACCGTTTCACCCTGCCCCGTCGGGTGTTAAACGGTTTTGCATCCAACGTGCAAGGGACGCAGGTCTCATGCAACCGGGGCCGTTGACGGCGTGGGGTGCTGCAATGGACGCTCGTCCACGAGCAGGTGGAGCACCACCGAAAGAACGCCAACGCCAACGCCAATCCACCACACCGTCGTGTAGGAACCGAACACGTCGTACAACCGACCTCCGAGCCAGACGCCAAGGAAGGAACCAATCTGATGGGAGAGAAAGACGACGCCGAAGAGCGTTCCCATGTTGCGCACGCCATGGATGTGTGCAATCAGGCCGCTGGTGAGGGGGACGGTCGCGAGCCAAAGGAACCCCATCACGAGCGAAAACACGAGCACGCTGGTGGGTGTGACCGGGACCGAGATGAACCAGGCTGCAACCAAGGTCCTCCCAGTGTAGATGCCAGCAAGCACGAACCGGCGTTGAAAGCGGTCGCCTGCCCAGCCTGCAGTCAAGGTCCCTGCAATGTTGGCGAGGCCAATGATGGACAACGACAGCGCCCCCAACGCAGCCGTGGTGGTGACGCCGATGGACGTGAGCCATCCCTCGGGGTCAATGGAGGCGCTCATCTCAGTGATGAGCGCTGGGTAGTGCGCCGTGATGAAGGCCAACTGGTAGCCGCAGGAGAAGAAGCCGACGAAGATGAGCAGGAAGTTGCGGTCGTGGAAAGCACGTCCGAGCACGTCATGAAGCGACGCCTGCAGGTCGTCCTTGGACGCCAGTGCTGGGGCTTTCATCAGCGGGAGCAGCACAAGGACAGCCAGGATGGCCCCGGCAAAGACGAGGAAGACCGAGGACCATGCCATCTGCCTGAGCAAGGCCTCGGCCACCGGAGGGCCCACGACCTGACCGAGCGAACCGGAGGCCGTCGCGATGGCCAAGGCCATCGAGCGGTGTTCGTCGCGTGCAGCACGACCGACGACGGCGAGGATCACACCAAAGCCAGTGCCGGCGATGCCGAAGCCCACCAGCACCTCGTACACCTGATGCTCCAGTGGGGTGGTGGCGCCGGCGGACAACACCAAGCCAACTGCATACAGCACGGCCCCCATCACGATGGCTTTGCGGTCGCCAATGCGTTCTGCGATGGCGCCGAAGATGGGTTGCCCCACGCCCCATGCAAGGTTCTGCACCGCAATGGCGAGGCTGAAGTCAACGCGGGCCCACCCAAACTCCTCCGCAATGGGGATCTGAAAGACCCCAAAACTGGCGCGGATGGAAAACCCGACCAAAATCACGGCACAGCCCACGAGCAGCACGGGGTTGAGCAACCTCGCAGGGCGTTCTTCCACGCCAAGGCCACACCCACCCGGCTCATGAAGCAGAAGGGGCCAATGAACCCAGCCTGAAGAGTGAGCAAGGACAATGCTGCCGTCGGCCTCATATGGTGTCGCGTTCACGACACACCGCAGGGATGGCTGAGTGGTCAAAAGCGCCGGATTTAAACTCCGGTCCCCATGGGTTCGAGGGTTCGAGTCCCTCTCCCTGTACCACGTGCATCAGCGCAGCGACCAACCGCCGTCCACCGCGATGACCTGGCCCGTCACGAAGGTCGCGTCAAGCAGGTAGGCCACGGCCCTGGCCACCTCGTCGGGCGTGCCCCCTCGCCCCAGCGGCGTTCGACGGATGGCTTGGCTGAATCCTTCTTGCTCCCACTCCGCCGCGAGGATCGCCCCAGGAGCAACGGCGTTGGCACGCACCTCGGGTGCAAGGTCCAGCGCCCAACCAAGGGTGCGTTGACGCAGGGCCGCCTTTGAAGCGGTGTAATCTCCAAGTCCTTTCCACGCCTTGCCCCACGAGGTGTCCACCATCGAAACGATGGAGCCTTCGCCGTGAACGAGGGCCGGGGACAGCCCTTCGGTCAGCACCACCGGCGTTTCGAGGTGGAGACGCCACAACTGCTCCCGCGCAACCACCATGTCGGAGGGAGCGCCCTCACCGTGGTCGGGGAAGAAGACGGAGGCGTTGTGCACCAACCCTCCGAGCCCTGCTGCCTGAACCTCAGGCTGGGCGAGGACGCCCTCCACGAGGCCGCGAACGTCGTCGTCGACAAGGAGGTCCGCCACCAGCACTCGACCGACGTCGCGGCCATGGATGGACGAAAGGTGGTCGACCATCGTCGTGGCTTCGTCGAGCGAAGAGCGCACGTGCACGAGAACGAACCAGCCCGCGTCGGCCAAGGCGGTGACGATGGCCGCGCCGACCCTACGCCCGCCTCCGGTCACGAGTGCGACACGCGAAGCCATGGGCCCAGGACAGGCGGCGCGCTCATCAACCCTCGTCAGTCCATCAGTCCCCACCGAACATCGACATGACGAACCATCCCAGAAGGAGGAGCAGGGCGAGGCCGACCACGATAGCGAGGATGCTAATGTTTTCAAACATGAAATGTAAACCCGACAGATGCCCCATGGCTTTTGCTATACCTCCACCCGCCGAACGAAGCCTTTTGCTCCGCAACCCGTGGGCGAAGCATGGCCACGGGTCGTCCGTTGACGATGGCCAGCGACACCCCTCGCCCGCGGCTCCCCGCTTGGTTCCGCACGACCTTGCCGAGCGGCGAGGCGATGGAGGCCTTCCGAGCCACGAAAGCAGCGGTGAAGGACAACGCGCTGCACACCGTGTGTGAAGAAGCGCGATGCCCCAACGTCCACGACTGCTGGTCAAGCGGTGATGCGACCTTCATGATCGCAGGCCAGGAATGCACCCGAGGCTGCCGTTTCTGTGCGGTAGGGACCATCAAACGCGCCCCGCCGCTGGACCCCAACGAGCCGCACCACCTCGCCGAGGCCGTGGCCTCGATGCCGCTTCGTCACGCGGTCATCACCGTCGTGAATCGAGACGACCTGGAGGACAGCGGTGCTGCCCACTATCGAGCGTGCCTCGACGCCGTCGCCGAGCGCAGCCCAGAGGTCACGTTGGAACTGCTGTGCTCGGACCTTGCTGGCGACCACGAAGCCCTTGCGTCGCTGCTGGACGGTGCGCCACTGAGCGTCTTCGCCCACAACGTGGAATGCGTCCCGAGGCTCGACCGCACGGTACGGGATCACCGTGCCTCCTTCGAGCAATCCCTTGCCATCCTTCGAGAAGCACGGCGGCTGCGCCCCGACCTGCTGATCAAGACCTCCATCATGGTCGGCTTGGGTGAGCGCGACGAAGAGATCGCCGAAGCCATGGCCTTGGTGCGCGACGCAGGCGTGGACCTGATCACGCTTGGCCAGTACCTCGCCCCCTCCGAAAAGCACCTCCCTGTGGACCGCTATCCCGAGCCGGCCATGTTCCAAACCTGGGCGGACCAGGCCATCGGCTTGGGCTTCCTCGGGGTGGCCAGCGGACCACTGGTGCGCTCCTCCTTCAAGGCGGGGCTGCTGCTCCGCGCGTGCACCGAGGATGCGTGGGATGGCGCCATGCCGGGGGCCACGGTCCGGGTTCAACGCGGGGCAGCGGCGGACCGACACGCCCATAGGTCGACCTCCGGTGGTGATGCCTGATGCCTGACCGCCTGACCGCGACCGAGGCTCCCTACACCATCGGGATGCCCCCGTTTCGCCCCGGCGACAGCCCCGATTTCGGTGGTGCCTTCATCGAACAGCCGGGCGACCTCACCCGCCCCTCCGTCGATTGCGACGCACAGGACACCGCCGAGCACGCCCGTGGACTCATCCGTGTCCTGGGCGACGACCACGTGGCGTCCGGCCCATGGGAGCCGGACATCCCCGAAGAGGAACTCCTGCTTGGGCTCGAGCACATGGTCCGGTTGCGCACCTTCGACGACCGCATGATGAAGATGCAGCGAACCGGGCTGCTGTCCTTCTACATGCGCTCCTTCGGCGAGGAAGCCATTGCCGTCGCCCAAACCATGGCCCTCGAGGAGCAAGATTGGCTCTTCCCGTCCTACCGTCAACCCGGGGCACAGTTCGTGCGTGGCCGCGACATGGTGAGCATGATCTGCCACTGCATCGGAAACCTCGAAGACAACGTCCGTGGACGCCAGATGCCCGTCCACTACACCTGGCGTGAAGGGCGCTTCATCTCCATATCCTCCCCGGTGGGGACGCAGTTCCCTCAGGCCGTCGGCGTCGCCATGGCCAGCGCGTACCGTGGCCTCGACGAGGCCTGCATCACGTGGCTTGGTGACGGGACCTCCGCGCAGGGCGATTTCCATTACGCGGTGAACTTCGCGTCCACCTTCAAGCCCCCCGTCATCCTCAACGTGGTCAACAACCAGTGGGCCATCTCAACCCACGCGAACCTCGCGACCGGCGGCCGAACCTTCGCCGAGCGAGGGCTCGCCTACGACCTCCCATCGTTCCGCGTGGACGGCAACGACTTCCTGGCGCTGTACGCGGTGACGAAGTGGGCCCGCCAGCGCGCCTCGTCAGGACTCGGACCGACCTTCATCGAGGTCTATACCTACCGTGCGGGCGCCCATTCCTCGTCCGACGACCCCAGCGCCTACCGTCCGCAAGACGAGCACACGTGCTGGCCCGGAGGCGACCCAATCGACCGGCTCAAGCAGCACCTCATCGGCCGGGGACTGTGGGACGAAGACCAACACAGTGACCTCATCGAGCGCCTTGACGCCGAGGTCATGGCCGCCTACAAGGAGGCGTGCACCCACGGCGACCTTGCCAACGGGCCGTACCCGCCCGCCTCCACGATCTTCACAGAAGTCTACGAAAAGGTCCCCTGGCATGTCCAAGAGCAGCGAGAGGAACTCGGGAAGTGAGGTGAGGTCATGGCGAAAATGAACATGATCGCAGCGCTCAACTCGGCCATTGACCTGCAGATGCAGCGCGACGAGAACGTGGTTGTCTTCGGCGAGGACGTCGGATACTTCGGTGGCGTCTTCCGCGTCACGGCTGGCCTGCAAGAGAAGCACGGGGCGCACCGCGTCTTCGATGCCCCGCTCGCCGAGGGCGGCATTGCCGCAGTGGCCTTCGGCATGGGATTGAACGGACTGCGCCCCGTGATGGAAATTCAGTTCGCAGACTACATCTTCCCCGCCTACGACCAGATCGTCAACGAGATGGCCAAACTTCGCCACCGCTCCGGGGGCGAATTTTGGACGCCGGTCACCATCCGAACCCCTGCCGGTGGTGGCATCAAGGGCGGACACCACCATTCCCAATCCCCAGAGGCCCAATTCACCCACACACCCGGCCTCAAGGTCGTGTACTGCTCGACGCCGTACAACGCCAAAGGGCTCCTCGCCTCGGCCATCGAATGCAACGACCCTGTGGTGTTCTTCGAACCCAAGCGCTGCTACCGCGGACCCTTCTACGGCGACCCCCACAACGTCCCAACGTGGAACAACCACCCCGACGGCGAGGTGCCAGAGGAGCACTACACCATCCCCCTTGAGCAGGCACGCGTCGTCAAGGAAGGGGCGGCCTGCACCGTGATCGCATGGGGTGCCATGGTCCACGTGGCCGAAGAAGGGATTCGACAAAGCGGCGTGGATGCTGAACTCATCGACCTGCAGACCCTTGTCCCATGGGACCGCGACACCGTGGTGGAGTCCGTTCGCAAGACCGGTCGCTGCGTGATTGTCCATGAAGCACCGAAAACAAGCGGATTCGGCGCAGAGATGTCCGCGTCGATTCAGGAGCGCTGCTTTTGGCACCTCGAGGCCCCTATCCAGCGGGTCACGGGGTGGGACACGCCCTTCCCGCACACCACGGAGTGGGATTACCTTCCAAGCCCCGGCCGCATCGCCGAGGCCATCAGCCGCACACAGGAGGCCTGAGTCATGGGGATCTACGCGTTCAAGCTGCCCGACATCGGAGAAGGCGTCGTGGAGGGCGAAGTTGTCGAATGGATGGTGGCCGTGGGCGACGTGGTCAAGGAAGACCAGCCGATTCTTTCCGTCATGACGGACAAAGCGACCGTCGAGATCCCTTCCCCCGTCAACGGCACGGTGCTCCAGCGCGTCGGCGAGGTCGGCGACATCCTTCCAGTCGGCGGCATCTGCATCGAGTTCGAAGTGGAGGGAGACGGCAACGCGAGCGCGCTGGCGGAGCACTCCACAGCCGGCGCGCCCACCGAAGAAGCCTCCACACCAGAACCCACAGCGGAGCCCGCTCCAGAAGCCGCACCTGCCCCCGTGGTCGAAGCGGCCCCTTCGGCACCCACCCAAGGCCAGGCCGCGCCTGGGCTTCGCCCCCTCGCCAGTCCGGCCGTGCGCCAACGTGCACGTGAATCGGGCGTGGACCTTGCACACGTTGCGGGCAGTGGACCTGCAGGGCGCATCACCCACGCGGACCTTGACGCGCACCTTGCCGGTGGCGGTACCGCGCCGGTCAGCCGGGTTGGAATGAAGCGCACCGGGACGGAGGAAATCAAGGTCGCCGGCCTTCGCAAGCGCATCGCCGAAGGCATGACGGCCTCGTACACCACGATCCCGCACTTCTCCTACTTTGAGGAGGTCGACGTGACCTCCCTCGAAGCCCTTCGGCAACACCTCAACGCC
>Ga0181588_10003960_pt1 | contig 12264 bp, 9 predicted proteins | sample 071ome_26_FD_148607 | JGI IMG/M metagenome (GOLD analysis project Ga0181588, IMG submission 148607) | Coastal salt marsh microbial communities from the Groves Creek Marsh, Skidaway Island, Georgia - 071409BT metaG (spades assembly) | ecosystem: Environmental > Aquatic > Marine > Intertidal zone...
TGCCCGACCTCGGCGGCGCACTGCTCCAGGCCACCGACGACCACCAGGTCACCAGCTATCTCGACCGACCCGTCCTGCCTGCGCTCGAGGTCGAGCTCCGCCGTCGATGGCCGTTCGATCCCGGCCGAATCACCTTGCTCGACGGGGCGCAGGATGCGCTCGACCGGCTGATCGACGCCACCGTCAACTTCGGCGATCGAGTGATCGTCGAGACTCCGACCTTTCCTCCTGTTCTCGACATGCTCGAACTCGCCGGCGCCGAAGTGATCGGCGTCCCGGTCGATCCCGAAGGACCGGTTGTCGACGCCGTCGAGGCCGCACTCGACCGGGGTCCAACCGTCGCCATCGTGCAGCCGCGGGCCCACAACCCGAGCGGTGTCGCCCTCAGCGAGACCAGGGCGGCCCAACTGGCTGCACGATTCGCCGAACACGATGTGCTCGTCATCGAAGACGACCACTCCGGCATGGTCGCAGGGGCACCGCTTCACAGCCTCGGTGTCCATCGACCCGACCGAACCGTGCACGTGCACAGTTTCTCGAAATCACACGGGCCCGACCTTCGGCTCGCCGCTGTGGGTGGTCCGCCCGAGATCATCGACGCCGTCGTCCGGCGTCGCCAACTCGGCCCGTCCTGGACCTCGCGGCTCCTCCAGCGAGTCCTGCTCGGCCTCCTCACCGACCCGGCCGCCGAGGCTGCCGTCCGCGATGCCGAGCAGACCTATCTCGTCCGTCGCCGGGCCCTCGTCGACGCGCTTGACCGGGCCGGGGTCACGGTCGATACCAACGGTTCCGGTCTCAACCTCTGGATCCCGGTCGACGACGAGCGCGACGCCGTCGTGGCGCTCGCGGCTGGCGGCATCGGCGCCGCGCCAGGCGGACCGTTCCAGGTGGGCAATGGCGATGGCGACCATATCCGTCTGACGATCAGCCGCGTGACCGATCCTGACGACCTTGCCGAGGCCGTCGCCCGAGCCGCTCAGCGGGGCGGCGGCACAGCCGGACGCTGAATGCGCCGCCTGGCGGCCCCGATCGACGAGGCGGAACTACCAGTCGGCTGCGAGGTACTGGGTCTCGCAGAATTCGTAGATGCCCTCGTGCGCGCCCTCGCGGCCAAGGCCGGACTGCTTCATGCCGCCGAACGGTGCTGCCGGATCCGACATCGCCCCTCGGTTGATGCCGACCATGCCGGCCTGAAGGCGCTCACCCACCCCGAGGGCACGACCAACATCGCGGGAGAACACGTACGCCGCGAGGCCCATCTCGGTGTCGTTGGCCCAATCGATCATCTGGTCGGTGTCGGTGAAGGGAATGACCGGAGCGACAGGGCCGAAGATCTCCTGCTGGGTGATCGGTGAACCCATGGTGACGTCGCCGAGCACGGTCGGTGCGTAGAAGAAACCCGGGCCCTCAATCGGAGCGCCGCCGGTGGCTGCAGTTGCGCCGTCGGCCAGGGCGCTCTGGACGAGCGAGTCGATCGACACGATCGCCTCCTCGTTGATCATCGGCCCACAAGTGACGCCCTCGTCCATGCCGTTGCCGACCTTCACCGCACCCATCGCCCGGGCCATGCGTTCGGTGAACTCATCGGCGACGTCGGCGTGCACGAACAAGCGGTTCGCCGCAGTGCAGACCTCGGCAGAGTGGCGCATCTTGGCGATCATGGCGCCCTCGACGGCCAGGTCGAGATCGGCGTCCTCGAACACGACCAGCGGAGCATTGCCGCCGAGCTCCATCCCGACCTTGAGGACGCGATCGGCGCAGCGTTTGAGCAGGATCTTGCCGACAGCGGTCGAGCCGGTGAACGACACCATGCGGGTGGCACGATGCTCGGTGGCGGCATCGAACCACTCACCGGGGGTGCTTGTGGGTACCACGTTGACGAGACCGGCCGGGACACCCGCTTCTTCGAGGAGCTGGGCGACACGAAGCGCCGTGAGTGGCGTTTCGGCCGGCGGCTTGATTACGCACGCATTGCCGGCGGCGAGCGCCGGAGCGACCTTGCGCGTAATCATCGCCGCCGGAAAGTTCCATGGGGTGACCATCACGACGACCCCGACCGGCGGGTGGTGAACGATGATCTTGCTGCTGCTACCCGGGGCGGTCTTGATCATGCCGTCGATGCGGACGGCCTCTTCGCTGTTCCAGCGGAAGAATTCGGCGGCGTAGGCGATCTCACCTTTCGCGTCGGCCAGTGGCTTGCCGTGTTCAAGCGTGATCAGGGTGGCGAGCTCGTCGGTGTGGTCGATCAGGGTTGACCAGCACGACCGCAGAATCTCGGCCCGAACACGCGGCGCCGTCGCCGCCCACGATCGCTGTGCCCGATTGGCCGCCTCAACGGCAGCGGTGGCCTCGGCTGGCCCGCCCCCGGCGACGGTGGCGATCTGTTCGCCGGTTGCCGGGTTGTGCACGGCGATCTGTTCGGTCCCGGCGGACCAGGTCCCGCCGATCAACATCTGGGTCTGCATTGTGTCACGTTGCCATGTCACGCCCGGGCTGCCAACCACCGTCGGTCGAGCGGTCGAACCACGGCAGCATCCACTGCACGGCCGGACCAATCGCCAAAACCGCCCACACACTCCCCCAGCCGACTGCGCCGCCCAGGACGAAGCCGACGACAAAGGCGGTCAGTTCGATCAGGAAGCGAGCGAGCCGAATCGACACCCCTCGCTCGTTGAGTCCGGTCATCAGGCCATCGCGTGGTCCGGGCCCCCAGTGGACACCGAGGTAGAGGCTGCTGCCCAGGGCGATCACGAAGGGGGAAACGAGCGTCAGCCCCACCCGAACGACGATTGAGTCGGGTTCGTCAAGCAGCCAGAGCGTGGTGTCGGTGGCTGGGCCGATGATCGCGATGTTGAGCAGCGTTCCCAGCCCGATCCGAACCCGCATTGCGAGCACGACGACGACGATGACGAGTCCGGTGAGCACCGTCGCCCCACCGATGGACAATGGCGTGTGCTGCGAAAGACCATCGTGGAAGACGGTCCACGCCCCCTGGCCGTTTGCGCCGCGCACGATGAAGGCGAGGCCCACGCCGAACAACCAGAGCCCGACGACGATCTGGATCGTTGTCCGCGGCGTCGGCCGCAGATGATCGACAAACATCGGCGCAGGCTAACGGGAGCGCCTGCGCCCGGATTCAGGCGTTTCGCTCGACGTCGCCGCCGTACCCCTCGGTGCCCGACGCCCCGGCAGCCGAGCCGAGGCGCTCCATCGGCACCGTGTTCAGCGACGGGGTCGGCGTGAACGCCACCGGCAGCTTCTTCACGCCGCCGATGAAGTTCGAGCGCAGATAGGCGACATCGCCGGCCAGGTGGATGTCGGGCAGGCGCTTCGCGATCTCGCGGAACATCAGTTTGATCTCCATGCGGGCCAGGTTGGCGCCGAGGCAGAAATGCGGGCCGCCGCCGCCGAACCCGACATGGTCGTTGGGGGTGCGTTCGATGTCGAAGTTCCACGGGTCGTCGAACGCTCGGGGATCGCGGTTCGCGGCGATGTGCCACAGCACGACCTTGTCGCCGGCCTTCATCTGCACACCGTTGAGTTCGTAGTCCTGGGTGCACTGGCGGCGGAAGTGCAGCACCGGGGTCGCCCACCGGACGACCTCGTCGACCATGGTCTCCTCGTACCGGGCGGGGTCGCTCTTGTACTTCTCCCACTGGTCGGGGAAGTCGAAGAATCCCATCATCCCGCGGGTGATCGAGTTGCGGGTGGTCTCGTTGCCCGCCACTGACAGGAGGAGGAAGAACATGTCGAACTCGTCCTCGCTGAGCTTTTCGCCGTCGACGTCGGCGGAGAGCAGCGTGGTGATGATGTCGTCGGCGGGCTGATCGCGACGCTCCATCTGCAGGCCACGGCTGTAGGCGAAGAGTTCGGCGGCGGCGCCGGTTGCTTCGTCGGCGTCGACCGCGAAGTCGGGGTCGTTCCCACCGATCATGCGGTTGGTCCAGTCGAAGATCTTGCTGCGGTCCTCGATCGGGATGCCGACCATCTCGGCGATCGCCTGCAGCGGCAACTCCGACGAGAGATCCTCGACGAACTCGGCGTGGCCCTGTTCGCACACCTTGTCGATGATCGAGTCGGTGCGGTTCTGGAGATAGTCCTCGAGCAGACGGATCATCCGCGGGGTGAATCCTCGCGACACGATGCGCCGGAAGCGCGTGTGCTTCGGAGCATCGAGTTCGATCATCAGGCCCTGGTTCATGGCCTGGGTCATCGGATTGTCGAAGTCCGGCTCGTGCATCTGGGTACCGCGGGCGTTCGACGAGAAGATGTCGGCCTGCCGGTTGACCTCTTTCAGGTGGGCCTGGCGCGTGATGGCCCAGTAGCCCGGCCCCTCATCGCCCTCGTCGACCCAGTGCACGCCCGGGTCGGTCTCGCGCAGTTGGGCGAGCAGCTGGTGGTGTTCCTGACGCTGGAATGCGTCGTGATCCCACAGGTCGACGTCGATGGTCATGAGCGCCTCCGAGGCGATGGCTTCCTGGGAAGGGAGGCTAGACGAGGGACCCGCCCACGTCAGATCGCTACGGACCGAGGCGGTCGAGGAGCTGATCGACCGCCACCGACGGTGTCAACGAGCCGTCGCTCACCGCCGCCTCGGCGTCGGCCCGAGCTACGGCGAACATCGGATCGGCATCGAAGTGCGCCAGGAGCCGTTCCTGCAGCATCGTCCGCATCCAGGTGAGCTTCTGCTCCCGGCGGCGCTCGTCGCGCTCGCCCGTCTCGGTCATCAACGCCCGGTGGCGTTCGATCTCAGACCAGAGTTCGGCGAGTCCGGTGCGTTCGATCGCCGAGCAGGTGAGCACGGGAGGTTCCCACGAGGCCCCCGGTGGCTGGACGAGATGCAGCGCCCGCCGGTAGTCGACCGCCGCCTGCTTCGCCTTGTCGACGTTGGCGCCATCGGCCTTGTTAACCGCCAGCAGATCGGCGAGTTCGAGCACACCCTTCTTGATGCCCTGCAACTCGTCGCCGGCCCCGGAGAGCATCAAGACCACGAAGATGTCGACCATGCCGTGCACGACTGTCTCGCTCTGGCCGACGCCGACCGTCTCGACGAGCACGACATCGTGACCGGCGGCTTCGAGCACGATCATCGCCTCGCGAGTGGCGCGGGTGACGCCGCCCAGGGTTCCGGCCGACGGCGAGGGGCGGATGAAGGCGTCGGGGTCGACCGACAGCTGGGCCATGCGGGTCTTGTCACCGAGGATCGAGCCACCAGTGCGAGAACTCGACGGGTCGACAGCGAGGACGGCCACCTTGTGGCCGGCGCCGGTCAACTGCAGTCCGAGCGCCTCGATGAAGGTCGACTTGCCGACGCCGGGCACCCCGGTGATGCCGACGCGATGGGCATCACCGCTGTGGGGCAGCAGCTCGTCGAGCAGCGCAGCGGCGTCGACGCGGTGGTCGGGCAGGACCGACTCGACAAGCGTGATCGCCCGACCGATCGCGGTCCGGTCACCGGCGAGGACACCCGCGGCGAGATCGGAAGGCACAGTGCCACCGGAAGCCATGGGATGACGCTACCTATGATGCGGCCCATGATCCGTCATCACGTCATCACCACGCTCAACGACGACGCCAAGCACATGGCTCCGGTGATCCGGGATGCCCTCGTCGAGTGGGTGGCCGGCGTACCCGAGTGCCGCAGCTTCGAGATCGGCCTCGACCTCGACCTTGCCGACAACACCGGCGACCTCGCGATCGTGGCCCAGTTCGATTCGGTCGAGGATTACCGGGTCTACGCCACCGATGAGCGCCATCTGGAGATCATCTCCACGATGATCTCCCCCAACGCCACCTCGATCGCCCGCAGCCAGATCGAACTCTGACGGCTCACGAGTCCCGATCGCCGGCGAAGGGGCCGCCGACCCGGGGCCGTCAGCCGAGCAGATCGAGGAGTTCGAGCGCGGCGTCGGGGATCACGGTGCCGGGTGGGTACACGGCGACCGCCCCCATGTCGAGCAACTCAGGCACATCGTCGGGCGGGATCACACCGCCGACGGTGATCTTGATGTCAGGCCGCCCGAGCTCCGCGAGCGCATCGCGCAGCGCAGGCACGAGCGTGAGGTGCCCGGCGGCGAGCGACGACGCACCGACGACGTGGACGTCGGCTTCGACGGCTTGGCGGGCAACCTCTTCCGGTGTCTGGAAAAGCGGCCCGATGTCGACATCGAACCCGAGATCGGCGAACGCAGTGGCGATCACCTTCTGGCCACGGTCGTGACCGTCCTGGCCCATCTTGGCGATCAGGATGCGCGGCCGGCGGCCGTTCGCCGCGGCGAACTCGTCAACCTTCGCTCGAACTGCGACGACGGAATCAGCTTCGGCACCCACTTCGGCTCGGTACACCCCTTCGATCGTGCGGATGGTTGCGACGTGACGACCGTAGACCTTTTCGAGGGCGTCGCTGATCTCCCCCACGGTCGCCTTGGCCCGAGCGGCATCGATCGCAAGGGCCAACAGGTTGCCCTCACTACGATCGGCGGCGTTGGTGAGTGCGTGGAGGGCGGCGTCGACGTCGGCCTGATCGCGCTCGGCTCGCAGTTGGTCGAGCTTTGCCAGCTGGGCGGCGCGGACCTCGGCGTTCTCGATCTTGAGGACCTCGATGTCGTCTTCCTCGTCGGGCGCAAGGCGGTACTGGTTGACCCCGATCACCGCCTGCTGACCCGAATCGATGCGGGCCTGGGTGCGGGCGGCCGCCTCCTCGATGCGCAGCTTCGGGATGCCGGCCTCGATCGCGGCAGCCATGCCGCCCATCTCCTCGACCTCGGTGATGTGCGCCATGGCCTTGTGCGCCAGTTCATTGGTGAGCCACTCGACATGGTGGCTGCCGCCCCACGGGTCGACGGTGCGGGTCGTGCCGCTCTCCTGCTGTAGGAACAGCTGGGTGTTGCGAGCGATACGCGCCGAGAAGTCAGTGGGCAGCGCGAGCGCTTCGTCGAGGGCGTTGGTGTGCAGTGACTGGGTATGCCCCTGGGTGGCTGCCATCGCTTCGACACAGGTGCGGGTGACGTTGTTGAACACGTCCTGGGCGGTGAGCGACCACCCGCTCGTCTGGCTGTGGGTGCGCAACGACGACGACTTGGGATTCTTCGGGTCGAACTGTTCCATCAGGTGCGACCACAGCAGACGGGCGGCCCGGAGCTTGGCGACCTCCATGAAGAAGTTCATTCCGATCGCCCAGAAGAAGCTGAGACGCGGCGCGAACGCATCGACGTCAAGGCCCGCTGCGACACCGGCCCGCACGTACTCCACACCGTCGGCCAGCGTGTAGGCCAGCTCGAGGTCCGCCGTCGCTCCCGCCTCCTGCATGTGGTAGCCGGAGATCGAGATCGAGTTGAAGCGCGGCATCTCCTCGCTGGTGAACGCAAAAATGTCAGAGATGATCCGCATGCTCGGGCTCGGCGGGTAGATGTAGGTGTTGCGGACCATGAACTCCTTGAGGATGTCGTTCTGGATGGTCCCGGCAAGCTGGTTCGGAGCGACGCCCTGTTCCTCAGCCGCCACGACATAGAGGGCGAGGATCGGCAGCACTGCGCCGTTCATGGTCATCGACACGCTCATCTTGTCGAGCGGGATGCCGTCGAAGAGTTGCCGCATGTCGAGGATCGAGTCGATCGCCACGCCCGCCATCCCGACGTCGCCGGTCACCCGCGGATTGTCGGAGTCGTAGCCGCGGTGGGTGGCGAGATCGAAGGCGACCGACAGACCCTTCTGCCCAGCCGCAAGGTTGCGCCGGTAGAAGGCGTTGGACTCCTCGGCGGTGGAGAAGCCGGCGTACTGACGGATCGTCCACGGCTGATTGACGTACATCGTCGGGTACGGACCACGGACGAACGGCGCCAGCCCGGGGAAGGTCCCGGGGAAGGCAAGGTCGGTGTTGGTGTCGGCGCCGAGTGAGGCGGGAACGTCGATGCCCTCTGGCGTCCGCCAGGCATCGAGGTCGGCACCGGACGGCGCCGCCGTGCCGGCAGGGCGGGGCACGGACGCGAAATTCGGAATCGAGCTCATGACGCACTCCCCTCGGTGGCGCTGCGGAGCAAGGCCGCACACCCGACCACGTACAGCAGACCTCCGACGAAGGTCCACCAATCACCGTTCACGATCCCCGCGGCGGTGAAGACCAACGAGCCGAGCACGAAGAACGACCATCCGAGCTTCTCGGCATTCCCCATCAGCGCACCCCCAGGCGTTCATGCAGGTCGGTGAGCGCAGCGAGCACGTCGACGCCGATATGGAAGAAGGCGTCGACGCCAGCCGCCGCCAGCTCGTCGCGACGTTCGCCCGGGTGGCCGGCGAGGACCACGAAATCCGCACCGGCGGCCTTCAGCGCCGTGGCTGCCGGGACGGCCAGTTCGGCGTAGACCGCATCCGACGAGCACAGCACGGCAACCGATGCGCCCGCCTGCTCGAAGGCGGCGACGGCGTCGGCTGCGGATACCGCCCCATCGACATCGCCACCGATCGCATCGAGACCGCCGACAGCCAAGAAATTCGTGATCCAGGTCGAACGGGCGGTGTGATCGGCGAGCGAGCCGAGTGCCGCAAGGTGAACGATCGGCGACTCGCCGCCGTCGCGGGCCCGATCAGCGGCATCGCGCAACGCCTCGAACGGCGCAGCGGGCCGGCGAACCGGGAACCCGCCGACGGGCTCGGGGATCACCACACCGGGGGCGTCGTCGGGGAACTCCGAGACACCGGTGACCGATTCCTTGCGGGTCGCGAGACGTGCGAGACGAGCCGACCACGCCGTCTCGATCGCCGTCTCCACCGCACCGGACTCGAGGGCGACGACCATGCCACCGTCGGCCTCCACCTGCTGGAAGGTCGACCAGGCCGCTTCGCAGAGGCGGTCCGTGAGCGACTCGACGAAACCGGAACCGGCGGCCGGGTCGACGAGACGGTTGACCCCGGACTCCTCGATCAGCAAGTGGTGGATATTGCGGGCGTTCCGACGAGCGAGGGTGGAGTCGGAGCCGTCGAACGGCAGGACGGTCACCGAGTCGGCGCCGCCGACACCAGCGCCGAACGCCGCCGACGTCGAGCGAAGCATGTTCACCGCCGCATCACGACGCGAGAACATCGCAGGCGACGTGACGGCATGGAACCGCGACGGGTGGGTGTCGACTCCACAGGCGGCGAGTACCGACCCCCACAGGGATCGGGCCGCACGCAGCCGGGCGATCGTGAGGAACTGATCGGCATCCGCGGCAACCCGGAAGCCGATGGTGGCAGCGGCCCGCTCGACCGGAAGGCCGGCGACTTCGAGTGCTCGGAGCATCGCCACGCCGGTGGCGAGCATCCAGGCGATCTCCTGCACTTCGTCGGCGCCCGCGTCGACGTACCGGGTCGTGTCGATCGTGCATGCGACGACGTTCGGGTGCGTGTCGGCGATCGATGCGGCGAAGGCGGCGACCTGGTCGACGGCTCCGACGCCACGGTTTCGCGCGTAGGCCCCGATCGGGTCGAGGCCGAGCCAGCAGCCGCTCGTGAGAGCATCGCCGCGTTCATCGAGGAGGTCCACCAGGGCTCGGGCCGAGTCCAGGTCGGTGTGCGGCGCAAGCACGACGGGTGCGATCTCGAGCAGCACACCCTCCAGTGCGTCACGGAGTTCATCGAGGCCCCAGGCCGTGGCCGGCGTGCCGAGTTCGATCGAGGTGACGCCGTGCTCGAGGTCGTCGAGCACCGCCGCCTGGCACGCCGAGGGCGAGGTCGCCTCGTGCCGCTGCCGAATGTCCCACCCGTAGGCGACGCGATGAGGATCGACCGGCAGGATCGGTTCGGTGGGTGCCGGGGCGTACAGCGGCTGAATGTCGAGGCCGCCGGGGGTCTGATTCACCAGCACCTTCTCGAAGGGGCGCCCCTTGAGCACGCCGTCGACAGCGTCACGCCAGTCGTCCTCAGTGGCAGGGACTCGGTCGAGCCGGAACCGGTCGTCGTTCGTCATCGCCGGTCAGCCTACGCCGCCGACGTTTTGGTCCCGAAGTCGACGATCCGATTACGGTCGCCCGTATGGCTCCACCATCCGGAATCGGCGTGATCGACACCATGATCGGGTTTCCCGACAAGGACTTCGCGGTCTACGACTTCATCAGGAACCAACTCAAGGACGGCGAGTCGACCGACTTCGAATTTCCCGTCGAGTACATGTTCAAGAACGTGCCGAAGGAGCTCTACGGCAGCGACGCCGACCCGATCGAGGTCACCCTCGGCGAGATGGACCGCTTCGGCATCGAGTACGGCCTGATCGGGTGTGAGGGCGAGCAGAGCCAACGCGCCCTCACCGAACATCCCGACCGTTTCATCCCGCAGGCCAATGTCGACCCCAACGACGTGATGGGCGAGGTGCGCAAGATCCGCCGCCTCAAGGACGAGTGGGATATCAAGGCCGTCGGCACCTTCCCGGTGGGCTGCACGCCCCAGGTCCCGATCGATAGCCCGCTGTACTACCCGATCTACTCGACGTGCTGTGAGCTCGACATCCCGATCTTCGTGTGCGCCGGCGTGCCCGGTCCCCGCCTGCCGATGAGCCCACAGCTCGTCGAGCGCATCGACCAAGTGATGTACGACTTCCCCGAGCTCACCTTCGTAACCCGCCACGGGTGTGAGCCGTGGGACGATCTGATCGTCAAGCTCATGCTCAAGTGGCCGGGGCTTCACTACTCAACCTCGGCCTTTGCCCCGAAGTACTACCCCCAGTCGATCATCGACTACGCCAACACCCGCGGTGCCGACAAGATCATCTACGCCGGCTACTTCCCGATGGGCCTGTCGCTCGAACGGATCATGGGCGACATGCAACACGTCGGGTTCAACGACGACGTCTGGCCGAAGTTCCTGCGCGACAACGCCGCCCGGATCCTGAAGATCGACTGACGCCTCACCGCCTGACGGTCACCCCGGACCGAGGCGGCGAAGGACTCAGATCGAGCGACCGGCGTCGGCCCAGTACTCGTCCTTCAGCAGGCGCTTGTAGAGCTTGCCGGTCGGGTGACGGGGCAGTTCTTCCCGGAAGTCGACCGATCGCGGACACTTCACGTCGGCGAGTTGTTCCTTGCAGTAGGCGATCAACTCCCGGGAGAGCGCCGATGCTGCGTCGTCGTCGGCTGGCATCTCGACCGGCTGCACGACCGCTTTCACCTCTTCGCCGAAGTCCTCGTTGGGGACACCAATGACGGCGACGTCGGCGACCTTCGGGTGCATCGTGAGGACGTTCTCCGCTTCCTGCGGGTACACGTTCACACCGCCCGTGATGATCATGTACGCCTTGCGGTCGGTGAGGTAGAGGAAGCCGTCCTCGTCGACCTTGCCCACATCGCCAAGGGTCGACCAGCCGTTGGCGAGGCGTGAGCCCTGCGTCTTCTCGGGATCGCCGTGGTATTCGAATTGGGTGTCGGACTCGAAGTAGATCGTGCCCTCTTCCCCGACGGGCACCTCTTCGCCGTCCTCTCCGACGACGTGGATCACGCCAAGCACGGCGGAGCCGACGGTGCCGGGATGGGCAAGCCACTGTTCGCTGTTGCAGTACACGAAGCCGTTGCCTTCGGTGCCGGCGTAGTACTCGTGGATGACCGGCCCCCACCAGTCGATCATCTTGCGCTTGACCTCGACCGGGCACGGCGCCGCCGCGTGAACGCAGACCTGGAGTGAGGAGGTGTCGTGCTTGTTGCGGGTCGCCTCGTCGAGCTTGAGCATCCGAACGAACATCGTGGGTACGACCTGGGAGATCGTGATGCGATGTTCTTCGATCAGGCGGAGGTAGTCGACCGGGTCGAACCGCTCCATCACGACGACGGTGCCGCCGGTGACGTGCGTGCCCATGGTGAATCGCAGGGGGGCAGCGTGGTAGAGCGGCGCCGGCGAGAGGTAGCGCGATTCCTCGTTGGCTCCGAAGAGGAGGGCGAGCAGACCTGCGACCCCGGTGCCGGACTCCTCGAGCGGGGTCTCGGGAACGGTCGGGAGCACACCCTTCGGTCGGCCGGTCGTGCCGGAGCTGTAGAGCATGTCCATGCCCGCAGTGCGGTGCTCAAGCGGGGTGGGCGAGGCGTTGGCGACGGCGTCCTCGTAGGAGTCGTAGCCGTCGATCGCACCTCCCATCGAGAGTCGCAGCTCGACGTTGGGCATCTGGTCGCGCAACTCGGCGGCCTGGTCGGCCTTGTAGGGCGAGGTGATGAAGACCCTCGCACCACAGTTGTCGATGATGTAGGCCATCTCGTCGGTGGTGAGGCGGCTGCTCATTGCGGTGTAGACGAGTCCGGCGTAGTGCGC